>Ga0210362_1279900_pt1 | contig 30142 bp, 25 predicted proteins | sample S625metaT_FD_159713 | JGI IMG/M metagenome (GOLD analysis project Ga0210362, IMG submission 159713) | Metatranscriptome of estuarine sediment microbial communities from the Columbia River estuary, Oregon, United States - S.625 (Metagenome... | ecosystem: Environmental > Aquatic > Marine >... | reverse complement strand
GTGCTGACGCTGCCGAGGCCGTAGCCCCGGATGCGCCGGCTGGCCGCCGCCTGGGAATCCTCCGCCATCAGTGGGCCCCCAGGTAAGCGTCAATCACGCGCTGGTCCTTCTGCAGCTCCGCCGGCGCGCCATCGGCCAGCAGTTCGCCGTGGGCCAGGCAATAGATGTGCTCAGCCAGGTTCATGATCACCCGCATGTTGTGCTCGATGACCAGGAGGGTAATCCCGAGATCAGCATTGGCCCGCTGCAGGCGCTCGATGAGGCCGTTGATCAGGGTAGGGTTGATGCCCGCCGTGGGCTCGTCGAGCAACAGCATCTGGGGCTGATTCATGAGGGCCATGGCAAATTCGAGCAATTTCTGCTGGCCGAAGGAAAGGTCTCCGGCGCGCAGGAAGCGCTTGCTGTAAAGCCCCACGAAATCCAGCAGGGCCTCGGCCTTGTCGGTTACCTCCGGCGGGAAGCGGGAGAACATTTCCCCCACCGTCGCGCGCGCCTGGGGGACCGAAATCTGCATGTTCTGGATGCAGTTCATCTTGCCGTAGATGCGGGTCTGCTGGAACGTTCGCACCAGGCCCAGGCGCGCTATTTCCGGCACCCGCAGGCTGGTGATCTCCCGGCCTTCGAAGGTGATGGAGCCGGAATCCACCGGGTGGTAACCGACGATGGAGGAAAACAGCGTCGTCTTGCCCGAGCCGTTGGGTCCGATCAGCCCGACGATCCTGCCCCTGGAGACGCGCAGGGAGATGTCGCGGTTGGCCACCACACCGCCGAAGGCCTTGGACACATTGTGGACCTCAAGCAGCGCGCTCACCCGCCTTCGCCTCCGCCTCCCCCCGCACCACCTCCCCGAACCACCGGGGCCGCTTCTCCCGCAGCCATCCCATGATGCCCATGGGGAAGAACACCACGATGAGCACGATCAACAGCCCCAGCATGACCCGCTGCCAGCCGAGGAAATAGGTCCAGAAGAACTCCTGGGTGATATGGAAAACCACCGCGCCGATCACGGGGCCCCACAAGGTACCCTTGCCGCCGAGAATCGCCATCAGCACCATCCACACGCCGAAAGTCGGGCCGGCGAAGGCCAGGTCCCGGGGATCCACGAACCCCACGAGCCCTGCCACCGGGCCGCCCGCCAGGCCCAGGAAGAATGCCGCCACCATCCAGGCCGCCACCTTGTAGCGGGTGGTATGGATGCCCATGGCCTCGGCCTTGTCCTCATCGTCCCGGATGGCGTTGATGGCCAGGCCGAATCGCGATCGGTAAAGCACGCGCAGGGTGACAAACGCGGCCACCGCCAGGGCAAACAGGATGTAGTAGTAAAAGAAGTTCCGGTCCGCCACCTCGCCGGGATAGAGCCGTGGGACTATCCCGGATCCCGCGCCCACGTAATCCCAGCCGGCGAAGATGTCGGCTACGGCAATGCCCAGTCCCAGGGTGCAGATGGCGAAGTAGTGGCCGCGCATGGCCAGGATCAAGGGGCCCAGAATCGCGGCGGCGGCAACGGCGACGATCATGGAGAGCCCCATGCCGGCGGCCAGGGACACGTAGAATCCCAGCTCCGTGTCCCGCTGCAGGACCGCCGTCACGTAGCAGCCGAGGCCGAAGAACAGGATGTTGCCGAAGGAGTTGTAACCCATCTGTCCGCCCAGGATGTCCCAGGTCAGGGCGAACAGCACCATCAGCCACAGGAAGGCGAGCTGGATGGTGAAGTTGGGGAACAGCAGGGGCGCCACCAGCCCGGCGCTGGCCACCAGCACATAAACCGCACCGCGGATCGTGGCATCGTTCATTTGAGGTACTTGCGCCTGCGCTTCAGAGACAGGTTGCGCAATACCAGGATCAGCACCAGGAGGCTGAACAGGAACGCCGTCTGGAACTCGGCCCCCAGGACAAACCCGGCATACTGCTCGGCCATGCCCAGTCCTGCCCCCGAAAAGATGATGCCGAGGAGGTTCCCCAACCCGGCCACGATGACGATCATGAAGGAGCGCACCGTGTAGGCCAGGCCCAGGTATGGATGGATAATCCAGGTCATGGCCACCAGCGCGCCGGCGGCGCCGCAGATGGCAGCGTTGAGGGCATAGGTGGTGGCGTAAACCCGGTCGGTGTCGATGCCCTGGATCCGCGCAGCCCGGGCGTTCTGGGCGGTGGCCCGGATCGCCTGGCCCAGCCGGGAGTTCTTCAGGAACACCATGAGGGCGAACCCCAGCACGATGGCGGTCGCGAAAGCGACCAGCTTGATCTGGGCCACGGTCACCGTGCCTCCCGCCAGGAACACGGTGTCCAGGCCCGACTCGGCGGTGCGGACATCGGCTCCGAAAAACTCATTGGCCAGCTGCTGCAGCAGGATGGAGAGGCCGAAGGTGGCGAGGATGGAGATGAAGAGGTCCTTGTCCACGACCCGGAAAATCACCGCCCGGTAAAGCACCCACCCCAGCACGAAAAGGGCCACGAACGCCACCGGAACCGTGAGCAGCGGGTGCATGCCGGCCAGGGAGAGATAAATGGTGACGTAGCCCCCCAACATGACGAACTCGCCCTGGGCAATGTTGATGACGTTCATCACGCCCCATACCAGGGCCATGCCGTAAGCCGCCAGGGCAAAGATGGCGCCGATCAGCAGCCCGTCGATCAGGAGCTGCAGGTTGAAAACCGGCGCCTGCAGCAGGACCTGGATATTGTCCATGCGCGGAGCGGCCCCGCCCGGAGCGGGGCCGCCTCCCTCAAGGTCCGTTTACTTGCGCTTGTCCCAGGTCGGGGTGGGATAGATCAGCTTGGACTGGGCCCACTTGGAAGGGGCCACCACCTTGTACTCGCCGTCCTGCACCTGGTAGAGCACCATGGACTTGGCGATGTTCTTTCCGGTCTGGTCGAACTTGACCGGGCCGTAGAACGTATTGAGATTGGTCTTGGCGATGGCGTCCCGCACCTTCTCGGTGTCGAACGACTGGGCGCGCTCGAAAGCGTCCACGAACACCAGCACCGAAGCGGTGGACTCGGCGGCCTGGTAGGGCGGGACGTAGCCGAACTCCTTGGCGAAGCGCGACGCGTAGTTCTTCGCCGTGCCGAACCACTTGTCCTCGTAGGTGAGGTCGTCATCCCACTGGCTGGCGCACACGGAGAACTCGGAAGCCTTGCCGAACTTTTCGGTGATCTGGGCCGAGTCGCAGTGGGTCATGGCCAGCATGGGAACGTTCACCTTCTGGTCAGAGACCTGGCGCACGCCCAATGCCGCGCCCTTGGCATGCCCGGACACCACCAGCAGGTCGGGTTTCAGCGCCTTGACCTTGGTGAGCGTCGCCGACATGTCGTTCAGCTCGGGCGGCAGCTTGTCGTCTATGACGACCTTCATGCCGTACTTCTTGGCGTCCTCCAGCACCCCCGCGCGCACGTCCTGGGAAAAGTTGTCGTTTTCGATGGCCACCGCGATGCGCATGTCGGAGGGCTTCTTGCCCTGCTTCTTCGCCTGCTCCGCCAGCAGGTTGACCGCCTCCCGCAGGTAGTAATCCGAAGTGTTCAGCACCGCGAACAGGTAGCGGTAGCCGTTGTCGAACAGGCCCCGGTCGGCGCCGTTGCCTTCCACCATGGGAATCTAGTACTTCTCGGTCACCGGCGCGATGGCCTTGGTCAGGCCCGAGCTGTAGGGGCCGAGCACGTACTTGATCCCGTCCTGGTTGATGAGGCGCTCCACCAATTGCGCGCCGCGGGCGGACGTGGACTCGTCGTCGTAATAGACGATGTCCAGCTTGTAGGACTTGCCGTTGACCTTGACGCCGCCCATTTCGTTGATGCGCTTGACCGCCAGCTGATAGCCATCGAGGGTGTTCTTGCCGTTGGTGGAATACTTGCCCGTGATGGAGATCGCGGCTCCCAGATGAATCGTGTCGCCCTCAACCTTGGCCAGGGCGGGTTGCGCGACCGCCAGGCCGAGAGCCACGGCTCCAGCGACTACCGCGCTGCGGAAAAAACTGCTCCGGGAAGTGAATGCCTCCATGATGGTCCTCCTAATATAATAATAATTTGTGTTGCCAGCGGTGCCCGCACCGGGTCTGGTGCGGCGCATCACCGCTCAGCTCCGTCATCCGTGCGATGACGGAATCTTTTTGACAACGCCACAACCGCTTGGCTCCCGCTCCCATTGGGGATGCGGACACCGCCCGAATCTTATAGCACACAAACAAAATTCCGGTCGAGCAGGTCGCGTGGACAACGACGGTTCCCGCCACTGCGTTGCGGCGCCGTAGAATGCCGTCTGGTTGCGCGTCATCCCGCCTCGTAAGATCGGGCGGAAACCGCGAGGATGCAGGAGAGTCTGATGCAGAGAAATCATCCGGGCACCAGCCCGGGCTTCCAGTGGGATGATCCGCTGCGGCTGGAGGAGCAGCTCGGCGACGACGAGCGCATGGTGCGGGATGCCGCGCGTGCCTATTGCCAGGAGAAGCTGCTGCCCCGCATCGTGGAGGCCAACCGCCATGAGCACTTTGACCGGGGCATCCTGGACGAGATGGGGGCTCTCGGCTTCCTGGGTTCCACCATCGAAGGCTACGGCTGCGCGGGCGTCAATCACGTGTGCTACGGGCTCATCGCCCGGGAGGTGGAACGGGTGGATTCCGGATACCGTTCCGCCATGAGCGTGCAGTCGAGCCTCGTGATGCACCCCATCAACGCCTATGGCACCGATGCCCAGCGGGAAAAGTTCTTGCCCCGGCTGGCCACCGGAGAATGGGTCGGATGCTTCGGCCTCACCGAGCCCAACCATGGGTCCGACCCGGCGGGCATGCAGTGCCGGGCCCGCAAGGCGGAGGGAGGGCACCTTCTCCACGGCCAGAAGATGTGGATCACCAACGCCCCCATTGCCGACGTGTTCGTGGTCTGGGCCAAGGATGACGCGGGGGATATCCGGGGCTTCATCCTGGAAAAGGGGATGAAGGGCCTCAGCGCGCCCAAAATCGAGGGCAAGATGTCCCTGCGCGCGTCGGTCACGGGGGAAATCGTGATGGACGAGGTCTTCGTGCCGGAGGAGAACGCCTTTCCGGACATCCGCGGCCTCAAGGGCCCCTTCGGCTGCCTCAACAAGGCGCGCTTCGGCATCGCCTGGGGCGCGCTGGGCGCCGCCGAGTTCTGCTGGCATGCGGCGCGCCAGTACACCCTGGACCGCACCCAGTTCGGCCGGCCTCTGGCCGCCAACCAGCTGATCCAGAAAAAGCTGGCCGACATGCAGACGGAAATCACCCTGGGCCTGCAGGCCGTGCTGCGCCTGTCTCGGCTCATGGACGAGGGCCGCTCGGCGCCGGAGATGGTCTCCCTGCTCAAGCGCAACAATTGCGGCAAGGCCCTGGACATTGCCCGTCTCGCCCGGGACATGCACGGGGGCAACGGCATCGCCGACGAATTCCATGTGATTCGCCACGTGATGAACCTGGAGACCGTCAACACCTACGAGGGCACCCACGACATCCACGCCCTCATCCTGGGCCGCGCCCAGACCGGCATCCAGGCGTTCAGCTGACCTTGGAACCCCCTCAGCCCCCTTCTCCCGAGCAGATCCGCTCCGGGCTCAGGAAACTGCGCTGGACGCGCTACCTGAGTCATGGCCCGATTGTGGCTTTCGCTTTCCTGGTACTGGTGGAACTCGCCGCGCCCCAGCCCCTCAGCGACACCGCCCATCGCACCGCCAATCTGGTTCTTCCCTTCGCGCTAGCCGGATTCGCCCTTGCCTTCTGGCTGCGGACGCGGCCCTGCCCCCGCTGCCGCCTGCCGTTTTTTCAGGCCCGCAGGACGTTCGCCGGCGGCCGGCGGCTCCCGGTCTGGAACGACTTCGCGGGCAAGTGCCTGAACTGCGGATTGCCCATCTCGGGGGAAGAGCTTTAGCGTGGCGCTGAAGATTCCCACGGGAAGGGCCTGGCCTGAAACGGCGCACACTGCCCGATGCAGCGAAAACACGCGCTGGCGTCTAAAATTCCCCGGAACGGGAACGGTGATGCCCACCGGCCCCGCCCGCCACTGACAATAATGATGACTTCGCCGCCCCTGAGGGGACTCCCGTGACGCGCATGAGCCATGGCCTCATCGCCATCCTTGCTCTCGCAAGCGTCCTGCATGGGGGGACGCTGAGGGCGGCCGACCCGGCCCGGGAGTTCGACGCCAAGACCGCGTTTCTATACAACTTTGCCCTTTTCACCGAGTGGCCCGAGCAAGCCCCCCCCGGGGTGGTCTATTGCCTTCTGGGAGAAGACCGTTTTGGCCGGGCGCTGGACGCGCTGCAGGCCGGCCGCCTGCGGGGAGCGCCGGTGGAGGTTCGCCGGCTGCCGGACACCAATGCCGTTGCCATGTGTCACGTGGTGTTCCTGGGCTCCCGGGATGTGGAGGCCCTGCGGCGGAGTGTCGCCGCCACCCGGGGGTTTCCCGTGCTCACCGTGTCCGATGCGCCCCGGGCCCTGGATGCCGGGGTTATGATTGCGATGGCCTATGAATCCAACCGGGTGGTGTTCGAGGTGAATCTGGAGCCGGTGAAGCAGTCCGGCCTGACCATGAGTTCCAAGCTGCTGCGGCTGGCCCGAACCGTGCGCTGAGGCCGCCGCCATGTCATTCCTCCGCAACCTTTCCCTGCGCAACAAGCTGATCGGCATCAACAGCGTCATGATCGGCATCGTGATGCTGGTGCTCGGCGGCGGCCTCGCCATCGCCGAGTACTACCTGTCCCGGGAAGCCATGCTGTCAGACCTCCAGGTACAGGCGCGGGTGCTGGCCGAGAACAGCAACGCCGCCCTCGCCTTCGGCGACGCGGAAGCGGCGGGGGAAATCCTGGCGGCCCTGAAGGTCGCGCCCCATGTCCGTTACGCGGCCCTGGTCGCCTCCGACGGAATGGTTTTGGCGAGCTACCGCCGGGACCCCCAGGAGGCGTTTTCACCGCCCCCGGTGCCCGCCAACCGCATCCACCGGATCACCGGGGATGGCATCGATGTCTTCGAGGACGTCACCGCCTCGGGCCGGCGCCTGGGCGTCCTGCACCTTTCCGCAGACCTCTCGCTGCTCAATGAAAGGCTGGCCGTTTACCTGGCTGCGCTGGTGCTGATCGCGGCTCTGGCCCTGACCGTGGCGGCCGGGATGGCGCGACAGCTCCAGGCCAGCATCACGGGCCCCCTGCTGAAGCTGACGCGGGTGACCCGGGAGGTTTCCAAGGACAAGGACTTCTCCGTTCGGGTCGCGGTGGAGTCCAGGGACGAGATCGGGGAACTGGCGGCCGGCTTCAACGCCATGCTGGCCCAGATCCAGACCCGGGAATCGGACCTGGCCCGGGAGCTTCAGGAGCGCCGCCGCGCCGAGGAGCGCCTGCACCTGCTGGCCCATTACGACACGGTGACCAAGCTTACCAACCGCCACTACTTCAATGAACGCCTGCGCCTGGCCGTGGAGCGGGCCGCGCGCTTCGACGAGCCCATGGCGGCGGCATTGCTGGACCTGGACAACTTCAAGATCGTCAACGACACCCTCGGTCATCCGGTGGGAGACGGCGTGCTCCAGGAAGTGGCAAGGCGGCTCACTGGCGTGCTGCGGACCGGCGACACGGTGTCGCGCATCGGGGGCGACGAATTCGCCCTGATCCTGGAAAACGTGAAGCACGCGGCGGCGGCGGCGGCGGTGGTGCGCAAGTGCGTGCAGGTCCTCACCGAGCCCATGAATATCCAGGGGCACGAGCTGTTCATCAGCGCCAGCGCCGGGTTCAGCCTCTGCCCCAATGACGCCACCGAGATCCAGCAGCTGTTGCAGAACGCGGACACCGCCATGTACCACGCCAAGGCCCGGGGCAAGAACACGTTCCAGGCCTATACGGCGGAGCTGAAGGGCGAGGTGGTGAGGCGCCACACCATCGAGACCACCCTGCGGCGGGCCCTGGAGCGCGACGAGCTGAGCCTTCTGTTTCAGCCCCAGGTGGACCTCTCCAACCGCGCCATCGTGGGGGGCGAGGCCCTGGTGCGCTGGGAGCATCCCGAGATGGGCACCCTGATGCCCATAGACTTCATTCCCATCGCGGAAGAGTCCGGCCTCATCGTGCTCATCGGCCATTGGGCCCTGCGCAAGGCGTGCGCCCAGGCCAAGGCCTGGAGCATGGCCGGATACCGCATCCGGATGGCGGTGAATCTCTCGCCGCGCCAGTTCCGCACCGACGACCTGGTGGAGTCCACCCTCTCCATACTCGCCGAAAGCGGGCTGGATCCGGATCTGCTGGAGCTGGAGCTCACGGAGGGGGCGTTGATGGACGCCAGCGAGAACACGCTCGCCAAGCTGCGGTTGTTGAGGGAAGCGGGGGTGCACCTGTCCATCGACGACTTCGGTACCGGATATTCATCCCTGAGCTACCTCAAGCACCTTCCCATCACGGCCATCAAGATCGACCAGGCCTTCATCCGCGGCCTGCCGGACAAGGCCCAGGAGAGCGCCATCGTGCGCGCCATCATCGCCATGGCCCGGAGCATGGACCTCATGGTGACCGCCGAGGGCGTCGAGGACCAGGAGCAGGCGCGCTTTCTGGTGCGCTACGGCTGCACCCTGGCCCAAGGCCATCTCTTCGGCCGCCCCACCGACGGCGCCACGTTCGCCGCCCTGCTGGAGAGCCGGGACCCGTTTCCCTTTCTCAGGCCCATCATCGCGCGGGACCGGCTGCGGGGCCTGACGGATACCACGCCTTCCGGCTCCTACTTCGTTCCCTGACGCCCGAGTCCCGCTTCATGCCCGGGCCCCTTTCCCATCTCCGAGTCCTCGACTTGTCCCGGGTGCTCGCGGGGCCCTGGGCCAGCCAGTTGCTGGCGGACCTGGGGGCCGAAGTGATCAAGATCGAGCGCCCGGGGAGCGGCGACGACACCCGGGGATGGGGTCCGCCCTGGCTCAAGGACGCCCAGGGCCGGGAAACGCGGGAGTCCGCCTACTATCTCTCCTGCAACCGGGGCAAGAAATCCGTGACCGTGGACATCAGCCGGCCGGAGGGGCAGGAAATCGTGCGGGAACTGGCCGCCCGCTCGGACATCCTGCTGGAGAACTACAAGGTTGGCGCCCTCGCCCGCTACCGCCTCGGCTTCCCCGACCTGGAAGCGCTCAACCCCGGCCTCGTCTATTGCTCCATCACCGGCTTCGGCCAGGACGGTCCTTACCGGGACCGGGCCGGCTACGATTTCATGATCCAGGCCATGGGCGGACTCATGAGCGTGACCGGGGAGCCCGACGGAGAGCCGGGCGGCGGGCCCATGAAAGTGGGCGTCGCCATCGCGGACGTGATGACCGGCATGTACGCGACAGTGGCGGTGCTCGCCGCTTTGGCCCATCGCGCCCTGAGCGGGAAGGGGCAGTACATCGACCTGGCGCTCCTGGACGTGCAGGTGGCCATGCTCGCCAACCAGGCCATGAACTTCCTGGTCTCCGGCGCCCCGCCGGGACGGCTCGGCAACGCCCATCCCAACATCGTTCCCTATCAGGCGTTCCCCACCCGGGACGGCAACCTGGTGCTGGCCATCGGCAACGACGCCCAGTTCGCCCGGTTCTGCGAAATCGCCGGGCGGCCCGACGTCGCCCGGGACTCGCGCTTCGCCACCAACGCCGGCCGGGTCACCCACAGGCAGGCGCTGGTGCCCCTGGTCGCCGGGTGGCTGGCCGGTCGCACCACCCGCGAGTGGCTGGCCGCCCTGGAGCCCGTCGGCGTGCCCTGCGGCCCCGTGAACAACCTCGACCAGGTGTTCGCCGACCCCCAGGTCCGCCATAGGGGGATGCGGGTGGATCTGCCGCACCCCGAGGCGGGGACCGTTCCCTCGGTGGCCAGCCCGCTGCGTTTTTCCGCCACGCCGCCTGAGCAGGCGGTTCCCCCGCCCCGCCTCGGCGAGCACACCCTGCCCGTCCTGCGCGATGTGCTGGGACTCACCGGGGAACGATTCGCCCAACTGCGCCGGGACGGCATCCTGTGACACGCTGGAGCCCGCAGGCGGCCCGGCGTAACATATTTCATCGTCCTATGGGAAAAGCACTCCTCACTGCCCTGCTGGCGCTGGTCAGCGCCCTGGCCGGCGCCGAGACGCCGGAGCAGTTCGCCGACCGCATGCAGCCGGTCCCCGGCGTGCAGACGGTCCTCAACCAGCGCAACGACGGCAGCTTCGGTTCCCTCTCCATCGGCATCCAGCCCGACATCGTCCAGAACCGGGCCGCCCTGGAGCCGGTGCTTGCCGACATCGGCAAGTTCGCGGCCGCCAGCGGCATGAAAGCTTCCGTGCTGTCTCCCAGCCAGCCGGACGTGGAATTCATCGCCGCCATGCTCACGGAAGCCGGCGTCAAGAACGTGGCGACTCGGGTCATGGCATCCGGGGTCAGCATCCAGGTGACCCGGGTCTTCCTCAGCGCGGACAGCGCGGTGCCGGCGGCGGCAAAGCCGGCGAGAAAGGAAGGCTCCAAGCCCGCGAAATCACCTCCGGGAAAACCGGAAAAATGAGGCTCAGGGCCCGTTGCCTGCTGCTGGCCGCGGCGCTCCTGTGGCCTGCGTCGCCAGCCCTGGCGGAACGGCCCTCGGCGGCCATGCTCTCGGAAGCCTGCGGCGCCTGCCACGGCACCCGGGGCGCCAGCGCGGGGCCCGCCACACCCATCATCGGGGGGCAGTCCGCCAGCTACATCGCCGCCTCGCTCAATGCTTTCCGCGACGGACGCCGGCCTTCCTCGGTGATGGGACGACTGGCCAAGGGCTTTGCCCGGGACGATTACCTCCTCATGGGCAATTTCTTCGCGGCCCAGCCCTTCGTGCCGTCCCGCCAGGCAACCGATCCCGCCCTCGCTGCCCGCGGCCGGAGCGTGCACGAGGTGCTGTGCGAGCGATGCCATGCCGACGGCGGAAGGCGCTTCGAGGACCGGGAAGCCAAGGCGCCGGGGCCCATACTGGCCGGACAGTGGCTGCAGTACCTGCTCATCACCCTCAACGAGTTCATCGCCAGGCAGCGCCCGTTCCCGGCGGGGATGGACGAGGCATTTCGGCAGCTGAAACGCGGCGACGCGGAAGCCCTCGCCCATTACTACGCCTCCCGGCCGTGAGCGCCAGCCGCCGCAGCTTTCTCCGCAGCGCCGCCGGTCTCGCCCTGGGCGGACTGGCGTGGCGGAGCCGGGCGCAGGATCTGCTTCCCCGGTCCGAGCGCAGGGTGGTGGTGGTGGGCGGCGGATTCGGCGGCGCCATCGCGGCGAAATACATCCGGCTCAATGATCCCACCGTGGAAGTGGTTCTCATCGAGCGCAAGACCTCGTACATCGCCTGCCCCTTCACCAACCTGGTCATCGCCGGCCTGCGGGACCTGGCCGAGAACACGGTGGGCTACGACGAGCTTGCGGCCCGGCACCAGATCACGGTACTGCCAACGGAAGTCACCGCGGTGGATCCGGCGGCGAAGCACGTGGTCACCCCTCGGGGCACCATCAACTACACGCGGCTCGTCCTCTCCCCCGGCATTGACTTTCGTTACGACGAGATCGACGGCGCGGATCCGGCGCGCACGCCGGAAATCATGCCCCATGCCTGGCAGGCGGGGGAACAGACGCTGCTGCTCCGCAGCCAGCTGGAAGCCATGCGCAACGGCGGCACCGTGGTCATGTCCATTCCCCTGGCGCCGTTCCGCTGCCCCCCGGGGCCCTATGAGCGCATTTCCCTCATGGCCTGGTACCTGAAAAAGGCCAAGCCCAAGTCCAAGATCATCGTGCTGGACGCCAACCCGGACATTGCCGCCAAGTCGCGGCTGTTCCGCGCCGCGTGGCAGCAGATGTACAAGGGCATGGTGGAATACCGCCCGTCGCAGAAAGTGACCCGGGTGATCCTCGAGCGCCGTGCGGTGGACACCGGCGCCGAGACCATCCGCGGCGACGTGGTGAACCTGATTCCTCCCCAGAAGGCGGCGCCGTTGGCCTTCCACGCCGGGGTGGTGGGCGACGACGGAAAATGGTGTCCCGTGAACCAGGTCACCTTTGAATCCCGGGTGCCGGGGATCCATGTGGTCGGCGACGCCTGTATGGCGGGTGCCATGCCCAAGTCCGCATTTTCCGCCAACTCCCAGGCCAAGGTGGCGGCCCTAAACATGCTGGCCCTGATGGCTGGCCGGGAGCCGGACGCGCCCGCCCACGCCAATGTCTGCTACAGCTACGTGAACGACAAGGAAGCCATGTCGGTGGCCGGCCTTTACCGGGTGCTGGGCGGCAATACGGTGTTCGTGCCCCAGGCCGGCGGACTCCCCACCAGTTACACCGAGCTGGAGGGAATCCAGGCAGCAAGCTGGTTCAATAACATGCTGCGGGAGATGTCGTCCTAGGAAATTTCCCGGCGCCGCCTCACCGGAACAGTTGCGCCGCCGTCTTCACCGTCTGGAAGTGAATGTCCACGGTGTCAGCAATCTCCCGGCCGTAGCCCCCGGCCATGGCGATGGCCACCGGGATGCCGTCGCGCTTCAGGGTCTCCAGCACCAGCCGGTCCCGATCCCGCAGCCCCTGCTTGGTGAGGGCGAGCCTTCCGAGGCGATCATCCATCCAGGGATCCGCGCCCGCCAGGTAAACCGCGAAATCGGGCCGTGACCGGTCCAGGGTTTCGGTGAGCCCCCCCTCCAGGGCCGCCAGGTAGCCGCCATCTCCGGTTCCATCCGGCAACTCGATATCCAGGTCGCTCACTTCCTTGCGGAACGGGAAGTTCCTGGCGCCATGGATGGAGAAGGTGAACACGCTGTCGTCCCCGGCGAGAATGGAGGCGGTGCCGTTGCCCTGGTGCACGTCGCAATCGATGATCGCCACCCGTTGCACGCGGCCCTCGGCCTGCATCGCCCGCGCGGCGATGGCGGCGTCGTTGAACACGCAGTAGCCCTCGCCCCGGTCGCGAAAGGCGTGATGGGTGCCGCCCGCCAGGTTCACGCCGCATCCCTCCTCCAGGGCCGCCCGCGCCGCGGCCAGCGTCGCGCCCGCCGAGCGCCGCGAGCGCTCCACCATCTGCGGGGACCAGGGAAAACCAATGCGCCGGATCTCGGCGCCCGACAGGGCCCCTTGCTGGACGCGGGAGAGATAGCCCGGCTCGTGGGCAAGCATGATCGCCGCGTCGCCGGCCGCCGCCGGCTCCTGCAGGGCGCTGGGCGGCACCAGTGCGGCGTCCGTCACCCTCTCCCGCAGCATGGAATACTTCGCCATGGGAAAGCGATGGTTCGGCGGTAGGGGCAGGACGAAGCGGTCGCTGTAATAGATGCGCATCTGGGTTATGCTGGGCGCCGTCCCGGGAAGGCGCGAACATTTTAACCCGCTCCCGCGGGGCCCATCGAACGCTTCAACATGACTCTTCCCTCCTCCCCCGCCCGCCGCGCGGCCCTGGCTCTCGCGGTGTTGGCCCTGATCTGGGGCTACAACTGGGTGGTGATGAAGGAGGTCCTGCGCTACGCGGGTCCCCTGGACTTCGGCGCGCTCCGCAATCTGCTCGGTGCCTTGAGCCTGCTGGCATTGCTCGCGCTCCTGCGCCGGCCCATCCGGCCGGTGGCGACGGGCTGGATGCTGGTGCTGGGCCTGGTCCAGACCACCATCTTCACCTGCTGCGTGATGCTGGCCCTGGCCTGGGGCGGCGCGGGGCGCGCCGCGGTGCTTACCTACACCATGCCCTTCTGGCTCATGGCCCTGGCCTGGCCGCTGCTGGGCGAGCGCATCCATGCCCTGCAGTGGCCCGCCGCGCTGCTGGCCCTGGCGGGGCTGGTGCTGATCATGGAGCCCTGGAACATCCATGGCGGCCTCGCGGCCGGTCTTCTCGCCACGGGTGCGGGAGTAGCCTGGGCCATTTCCAATGTGCTGGTGAAGCGCCTGCGGGCCCGGGTGCAGATCGACCTGCTCCGGCTCACCGCGTGGCAGACCTTCTTCGGAAGCCTCGCCCTGGTGCTCATCGCCGCGGTGTTCGAAACCCGGGAAATCCAGTGGACACCCTACCTGGTGGGCGCGGTGATCTACAACGCGATCCCGGCCACCGCCCTGGCGTGGATGCTATGGGTGTATGTGCTTCACCATCTCCCCGCCGGTGCCGCAGGGCTGGGAGCACTGGCCATTCCCGTGGTGGGCGTGCTCTCCGCCTCGATTCAGCTCGGCGAGCGCCCCGGCGCCACCGAGACCACAGGCATGGCGATGATTCTCGCCGCCCTGGCCCTGCTTTCCGTCCAGGCCCTGCGCGAGCACCGGCGGGACGACATCCAGCTGGTGCAGGACTAGGAGGCGGCGGGGGGCGTCACCGGGTCAAAGACAGGCGCCAAGGGTCACCGCCTGCAGCACTTCGCCGGTGCTCCGGTCCTGCACGAAAGCCGCGATGCCCAGGTCCGCCCGTTTCCATTCCGTACTGAGGTTCAGCGGGTGCCGGGCCTCCGCCTTGCCCTCCGTGCCAAATGTCATCGGCCCCACCAGTTCCCGCACCACGTAGTCATGCTCGAGCCGGCGCCCGCTGTTCTCTCCCGCCTTGACCTCGCTGGCGAGCCGGTTCTCGTAAAGAGACAAGTACAGGACAGGATCGCCGGCCGCTTGCCGCAATGATGCGGATGCCCGGATCTCCAGGCCGGTGTCTCCCCGGGGCAGCGCCGCGAGCACGATGTCGGCGCCCGGAGAACGGCCGTTGACCTTCCCGACCCGGGTGGCCAAGTCCTGCGGGTTTCCCCAGCCCCGATAGTCCGAACCGCTCAGCAATACCTGGGGCGTGTAAACGAAGCTGGAGCGGTTCACCTCGGCCAGCTTCCGCTGGCGCGCGGTGTACTGGGGCTTGGCGAATTCATCCTTCCAGCCGATGTAATCCCAATAGTCCACGTGGAACGCCAGCGGCACCATCCTGTCGGCGCCGAAGCCGCTCGCCCTCAGCCCGGAGAGCCAGCGATCGGCGGGAGGGCAGCTTGAACAGCCTTCGGAGGTGTAAAGCTCCACCAGGGCGGTCCGGGCAGGACCGCTTCGGGCGGAGCACTCCGCAGCCGCCCCGCTCGCCGGAGCGACCAGGGGAAGAACAACCAACAGTGAAGCAAACAAGGCCGGACGGCGCGCCATGGGAAACCTCCAATGGGGATACCGCTTTTGGTCGCGCCGGACCGCCCCTTCCTTACAGCGTCACGCGGCCAACAGGCGGGTCATGGCTCCCCGCTCGGCGGCGCGGGGTCCGGTGAGGGCGAAGCCGCGCACGCGGTTTTCCCCGTCGGCGAACACCATCTTCACCCCGCCGTCCCGCTCGACAACGGACCATGCGCCAGGCTCCCCGGCCTCCACCGGGTTCACCACCAGGGGACAGGCCGGCGTCTTCACCACCACCGGCATGGGAGGAAAGCGGATTTCCGTGGGTTCTCCCGCCAGAGTGCGGGCCAGACCCCGGGCCGCGTGCATGATGGGCAGCACGTAGGGCCGGACCCGGCCCTCGACCTCCGCGCAATCGCCGAGGGCGAAGACGCTCTCCGCACTGGCCCGGAGAAACGAATCCACCACGATGCCGCGATTGACTGCGAGCCCCGCATCCCGGGCCAGCGCGGTGCGGGGACGCAGGCCCACGGCGGAGATCACGACATCCGACTCGACCGTGGATCCATCGCTCAGCGCCACGCGGAAGCCCTCGCCGCCACGCCCGACGGATTGGGCTGCCGCGCCCAGGCGCCAGCGCACGCCGCAACCGGCGAGTCCTTCCGCCACCGCCGCGCTTGCCGCATCGGGCGCCAGGGCAGCCAGGGGACGCGGCGCCGGATCAGCGACGGTCACCTCGAAGCCCGCCCCCGCTAGGTCGTTGGCGAATTCGCAGCCAATGAGGCCGGCACCCAGGATCAGCACCCGGCGCGCGCCCTCCAGCTTGTGGCGCAGCCGCCCGTAGTCCTCCAGGTCATTGACCGACAGCACCTCGTGAGCGCCGTCTCCCGCCAGGGGCAGCCGGATCGGATCCGCGCCCAGGGCGAGCACCAGCCGGGAATACGGATGATTTCCGGCCGAGGTCTCCAACACCTGATCTGCGACACGGATGGCCCGGGCCTCCGCCCGGGCCACCAGTTCCACGTTCAACTCTTGCGCCATCCGCGCGGCCGGCGTGGTGACCAGTTGCGCCGCCGACTTGCCGCTGGCGAAGGCATTGGAGAGCATGGGCTTGGAGTAGAAGTCTCCGCTGTCCCCGGTGACCAGGACTAGCCGGGTCTCCCGGTCCAGCTTGCGGACCTCCCGGGCGGTGGTCCAGCCCGCGAGCCCGCTGCCCAGGATGACGATGGGTTCCCCGCTCACGCTCACTGCTCCAGGAGGCTGCGCAGCATCCACGCGTTCTTCTCGTGGACCTGCATGCGCTGGGTCAGGAGGTCGGCGCTGGGCTCGTCGTTCACCTTGTCCACCAGGGGAAAGATGCCCCGCGCCGTGCGCACCACCGCTTCCTGCCCCTGGACCAGTTGCCGGATCATGTCCTCGGCACTGACCGGGCCTTCGCTCTCCTGGATGGAGGTGAGCTTGGCGAACTCCCGGTAGCTTCCCGGCGCCGGGAAGCCGAGGGCCCGGATGCGCTCCGCCACCAGGTCCACCGCCAGCGCCAGTTCGTTGTACTGCTGCTCGAACATGAGGTGCAGGGTGTTGAACATGGGACCGGTCACGTTCCAGTGGAAGTTGTGGGTCTTGAGGTAAAGGGTGTAGGTGTCGGCCAGCAGGCGCGACAGTCCTTCCGCGATGTTCTTGCGATCAGCTTCTTTGATTCCGATGTCCATAGTGTCAGCTCCTCTCGTTGGTTGTCAGAAAGCATGAACCAGCCATGCCATGCCCAGAAAGCCGCCGGCGGCCACGGAGTACCGCCCCGCCAGGGCGCCCGAGCGACGCGCTTCGTTCAGCTCGTGTCCGGATACCCATATCATGGCTCCCGCCGCCAGGGCCAGAGACACAGGAAGCAGGGCAGCGCTGGATGCCACCGCCAAACCGCCTGCCGCCGCCGCCACCGGCTCCACCAGGCCAGACGCCAAAGCCAGCAGCGCCGCCGTCAGGGGAGTCGCGCCCAGGGCAAGGGCGCCCGCCGCCACCACCCAGCCTTCCGGTACATTCTGCAGGCCGATGGCCCAGGCCGCCGCGCTTCCCGCATCCCCGCCCGCCCCGTGGGCGGCGCCCACGGCAAGCCCTTCCGGAATGTTGTGCAGCGAAACCGCCGCCACCAGCAGGGCTATGCGCTTCGCCGCCGGCGCCATACGATGGGATCCCGGGTGCAAATGGGGGATCGCGACGTCCAGGCTGCGGATGGCAATCACGCCCGCCGCCATCCCGATCAACACCATGGAAAATCCCATGGCCGGTCCCCACTGGGCATCCGCCGCGGAGAAGGCGGGCGGCAACAACGACACCAGGGCCGCCGCCAGCATGATGCCCGCCGCCCCGGCCAGGGCCTGGTCCTGATAGCGCGCGATCAGCCGGGGCATGGCGACTGCCAGGAGCCCGCCGATGCCGGTCGCGGCGCCCGCCACCAGCGCGGCGAAAAAAGCGTCCGCAAGCCACGGGTGGGCCTCGAGCATTCGCTGCGCGGCGAACAGGGAATCCCGCACTGCGAATCCCGCGCCGAGCGCGGCGATCCCCCATCCCGCCCAGCGGAGCAGGTAACCGCCCCCGCCAGGGTAGGAAAGCGCGCGCTTGTCCACAGGATTCGCGTTCATGGTGCGGGTCCCTTCCGGCATCAGCGGGTCGGCCGTCCTCAGGCCGCCACCGCCATCATTTCGAAGTCGCTTTTGGCGACACCGCACTCCGGGCACGCCCAGTCTTCCGGGATGTCCTCCCAGCGGGTCCCCGGCGCGATGCCGTCCTCGGGCATTCCCTTGGCTTCGTCGTACACGAAGCCACACACGATGCATTCCCAGACTTTCATGTCAGTTCCTTTCCTCGGGTTGATATGAGCTGAATCCGGTCAGGCCGCGGCCTTGCGCGTCTTGGCCAGCACGTTGCGGTACTGGTTGGCGTGGCGCTCCTCCACCTTGGCCAGCGCGGCGAAGCGCTTGGCCGCCTTGGCGAGCACCGCCTGGAAGCGCTCGGCATGCTCTTTGGACTCGGCGATCTGCTCGTCGATCTCCTTGATGGCCGCCTGGTTGCCTTCGGTTTCCGCGGTGCGCCGGAACGTGGGGTACATCTCGGTGTACTCGTAGGTCTCGCCGGCGATGGCGATCTCCAGGCACTTGGCCGGCGTCATCTCCGCCTTGGGATAGATCAGGTCCAGGTGACCGAAGGCGTGTTCCACCTCCTGGTCCGCGGTTTCCTCGAAGGCGCGGGCCGTTTCCTCGTCGCCGGCCGCCCGGGCCAGCTTGGCGAAATAGCGGTACTTGATATGGGCCATGGACTCGCCCGCGAAGGCGGATTCCAGGTTCTGCATGGTCTTGATCTCGGGTCGCTTCATGGTTTCTCTCCTGTCGTTTCGGGTTTCACGTGCGTCGTTGGACGCGACAGGTGCCAGTCTAGGGAATCGATGCTGATAGATCCAATTGATTGTTCAAACGCTTATGATATACTTGGCTTATCACATGCTCCCCCGGATGCCGCCGTCGTCTGGTTCCGGCCAATTCTCCTTAATGACCCTCAACGAACTCCGCTACATCGTCGCCGTGGCCCGGGAAAAGAATTTCCGGAGGGCCGCCGAGCGCTGCTTCGTGAGCCAGCCCGCCCTTTCCCTGGGCATCCGCAAGCTGGAGGAGGAACTTGGGGTGCAGATCTTCGAGCGCTCCAGGACCGAGGTGTCGGTCACCGACGTGGGCGCCCGCATCGTGGAGCAGGCCCAGCGGGTGCTGGAGGAAGCCGAGCGCATCAAGGGCTTCGCCCAGGCGGGCCAGGACCAGCTGGCGGCGCCGTTGCGCCTGGGCGTGATCTACACCATCGGCCCTTACCTGCTGCCGGACCTGATTCCGGCCCTGCGCAAGCGGGCACCGAAGATGCCCCTGGAAGTGGAAGAGAACCTCACCGCCAACCTGGAGGTGCTGCTCAAGAACGGCCGCCTGGACGCCATCCTCATCGCCCTGCCCTTCGGCGGTCCGGGCATCGAGACCCTGCCCCTGTACGACGAGCCGTTCCAGGTGGTGGTGCCTGCGGACCATGGCTGGGGTGCGCGGCCGAAGATCGATCCCCGGGAACTCTCCGGCGAGCGGGTGCTGCTGCTCAGCTCGGGGCACTGCTTCGCCAACCAGGTGAACGAGGCCTGCCCCGAGCTTTCCGGCCGGGGCGGCGACGTGCAGCAGGGAAACTCCCTGGAGACCATCCGCAACATGGTGGCCTCCGGGCTGGGCATCACCGTGCTTCCCAGCAGCGCCAACCGGGAGAAATACCGCAGCCGGCTGCTGGCGGTGGTTCCCTTCTCGGAGCCCGCGCCGTTTCGGCGCGTGGCCCTGGCCTGGCGCAAGAGCTTCGCCCGGGACAAGGCGATCCATGCCCTCGCCGAATCGGTGCGCAGCCTGAAGATCCCGGGCCTGCGGATGCTGTGAGGAACGGCTCCTAGTCCGGTTCTTTCACCGGCGGGCCGCTGCCCGCAGCCGCGGAGGGGTCCGGCGCATGGGAGGCCAGGTCTTTCACCGTGACGTCGGCCACCGAGGAATTTACCGCTTCGCCAATCCGCGCCAGCACGTCTTCCACCTGGGGCGGCACCGGCAGCGCTTCCGGCTTGAGGAACCGGTCCTCGCCCGCGGCCCGCACGCTCTCCAGCAACTGGCTCACGGTGATGGTGGACGGGTCCCGTGCCGGCAGGAAGGCCGGCGGGTCGTCACCGCTGGGGACGAGCAGGCCCCGGCTTTCCAGGGCGTCCAGCACCACCTGCACCGCGTGCATGGGCACGCCCAGGGTATGGGTGAGCTGCTGCAGGGTCCACGCCGGGCGCCCCGCCAGGAAGTGCTCGCCGACCCGCCCCATGATCACCAGGGCCAGCCGCTCCCGCATACGGTTGCTCAGGCGCGGCTCCCCCGCCTGGGCCACGAGATATTCCGGGTGCTGGGTGTAGAAGGCGACGCTGGCGCCAAACAGCAGCACCAGCCAGCTCACGTAAACCCAGATCAGGAACAGGATCAGGATGGCGAAGCCGGAATAGATGGCCGCGTAGTGGGTGGAAGTGGCGACGAAGGCCGCGAACGCCCACCCCGCCGTCTGCCACAGGATGCCGCCGACGATGCCGCCCACCAGGGCGGACGTGAACCGCACCCGGGTGTTGGGAATGAACATGTACACGAAGGTAAAGGCGGCGATCACCAGAAGGTAAGGCATGAGCCGTCCGGCCTCCTCCGCGGCCCGGTCCAGGGGCCCCACGCTCATGATGTTCTGCACCAGCGTCATGCTGGTCACGGTGGCGGTGATGCCCAGCGCCGCGAACACCAGGATCGGCCCCACCAGCAGCACGCTAAGGTAGCGGCTGAAGCGCTCGCCGAAGCTCCGCAGCTGGCTCACGTGCCAGATGAAATTGAACGACTCCTCGATCTTCTGCATCAGGGACACGGCGGTGTAGAGCAGCAGCGCCAGGCCCACGGACCCCAGCACCCCCACATTCATGTTGGCGATGAACTGAATGATGCGGCCGGTAATCTCGGTGCCCTTCTCCCCCAGTGGCGCCAGGAAATTGAGCAGCATGGGCTCCACCTGGTGGTATGCCCCGAACGCCTTGAGCACGGAAAAACTGAGAGCCAGCAGCGGCACAATGGAGAGGAGCGTCGTGTAAACGAGCCCCATCGCCCGCAGGTTGAGCTGGCCGAAGGCGAGGTCGCGCCCTAGCACCAGCGCCATGCGCACCAGGCGCATGAGGCGCCGCCGCCATGGGGACATGGCATCGCTCTGCCCGCCCCAGATGGTGTTTTCGATTCGCGTCAAGAAGTCGTTAATGTTGTTGCTCACGGTCGATGCCGCAGATCGGGATAGAACACACCTCTATGATAGGCCAATGCAAAGCCCGGAAAAAACAAAGGGCGGCCGCAGCCGCCCCCATCCGCTGTCAATAAGTCTCAGCCCTGCTTCACCATGGACAGCACCTGCTTCACGTCCAGGGTGCGCGCCCTGGACTGGATCTCCGAAGCATAACGCCCCTGCAGGCCCTTGGCCTCGCCCAGCATCTCGTTGAAGGTTTCCTTCAGCATGGCCGCGCTGAGCTGGCGCCCGCCCGAGTAATAGCGCACCGCCACCTGGCCCAGGGCGTACGTGGTGGCGAAGGAGAACGCGGTGCTGGTGGCCTGGCGGCCGATGCCACCGAGGAGACCGCCACCGACTTTCTTCAAGAGGCCGCCCACCAACTTGCCCGCCGCCTGCTCCAGATACTGGGAGGTAAGGCCGACGCCGGCGGTGGCCAGGAAATCCTTGATGTGCCCGCGGTCCAGCTCGAAGCCATGGGCCTTGCCGATGCGGTACACCATCTTCATCTGCAGCGGGATGATGGCCATGGATGCCAGAGAGTCGGGCAGCAGCTCCAGGGCGCCGTTGAGGATGGCGTAGTTGAGGATCATCTTGTCCGTCTCGGCGCGGGTCAGCGTGCTGGCGAAGCGCGGCTCCGCCGCCGAGGCCTGCTCCAGGGGCATGCCGGCGATGGCGTCGGCCTCCGCGGTGAACGCCCGCTCTTCCGGAGTATCGAGGCCGAGCTTGACCCTGAGGCCGTCCAAGAAGGCGCGCTCCGCGTCGTTCTGGGCGCCGTCGGCGTCGCACACGCAGACTGCCATCTCGTAGGCCAGCTGGCGGGACTCCGGACTCGCCAGGTCAGATGCCACGCCATCCAGCGACACCCGCTTCAGCAGCACGTCCTGGTAGAGGGACGCCAGGTTGATGGATGTGCCCGCCGCCAGGGACTCGGCAATGCGCTTCACCTCCGCCCGCTCGGCGTCGTCCTTCTCGCTGTCGGAAAATGCCGCCAGCAGCGCCACGGTGATGACCGCCTTCAGTTCCTGCTCGTTCATGGTTGCCTCCAGTGCTAGACGCTGGATTGGGCGGGCGCGGCGGCGGGAAAGTTCCGCGGTGCCCGAAAAACATATGCCTACCCCGGGCGAATCAGTCCGGATGGCGCCCCATCACCCGGTGTGTGTTCGCGGGTCACGAGGTCGGGAAATTCACCGCCAGGACCGCCGGGGACTCAGGCGTCCTGCTTTCCGCCGGGTCCGTGAAGGTTATCGCCGCAGACGCTTTGTTCGGCACAGCGGTCGCCGCGCCGGGCGGGAAGCGACGGCACCGGCCTGCGCTCGTCCATCAGATGGGCCATGGCCAGCAACGGATGGCGCAGGAGCATGCGCGGCCCCGCCCACCGCATCACGGCGCGAATCTGCTCCCGCATCCCGGCGCTGTAACAGTGCACCACGCAGTGGCTGCAGGCGGGCTTGGCGTCGCCGAAAACACAGCGCTCCAGCCGCCGCGCCGCATAGTCGGCCAGCTCCGCGCAGGCGGCGCAGAGAACATCGCCTTCCCCGTGAGCATGGCCGCGGCAATACATGCGCACCATGGCCTTGATGGTTTTCAGCTCCCGTGCGCGGCGCACGAAGCGCGGATCCCGACGGAATTCGACCAATGCCCTGTTCATGACGCGGATGCGGCGACAAAATACGTTATACCCAGATCAAGATTATCGGAGAGCCGCCGCCGAGAGCTTGATTTCGGTCAAGACGATTCGGAGGGATGACAGGGGTCTCTTGCCCTGACCCACCGCCCGCCGCGCCGCGGCAATGCCCGCGGCAGCGGCAGAAAGTAGGACGCCGCGAATGCCTGATCATCCTCCAAAGACGACGCCGCTTTTTCGATCCGTTCAGTCCGCAGTGAACTCAGTACCGGCCGCTGGCCCGCCTGGACAACCTGACTGACAGCTTTGCTTCAGCGCACCGGCAGGACCCGACCCTGAAGAGACATTCGGCCACGACAACAGCAAGGACCGCTCCTCGGCCGATGGGGCCATTCACGACATCCCGACAGCGGCCTTTCTGGAATGACAGCTTTCCCCCGCCTCGAATTGGTTCTGACGACGCGACACGGTCGTAGCCTGGTCAAGTAAGCGGACGCTCAAGACCGGGCGCTGACCGCCCGATTGCTGGGACCCTAAATGTGGGTGACGCGCTTCGCGGTGCCGAGAAAATAATCCTTGCCTGGCCCGTTTTCCTCGCGTTGGGCATTGAGCAGGAGAGAGCGATCGAGCTAAATGCAGGGCCATGGCGGCGTGAATTCACCGAGGCTCACAATTAAATCGAGCCTGGCCCCTTTAATCCGAGTACACGGCGCACTGGAAGTTGGGTTAATAACTGGCATGTGTTTTTTCGCGGTATCGTCCCGACAGGAAATGCTGCGATGGCGATGGGTCGACCGAAGGCGGAGCTGGTGCTGAGTGAGAGAGAGACGACTCAGGTTCTTTTAATGAGTAAGAGAAGAACTACAATCCAAAACAGGACTTGGCCACTTACAAATAACCCGAGTCGCCGCCACTTTCCGCGAAACTCGAATTCCGGGAACAGGTACAAGTAAATGTAGTGATAAACCATTACAAAACAAAAAAACGCCACGGTGCCCGCAAGAAAATTCATCGGTCCCCAAATAGTCAGAAATGCAGCCCCTAGATAGGTTGGTGTTCCCGCGAGTTCGGAAACCCATTTCCGCGACCCTGTCAGCTTGCCAAGCGCATCTCCAAATGTCGACGATTTTCTCGAAGGACTTGTCATGGTCCCATCCTATCCCTCGATCACACTGCAATTAGAAGTTCCAAGGTTCAGGCACACATGAGTCGTCATATGAGTCCTCAGGAGACTTTTCTGCGAAATCCGGAATTCCGTTGCCGTTACAGTCTAGGTCAGAGCAAGCCAATTCGGTGGGTGTGAACCCCCATATGATCATTGGTAGCGCTCTCTTCGAAACAACAGCAGGGAAACCGGTAACTTCCTTGATGATCTTATCCAAGACTCGTTCTATAACTTTATCTTTGACGGCCGGCCGATCCGGTCCATGCTCAGTAGGTTCACCGGTCCTCGGTACCCGCCCGGACTGATCAGTTGGGCCGGTTCTTTCACTGACGTTGTCTTTCTTGGGATCGAACCAGGGTTTGGGTTTGCCGGCGAGGCCAAGGGGATCAACGGATATGAGTGGATTCCCGCCAACGTATGCGTAGGTGTTAATGCCCCCGGCCAAGCCTATGGGATCTGACTGCACGAACCGTTTGAGCCCCGGATCGTAGTACCTCGCCCGGTAGTAGTACAGCCCCGTCCCGTCGTTCTCCCGCCCCGTGTACTGGAAGGGGTTGGTGCTGGCTTCGCCGGTGGTGGCGGTCTCCCCGTAGGGCTCGTAGGTGTAGCGCTTGACGATGGCACCGGTTGGATCGGTGAGCGCGATGGCGCTCCCGAGGGCGTCGGGGAGGATATGCCGCGCCCCCTGGGCGTCGGTGCGGGTGAAGAATTCGTCCAGATTGAAACCCGTGATCAGATTGGCGACGGGACTGTTCGCCGCATCCAGCTCCTGCACCGGGTTCAGGCCGTCGTGGAGGTAGCGGGTGGTCACACCGTTCACCGTCTTGGCGATTCTGCGCCCGAAGGCATCGTACTGGAAACTCGCGGTCGCCGGCCCCGAGAGGCTTGTGAGGCGGTTTCTCGGGTCCCAGGTGAAGGCCCGCGCGCCGTCGGAGAGCAGATTGCCGTTGGCGTCGTAGTTGAAGGCCTGGCCGTTACGGGTCGTGAGCTTGTTCGCCGCGTCGAAGGTAGCGGCGGGAAGCTCAGCCGGCAGCCCGGTGTCGGCAAGGCTCCCGCCCTTGGCGGTGCGCCGCCCGGCAGCGTCGTAGGTGTAGCCGAGGTCCCCGAGCACCGTCGTGCCCTGCTTGTAGGTGAGCGACGTGAGCTGGTTGGCATTGTCGTAGCCGTACTCCACCGCGATGCCGTTGGGCAGGGTCAAGGTGGTGCGCCGCCCGGCGGCATCGTAGGCGAGAGTGACTGTGTTCGCCCCTTGGGTGATCGCGGTGATGCGGTCCGCGTCGTCCCAGGCGTAGGCGACGGCCGGCTGGCCCGCCACCGTCATGGCGGTGCGCCGCCCCGCCGCGTCGTACCCATAGCTCACCGTCCCTTCCGGGCTCTGTTCCTGGGTGAGGCGGTCGAGGCCGTCATAGCTTCGGTTGACCGCGTGCCAGGGGGTGCCAGCCCCGGAGGCGAACTCCTCTGCACGGGTGATCCGCCCGGCGGCGTCTAGGGTGAAGACACTGCGGCTGCCGTCGCCATAGGTGACGGAGGTGGGGCGGTTGAGGGCGTCGTAGGCATGGGTCGTGACCTGGGCCTTGCGGTCGGTGTGGGTCGTGAGGTTGTCGGCGCCGTCGTAGGCGTAGGTCTCGCTGACCGCCAGGGGGTCGGTGCGGGTGATCGCGCGGTTCTTGGCGTCGTAGCCGAACTGGGTGAGTCCGCCTTTCGCGTCAGTGAGCGAGAGCAGGTTGCCATTGGCGTCGTAGGCCAGGGAAGTTGACTGCCCCAGGGGATCGGTGATCCGGATGCGCCGGTCCTCCGAGTCGTACTCGTAACGGCTGATGTTGCCCAGGGGGTCGGTCACCGCCGCCACCCGGCCCAGGACATCGGCGGCAAGAGTCGTGGTGCGCCCCAGGGGATCGGTCACGGTGCGCAAGTCGAATAGGCTGTAGGCGAGGTCCGTCGCCTGGCCCCGGGGATCGATGATCCGGGTCACCTGACCCGAGAGGTTGTACTCGAAGCGGGTCACGTTCCCGAGGGGGTCGCGTGCCTCGATGAGTCGACCCAGGGCGTCGTAGGTGAGGGTGCTGGTGTGGCCCAGGGCGTCCGTTACGGTGGCGGGCTGGTTGAAGTCCTCCGTATAGGTCGCAGTCACGGTTGCCGCCTCGGCGGTGCCGGCGAGCCGCGTGACGGAAGCCAGGTTCCCCCGGGCGTCGTAGCCGTACTCCGTGCGCCGGCCGAGCTCGCTGAGCCGGCGATCAAGATAGTCGCGCATGTTTGGCGGCGATTCCGGTCTTGGTCGTCCCGGGCCGCTAAGTACGCGCGGTCGCGGTGCTGCCAATCGCTTGGCTACAATATAGTTTGACCCAGTGCGTGGCGGTGGTTGTATAGACATCAATCGCGATCCTCAGGCGTGCCTGCAGAATGTTGCAGCGTGGCCTGAGAAGCAGTCTGTCACGGAGAACCGCTTGTGGTCGCGCCGCGTCACTCGGGTCTGGCCACCGTCACACAGCAGCGTGCTCTCCCGGCTCCACGGAGAGTCTCATCCCGACTGCCTTAAGAACCGCCACGAGGGTCTTCAATGTGGGATTGCCTCTGGGGGACAGTGCGCGATAGAGCGCCTCTCGACTAATGCCCGCCTCGGCAGCAACGGCACCGAGTCCTCCGTACGCTTCAGCGATAGTGCGAAGCGCAAGAAGACCAGCGGCGCGATTATCAGGGTTATCCAACGACTCCATCGCCGCCTTGAGATACTCGACAGCGAGATCGCGATCGGCTCGCAGCTCGGCTACTTCGCGCGCATGGTGTGATACTGTGCCACGGTACTTCTTGCTCATGCCTGTCTCCGTTTCCAATCCGCCCAGTATCCCTTGGCGGCCTTGATGTCGTTGGTCTGGGTTTTCTTTGTGCCGCCACATAGAAGGATTACAACCGTTCGACCGTGCCGGCCGAAGTACACCCGATAGCCAGCGCCAAGGTGCTCTCGCAATTCCAGAACGCCATCACCGACGGGTTCACAATCTCCGAAAGTCCCTGCTTCCAGGCGCCTCAGGCGAACGCGCACTTTGGCTTGCGCCCGTTTGTCCCGAATGGACTGAAGCCACTCTGTGAACAGCTCTCGACCATCACTCGTCTGATATCGGAGGACCTCGAACACAAGTGACAGTGTAACTTATAAGCTACAGACGAACAAGATGGGCGATTTCATGGCCGTTCGCCCGCAAGGTGGCCGGGAGCATCGGCGACAGTCCGCTACCCGGCACTGTCCACGACCGGCGGCAATTGGCCGGATGTGTGAATTCAAGGCCGCGCCGCAAAGCTGACGTTGCCGAAAAACTGCTCGTCGCCGTGACCGTCGGCTCGGGCCGAGGAGCTGGCATTCTCCCCGGATTGCTCGACCGTCCGGTCCTGGCCGTTTGCTGCCGCGCCTGCAATTGTCAAGCCCGCGTAGGGCGGAATAGCGCCGCGTATTCCGCCGGAGGGAAGACGCCCGCCCTGGCACGGGCGTCGCCGTCTCAGGGCTTGGGTGGCTTCTCCTGCGGGGTGATGAAGCCGATCGGCCGTTTCTTCTGCGGGGGCGGGGGCGCCATGAGCTGGCGGATCGCCTCCAGGATGCCGGCGGGAACGAGGTTTCTTGTGTCGGGAGGACGTCGGCCCGAAAATGCGCCTCTAGGCCAAGAACTCGAAATCCGTGGAGGCCCGTCTTCGTTTCCGACCCCCAAGCCCGCATCACGCCTCAGGAAAACGCCTTCCCCTACGACGCGAGCGCGTCGGGCGGATTACTTGGCGGCATCAACACGTACGCCTATGTCGGCGGGAATCCGCTCACATACGTTGATCCTCTTGGACTTCTCACCGTTATCGTTGGTAGTGGCGCGGCTGGAGCGGTCGGGATGGCAGGCACTCCCGCAACGGCACAGATTGACTACAGTTCCGGCGGTTACTACAACGTCGAGTCCGGAGAGGTGGGGGCGTATTCATCTGTGGGCGTAGGGACTGGAGGAACTGCAACCTACAACAACGGAGAAAGCGGAGGTGCTGACTACAGTGGCGGTGCCTACGGAGGATGGGGCGTGACTGTGGGACTTATACGCGGTGGTGTGGAGAATGCTGAGGGTAGAACGCAGAACATGTACGTTCAGGTGCCTGGACTTCCCGGTATCGTCGTTTACTTCGGACCCAATAACGAATGGCAAGGAGTCGGGGTCACGTTTGGACCTGGCGCAGGCGGCGGCATGACTCAGACAAACACTCGACTCTTCCCGAAACGTGGTTCCTCGCGTAGCGCTTCGTGCTGCCGTCCATGAAGTCGATAATTGCCAGCCTTCTTGGTTCCCCAAAAACGAGGTCATTCGTTTCGTTCTTATTGGTCGTAACAGGGTTAATAATTGGCGTTTGGCTGTACAACTTCTCGCCCTATGTCGGCGTCGGCTACATAGTGTTTTCATTGGTAGCCGGTATCGCCATCGCCGTTCGTACGCGTTGCCCGCATTGTGCTACCTCACTGGCACTAGAGCGGCCGTATATGGCTGGGGCATTGATCTTTCTCTGGGCGGTACGAGAGAAATGTCCGCGCTGTGGTGCGGATCTTTTCAAGAAATCATAGGCGGCATCAATACGTACCGCTATGTCGATGGAGACCCCATCACTTCTGTTGATCCTAGCGGAACCGTCCCGGTTTGGGTGCCATGGGCGGTTAAGGCCGCTGCGGCTGCAGCAGGTGCATGGGGAGCGTATGAAGCCATTGAGGCGACCAAAGATGCTTATGACCGCACGTATGGACCGGATCAGGAACGAATGGAACGGTGGATGAATGACCCGAGTACTGTGAATGTCGATGACATCCAGCGTGATCAGCAGCAACGTGTCCAGGATGCCGCCAAAATTGTGGATAAGGGCTCAAAAGTACGGCCTATGCCGCGGCCCACAGGGGTTCGCGTGCCTGCCGAAGCGCCACAGAGCTGTCCCACGCCTTCGCGGAGCCGCTAAGAAATTATGTCCCAGGAGACAAGGAACAAACAGGCAAGCAGGGTCAGTTGGATTATAACTGGTCTATTTGTTGCGTTTGTATTGACTATCCCCTGGTCTTGGTCCCAGGTGATCCGCGCAGGACTGGTCCACACGCCTCCATTGGTGGGTGTTGCTGTCGAAATGGCCGGCGGCTGGTTTCCTCTAATGGCTGTCAACGAAAACGGCGACAAAGAGTTCATTTTCTTCAGTAAAGCAGAAAAGAAATCCGTCGTCTTTGTGAAGTGCTTGTTCAGCTTTGTCGACTGCCGCCAGATGGCAGTGTTCAGAATCAATACGCCACCGAAGCACCTGCCCCCAGACACGTTTCATTACCGACAGTATGGTTGGGGAACTGCCCAAATCATCGAGCCGCAGATTGCAGCCGAATTAGTGGGTCCAGACACAAGAAACACAAAGTCACTTGTCATCGTCGCGATTGAGGGCACTTGGCTGAGCTTTCACGTTCCTAGCATTGACGTGCTAGAGGATGTCCGCTCTATACGACGGGTCCAATGAATCGATGGGGGCGTGAATCTCTACGCCTATGTCGGCGGGAACCCGGTCTCCCGAAACGATCCACTCGGGCTAATCGCGCCCGCTGTAGCGTATGCGGTGGTCGCTTACGCCATGCCGGTAGCGATCACAGCTTATTGGGCTTACCAGCAATGGATCGCTCAGCAATCAAGCAATGATCAGAGCGACGAATCGGATGGCTCTATTAGTCCCAAGGATCCACCGCCAATTCCTGACGATCCGGCCACGCCTCCTGGAAATGAGTGGACATGGGCGGGCAACGGGCCGCCGGGAAGTCCGCAGGGAAACTGGATCAAGGGGCCCAAAGGTAAAGGGGGGAAGTTGCATCCTGATTCTTGCCATCCAGAGCCGAAAGGGCCACATTGGGGTTATACAGATTCTGAAGGGAATAAGTGGGATTACTTCCCCGGCCAAGGGTGGAGGCGGAACAGGAAGTGATGAGTAAGGTAGAGGTCAGAAATCACATGTACATAGGAAAACGTATCGTTGTTGGGCTGACCATCGTTAGCAGCGAGAACGCGATCATCGAACAACGGCAAATTGCGGGCGTGATATCGCAGTGCTCACCAAGCACAGGGATTGTTATTTCCAGCGAACGTGGTGCGAGTGAAGATGTGTGCCTTCCGTATTGCACCGATGCCATCGTGGCGGCGCCTCCTGGAACATACACCCTGTCATCGCTTGGCGTCGAAGTGAAGAACCCAGATTTCATGACGTCATGGATCTTTCGGCAAGATGAAGACGGTAACTGGCATTCCAAGCCAGATCCAATGATGAAGCCCGCGTAGGGCGGAATAGCGCCGCGTATTCCGCCGGAGGGAAGACGCCCGCCCTGGCACGGGCGTCGCCGTCTCAGGGCTTGGGTGGCTTTTCCTGCGGGGTGATGAAGCCGATCGGCCGTTTCTTCTGCGGGGGCGGGGGCGCCATGAGCTGGCGGATCGCCTCCAGGATGCCGGCGGGAACGAGGTTTCTTGTGTCGG
>Ga0210362_1557187_pt1 | contig 30337 bp, 24 predicted proteins | sample S625metaT_FD_159713 | JGI IMG/M metagenome (GOLD analysis project Ga0210362, IMG submission 159713) | Metatranscriptome of estuarine sediment microbial communities from the Columbia River estuary, Oregon, United States - S.625 (Metagenome... | ecosystem: Environmental > Aquatic > Marine >... | reverse complement strand
GCCCCAGGAAGTGCCCGCCCCTGCCCGGGAAGTATTGGCACCCATCCTTCCCGCGTCCCCGGCACAGCTCCAGCCATCCGATTCCCTCCAGCCATTGACCGGGGTTCCGGAGGAATCACGGCCGGTATTTCTGGAGGCGGACCGGATCCAGGGACAACAGGACAACTACGTGGAAGCGGAAGGCGCGGTGAAGATTCGCAAGTACGGTCAGGCGGTGGACGCGGACCGGGTTCGCTATGACCTGATAAACAACGACCTCGCCGCCGAGGGCTCGGTCCGTCTCGAGCAGGCGGGAACCCAGGTCACGGGCACTCGCGCGGAACTGGATCTGGACACTTCCAGCGGCCGAATCGAGGGCCCTGAATACCAGCTCGCGGAACCCTTTGCCCGGGGCAGCGCGGCGGAATTTTCGGTGGAGGGAAAGCAGAATTACCGGGCCAAGGACGCCTCCTACACCACCTGCCCCGCGGGCAACGACGACTGGTTTCTGCGGGCGGGCGACCTGGACATCGACCGCGTGCGCGAGGTGGGAACGGCGCGCAATGTCACCTTGGACTTCATGGGCGTTCCGGTCTTTTATTCGCCCTACGTGGACTTCCCCATCGGCGAGCAGCGCAAGAGCGGTTTTCTGGCGCCGGTGCTGGGAGTTACCGAAACCACCGGGACGGATTTCCTGATCCCCTATTATTGGAACATCGCGCCCAACATGGACGCCACCATCGCGCCCCGCTACATGAGCAAGCGGGGAATCATGCTGGATGGCGAGTACCGGTACCTGTTCAAGAGTTTCAACGGCTTTGCCCGGGGGGACTACCTCGGCAGCGATGACGAGACCGGCGGCGACCGCTGGGGATTCCTGCTCCAGCACAACCACAACTTTGGCTACGGCTTCAGCGGCGTCATCAACTACCAGCGGGTGTCCGACGACAACTTCCTCCGGGACTTCGGCAACCGGATCGCATTGACTTCGCAGGTCACCCTGCCCCAGGAGGCTTATCTGACCTACGGAGGGGGCTGGTGGAGCGCGGTGGCCCGTTACCAGAAATGGCAGACCCTCCAGGACCTTGCCAACCTTATCATTCCGCCCTACAACCGGGAGCCCCAGTTCGCCGTCGCCGCCAATCGCACCAATCTCCTGGGGTTCGACCTGGGCTTCAGCGGCGAATACGTGGACTTCCGCAACCCCCTCACCAGCCAGGTGAGCGGGGACCGCGTGCTCCTCTACCCGTCCATCAGCTACCCATTGATTACGCCGGGCACGTTCCTGATCCCCCGGGTCAGCCTACATTACACGCGTTACACCTTTTCCAACCCGGATTCACGAACGGACGCGGACCGCACCGTTCCCATCTACAGCCTGGATGGCGGCCTGATCTTCGAACGCGACTGGTCCGTCGGGGGCGAGGACTTCCTGCAGACCCTGGAGCCGCGCGCATTCTATGTTTATGCCCCCCTCCGGGAACAGGGCACGCTCCCCATCTATGACACGGCCGAAGCGGGCTTCAATTTTGCCCAGCTGTTCCTGGAGAACCGCTTTATCGGCAACGACCGCGTGAACGATGCCAATCAGATCACGCTGGCGCTCACCTCGCGGCTGCTGCACGCCGACGCCGGAGACGAGCGGTTGAGGATTGCCCTGGGACAGCGGTTCTACTTTGACTCTCCCCAGGTCACGCTTGTACCGGGTGCTCCCACCAACCAGACCAGGTCCGATCTCCTCGCGGGAATCACGGCGCGCATCGGGCAGCCGTGGGTCGTGGATACCTTCTGGCAATACGATCCCTCGGACAGCCGCAACGAGAAATTCAGTTTCCTCACCCGCTATCAGCCCGAGCCGGGCAAGGTCGCCAACATCGGCTACCGCTACACTTTCGAGCAGATCGACCAGGTGGGCGGATCGGTCCAGTGGCCCTTGGGCCGCGGCTGGTGGGGCATGGCGGCCGTCGACTATGACCTGAACGAAAAACGCGCTTTGAACGCGGTGGGCGGCCTCGAGTATAATTCCGCCTGCTGGGCCCTGCGTTTTGTGGTGCAGCGATTCGCGACAACCGCTGACGAGTCGAACAACCAGTTCTTTGTTCAACTCGAGCTCCGGGGCCTGGCGCGAATCGGTCCCGACCCCCTTGAAGTGCTGCGCCAGACCATTCCGGGTTATACCACCCCACCATTCCCGGCCAGCGGCAACGCGCAATGAGTTTTTTGAGGCTTGATTCCGTCATGGAAGATCTTCCCCTCCTGCCATCCACGGCCGCCAGGGCTTTGCCCGGGCTCGCGGCGACGGCAGCCATCGCCGTCCTGGTTGTCGCTCTCGCGGGCTCGGTCCCGGCGCTTGCCCAGGCGGCCATCGAGGTCGACCGCATCGTGGCGGTGGTCAACGACGAGGCCATCACCCAAGTCGAGCTCGACCGCCGCGTCGCCGTTCTCGAGGTCCAGCTCAAGAAACAGGGGGTCACCCTGCCGCCGAAGGATGTATTTCAAAAGCAGGTGCTGGAGCGTCTGATCAACGACCGTGCCCAATTGCAGCTGGCCCGGGAGACCGGATTGAGGGTGGACGATGTCCAGCTCGACCGCACGCTCCGGCGCATCGCGGAGGAAAACAAGCTCACCCTGCAGGAGCTGCGTACGGCGGTGGAGCGCGACGGCGTGTCGTTCAACCAGTTCCGGGAGGATATCCGCAACGAGATCATCCTGACCCGGCTGCGGGAGCGCGACGTGGACAACAAGGTCGTCGTGAGCGACGCGGAGATCGACCAGTACCTGAGCGGCCAGCAGGCCCAAGGCGCGACCGCCACCGAGTACGACGTCTCCCACATATTGGTGCGAGTGCCCGAGCAGGCAAGCCCGGAGCAGATCCAGGCCCGGAAACAGCGCGCGGAGGAAGCCTTGGCCCAAGTTCGTGCCGGCACACCATTCGCCCAGGTCGCCAGCGCCATATCCGACGCCCCGGATGCCCTTCAGGGAGGCGCCATGGGCTGGCGCTCCCCGGGTCGGTTGCCCGCGATCTTCGTGGAGTCCCTCCAGAAGCTCAGCCCCGGCGAGACCAGCCCGGTGTTGCGCAGTCCCGCGGGGTTTCACCTGGTCCACCTCAATGGCACGCGGGGCGCGGACAAGGGCGCCATGGTGACCCAGACCCACGCCCGCCATATTCTCGTGAAGACCAGCGAGCTGGTATCGGAAACGGACGCCCGGAACCGCCTGGTCCAGCTCAGGGAGCGGATCGAGAATGGCGCCGACTTCGGCGAGCTGGCGCGTCTTCAATCGGAGGACGCCAGCGCTTCCAACGGCGGCGACCTGGGCTGGATTTCCCCCGGCGACACGGTCCCCCCCTTCGAGCGCGCCATGAATGCGCTGAATCCGGGTCAGCTCAGTGAACCGGTACAGTCCCCGTTCGGCTGGCATCTGATCCAGGTCCTCGAGCGTCGCGACCGGGACGTAAGCAAGGAGCGCGAGCGATTCCAGGCCCGCCAGGCCATCCGCGCCAGGAAGAGCGACGAGGCATACCAGGAATGGCTGCGCCAGGTGCGGGACCGCGCTTATGTCGAAAACCGGCTCGACCAGCCTTAGCGGAGGGCGGACCGGCGCCGACCGGGTGTTTCCGCGTTGATTGCTGCGCAAACACCGGTACTCGCCATTACGGCCGGGGAGCCGGCCGGCATCGGACCAGACCTGTGCGTGAGGCTCGCGAGTGAGTCCCTTCCGCTCCCGATCGCAATTATCGCCGATCGCGATCTGATCCGGAGCCGGGCGGAGCGCCTTGGCGTCGATTTGCGCATTGCCGATTACCAGCCCGGAATCAGTGTTCCCCGGGGAACATTGGCCGTTGTGCATCAGCCCCTGGCATGCCCCGCCGTGCCCGGCCGCCTGGACAGCGCCAACAGCCGCTATGTGCTGGGGACCCTGAAGCGGGCCGTCGAGGGCTGTCGTTCGGGCGAGTTTGCGGCCATGGTCACGGGCCCCGTCCACAAAGGCATCATCAACGACGCCGGCATCCCATTCTCCGGCCACACTGAATTTCTGGCCGCGGAGACCGGAACGTCCCGCGTCGTCATGATGTTGGTCTGCGAGGCCATGAAGGTCGCGCTCGCCACCACCCACCTCGCCCTGAAAGACGTCCCCGCTGCGATTACGCGGCCGTCCCTGGAACAGACCCTTCGCATCCTGCACCGGGAGCTGGCGAGGCTTTTCGATCTTCCCCGGCCCCGCATCCTGGTCGCGGGCCTCAACCCTCACTCGGGCGAGTCCGGCCACTTGGGGCGGGAGGAGATCGAGGTCATTCAGCCGACCCTGGAAAAGCTTCGCGGGGAAGGTTTTCTCCTGGAAGGGCCGCTTCCGGCGGACACCCTGTTCACGCCGGCCCGCCTTGGAAAGGCGGACTGCGTGCTCGCCATGTACCATGACCAGGGATTGCCTGTTCTCAAGTACGCGAGCTTCGGCCACGGCATTAATGTGACCCTGGGTCTGCCGATTATTCGGACGTCCGTCGACCACGGCACCGCCCTCGATCTGGCTGGAACCGGAGAAGCCGATGCCGGAAGCCTGGTGGCGGCAATCGAAACCGCGGCGGCAATGGCACGTAGCCGGGCCCGCGCCGGTTCCTAGGCGCCGCAAATCCGCGAGCCAGCGGCGGGGCCGGCGCCAAAGCCCATGACCCACCAGCCCCGGAAGCGCTTCGGCCAGCACTTCCTCGCGGATCCGGGCACCGTTTCGAGGATCGTGGCCGCGATCGATCCCCGGCCGGAAGACCGGATGGTGGAGATCGGCCCCGGACTCGGCGTGCTCACCCGCCCGCTCCTGGATCGGCTGAAGTGCCTGCACGCGGTGGAAATAGACCGCGATCTGGCGGCGCATCTGTCCCGGGAGTTTCCGGCGGAACGCCTCGTGATTCACGTGGGCGACGCCCTGAAGTTCGACTTCGCGGCGCTGGGTCCGAGCCTGCGGGTGGTGGGGAACCTGCCCTACAACATCTCCACGCCGCTGCTGTTTCGGCTCGCCGACCGCGCCCCGAGCCTGCTGGACCTGCACCTGATGCTGCAGCGGGAAGTGGTGGATCGCATGGCGGCCTGCCCCTCCACCCGGGAATATGGCCGGCTGAGCGTGATGCTCCAATACCGGTTCCGTATTGAAAAGCTGTTCCGCGTACCTCCGGGAGCATTTCGTCCCCCGCCCCGGGTGGATTCGGCGGTAGTGCGGATGACGCCCCTTCCGAGGCAATCGCCGGAGGCGCTGGATCTGCGGGTACTAAGCGATGTGGTGACCCGCGCGTTCACGCGCCGGCGCAAGACCCTGCGCAACGCCCTATCCGGCATCGCCCGTGAGGCAATGCTTGAAAGCCTGGATATCGATCCCGGCCTGCGCCCCGAGAATCTTGCAGTGGCGGACTACGTGAGGATTTCCAACCGCGTGACGGAAGAGGGGATCACGACGGCTTCCGCTGAATGAATTCGATCTTGTAGCCGTCGGGATCCTCGACAAACGCGATGACGGTGGTTCCGTGCTTCATGGGCCCCGCCTCCCGCGTCACCTTGCCGCCACGCTTCTTCACCTCTTCGCACGCCCGGTAGGCATCGTCCACTTCCAGGGCAATATGACCGTAGGCCGTCCCCAGGTCGTAGGACTCCACGCCCCAGTTGTACGTGAGCTCGATAACGGCCCCCTCGGTTTCCGGCTGGTAGCCGACGAAAGCCAGGGTAAATTTGCCGTCCGGATAATCGTTCCTCCGCAGCACCCGCATTCCAAGCACTTCGGTGTAGAAGCGTATGGATCGGTCCAGGTCGCCAACGCGGAGCATCGTGTGCAGGATACGCATATCCAACCTCCTCAGATTTCCACCATCTCGAAGTCATCCTTGCGCGCGCCGCACTCCGGGCAGGTCCAATTCACCGGCACGTCATCCCAGCGCGTGCCCGGGGGTATGCCCTCGTTCGGCAAACCCGCCGCCTCGTCATAGACGAACCCGCAAATGAGGCACATGTATGTCCGGTAAGATGTCGCGGCTGCGTGCATGGTCGGTAGGTCATCGCATTTCGGCTACAATCGCATTTTAAACGATCGCTCCGGATGTCTCAGCCCCCGCCTGTCGTTCTCGCCTTCGCCGCCACGGATCCCAGCGGGGGGGCGGGCCTGCAAGCCGACGTGCTGACCCTTTCCAGCATGGGCTGCCATCCGCTTTCGGTGGTCACCGCGATCACCATCCAGGACACGACCGGCATCGAGGACCTGCTGGCACTGGATCCGGAATGGGTCTCCGATCAGGCCCGCGGCGTGCTCGAGGACGTGCGGGTTGACGCGTTCAAGGTCGGACTGGTGGGAAGCATCGAGGTCATGACGGCGGTGGCGGAAGTGGTGGCGGACTATCCGGATGTGCCGTTGATACTCGACCCGGTGCTGGCGTCGCTGCGGGGAGGGGATCTTGCTTCCGAAGAGATCGTCGCCGGCCTGCGGGAACTGCTGATTCCCCAGGCGACCCTCATCACGCCCAACGGCATCGAGGCGCGCCGCCTGGTCCAGCAAGCCGAGGAGGAGGAACTGGATCTGGAAGAATGCGCCCACCGCCTGATCCGCCTTGGCTGCGAGTACGTGCTGGTGACGGGAACCCACGAGCCGACCGCGGAAGTGGTCAACACCCTTTATGGCGACGAGGGGACCGTTCGCAGGGACGTGTGGGAGCGGCTTCCGGGTACCTACCACGGCTCCGGGTGCACGCTCTCGGCCGCCATTGCTGCCACACTTGCCAACGGACTTTCGCTGCCCGAGGCCGTGAAGGAGGCCCAGGAGTACACCTGGCAGAGCCTGAAGCACGGATTCAGGGCGGGCATGGGACGAGCGCTTCCGGATCGCATGTTCTGGGCCCGCGATGCCGACGAGGATGATTCAGTCAGTTAGCGGGCTGTACGGCATCACGCCCGAAACCGAGAACACGCCGACACTGCTGCTGCAGGTCGGTCTCGCGCTGGCGGGCGGGATGCGCTGGCTGCAATACAGGAGCAAGAACCCGGACCGGAGTCTGCGGCAACGGCAGGCCAGCGCGCTGCGGGAGCTTTGCGCGAGGCACGGGGCGCACCTTATTGTCAACGATGACGTCGCGCTGGCGCTGAAAATCGGTGCCGATGGCGTTCATTTGGGTCGCGATGACATGCCGCCAGGCGAGGCGCGTCTGATCCTGGGCGCGGGGCGTCTGGTGGGGGTATCGTGCTACAACCAATTGGAATTGGCGGTCCGCGGAGCCGAAGCAGGGGCGGATTATGTCGCTTTCGGCAGTTTTTTTCCGTCAACGGTGAAGCCCGGAGCGGTTCGCGCCGACAGGGGATTGATTTCAGCCGCCAAGCAGCGCCTGCGGTTGCCTGTGGTGGCCATTGGCGGGATTACACCGGACATCGCACCGGGGCTGATAGAAGCGGGCGCCGATGCGGTCGCCGTCCTGACCGCCTTGTTTGGTGCGCGGGATATCCAGGCGGCGGCCTGCGCCTTCAGCGAATTGTTCCAATTCTCTTTTGACAGAGTTAAGTGAATCCATGAGCTCACGCAACGAAACCCTGTTTACCTCTTCGCAGGCAGTGATTCCGGGAGGGGTCAATTCTCCGGTTCGCGCATTCCGCTCGGTGGGGGGAACACCGCCGTTTCTCGAGCGCGGCGCGGGCCCTTTCGTCTGGGACGTCGACGGGAAGCGGTATATCGACTACGTGGGGTCCTGGGGCCCCATGGTTCTCGGCCACGCCCATCCCGACGTGGTGCGCGCAGTGCAGGAGGCCGCCGGGAAAGGACTGTCGTTCGGAGCGCCCACCGCGGCTGAGCTCGAGATGGCGGAACTGCTCATTCGCCTGATGCCGTCTCTCGAGCAGGTCCGCCTGGTGAGTTCGGGAACCGAGGCCACCATGAGCGCCATCAGGCTCGCCCGGGGATTCACCGGGCGGTCGAAGATCGTTAAGTTCGAGGGCTGCTACCATGGCCACGCCGACTCACTGCTGGTGAAGGCGGGCTCGGGGGCGCTCACCTTCGGCCAGCCCAGCTCTTCGGGTGTTCCCGCGGAAACCGCCGCCCACACCTTGGTGCTGGATTACAACGACATCGACGGGGTCGAACGTTGCTTCCATTCCGTCGGCGGCGAGATTGCGGCGGTGATCGTCGAGCCGGTGGCCGGGAACATGAATCTGGTGGTGCCAAAGCCCGGGTTCCTGGAAGCCATCCGCCAGTTGTGCAGCCGCCACGGGGCCGTGCTCATTTTTGACGAGGTCATGACCGGTTTCCGGGTTGGCCTAGGCGGCGCGCAGGCGCTGTATGGAATCACGCCCGACCTTACCACTCTGGGAAAGGTAATCGGCGGAGGAATGCCGGTGGGGGCCTTCGGCGGGCGCCGCGACATCATGGGGAAAATCGCGCCCATGGGACCCGTTTACCAGGCGGGAACCCTCTCCGGCAACCCGGTGGCGGTCGCCGCCGGCCTGGCGACCCTGAAACTGGTGCAGGCACCGGGGTTTTACGATTCTCTGACCAGATCCACAACCAGCCTGGTTGAGGGCCTTACGGCCACAGCCCGCAGGCTGGGCATCAGTTTCTCCGCCCAGGCCGTGGGAGGAATGTTCGGCATTTATTTCCGAAGCCGCCCGCCCGCCACCTATGGCGAAGTCATGGAATGCGACAAGGAGGCCTTCAATCGTTTCTTTCATGCCATGCTCGGCGAGGGTGTGTACTTCGCGCCGTCGGCCTATGAGGCCGGGTTCGTTTCGGCCGCCCACGGCAAGAGCGAGATCGAAGCGACCGTATCTGCGGCGGAGCGCGTCCTGTCTTCCTGGAAATAGCCGCGCAGCGGATGCCCAGCAAGTAGGTCGAGGGCCAAAAAGAGGGGGCGGCTTGAAGCCGCCCCTTTTCATTTCATCCAAGGCACGCCGAAGTCAGTGCAGGCCCTGCACATACTCCCCAACGGCAGCGATGTCGCGATCGCTCATCTTCTCGGCGATCATTTGCATCATCCGGTTAGGGTCATTGACCCGCTCTCCGCTGCGAAACGCCTTGAGCTGCAACGCCACGTACTCGCCGTATTGGCCGGCGAGGCGGGGATACTGGGCCGGAATGCCCGCTCCATTGGGAGAATGGCACCCGGAGCAGGCCGGTATGCCTCGCGCGGCGTCCCCTCCGCGGTAAAGCTTCTCCCCCGCCAGGGCAAGCTCTTTGTTCGCCGCCGCCGCGGGGGCCGGCTTCTGGGCGGCAAAATAGGCGCCGAGGTTCTTCATGTCCTCGGGGGTCAGGGTCGCCACCATGCCTTGCATGATCGCGTTCTTGCGGCCGGTCGGCTTATCGGCGTCCTTAAAGTTCATCAACTGCTTGGTGATATACTGCGGCACCTGTCCAGCCAGGCGGGGATTCGCGGCGAGAGGGCTGTTTCCGTCCGCGCCGTGGCATCCCGCGCAGAGCGTGGTCGCAATGGGCGCAGCCTTCTCCGGATCGGCCTTCGATGACTTTTCCTCGGCCCCGTGGGCAAATAATGGCGCGGCGAGCGTGAACAGGGCGGCGAAGGTCAGCGCGAACTTCATCTGGGCTCCTCGGAAAAAGCTTTGGGTAGCAAAGGGCGGGATTTTATAACAGCCCCCGGTCGCCGCGCCAGTTCAAAGACTTAACCCCATGCCGTCATTAAGAAGTTTGGAGTTCGTAAAATCGGCGGTGAGTCTGGCGGATCTCCCCGAGGACAGCATCGCCGAGGTCGCCATCGCGGGGCGCTCCAATGCCGGCAAGTCCAGCGCCCTGAACGCCTTGGCCAACCGGAGGCGCCTCGCCTATGTCAGCAGGACCCCCGGCAGGACCCAGGAGATCAACTACTTTCGGGTGGCCGAGGGCCGTTATCTGGTGGATTTGCCGGGTTATGGATATGCCCAGGTGCCGGTGGAACTCCGGCGCCGCTGGGACAAGTTCCTGGGCGAATACCTTCTCGGGCGCACCGCCCTGCGGGGCATGGTGCTGGTCATGGATGCCCGTCACCCCCTGACGCAAATTGACCGGTTCATGCTGGAGTGGTTTGAGCCTGCGGGCCGGCCGGTCCACATCCTCCTCACCAAGAGCGACAAGCTGGGCCGTAGTGAGGCGGCGCGGGCCCTGCACTCCGTCACGCGTTTCCTGGCGGGGAACTATCCCCCTCACAGCGTGCAACTGTTCTCGAGCACCGAGAAACTCGGCCTTGAGGGAGCCGAGGAGGTCGTACTGGAGTGGCTCGGGCTTACCGGAACGGCGGGCATAAAAAACCCCCGGTTAAAGGGGAGTAAAACCGGGGGCGAAACGCCTTAACTTGGGATTAAGGCACCCGCTCAGGGAGGAGAAGCGGGAGACGATGCGCCGCATCGTCTGTCACTAAGAGCGGCGGAGGGCGCGGAAGTTCCCAAGCGCTGCCCGTAACCGGTTTTTCCCTTATGATACGAGGCCTTGATTCTGGATTCTGGGGCAACACCATGAACTTACTCGGGAAATACCCACACAAGCGCATGCGCCGGATGCGCCGCGACGATTTTTCCCGCCGGCTGATGCGGGAGAATCGGCTGAGTCCGGACGACCTCATCTACCCGGTGTTCATCCTGGACGGCACCAACCGCATTGAGGAAGTGCCCTCCATGCCAGGGGTCGTGCGCCAGAGCGTCGACAAGCTGCTGTACCAGGCCGAACAGTGCGTACGGCTCGGAATTCCAGCCTTGGCCCTATTTCCCGTGGTCGAGGCGGCTCTAAAGACCGCAGAGGCCACCGAGGCCGCCAATCCGGACGGCCTGGTTCCGCGGGCGGTGCGTCAACTGAAAGCGCGTTTTCCAGAATTGGGGATCATCACGGACATCGCCCTGGATCCCTACACCAGCCATGGGCAGGACGGACTAATCGACGAGACCGGCTATGTCCTCAATGACGCAACTGTGTCGGTACTTCAGAAGCAAGCACTTACTCACGCCAGAGCGGGCGCCGATGTTGTTGCCCCCTCCGACATGATGGATGGGCGCATTGGCGCGATCAGGGCCGCACTTGATGGACACGGCCATATCCATACCCGGATTCTCGCCTACTCCGCCAAATACGCCTCGAGCTTTTACGGTCCCTTTCGGGATGCAGTGGGTTCCGCCGGCAATCTGGGGACCGGAAACAAGTACACCTACCAAATGGACCCTGCGAACAGCGACGAATCCCTGTGGGAGGTCGGGCTGGATCTGGACGAAGGCGCTGACATGGTGATGGTGAAGCCGGGAATGCCCTATCTCGATATCGTGCGAAGGGTAAAGGAGACCTTCGGCGCGCCGACGTTTGTCTATCAGGTCAGCGGAGAATATGCCATGCTGAAAGCCGCCGCCCACCATGGCTGGCTTTCCGAACGGGCCTGCGTGCTGGAAGCGCTTCTTGCCTTCAAGCGGGCCGGGGCCGACGGCATCCTTACCTACTTCGCGCTGGAAGCCGCGGCATGGATGGCCCAGCAGCCGGCCTAGAACCGGAGACGGCCAGCTAGCCCATTCCCAATAGCTCCTCCAATGCCCCGGTATTGACGCGCCCCGGACCAGGAGACCCAGCTCTTGGCTTCACGCTGGTCCGCTCGTCCATGCGGGACAGCACCAAGGCATTCACGTCAGCGCCGTCACCGGATAACGTGAACACTGGAATCACCCGGGCACCATCGGGACCGGCTGAACGCCGCTCTCCCAGCCTGTAGGGGATCTGCTGATTTATCAGGAACAGTTCCACTTCCTTCGGGCTGTCGGTGTAGAGCAGCAGATTGATGTCCGAATGAGGGCCGGCGCTGCCGCTTAGCACGGAACCCGTAAGGTAGGGATTGAACCCTTCCAGCAGGCGCATCGCACGCAATGCCTGCTGGCGTAGTTCCCGCAGAACAATGTGGTGTTCCTCGCGCTGAAACAGTCCGCGAAAAATCTGCAGCGCCTGCTCGACCTCGCCGTTGGTGGGGAGGTTGCGCGTGTCGGGCGCACCCATTTGCTGGGCGGCCTTGCGCTTGGCCAAAGCGTAGTCGTCAATGCCGTTCTCGGCGATGAGGCGCGCCGCCTGCTGGGCAATGAGCTCCCTCATCCGCAGCCCCCGGGTGGACATGTCCTTCGGCAACGGGAATGGGCCTTTAGAAAATCTGGTCCCGAAAGAGCTCGAGGGGTTTTATTGGTCCGGCGGCGGTGCTCTCCTCCGCGGGCGGAGGGGCGTATTCCGCGTAGAAATACTCCGTGGTGCCATCCGCCGGATCGCGCAGCCCTGTTTCGGGATTGATCTTAACGGCCACAACCCCCTCTGGAGCAACATAATCCTTCTCGGGAGAATCCTTCAGAGCGACTCCCATGTAATCCATCCAGATGGGCAAGGCGGCTCGCGCACCGGTTTCACCGTCGCCTAGACTCCTGGGCTGGTCAAATCCGATCCAGGTCACTGCGACGAGGTCCGGCGTGAAGCCCGCGAACCAGGCATCCACATATTCGTTGGTAGTGCCCGTCTTCCCCGCCAGATCACCGCGGCGAAGACTCCGCGCACGAACCGCAGTTCCGTATTTGACCGTATCCTGAAGTATGTTGGCCATGATGAAGGCATTGCGGGGGTCGAGGATCCGCTCGGCGCCTTCACCCGCCCTAACGGCTTCCGCGCGCTCCAGGACCTGCCCCGAATCGTCCTCGACCCTTTCGATAAGGTAGGGGGTCACCCTGAATCCGCCGTTGGCAAAGACCGTGTAGGCCACCGCCATTTGCAGCGGCGTCGCCGTTCCCGCGCCCAGCGCCATGGTCAGATACGCGGGGTGGCGAGTTGGATCAAAACCGAAACGGCTCACGTAATCCTGGGCGTACTGCGGCCCGATAGCCTGAAGGATGCGCACCGAAACCAGGTTCTTGGACTTGGCGAGCGCAGTACGAAGGCGCATTGGGCCCTCATATTTGCCGTCATAGTTTTTGGGCTCCCAGACTTCGTCACCAGTCTGCTGGGCATCAAAGTACAGGGGCGCGTCGTTGATGATGGACGAAGCGGTAAAGCCCTTTTCCAGCGCCGCCGAGTAAATGAAAGGCTTGAAGCTTGACCCCGGTTGTCTCCAGGCCTGTACCACGTGATTGAATTGGCTGCGAGCGAAATCAAACCCGCCCACCAACGCGCGCACCGCTCCATCCTGCGGACTCATCGCAATCAATGCCGCCTCGACCTCTGGCAACTGAAGGATCTCCCACCCGTTCTTGGCACCTTTCTTGACGCGAATTAAAGCACCTCGCCGTATGCGGCTCTGCGGAGGCCCCTTGTCCGCAAGCCCCCGGCGGGCGAACTTGAGGCCATCTCCCGAAATCTCTACCGTCTCTCCTCCACGAACATAGGCCTTGACCAAGGCAGGGGAGGCCTCAAGCACCACAGCCGGTAACAGTTCCCCGCTCTCGGAAACCTCCTGGAGAGCGTCCTCGATGGTTTCCTCCAGCGCATCCCCTTTCAAGTCTTTCAGTTCGAGGTAACCCTCGGGGCCACGGTAGCCGTGGCGCCGGTCGTATTCCAGAACACCGCTTCGAACGGCCCGGTAGGCGGCTTCCTGGTCCCGGCTGCGCACCGTCGTATAAATCCGGAAGCCCCGCGTATATGTTTCCTCTTGGTACTGCTCATAAACCAACTGTCTGGCCATTTCCGCCAGAAAATCGGCGCTCACCGCATACTCCTGTTGCTGGCGCTTGACCCGGAGCGGTTCCCGCTCGGCGGCCTCGGACTGATTCGCATCGATGAATCCGAGGTCTTGCATTCGCCGCAGGACGTAATGCTGTCGCGCTTGGGCCCGTTTCGGGCTTGCGACAGGATTGAGGCGGGAGGGCGCCTTGGGCAGTCCCGCCAGCATGGCTGCTTCCGCCAGTGACAGCTGGTCGATGTTCTTGCCAAAGTAAGTCTGGGCAGCCGCCGCGAAGCCATAGGCACGCTGACCCAGGTAGATCTGGTTGATATAGATCTCGAGAATCTTGTCCTTGGAAAGGCTGCGCTCGATCTTGAACGCCAGCAGAGCTTCATTGAACTTGCGCGTCAATGTCTTCTCCTTGGTCAGGAAAAAGTTGCGCGCAACCTGCATGGTGATGGTGCTTGCGCCTTGACGCGCCCCACCGGAAACAAAGTTCGAGTACGCCGCACGCATCACGCCGAGGTAGTCAACGCCGCCGTGCTGATAAAACCGCTCGTCCTCGGCCGCGAGTATGGCCTGGGTAAGGACCTTGGGAACCCGCTCGAACTTTACCAATGCCCTCCGCTCCTGCCCAAACTCGCCGAGCAGGATGCCGTCCGAACTGTAGATCCTCAGGGGTATCTTGGGCCTGTAATCGGTAAGGGCCTCCAGCGACGGAAGAGTCGGATAGGCAACCAAGGCCGCGAATGCCAAGGCCAAAGCCCCGAGCGTTCCGAGGGTAAGTATCAGCAATAAGGGATAGGTGATCCAGCGAACCCGCATTGGAAGGTCGGTGCGACGGGAATTTTGGCAAAAATGGGATTATATAGGCACCCGTCGCGATACCCGATCGTGCGAAAAATCACTTTACATACCGGACACTTGTTGCTAGGCTTTCATGCAAATTATATAAATTGCTGCTAACCAGCCTAGGCTCAAGGAAAAAATGGACTTTGAGTGGTCTGATTTGCTACAGGCGAAGTCTCCCCCGCTGATCGGAGTGGACATCAGTTCCTCGGCGGTAAAGATGGTGGAACTGGCTGAGGCGGCGAAGAACAAGTACCGCGTCGAGCGCTACGCCATCGAGCCGCTGACCCGCGACGCGGTTGTGGACGGCAACGTCAATAATCTCGATGCGGTGGGGGAATGCATGCGGCGCGCCTGGAAGCGCATGGGCACCCGCATCAAGAATGTGGCCTTGGCCCTTCCGGCGGCAGCCGTCATCACCAAGAAAATCATCGTCCCTGCGGGTCTACGTGAGGACGACCTGGCGGTCCAGGTCGAGACTGAAGCGAACCAGTACATTCCGTTCGCTCTGGACGAGGTAAACCTCGACTTCCAGGTGATTGGGCCGGCTCCCAGCAGCTCGGAGGAATCGGAGGTATTGATAGCTGCCTCCCGCAAAGAGAAGGTCGAGGACCGTGTTGCGGCTGCGCAAGCCGCAGGTCTCAAGGCGGTGGTCATGGACGTGGAGCCTTATGCGACCCAGATTGCCCTCGAGGAGGTTTTGAGACAGCTTCCCGAATCCGGCAAGGACCAGACAATCGCGGTCATCGACATTGGCGCCAGCGTGATGGCGGTCAATGTCCTGCGAAATGGTCAATCCGTGTACATGCGGGATCAACCATTCGGCGGTAATCAGCTGACGCAGGACATCCAGCGCCACTTCAACCTCTCCCAGGAAGAAGCCGAGACCGCAAAGCGCAATGGCGGGCTTCCGGAAACCTACGAGGCGGAGGTGCTGGCGCCGTTTCGCGAGACCCTGGCGCTAGAAGTCGCCCGGGCGCTGCAGTTCTTCTTCACTTCGACCCAGTTCAACGAAGTCCACCATATCCTCCTTGCGGGAGGTTGCGCCATGATTCCGGGGCTCGAAGACACGGTAGTAGCCCGTACGCAGGTAAATACGATCATTTCAAATCCGTTCGTGAATATGGAGCTGTCCAGCCGGATCCGTCCACGCCAGATGGCTCAGGATGCGCCCGCCCTGCTTATTGCCTGCGGGCTCGGGCTGCGGAGGTTTGATCCCTCATGATCCGCATAAACCTACTTCCCCATCGCGAGGAGCGGCGCCGACGCCAAAATATCCAAATTGGGGTCCTCGCGGGGCTTGCCGCAGTCTTGGCGGCCGTAATTGTGGGCGCGGTACATGTGGGCATTGTGACCCAGATTGATCATCAAAGCGGCCGCAACGGTTATCTAAAGAGTGAAATTGCGGTTCTGGACAAGCAGATAGAGGAAATCAAGAAACTGAAGGAGCAGACCCAGCAGCTTCTGGCCCGGAAAAAGGTCGTCGAGGCGCTTCAAGTCAACCGATCCGACACCGTGCACGTCCTGGATCAGTTGGCGCGCCGCCTTCCGGACGGGATCTATCTAAAAACGGTGAAGCAGACGGGAACCAGGCTCAATATGGTCGGCTATGCCCAGTCGAACGCCCGGGTATCGACGCTCATGCGAAATATCGAAAGTTCGCCCTGGCTCGAGAACCCGACGCTGGTTGAGATAAAGGCGGTAAACGTGAACAAGCAGCGTCTAAATGAGTTCAATCTGAACATGCAGATGAAGCGTCGGGCGGAAGAGGTGGCGGGAGAGCCCAAGCCTGGGGCTACGAAAGCGGCAGCCGCTACCGCCAAGCCTGCTTCGATCCCGGCATCGCCTGCTGCGGCGAAGTCTCCGGTTGAATCCAAGAAATGAGGTTCTGCACGCCATGAATCTCGACGACCTAAGACGGCTCGATCCCAAGAATCCCGGTGCGTGGCCCGCCCCCATAAAGCTCGCGGCGCTCGCCGGGCTGATCGTCGTCATCGTTGCGGCGGGAGCGTTCCTGGATTGGAAGGATCAATGGGAAACGTTGGAGCGCGCCCGCGCTGAGGAAGTTAAGCTCAAGGAGACTTTCCTCGTCAAGAAGCGCGAGGCGGTCAACCTGGACATTCACAAGCAGCAGTTGCAGGACATCGAGCAGTCATTCGGTGCGCTCTTGAAGCAGCTGCCGAACAAAGCCGAAATGGACGCGCTGCTCACCGACATTAACCAGGTAGGGCTAAACCGGGGACTGCAGTTCGAGCTCTTCAAGCCCGCCCCCAAGGAGAATCTCAGTGAGTTTTACGCGGAGCTGCCCATCAATATAAGGGTTACAGGCAGCTATCACGACATGGGAGCCTTCGCCAGCGATGTGGCCGCCCTGCCCCGGATCGTAACCCTCAACGACATTAGCCTCGCGACGACGAAAGAGGGAGCACTCGCGATGGACGCGGTTGCGAAGACCTATCGCTACCTGGACGAAGAGGAAATCGCGGAGCAGAAGCGTCTCGCAGCGGAGGAAAAGGCGAAAGCAGCCAAAGCCAAGGGAGGTAAGAAGCGATGAGCGCCAAGGCGGAGCATGAATGTTCTTCCGTTTTGGGGCCGATGCGGGCCGCCGTTCTGGCGGCCTCCCTCGCGTTTGCCCTGTCGGCCTGCGGCGAGGGCGCTTACAAGGATCTGGAGCAGTTTGTGAAGCAGTCGGGGCAGGGCTTACGGGGGAAGGTCGAGCCGCTGCCCGAGGTCAAGTCCTACGAAGCTTTCACTTACGCGGCATTCGACCAGCTCGACCCCTTTAAGCCCAGTCGCTTGGAGCCGAAATTCGTAGGTGGCGGTCTGGAACCGGACCCGAACCGCAGGCGGGAAGCGCTTGAGGAGTTTCCGCTTGAGGATCTCAAGATGGTGGGCACGCTCGAACGCAAGGGAATCACTTACGCATTGGTCCGGTCCCCAGACAACAATCTTGCGCAGGTAAAGCTGGGTGATCATGTCGGGCAGCAACACGGGCGCATCACGGCGATCAGCGAATCCGAGATAAAGCTTCGGGAAATGGTTCAGGAGTCGGGTGGATGGATTGAGCGCGACAACACGCTGCAGTTGGCAGAGGAGCCGGAGCAGCAGGCACGGGCGCCGAAACAATAGCAGGAACCGAAACGGGAGCAGATGCGATGAGGCACGTTAACACTTCGCTGTATCAATGGCTGGCCCTGGCGTGGTTGGTGGCATTGGCTCCAACCGCTCCCGCATATGGCCAGCAGGCTGCGGCGTCAACCGGGAATGCCATCGAAACGCTTCAGGTCCTGGGTGTCCAGGACGGCACCCTCGTGGTCAAGGTCGGGCTCAAGGAGGCGCCCGCCACCCCTCCCGCAGGTTTTAGCATCAGCAACCCACCCCGGATTGCCTTTGACTTCACAGACACCGCGAACGCTCTCGGAAAGAGCTTCCAGGAGACCAACCAGGGAGACGTGCGCAGCATAAACATCGTGCAGGCAGGCGGCCGCACGCGCCTGGTGCTGAACCTGGGTCGGAGCCTGACCTACGAAACCCGAATAGAGGGCAAGAACCTCTTCATCCTGCTGCGACCTGTGCCGGACATGGCCACGGCTGCGGCTCCTTCCGTATCGCGCTTTGCGGAGCCCAAGGCCGGTGACCAGCGGCACGCTGTCCGCGACGTGGACTTCCGCCGGGGCCCCAACGGAGAGGGCCGCGTGGTCGTGGAGCTTTCTGACACCTCGGTGGGCATCGATATCCGCCGCCAGGGCCGCAATCTACTGGTGGAGTTCCTGAACACCACGTTACCGCAGAATCTTGAGCGCCGCCTGGACGTCGTGGATTTCGCGACTCCGGTGCAATTCGTGGACGCCTTCGGTCAGGCCAACAATGTGCGCATGGTGGTCGAGCCCCGGGGCAACTGGGAGCACTCGGCTTTCCAAACGGACAACCGTTTCATTCTGGAGGTTCGCCCAATCATCGAGGACCCCAATAGGGCGGGCGGAGCGCCCGGGCGGTACATCGGTGACCGGATATCTCTGAACTTCCAGAACGTGGACGTGAGGGCGGTTCTGCAGGTGATCGCCGACTTCACCGGCCTCAACATCATCACCAGCGACACGGTAACAGGAACGCTCACCATTCGCTTGAAGGATGTCCCCTGGGACCAGGCGCTGGATATCATCCTTGACGCCAAGGGACTGGACCAGCGCAAGAAGGGGAACGTGGTCTGGATTGCGCCCAAGGACGAGCTGGCAACCAAGGAAAAGCTGGAACTCGAGGCGAGGCAGCAGATCGTTGAACTGGAGCCTCTGCGCACCGAGTCCTTCACCCTCAATTATCAGAAGGCCGAGGACGTCAAGAAGCTTCTCACGGACGACAAGCAGAAGATGCTTTCAAAGCGTGGCAGCGCGGTGGCGGACGCCCGGACCAACACCCTGTTCGTCAAGGACCACTCCCTGGCCCTTGAGGAGGTGAGGCTCTTCATTAAGAAGATCGACGTAGCACAGCGCCAAGTACTGATCGAGGCCCGCATCGTGGAGGCGACAGACAACTTTGTGCGCAACGTCGGCGTCCGGCTCGGTCACGTGGATCTCCGGGCGTTGAGGGGGGCTGGTGCTCCCGGCACGGCGGTCGGGGGCGGCAATACCCGCACCCTGCTTGGCGGTCAGTCCCGCAGCGTGGGAGTCCAGACGACCCAGACACCTGATTACGATGGGTCGTTCTCTCCGGACTCCTTTAGCGTCAATCTTCCCGTGCAGCCCGGTATATTTGCGACGGGTGTTACGCCGGCAGCGTTTACGCTCAGCCTTTTCAATTCGTCCCTGACGAATTTCCTGAACCTGGAAATACAGGCGCTCGAGACCGACGGCCGCGGCAAGGTGATTTCCAGCCCGAAAGTGGTAACCGCGGATCAGGTCAAGGCCAGTATAGAACAGGGCACGGAGATCCCCTACCTGCAGGCGAGCGCCAGCGGAGCAACCAGCGTTTCCTTCAAGAAGGCGGTGCTTTCGCTGGACGTGACGCCGCACATAACGCCTGAGGGCAACATCATCATGAAGCTTAGGGTCAACAAGGACCGGCCGCGTTTTGATCAGCCAACCATTGCGGGAGTCCCTATCGACACCAAGCAGGTGGAGACCACCGTGCTCGTCGACAACGGCGGCACCGTCGTGATTGGTGGCATCTATGAGCAGACCGAAACCAAGACGGTGGACAGGGTGCCCGTCCTCGGCGAGCTTCCTGTGATCGGCTGGATGTTCCGGAATACGTTGACCCGGGACGATCGCTCGGAACTCCTGGTGTTTATTACGCCCAAGATCCTCCAGGACATCATTAGCACCCGGTAACCCGGTTCCTTCAGCAAACCGGCCCGGCCCACCCGCCGGGCCGTTTCTTTTGCGGCATCCGTTAGAATCAGCCCATGAGCAGCGAGCACTCCCCGGGTGCCGGGAGTATTTTTCTGGTTGGCATGATGGGGGCCGGCAAGACCACCGTGGGAAAACTTCTCGCCAAGCGGCTGGGCAAGACATTCATGGACACCGACCATGAAATCCAGAGCCGCACCGGTGTGAGCATTTCCACCATATTTGAAATCGAGGGCGAATCCGGTTTCCGCCGCCGCGAGTCGGCGGTCCTAGAGGAGATTGCTGGCCGCAGGGACCTGGTTGTGGCAACGGGGGGAGGCATCGTACTTTCTCGCGAGAACCGGAAAATGCTGAGGGAGCAGGGTACCGTCGTGTACCTACGAGCCTCCCTGGATGACCTCTTCGGGCGCACGCGGCGGGACCGGAGCCGGCCTCTGCTGCAGACCGAAGACCCGCGAGGCAAGCTGGCTGAACTTCTGGTTGCCCGGGACCCGTTGTACCGCGAGGTGGCCGACATTATCATGGATACGAGCACCCAGAGCGTGCACGCCCTGGTTCGCCAGCTCGAGCGACGGTTATCCCCCGCCTAGAGAACGGTTTCTCATGCAGACACTTACTGTCGGCCTCGCCGAGCGCAGTTATCCAATTCATATAGGCCTTGGCCTGCTGTCCCGGGAGGATTTGTTTCTGCCCCACCTGCAGCACGGCAAGGCCGCGATAGTCACCAACACCACCGTCGGCCCCCTTTATCTGGAACGGCTGAAGTCAACTCTGGCACGCTCCGGTGTAAGGACTTTCGAGGTAGTCCTGCCCGACGGCGAACAGTACAAGAACTGGGAAACGCTGAACAGCATCTTCGACGCCCTGCTCGGAAACCGCTGTGACCGGAGCACACCTGTCCTCGCACTCGGCGGGGGGGTGATCGGTGACTTGGCAGGTTTCGCCGCAGCTACCTACATGCGGGGGGTGCCATTCATCCAAATTCCCACCACGCTCCTCGCTCAGGTGGATTCCTCAGTGGGGGGAAAGACCGGCATCAACCATCCCATGGGCAAGAACATGGTCGGCGCCTTCTGGCAGCCGATGGCGGTAGTCGCGGATACCGCGACGCTGGATACGCTCCCGGATCGTGAGCTCTCCGCGGGCATTGCCGAGGTGGTGAAGTATGGCCTTATCCGGGACCCGGAGTTCTTCGCATGGAACGAGCATCACGCCGCTGAACTGCTGGCCCGGCGGCCGGAGGCGCTCGCCGAAGCAATTCGGCGCTCATGCCTGAACAAGGCCGAAGTCGTGGAAGCCGACGAGCGGGAAGCCGGAGAACGCGCTTTGCTCAACCTGGGGCATACCTTTGGCCATGCCATAGAAAATGCTTTGGGATACGGAAACTGGCTCCATGGCGAAGCGGTCGCCGCTGGCACGATCCTGGCAGCGACCCTTTCCCGGGAAATGGGCTTGGTTTCCGACTTGGACGTGGAGCGCATCGCCGCCGTCTACCGGCGGGTGGGCCTCCCGGTGGCAGCCCCGGATTTGGGACCGGAGCGGTATCTGGAACTGATGGGGCTGGACAAGAAGGTCTTCGGGGGCAAATTGCGCCTAGTATTGCTGCGCCGGATCGGCGAAGCCTTTGTCTGCGGAGATGCGCCGGAGGCCCTGCTCCGTAAGGTACTCTCGAACCCGGCCCCTTGCCCCAACTGATGCGCGGCCTCGCGCCTTACGCTGTCACCGATCGCAATTCGCGGGGCCGCCGGCTTGCCGAACCGCGGCCCTTGGGGCGGAGCGAATTCCAGCGGGACCGGGACCGTATCGTCCATTCCAACGCTTTCCGGCGCCTCGAGTACAAGACCCAAGTCTTCGTCAACCACGAAGGCGACCTTTTCCGCACCCGGCTCACCCATAGCCTGGAGGTGGCGCAGATCGCCCGCTCGGTGGCGCGCAGCCTGCGGCTGAACGAGGACCTGGTGGAGGCCATCGCCCTGGCCCACGACCTGGGGCATACCCCCTTCGGCCATTCCGGCCAGGACGCGCTCAACGCCTGCATGAGAAACCATGGCGGCTTTGAGCACAATCTGCAGTCTCTGCGGGTGGTGGACGTGCTGGAGGAACGGTACGCCGCGTTCGACGGCCTTAACCTCTGTTTCGAGACCCGGGAGGGAATCTTGAAGCACTGCTCCCGCGCCAATGCTCGCCTGCTCGGGGACCTTGGGCAGCGCTTCCTTGCCGGCCATCGGCCTAGTCTGGAGGCGCAGCTGTGCAATCTGGCCGACGAGATTGCCTATAACAACCACGATATTGACGATGGTTTGCGCTCCGGTCTTATCGGCCTTGACCAACTTTCGGCAGTGGCCGCATTCTCACGGCCCCTGGCGGAAGTCCGGCGCCAATATCCCGGTATCCCGGAACGCCGCCTGATTCACGAGACCGTGCGCCGCATGATCAGTGTCCTCGTGAACGATCTGACTGAGACCAGCCGGCGCAACATCCGGAACGCGGCGCCAGGGTCTCCGGACGACGCCCGGCGGGTACCGGCCCTCATTGCGTTTGGGCCCCAGGTCCGGCGTGAGCAACTGGAGCTCAAGGCTTTTCTTCGCGAGCACCTGTATCGCCATTACCGCGTGCAGCGCATGGCCACCAAAGGCAAGCGCACAGTCTGCGATCTGTTCGAGGCGTTTACCTCGGAGCCTCAGCTCCTGCCGCCTCAATACCAGGCCAAGGCAGCCGGCGATCCGTTCCGGGCTGCCGCAGATTACATAGCCGGCATGACCGACCGATTCGCGATCCGGGAGCACCGCCGCCTGTTCTCCGTAGAGGAAGCAACGCTTTAATAAGGGAAATTCCCTATCCCGAACAGCGCCATTACGGTTGATGGCGCAGTGCGGAAAGGGTATATTGACCCGCTTGCGCCAAATTTCCGCGCGGCCTCATCGGTCGCCGTCCGGCGCCCGATCCGGCCGGACTCCGAGTCCGGTCCGGCAGTGGACATCACGCAGCGAGGTGGCTCCCGTGACATACCCGGAAATTCCCTCCCAACAGGGGCTTTATTCTTCAGCCTACGAGCACGACTCATGCGGCGTGGGATTCGTGGTCCACATCAAGGGCCGCCGCAGTCATGAGATTGTCCAGAATGGTCTCCAGATCCTGGACAACCTCACCCACCGGGGTGCCACGGGGGCGGACAAGCTCATGGGCGATGGCGCCGGGATCCTCATCCAGATTCCGGACCAGCTCTACCGTGAGGACTTGGCGGCTCAGGGCGTCCAGTTGCCGCCGGACGGAGAATACGGTGTGGGCATGGTATTCCTGCCCAAGGAATCGGCCAGCCGGCTCGCCTGCCAGGAGGAAATCGAGCGGGCCGCCAAGGCCGAGGGCCAGTTCGTGCTCGGTTGGCGCGACGTACCAGTGGACCGGGAAATGGAAATGTCGCCCTACGTCAAGGCGAAGGAACCCGTGATCCGCCAAGTCTTTATCGGGCGCGGCCCCGATATCATGACCACGGACGCCCTTGAGCGAAAGCTTTACATTATCCGCAAGCGTTCCGGCCACGCCATCCAGGCCCTCAGGCTCAAGCACGGCAAGGAATTCTACGTGCCCTCCATGTCGGCCCGCACTGTCCTCTACAAGGGCATGCTGCTGGCGCGGCAGGTGGGCATCTATTACAAGGACCTGAGGGACCCGCGCTCGGTCTCCGCCCTGGCCCTCGTTCACCAGCGTTTCTCGACCAACACCTTTCCCACCTGGGATCTGGCCCATCCGTTTCGATTCATCGCCCACAATGGCGAAATCAATACCCTGAGAGGCAACGTCAACTGGATCCGGGCGCGGCAGAAGGCCATCTCGTCGCCGGTGCTGGGCAAGGACCTGGACAAGGTCTGGCCCCTCATTTACGACGACCAGTCGGATTCCGCCTGTTTCGACAACGCCCTCGAGCTGCTCTACATGGCGGGTTATCCCCTTGCCCACGCCATGATGCTCATGATCCCCGAGGCCTGGGAAAAGCACACCCTGATGGACGAGAACCGGCGTGCCTTTTACGAGTATCACGCCGCCATCATGGAACCCTGGGACGGCCCGGCCGCGGTGGCGTTCACGGACGGGCGCCAGATTGGCGCGACCCTGGACCGCAATGGATTGCGGCCGGCGCGCTACGTCATCACCGAGGACGACCTGGTCATCATGGCCTCCGAAGTGGGCGTGCTGCCGGTGCCCGAGTCCAAGATCGTGTCCAAGTGGCGGCTGCAGCCGGGAAAGATGTTTCTGATCGACACCGATCAGGGGCGCATCATCGACGACAAGGAGTTGAAGGACTCCCTGGCCAATGCCAAGCCCTACCGAGAGTGGCTTCGGCGCATCGGTGTGAAGCTTGACGATCTGCCGCCCCCCGACGAGAGGCCGCAGCAGTCCGCGGTTTCCCTCCTTGACCGGCAGCAGGCCTTCGGTTACAGCCAGGAAGATCTCAAATTCCTGATGGAGCCCATGGCCGCCAATGGCGAGGAGCCGGTGGGCTCCATGGGCAACGACTCGCCCCTGGCCGTGCTCTCGCACCGGGCCAAGCCCCTCTATGGCTACTTCAAGCAGCTGTTCGCCCAGGTCACGAACCCCGCCATCGATCCCATTCGCGAGGATCTGGTGATGTCCCTGGTGTCCTTCATCGGGCCGAAACCGAACCTGCTCGATGTCTCCGACATCAATCCGCCCATGCGCCTGGAAGTTTCCCAGCCTGTGCTGTCCTTCGAGGACATGGAAAAGGTCCGCCGCATCGAGAAGTACACGCAGGGCAAGTTCCGATCCTACGAACTTGACATCTGCTACCCGCCGGGCTGGGGCAAGGAAGGCATCGAAGCGCGCCTCGCCTCCCTGGCGGCGGAGGCGGAAGACGCGGTCACCTCCGGCTACAACATACTCATCGTGTCCGACCGGCGCGTGGACCGGGACCGCGTGGCCATTCCCGCCCTGCTCGCCCTGTCGGCGGTGCACCAGCACTTGGTGCGCAAGGGCTTGCGCACCTCCGCCGGCCTCGTGGTGGAGAGCGGGTCGGCAAGGGAGGTGCACCATTTTGCCCTTCTCGGAGGCTACGGCGCCGAGGCGGTGCACCCGTACCTGGCGCTGGAGACGGTCCGGGAGCTGGCGCCAATGCTGCCGAAGGAAGTGGACGGAAAGACCGCGGTCAAGAACTACATCAAGGCCGTGGGCAAGGGGCTGATGAAGGTGATGTCCAAGATGGGAATCTCCACCTACATGTCCTACACCGGGGCGCAGATATTCGAGGCGGTGGGGCTTGCTCGCCCCTTCGTGGAGAAGTACTTCACCGGCACCGCCAGCAACGTGGAGGGCATCGGTGTTTTCGAGGTCGCCGAGGAAGCCTTGCGCAAGCACCGCCAGGCCTTCGGAGACGATCCGGTGCTGCAGGGAATGCTGGACGCGGGTGGCGAGTACGCTTGGCGGGTGCGCGGCGAGGAGCACATGTGGACCCCCGAGTCCATCGCCAAGCTGCAGCACTCGACCCGGCAGGGCAGCTTCGCGACCTACAAGGAATACGCGACGATCATCAACGACCAGTCCAGGCGCCACATGACGCTGCGGGGGCTGTTCCAGATCAAGGCTGCCGGGCCCCCGGTTCCCACCGAGGAAGTGGAACCTGCCTCGGATATCGTCAAACGCTTCGCCACCGGAGCCATGTCATTGGGCTCGATTTCCACCGAGGCCCACACCACCCTGGCCGTCGCCATGAACCGCATCGGCGGCAAGTCCAATACCGGCGAGGGTGGCGAGGACCCGCGACGGTACAAGCCGATCAAGGATGGCGACAGCCTCGCGACGCTGCTCGGCGGGGACCGCGTGGAGCGTGACATCCCCCTGAAGGGCGGGGACTCGCTGCGTTCGAAGATCAAGCAGGTGGCCTCCGGCCGCTTCGGCGTCACCACCGAGTACCTGCTGAGCGCGGACCAGATCCAGATCAAGATCGCCCAGGGGGCGAAGCCCGGAGAAGGAGGCCAGCTGCCCGGGCACAAGGTCTCGGAGTACATCGCTGAGCTTCGATTCTCGGTGCCGGGGGTGGGGCTTATTTCGCCTCCTCCGCACCATGACATCTATTCCATCGAGGACATTGCCCAGCTCATCCACGACCTGAAGAACGCCAACCCCAGGGCGTCCATCTCGGTAAAGCTGGTGTCGGAGGTGGGTGTCGGCACCGTCGCTGCCGGCGTAGCCAAGGCGAAGTCGGATCACGTCACCATCGCCGGTTACGACGGCGGCACGGGAGCGTCTCCCCTGTCGTCGATCAAGCACGCCGGTACGCCGTGGGAACTCGGGCTGGCCGAGACCCAACAAACCCTGGTGCTCAACCGCCTGCGGGGGCGCATCGCCGTTCAGGTGGACGGACAGATGAAGACCGGGCGAGACGTAATCATCGGTGCCATGCTGGGCGCCGACGAGTTCGGCTTCGCCACCGCGCCCCTGGTGGTGGAGGGCTGCATCATGATGCGCAAATGCCACCTCAACACCTGTCCGGTGGGCGTGGCTACGCAGGACCCCGTTCTGCGCAAGCGCTTCAGCGGCCAGCCGGAGCATGTGGTCAACTTTTTCTTCTTCGTGGCCGAGGAAGCGCGGGAAATCATGGCGCAGATCGGCATCCGCAAGTTCGACGACCTGATCGGGCGCATGGACCTGCTGGACATGAAGGAAGGTATCAATCACTGGAAGGCCCGGGGGCTGGACTTCTCCCGCATCCTGCATAAGCCCCAGGTGCCGCCGGACGTCGCGGTGCGACACTGCGAGAAGCAGGATCACGGACTGGAGCGGGCGCTGGACCACCAGCTCATCAAGAACGCCCAACCGGCCCTGGAGAGGGGAGAGAAGGTGCGCGTCGACCTGCCTATCCGGAACGTCAATCGCACGGTTGGGACCATGCTTTCCGGCAAAGTCGCGGAAAAATACGGGCATGCGGGCCTTCCCGAGGACACCATTCACGTCACCTTCACGGGCAGCGCCGGGCAAAGTTTCGGCGCGTTTCTCGCCCGCGGCATCACCCTCGAGCTGATCGGGGACGCCAACGACTACACCGGCAAGGGTCTCTCGGGCGGCCGCATCGTCGTGCGCCCCCACGCGGAGTTCCGGGGTGATCCCCAGGAGAACATCATCGTCGGCAACACGGTGATGTACGGCGCCATCGACGGCGAGGCCTACTTCCGGGGCGTCGCGGGCGAGCGCTTCCTGGTTCGCAACTCCGGCGGCACCGCAGTGGTGGAAGGCGTGGGAGATCATGGCTGCGAGTACATGACGGGCGGCACCTGCGTGGTCCTCGGTGGCACCGGCCGCAATTTTGCGGCGGGCATGAGCGGCGGCATCGCTTATGTCTATGACCCCGGCCGAACCTTCAGGGAGCGCTGCAATCTTTCCATGGTGGACCTGGAGCAGATGCCGGCGCCGGGACAGACGCCGACCGAGTTCCGCCATCGCGGAGAGGACGACGACGCCCTGCTGAAGCGCCTCATCGAGAACCACGCCAGGTACACGGGATCGGACGCCGCCAAGGCCATGCTCGGAAACTGGCAGGTTTCGCGCTCGCTGTTCGTCAAGGTGTTCCCCAAGGAATACCGGCGCGCGCTCAAGGAGCTGCACGTCAAGCGCACGAGCCAGGCGGCCTGAGGGTAGCCCGCTTCCCGCCGCAGCCCGGCAGGCGGTGCGGTTGGGCGTTGGCAGGCCCGGCGGCAAACACCAATTTATTCGACTGGAATTGAAATAATGGGAAAGCCCACTGGATTTCTTGAACTGGATCGCCTTGAGGAAGCGTCTCTGCCCGCCGACGAGCGGGTCAGGAACTATCGCGAATTCGTCCAGCATCTCTCGGACGAAGACGCCTCCAAACAGGGCGCGCGCTGCATGGATTGTGGCATTCCGTTCTGCTCCAGCGGCTGCCCCGTCAACAACATCATCCCGGACTGGAACGACCTGGTTTACCGGAATCGCTGGCGTGAGGCCATCGAGGTGCTGCATTCCACCAATAATTTTCCCGAGTTCACCGGCAAGATCTGCCCGGCTCCCTGCGAGGAAGCCTGCACGCTGCGCATAAACACGAAGCCCGTCGGCATCAAGTCCATCGAGCACGCCATCGCCGACAAGGGGTGGGAGCAGGGCTGGATTTTGCCAAACCCGGCGCGGACGAAAACGGGCAAGCGGGTCGCCGTCGTCGGCTCCGGGCCCGCGGGACTTGCCTGCGCCCAGCAACTTGCCCGCGCCGGCCATGGCGTCGTGGTGTTCGAAAAAGCCGACCGGATTGGCGGACTGCTCCGCTACGGGATTCCGGACTTCAAGCTGGAAAAGTGGACCATTGATCGCCGGCTCGAGCAGATGCGGGCGGAGGGCGTGGAGTTCCGGGTCAACCACTACGTGGGCCTTGCCCGGAAGCCGGGGACGGCGGGCGCAGTCCATGTGGACGCAAAGGACCTGGCCGCGGAATTCGACGCGGTGGTGCTCTCCGGGGGAGCCGAGCACCCCCGGGACCTGCCCATTCCCGGCCGGGAGTTGGACGGAGTTCACTTCGCCATGGACTTCCTGCCCCTGCAGAACCGGAGAGTGGCCGGAGACAAGGGCGTTCCCGAGTTATGGGCCCGGGACAAGCATGTGGTTGTGATCGGGGGCGGCGATACGGGATCCGATTGCGTCGGAACATCCAATCGCCATGGAGCACGATCGGTCACCCAGTTCGAGTTGCTGCCGATGCCCCCAGACCTGGACCGCAATCCGGTTTGGCCTTACTGGCCCAGCAGGCTGCGCTCCTCCTCGTCCCATGAGGAGGGCTGCGAGCGGGACTGGTCGGTAACCACGAAGCGCTTCGTGGGCGAGGGCGGCAAGCTGACCGGGCTCGTGGCGGCGCGCCTCGAATGGGAAAAGGATCCCGCCACCGGCCAGATGAAGATGAAGGAAGTCCCGGGCAGTGAATTCGAGATGCGGGCCGACCTGGTGCTCCTCGCCATGGGATTCACCGGTCCGATCCAGGCCATGCTCGCCGCATTCGGTGTCGAGAAGGACGGGCGCGGCAATGCCCGGGCCACCACCGACGGAGCCGGATGCTACGCAACCTCCGTCCCCAAGGTCTTCGCGGCGGGGGACATACGCCGAGGGCAATCCCTGGTCGTGTGGGCAATCCGCGAAGGCCGCCAGTGCGCGCGGTCGGTGGACGAGTACCTGATGGGCAGCAGCGAGCTCCCGCGGTGATTACCGCGGGGCGGGGACCAACTATCGCAGCGCGGCACAGCCGGCGGTCGCACGCTCCCGGCCTCGATTCCCAATTCTAGGGTCCCCATGACGAAGCCAAAGAACGACAGCTTTCTTAGGGCGCTGCTGCGGCAGCCTACCGAGTACACGCCCCTGTGGTTGATGCGCCAGGCCGGGCGCTACCTTCCCGAGTACAACCAGACCCGGGCACGGGCGGGCAGCTTCCTCAACCTCTGCAAGAATCCCGACTTCGCCACCGAAGTCACCATGCAGCCGCTGGCCCGCTACCCCCTCGACGCCGCCATCCTGTTCTCGGACATCCTCACCATTCCCGATGCGATGGGCCTGGGACTGTACTTCGCGGAAGGTGAAGGCCCCAAATTCGAGCGGCCCCTGCGGGAGGAATGGGAGATCCGGGATCTCGCAGTCCCCGATCCGGACGTGCACCTGAGGTATGTCATGGACGCCGTACGCCAGATCCGGAAAGCCCTCGACAACGAGGTTCCGCTCATCGGCTTTTCCGGGAGCCCGTTCACGCTGGCCTGCTACATGGTGGAGGGCGGCGGGAGCGATGATTTCCGGCAGCTGAAAACCATGCTCTACAACCGGCCCGAACTGCTGCACCACATCCTGGAGGTGACGACCCAGGCCGTCACCGCTTATCTCAATGCGCAGATTGAAAGCGGGGCCCAGGCGGTCATGATCTTCGACACCTGGGGAGGGACCCTTTCCGCGGCGGGTTACCGGGAGTTTTCCCTGCGTTACCTCGAGCAGATCGTGGCCCGGCTGAAGCGCGAGCATGAGGGGCGGCGCGTGCCCAACATCGTGTTCACCAAGGGCGGCGGACTGTGGCTCGAAGCCATCGCGGATATCGGCTGCGATGCCGTCGGTCTGGACTGGACCATTGATATCGGGGAAGCCCGCCGACGCGTGGGAAACCGTGTCGCATTGCAGGGAAACCTCGACCCGGCGGTGATGTTCGCATCCCCCGAGAAAATCGTGGAAGAAGCAGGCAGGATCCTGGCAGCATACGGCTCCGGCCATGGCCACGTCTTCAACCTCGGCCACGGCATTTCTCAATTTACCCCTCCAGACAACGTCTTGGCTCTCGCGGACGCGGTTCACTCGATCAGTCGCCGCTTCCACTAGGTACTTCCGAAACGGCTCTGTGATGCGGGTTTCACGGAAGGTTTATGCACAGAAAGGCGTTGTTGCTTGCCCTTCCCCGTGAAACCATCAGGCAATTTGTCACAGTTTTTTAATAGATTGATTATTAAGCACTATTTATCGCCCTTTACAATTCCTTTTTCCGCCAAGCGGTTGTCGGCGCGATAGGCCGCGCATCCCAAGATCG
>Ga0210362_1491434_pt1 | contig 30614 bp, 32 predicted proteins | sample S625metaT_FD_159713 | JGI IMG/M metagenome (GOLD analysis project Ga0210362, IMG submission 159713) | Metatranscriptome of estuarine sediment microbial communities from the Columbia River estuary, Oregon, United States - S.625 (Metagenome... | ecosystem: Environmental > Aquatic > Marine >... | reverse complement strand
GGTGTAGGGCAGGCCGGCGAGGGTGAATATCCCGATGGTGGTGATATCCACCCCCTCCACGGTCATCCACGCCTGCAGAGTCCCGGAGGTCAGGGCGAGCGGAAGCCCGGAGGCGAATCCCAGCAGCAGCGTGACCGCGACCCGGCGGCTGCGGAACACCTCCAGGTAGGGGGCGAGATTCATGGGTTGACGGCAGGCCGCGGAGACACGCGTGCGCAAGCAAGCCGCGGAGAATGTGGACTCGTCATCCCCGCGTGGCCCTCGCGCCCGAGCGCCTCCGCGGTGGAGTTTTCAGAAAAACGGATGCAGCACCAGCCCGCTGCGCAGCTTGGGCTCGAACCATGTGGACTTGGGGGGCATGATCTCGCCCGCGTCCGAGATCGCCATCAACTGCTCGAGACTGGTGGGGAAAAGCGAGAACGCGGCGCGGAATCCGCCGGAATCCACCAGCCGCTCCAGTTCCCGAAGGCCGCGTATGCCGCCCACGAACTGAATGCGCGGATCCCGCCGGACATCCGCGATCCCCAGCACCGATGCCAGCAGGTTGTCCTGCAGGATAGCGACGTCCAGCACGCCCGGGGGGGTCTCCGGGAAGGTGCCGGGCCGGGCGCGCAGCCGATACCAACGCCCGTCGAGGTAGAGCCCGAACTCGTGGAACGCCGCGGGCTTCCCTTCGGCGGCCGGATTGACATCAAAGCCCTCGCCCACCCGGGCCAGGAACGTCTCGCTGGAAAGGCCGTTGAGGTCCCTGACCACGCGGTTGTAATCCAGGATCTGCAACTGATCATGGGGGAAGATCACCGAGAGAAAGCAGCCATGCTGCCCCGGCCGGTCACCGTAGTGGGCGTGGGCCCGGGAAGCGGCGGCCGTGCGATGATGCCCGTCCGCGATGTACAGCACCGGAACGGCGAGGAAGGCGCTCTCGATTTCCCTGGTCCACTCCGCCGGAACCACCCAGAACGTGTGGGCAACGCCGTCGTCGGCAACGAAATCCACCTCCGGCGCCCGCGCGGTCGCGCGCTCGAGCAACGCGTCGATTTCCGGCCGGGACCGGTAAGCCAGGAACACCGGCTCGTCGTTGGCCTCGAGGGCGACAATGTGGCGGGTCCGGTCGTCTTCCTTGTCCGGGCGGGTGAGCTCGTGCTTGCGGATCAGGCCTTGATCGTATTCCTGGACGCTCGTGGCCGCCACGAAACCCGTTTGGACGTGATCACCCAACCGCTGCCGGTAAACGTAAAACCCCGGCGCGGGGTCGCGCACCAGCCAAGCCCTGGCCACGAACTCCCGCAGGTTCTCGCCGCCCTTGCGGTGGACCTCGTCCGAATGCTCGTCCACGTCCGGCGCCAGATCGACCTCGGGCCGGGATATCCGGAAAAAGCATTGCGGGTTGCCCCGGGTGTAATCGCGGGCTTCCGCCGCGCTCACGACATCGTAGGGCGGACTTGCGATGCGCGACGCCAACTCCGGTGGCGGACGCAGCGCGCGAAAGGGTTTTATCAGAGCCATGAAACGGCGGGAAACGGCGAATGGCGCAGAGTATTACAGCGCGCACCCCCGCGCAACCGGGAACGGGTCGCAGTCACAGCTCCGCCTCGTAATCGATGGTGAGGGGCGCATGGTCGGAAAAGCGGCGGTTCCTGTAGATGGCCGCCCGCAGCGCCCGGGCGGCGATGCCGGGCGTCGCCACCTGGTAATCGATCCGCCAGCCGACATTCTTTGCCCAGGCCTGCCCACGGTTTGACCACCAGGTATAGGACTCGCCGGTGGTGTCGGGATGCAGCCGGCGGTAGACGTCCACCCAGCCCAGGCGGTCGAATACCCGCTCGATCCAGGCCCGCTCCTGCGGCAGGAAGCCGGAGTTCTTCTGGTTGGAGCGCCAGTTCCTGAGATCGATCTCACGGTGGGCAATGTTCCAGTCGCCGCACAGGATGACTTCGCGGCCAGAGCGCCGAAGACGCTCCAAGTGGGGGAAGAAACAATCCATGAAACCGAACTTGATGCGCTGGCGCTCGTCCGAGCTGGAACCGGAGGGAACGTAGATCGAGACCACGCTCAGCGGTCCGAAATCAGCTTGCAGGTAGCGCCCCTCGGCATCGATGTCGGGAATTCCGACGCCCTCCACCACCGCGTCGGGCTGCCGCCGGGAGTAGAGCCCGACGCCGCTGTACCCTTTTTTCTCCGCGTAATGGAAATAGCCGTAGTAGCCCCTGGGCCCCAGCATCTGCCGGGTCATGTTTTCCGGCCGCGCCTTGAGTTCCTGGACGCAAACCACGTCCGCGCGCTGGCGCGTCAGCCATGGGTAAAGGCCCTTGCGCGCCGCCGAGCGTATGCCGTTGAGGTTCAGGGTGATAACACGTAACATGATGGCGCTCTCTCGCGACCGAATGTCTCTCAGCCAGGAATTCATAGAATTCGCCATTGCCCGGGGTGTGCTTTGCTTCGGGGAGTTCCGGACCAAGGCCGGGCGCGATTCGCCCTACTTCTTCAACTCGGGCCTGTTTCGCGACGGCGCCTCGCTGGGGGCGCTGGGCCAATTCTATGCGAGGGCGATCGTCGACGCGAATCTCGGCCAGGACATGCTGTTCGGGCCAGCCTACAAGGGAATCCCACTGGTCGCCTCGGTTGCCATCGCCCTGGCCGCGATGGGTCGCAACTACCCCTACAGCTTCAACCGCAAGGAAACCAAGGATCACGGCGAGGGCGGCCTCATCGTGGGAACTCCGCTCGCCGGGCGCGTGCTGATCGTGGATGACGTGATCAGCGCCGGCACCTCGGTGCGGGAGTCGGTGGATCTCATCCGAAAATCCAAGGCCACCCCGTGCGGGGTGGTGATTGCCCTCGATCGCATGGAGCGTGGCCAGGGCGAACTCTCGGCGGTGCAGGAGATCAACCAGATGCACGGGATTCCGGTTGTCAGCCTGGCGAGCCTCAGTGACTTAGTCGATTATTTGCGCGGCAGGCCGGGTATGACCGAAAATCTGCAGGCGGTGGAAGCCTATCGCGGAAAATATGGAATTTTTGGCAGTTAGCAAACGGAGCACATTGATGAAGTGGATCCTAATCCTGTTCAGCACCTGTTTGGTGGCGCTTCCCGCCACGGCGGCGACACTCAAGAAGTGCGTGGACGACAAGGGCCGCACTCACTACTACGACAAGACTCCGCCGGCCGCATGCAAGGACAAGGAAATCACCGAGATGACCACCAAGGGCGTGGTCAAGAAAACCATTGCCGCGCCAGCCACCGAGGAGGAAATCAAGGCCAGGGAATCGGAAGCCGCGCGCGCCAAAGAGGAGGAGAAGCGTCTGGCGATCCAGCAGCGGCGTGACACGGCGCTGCTGCAGACCTACACCACCGAGCAGGAAATTGATCTCTCGCGGGATCGCAACCTGCAGTCCGCCGACGCCGCCATCAAGGGCATCGAGCCAAGACTTAATTCCGCCCGGACCCGACTGGACCAGCAACGCAAGCAGGCCGAGGGCTTCACCAAGCAGGGCAAGCCCCTGCCGGATTGGCTTTCGGAAGAAATGGCGAACAGCGAAAGGGAAGTGGCGCAACTCGACGCCGAAATGGCCGCCAAGCACAAGGAGCGCGACGAGATCAAGGCGCGCTTCGAAGCCGACAAGCTGCGTTTCCGGGAACTCAAGTCCCAGGGGCGGTAAGCAACGCGCCAGGGCCGCAATCCCCTGCCGGGGATTCGCGCCCTAGGGTTTTCCCAGCTTGCTCCTCAGGATTTCGCTCACCTGAGCGGGATTTGCCTTTCCCTTGGTGGCCTTCATGACCTGGCCCACCAGCGAATTGAAGGCCTTTTCCTTGCCGGCGCGATAGTCGGCGACCTGCCCGGGGTTGGCCGCCAGTACGTCGTCCACGATCTTTTCGATGGCTCCCGCGTCCGAGATCTGGCGCAGGCCGCGCTTATCGATGATGTCGTCCACGCCGCCTTCGCGGCGCCAGATGGCCTGAAAGACTTCTTTGGCGATCTTCCCCGAAATGGTGCCGTCCTTGATCCTCATCAGCAGGTGCGCCAGGGCCCCCGGGGACACCGGGCACTGCTCGATACCGATGCCGTCGTTGTTGAGCCCGCTGGCCACCTCGCCCATGACCCAGTTGGCGCACAGCTTGGGATCCGAATACGCGGCCACCGTGGCCTCGAAGTAAACGGCCAGTTCCCGGCTCGAGGTCAAGGCCGCGGCATCGTACCCGGAAAGCCCCCATTCCCGCGAATAGCGCTCCCGCTTGGCATGGGGCAACTCCGGCAATTTCCCGGCCAGGCCTTCGATCCACTCTTCCGCGATGTCCAAGGGCGGAAGGTCGGGATCCGGAAAATAGCGGTAATCGTGGGCCTCCTCCTTGGAGCGCATGGAGCGGGTTTCGTCCCGTTCCGGATCATAGAGGCGGGTTTCCTGCACCACATGGCCGCCATCCTCGATGAGTTCCACCTGCCGGCGCAGCTCATGCTCGATGGCGCGCTCAAGGAAGCGGAACGAATTCAGGTTCTTGATCTCGCAGCGGGTGCCGAGTTTCGCCGATCCCTTGGGCCGCACCGAGACGTTGGCATCGCAGCGGAACGATCCCTCCTGCATGTTTCCGTCGCAGATGTCGATCCAGCGCACCAGGGTGTGCAGGGTCTTGGCGTACGCCACCGCCTCGGGGGCGCTCCGCATGTCCGGCTCCGAAACGATCTCGAGCAGCGGCGTGCCCGCGCGGTTCAGGTCGATGCCGCTCATGCCGTGAAAGTCCTCGTGCAGCGACTTGCCCGCGTCCTCCTCCAGGTGCGCCCGAGTCAGCCGGATGGTCGTTTCCTGGTCGCCGACCTGAATGGCCACGGCGCCCCCCTCGATGACGGGCAGCTCGTACTGGCTGATCTGGTAGCCCTTCGGAAGGTCCGGGTAGAAATAGTTCTTGCGGGCGAACACGGAGCGGCGATTGATCTTCGCGCCGATAGCCAGCCCGAACCGGATGGCGCGCTCGACGACGCCCCTGTTGAGCACCGGGAGAACCCCGGGCAGCGCGATGTCCACGGCGCTGGCCTGGGTGTTCGGCTCCGCGCCGAAGGCGGTGGAGGATCCCGAAAAAATCTTGGCGCGCGTGGAAAGCTGGGCGTGCACTTCCAGCCCGATGACCACTTCCCAGTTGCTCATTGCCATGCCGTCGCCCGGCTCCCGCTATCCGCAGCGCCCGCTGGGAGCATCCACGAGAATGGGCCAAAGCCGCTCCCAGGCCCCGTGGGCGGCGCACTTCGCCTGGCACCGGGAGAAGGCCACCGTCACCCGGTTGCCCTGCTCCCACATGCGCACCTCGCAACCGGAACCGGAGTCCCGGAGCACCGGGTTGGGCATGGTGGCGGTCTGGCGGAAATCGGTGAGATCGAAGCGGCAGGCGCCGTGCTTCGGGACATCCACATTCGCCTCAAACCGGTTGACGCGGGCCTCCTTGACATCAAGCTTGATGGCGCCCCGGTATCCGGTGGGGTCCCGGAAAGAGCAGTCGGCCCTGACGTTGAGAGGTCGCACCGGAAGCGCCTTGAGCTTCGCGCTCCTCCGTCGGCTCTTTCCCGCCTTCTCGGGAGCGGTGGCGGCAGCTTCCGGCTCTCCCGATGGCGCGGACGACGTTCCGGCGTCGCCCTGACCTGGCCATTTGATGGAATCCACCACGGCGCAGCCCGCGACGAGCACCGCCACCAGGGGAAGAACAAGAATCGAACGAAGTTTGCGGATCACCATGCTCTCCTCCCCCTTCACAGGATGCCTGGGGGCACACGCTGGTGCCAGTCGGTGGCAAGCTGATACTGGTGGGCGACTCGAAGCATGCGTGCCTCCTCAAAGTAGTTGCCGATGATCTGCAACCCCACGGGGAGCCCCCCTTCGCCAAAACCGCAGGGAATGGACATCCCGGGAAGTCCGGCCAAGTTTACGGCGATGGTGTAGATGTCACACAGGTACATTTGCACAGGATCGGCGGTGCGATCCCCCAGCCGGAACGCCACTGTCGGGGAAGTGGGTCCCAGGATGACGTCGCATTCGCCGAATGCCTGTGCAAAATCGCACGCGATGAGTCGGCGCAGCTTCTGCGCCTGCAGGTAGTAGGCGTCGTAATAGCCGTGGGACAGCACATAGGTGCCGATCAGGATGCGGCGCTTCACCTCCGCGCCAAATCCCTCGGTACGGGACTTCGCGTACATCTCTCCCAGGTCCCCGTATTCGGGGGCCCGATGGCCGTAGCGCACGCCGTCGTAGCGGGCCAGGTTGCTGGAGGCTTCTGCCGGCGCGAGCACGTAATAGGCAGGAACCGAAAGCTTGGTGTTGGGAAGGCTGACTTCGACGAATTCCGCGCCGAGCTTCTTCATGTCCGCAATCGCCGCTTCCACGGCCTTCGCCACAGCGGGGTCCAACCCCTCCCCGAAAAATTCCCTGGGCAGCCCCACCCGCATGCCTGCCATGGGCTCGCCAAGTTCCCGGGCATAGTCCTCCCGGGGCCGTTCCACGCTGGTGGAATCCCTCGGGTCGAAGCCAGCCATGACATTCAGCAACAGCGCCAGGTCCTCCGCCGACTTGGCCAGGGGGCCGCCCTGATCCAAGCTGGAGGCGAAAGCGATCATGCCGAAACGGGACACCACCCCGTAGGTGGGCTTCAGGCCGGAAATTCCGCACAGGGCCGCCGGCTGGCGGATGGACCCCCCGGTATCCGTGCCGGTAGCGGCGGGGGCCATCCGGGCCGCCACCGCGCAGGCCGACCCGCCGGAACTCCCGCCAGGCACCCGCTCCGGATCCCAGGGATTGCGCACGGGGCCGAACCAGGACGTCTCGTTGGACGAGCCCATGGCGAACTCGTCCATGTTGGTCTTCCCGAGATTCACCAGCCCCGCGCGCCCGAACAGTTCGCTGGCATGGGAATCGTAGGGAGCCACAAAATTCGCGAGCATCCGCGATCCGCAGGTCGCAGGCCACCCCCTGGTGCAAAAGATGTCCTTCCAGGCCACGGGGATCCCCGTGAGCGCTTGGCCTTTGCCGGCGGCGAGCATGTCGTCCGCGGCCCTTGCCTGCTCCAGGCTGCGGGCCTCATCCACCGTGATGAAGGCATTAAGCCTTGCATTCAATGCATTGATTTTACTTAGGAACATCGTGGTGAGCTCAACGCTGGACAGCTTGCCCGCGGCGAGCAATCCCGACAGTTCCCTGAGGCTGGCGTTAAGCATTGGCGACGTGATCGCGCGGCGCGGCGCCGCGCGGGGATCCGGTTCTTATTCGATCACTTTGGGAACGAGGTAAAGGCCCGATTCAACCTGGGGAGCGATAGACTGGAAAAGCCGATGCTGGTCGATTTCCGTCACCTCATCGTCCCTCAGGCGCAGGGTCACATCCCTGGCGTGAGCCATGGGATCCACCCCCCGGGTATCCACGGCCTGCATCTCCTCGATCAGCCGGAAGATGCCGTTGAGCTGATCGAGCACCTGGGCGGTCTCCGCTTCCGTGATCTCGATCCGGGCCAGGTGGGCAATGCGCTGGACGTCGTCGTGGCTAAGCGACACAAAAAACCCTTGCAGGACCTTCAAATACGCGACGCGGTTAGAGTATTATACCCGCATTTCACGACTACCCCGCGAAGCGCGCGGCCCATGAGCAATATGTTCGGATTCCTGAGCGGTTACTTTTCAAACGACCTGGCCATTGACCTGGGGACTGCCAATACGCTGATCTACGTTCGCGGGCAGGGCATCGTGCTCGACGAGCCGTCCGTGGTGGCGATACGCCAGGAGGGCGGCCCCAACGGCAAGAAAGTCATCCAGCAGGTGGGCCTGGCGGCGAAGCAGATGCTGGGCCGCACGCCGGGCAACATCACCGCCATCCGGCCCATGAAGGACGGCGTCATCGCCGACTTCACGGTCACCGAGCAGATGCTCAAGCATTTCATCAAGAAGGTTCACGACTCGCGCCTGTTTTCTCCCAGCCCGCGCATCGTGATCTGCGTCCCCTGCGGCTCCACCCAGGTGGAGCGGCGCGCGATCCGCGAGTCCGCTTACGGCGCGGGGGCCCGCAAGGTGGAGCTGATCGAGGAGCCCATGGCGGCGGCCATCGGCTCCGGGCTGCCCGTGGAGGAAGCGACGGGATCCATGGTGGTCGACATCGGCGGCGGCACCACGGAGGTGGGGGTCATTTCTCTCGGAGGCATCGTCTATTCCAGCTCGGTGCGCGTGGGCGGCGACAAATTCGACGAGGCCATCGTGAATTACATCCGCCGCAACTACGGCATGCTGATCGGCGAGACCACCGCCGAGGAGATCAAAAAGGAAATCGGCTCGGCGTTTCCCGGCTCGGAAGTCCGGGAGATGGAAGTCAAGGGACGCAACCTGGCCGAGGGGATACCCCGCAGCTTCACCATATCCTCCAACGAGATCCTTGAGGCGCTCACCGAGCCCCTCAACGCCATAGTGGGCGCGGTAAAGCAGGCACTGGAGCAGACGCCCCCGGAACTCGGCGCGGACATCGCCGAGCGCGGCATGGTACTTACCGGCGGCGGCGCCCTGCTGCGGGATATCGACCGCCTGTTCATGGAGGAGACCGGCCTGCCCGTCATCATCGCCGAGGATCCGCTGACCTGCGTGGTGCGCGGGTCCGGGAAGGCGCTGGAAAAGATGGATACGCTGGTGACCATCTTCACGAGTGACTGACGGCTTTCGGCGATCGGCTTTCAGACCTCGGCGCTTGTACAGGCGGATCGCTGGGAGCGGAAGCTGACGGCCGTTCATGGAGCACACAACCCCGCCGTTTTTCAGGCGCGGCCCTAGCCCGCTCACCCGGCTTTCCTTTTTCGCGCTGGTGTCGCTGGTGATGATGACCAGCGACGCCCGGTTCCAGTATCTCGAAGTGCTGCGCCAGGGCGTGGCGGCCGTGCTTTACCCCCTGCAAAGGTTGGCGGTGGCGCCCATCGACGCCATCTCGCGGGTGGGCGAGTTCTTCGTCACCCAATCAAGCCTGATTTCGGAAAATTCCCGCCTTCAGCAGCAGCACCTGGCGGATTCCGCCGATCTTCAGCGCGTCCAGGCCCTCGCCGCGGAAAACGCCCATCTTCGCAAGCTGCTCGAGGCCAAGGAACGATTTTCCGGCAGCGCCACCACCACTCAGATCCTCTACGCGGAGCGCAACCCCTTCACGCGCAAGCTGGTCATCGACAAGGGCAAGCAGGAGGGCGTACGAGCGGGACATGTCGTGGTGGACGACAAGGGCGTGGTGGGCCAGGTGACCCGCGCCTATCCATTCCTGGCGGAGGTCACCCTGGTCACGGACAAGGACCACGCGGTTCCCGTGCAGTCGGCGCGGACCGGGCTGCGCACCATCCTCTTCGGAACGGGCGAGGAAAACGCCCTCGAGTTGCGTTATCTGGCCGAGAGCGCCGATATCCAGAATGGCGACCTGCTGGTGACTTCCGGCATAGACGGAACCTATCCTGCGGGGCTGCCGGTGGCCAGCGTTTCCCGCATAGAGCGGGATTCGGGCTATCCCTTCGCCCGGGTGGTATGCACGCCGGCCGCCGGCGTGGACCGCAACCGGCACTTGCTGGTGCTCAGCGCGCCCGAGAAGTTTCCCGAGGTGCCGGCGGAAAGCACGGAGGGCAAGACACCCAAGGCCAAGGGACGGGTCCGCTGAAGATGGCCGCGCCGCGCCCCCAGCAGATTCTGCTTCCGGTCAAACCGGCCTACATCGCTTTCACCGTCACAGTGGCCCTGGTGCTGAACCTGCTCCCCCTCGCCGGAGTGGCGCGCTGGATCCGCCCCGATTTCGTGGCCCTGCTGATCCTGTACTGGTCTTTGCAGCAGCCCCACCGCTTCGGGATGACCCTCGCCTGGGTGCTCGGGCTGGTCATGGACGTCGCCTACGGGACGCTGTTCGGCCAGCACGCCCTCGTCTATTCCGTCATCGCCTTCGCCGGTTTCGTGCTTCACCGGAGGCTGCGCATGTTCGGGCTGGTGGCGCAGTTCTGGCACGTGCTTCCTCTGCTGCTGGTGGCCCAGATCTTGCTCGCCGTGCTGGCCATGGCCAAGGGCGCTTCCTTTCCCGGCTGGGAATACTTTCTGGGCAGCATGTTCGGCGCGCTGCTGTGGGTACCCATGTGCGTGTTGCTGCGGCTGCCGAGGGTGCCGAAATCCGATCCCGACCAGGTGTAGGCTGAGGCCCCTTCCCGTTTCCCCGGCATCAGATGGCAAAAGCTAGCAGGGTTGAGCTCCGGAACACCGAGCGGGAACTTTATTATTTCCGGGCGCGGCTCGCCGTCGCCGCCGGCTTCGTGCTCCTCATGTTCCTTGTTCTGCTGGGACGCTTCGTCCATGTGCAGGTCTACCAGCATGCGTACTATCGAACCCTCGCCGAGCAGAACCGGATTTCTCTGGTGCCGGTAGCGCCTAATCGCGGCCTGATTCTGGACCGCAACGGGGAAGTGCTGGCCCACAATTATTCCGCGTACACCCTGGAAATCAGCCCGGGCAAAAAGGAGGACGTCGGGGCCACCATCGATGCGCTTTCCGAGCTGGTGGAGGTCACGCCGCGGGACCGCAGGCGCTTCAAGAAGCTGCAAGAGGAGGGCGGGGGCCGCGGGAGCATTCCCATCCGGACCCTCCTCAGCGACGAGGAAGCCGCGCGCTTCGCGGCCAATCGCTACCGGTTCCCGGAGGTAGATCTGCGCGCCCGGCTTTTTCGCCATTACCCGCGGGGGGAGGTGGCTTCCCATGTGATTGGCTACATCGGCCGGATCAACGACAAGGAGCTCGAATCGCTGCAGGCCTCCAGCGATTGGGCCAATTATCGGGGCTCCGAGTACATCGGCAAGGTGGGACTGGAGCACAGCTACGAACGGGAACTCCACGGCACCGCCGGTTACGAGCAGGTGGAGGTGGACGCGGGCGGCCGCGTTGTGCGCACCCTCAACCGCATCCCGCCGGTATCCGGCAGCAACCTGACCCTGGCCCTGGACATACGGCTGCAGGAAGTGGCTGAACGCGCGTTCGGTGAATTCAGGGGCGCCCTGGTGGCCATAGAGCCTGCCACGGGCGGTGTCCTGGCCTTCGTATCCCGGCCCGGCTACGACCCGAACCTTTTCGTCGAAGGCATCGATCCCCAGAACTGGGAGGCGCTCAACGATTCCCCGGACAAGCCGCTCAACAATCGCGCCCTGCGCGGACAGTATCCTCCGGGCTCCACGTTCAAGCCTTTCATGGCCATGGCCGGCCTGGAACTCAATAAGCGCAGCCCAAGCTTCACCATTTCCGACCCGGGATACTTCACGCTGCCCGGGGTTTCCCACCGCTGGCGCGATTGGAAGCCCGGGGGGCACGGCATCGTGGACATGCACAAGGCGATCGTGATCTCCTGCGACACCTACTTCTACGGCCTGGCCAACGAGCTGGGCATCGACGCTATTCAAAATTTCATCGGCAAGTTCGGGCTGGGGCGGCCCACCGGCATCGACATCAACGGAGAGTTGGGTGGGCTGCTTCCGTCCCAGGACTGGAAATGGAAGCGCTTTAAGCAGAAATGGTACACGGGTGACACCATCTCGGTGGGCATCGGCCAGGGCTACAACCTCACGACACCCATGCAGCTGGCATTCGCCACCGCGGTGCTCGCCAATGACGGCATTGCCTTCCGCCCGCACCTGGTCAAGCAGATCAAGGATGCCCAAAGCGGCGAGATCCGCCTTATCGAGCCCGAGCCGGCGTTCGAGACCAAGCTGCGGCAGGCGAGTCTCGACCTGGTGAAGGGCGCCATGGTGGCGGTCACCGCGACCGGCGGCACGGCCGCCCGGGCGGGCGCCGGCGCGCCCTACAAATTTGCCGGCAAGACCGGAACCGCCCAGGTGGTGGGCATGAAGCAGGGGGAGAAATACGACGAGAAAAAGGTGGCCGAGCGTTTTCGGGACCACGCCCTTTTCATCGCGTTCGCGCCGGCCGATGACCCGAAAATCGCCCTCGCCGTGCTGGTGGAAAACGGGGGGCACGGCGGATCGACCGCGGCACCCATCGCGCGCCAGGTGATCGACTATCATCTTCTCGGCAAGCTGCCCGAGGGAATGGAGCCGAAGGCGGAGGAGGAGGACGCGGAAGGGCATGATTAGGCGCATCTGGAAATTCCTTGCCGGCCACGTGGACGGCCCCCTGCTCGGCGCCGCCATGCTACTCATAGGCACCGGCCTGCTCACCCTGTACAGCGCGGCCGATGGCAACTGGCCGCGGGTCTCCGCCCAGTTGCTGAACCTGTGCGTGGCCCTGGCCGTCATGTGGGCGGTGGCGAACGTTCCGCCTCAGCACCTGATGCGGGTCGCGGTCCCCCTCTACCTGGTAGGCCTCATGCTCCTGGTGGGCGTGGCGCTGTTTGGCGAAGTCGTCAACGGCGCCCGGCGCTGGCTCGACGTCGGAATAACCCGCGTCCAGCCCTCCGAATTCATGAAAATCGCCGTGCCGCTGATGCTGGCCTGGTATTTCGACCGCAACGAGGCCACGTTGCGCCTCCGGGACTATGCCATTGCCACCCTGCTGCTGCTCGTGCCGGTGGGCCTGATCATCAGGCAGCCCGATCTGGGGACGGCGGTGCTGATCTCGGCGAGCGGGTTCTTCGTCCTGTTCCTCGCGGGCTTGTCCTGGAAAATCATGGCGGGCCTGGGGCTCGCAGCGGCCGCCGCCGCGCCGTTGCTCTGGTCCCTGCTCCACGACTACCAGCGCCGGCGCATCCTAACCCTTCTGGACCCCATGCAGGACCCCCTGGGAGCGGGATACCACACCATCCAGTCCACGATCGCCGTCGGCTCGGGCGGGCTGCTCGGAAAAGGGTGGATGGAGGGCACCCAGAGCCACCTGGAGTTCATTCCCGAGCGCACCACCGACTTCATCTTCGCCGTCTATTCCGAGGAGTTCGGGCTGCTGGGCAACATGATCCTGCTGCTGATGTTCATGGCTGTCATCACCCGGGGACTGATGATCAGCGCCAACGCGCCCAATCTCTTCAGCCGGCTCATTGCGGGAGCCATCACTCTCACCTTCTTCACCTATGCGTTCGTCAACATGGGCATGGTGAGCGGCATCCTGCCGGTGGTGGGCGTGCCATTGCCCCTGGTCAGCTACGGGGGCACTTCCCTGGTGACCCTGATGCTGGGCTTCGGTATCCTGATGAGCATCCAGACCCACAGGAGGCTGCTGCAGACATGACCCGCCTGGCGTCGCAGGCCCACAGCGCGACCGCAATTCCGGCGACCCTCTGGCGCGCCCTTGGCGTCCTCGCCGCCGCCCTTGCCCTGGCGGCGTGCGGGTCCACGCCCAGGAAAGATGCCCCGAACGCGGGGGAACCTCAGGCTTCGGCGCCGGCGGGAAGCAGTCTTCCCTGCGCCATCCCTTCCCCCACCCTCAAGAGGGGCGGTGCCTACTACCTAGACGACGGCCCCGGATCGAACCCTCCCGCCAACCTGAGCGATGTGGCTGACGCGGTGCCGCGCCTGGAACCGCTGCGCAAATCCAATATGAAACCCTATGTGGCGCTGGGCAGGAAGTACACGCCCATGACCGAATTGCGGCCCTACAAGGCACGGGGACTGGCGTCCTGGTATGGGCGGCGCTATCACGGCCAGAAGACGGCTTCCGGTGAAATCTACGACATGTATGCCATGACGGCGGCCCATCCGACCCTTCCCATTCCCAGCTACGTGCGCGTCACCAACGTGAGCACGGGGAGGGCCGTGGTGGTGCGGGTGAACGACCGGGGCCCGTTTCATCCCGACCGGGTGATCGATCTTTCCTTCACCGCCGCCTGCAAGCTGGAGCTTGTCTCGGGCGGCAGCGGTTTGGTGGAAGTGGAAACCATCATCCCTGGAGAGCCCCCGGCGACAGAGGTGGCGGTCACGCCGACGCAGACGCCGGTCCCGGCCGGGACCCCGGAGCCGCCGCCTCAAGTAGCCGCAGATCCCTCCCAGCCGGCAGCCGAAATGAGCGCCCCAGCCCCCGCTGTCTCGGCGACGGAGCGGGAAGACCTCCTGGCAACCCTGTCCCAGGCGGAGCAGCCCCTCCCCCCCGGCGTCTATCTTCAGCTCGGCGCCTTCGGAGCCCGGGAAAACGCGGACAATTTCCTCACGCATCTGCGCGGCAGGCTTTCATGGCTGGAAGCGGCCCTGTCCCTCACCCAAAGGGACGGCCTCTACCGCGTGGAAGCGGGTCCTTACCCGTCAGCGGCGGAGGCGCGGCTCAGCGCCGAGCGTGTGTCCCGCACCGTCGGCTTCAAGCCGCTGGTGACCAGCCGCTAGGGCGGCGGGGGTTGGCGTGAAGCGGCTGGTCGGTCTCGCCCAGCTGGAGCCCGAGCAGCTCGATGAGCTTCGCGCGCTGCTGAATTCCCATGGCATAGGATTTTCCGAGACCCCGCCGACCCTCCTCAGTTTCGGCGCCATCTGGGTGGAGGAAGAGGATCTTCTCCGGGCCCGGGAGCTTCTGCGCCAGGAGTCCGCCACATTTGCCGCCCGGGCCAGGGCCCAATGGGAGCAGGAGTGGCGGGAGGTTCACAAGGGGTCCCACGGCCGCTGGTTTCTCGCCCGGCTCCTGCATCACCCCGCCGAATTCCTGCTGGCCCTGGCGCTGCTGATGATTTTTGTGGCCTTGCTGGTGGTCTACCCGTTGTTTTACCTGGCGCGAGGGCTCGGTTAGCGGCGTCAGCGACCGCGGCTTCGCAAGCCGTCCCTCGAGGGAAAAAACTCCGCCAGACCCCACCCAATAAATGGAAGCCGCGTCGCTGGCCCCGGGGACCGGAACCCGCTAATCTCACCCCAGGTGCCGGCGATCGGTACCGCATGAATCCCAGGAATGAAGGAATCCCATGGCCAAGAAAACCCCGAGCAGGAAGAAACCGTTTCTCACCGACATCCAGACCATTCGCCGCCGCGCCCGCAAACACATCGAGTCCGGGGCGGTGACCGAGGGATATCGCGCCGACCGCGACGTGGTGATCAAGCTGCTGAACGAGGCGCTGGCCACGGAAATCGTGTGCGTCCTGCGCTACAAGCGCCACCACTTCATGGCGTCGGGCATCAACGCCCAGAGCGTGGCCCAGGAGTTTCTCCAGCACGCCAACGAGGAACAGACCCATGCCGACCAGATCGCCCAGAGGATCGTGCAGCTGGGGGGAGCTCCCAACTTTTCCCCGGAGGGGCTGCTTACGCGGAGCCACGCCGAGTACGTGGAGGGCGATTCGCTCACGGACATGATAAAGGAGGACCTGGTCGCGGAGCGCATCGCCATTGACAGCTACCGGGAAATGATCGGCTACCTGGGCAACGACGATCCCACCACCCGCCGAATGCTGGAGGAGATCCTGGCCATGGAAGAAGAGCATGCGGACGACCTCGTAAACCTCCTCGAGGAACTGGGAAGTTGATGCGTGCTACCCCGGCGCAACGCGCCCGGGGCTCCCCGGGGAAGCAGACGAGTCCCGCCACCATGGGAAGTGAACTCGACACCGCGCCGGCCGGCGATGGCATGACGCCGCTCGCGGCCTCGATCCTTGGCCTGGTCGCGAGGGTCCCCCCCACCCGAGAACAAGCAGCGTCTGCAGCGGAAAACCGGGCCCGGGCCATCGCGCAGGCCGCCTCGCTCAAGGCCTCGATCGCCGCCGGTTCCCTGGCGCTGCCCGTGGGTCCCCTGGGCTGGGCCACCATCTTGCCGGAACTGGTCACCGTCTGGAGGATCCAGTCCCAGATGGTGTCGGATATCGCGGGGGCCTATGGAAGGCATGCCGAACTCACCCGGGAGCACATGCTCTACTGCCTGTTCCGCTACGCGGCGGCCCAGGCCGTGCGCGGCATCGCCGTGCGAGCGGGTCAGCGGATCGTGGTGCAACGGCTGTCGGCCCCGGCCCTGAGGGGCGTTGCCGGCCAGGTCGCGCTCCAACTCACCCAACGCATCGCCCACAAGGGAGTTTTCCGGTGGCTGCCCGCCATCGGGGCCGCCGCGGTGGGCACCTACGCCTGGTACGACACGCGCCGGGTGGGCGATACGGCGATCACGGTTCTTGGAACCGCCCCAGCCGATTTCGATGACGGCGCACGCGAGCGGTAAGCGCGGTCACGCTGACGCTGCCCAGGTTCGAGTCTCGGCCAGCCATCCCGGACATCCGCAAACATCCGACGGTGGGCAAGCCGGCCCTGATCATCGTCGCCTGGGGGTGTGCCTTGCCCATGGAGCGGGCGTGATATTTCTGCTCCAGTGCCTGCTGCCATCAGCCAGCCCGGCGCCTAGGGGGCCGGTTCCGTGACGAATGCAATCTTGGCGATGCCCGCTTTCTGGGCGGCGGCCATGACATCGGTGACGCGCTCGTAGCGAGTGTCACGGTCCGCCCGGAGATGAAGTTCCGGTGCGGGGAGACCAGGCTGGATGGCGTCCTGGAGGCGCCGGTCCAGGTCAGGCCGTGCGACCACTTGGCCATCCAGGTAAATGCTTCCCTCGCCGTCCAGGGCAAGCTGAAGCACGCGCGGCTTGTCCTGCAGCTTGCTCGAATCCACCCTCGGCAAATCGATGCTCACCGCCTGGTGAAACAGCGGCGCTGTGATGATGAAGATCACCAGCAGCACCAGCATCACGTCCACCAGGGGCGTGGTGTTGATCTCGGCCATGGGCTGGGCCGCGGTGACCTGACCGTGGGGGGGGGCAAAAGCCATGGACGTCTCCTAACCGTTGCGCGCCTGGCGCGCCTGGGCCAGGTCGATCAGCTTGTCGGCGGCCTGCATCCTGATGCCAGCTGTCAGGTAGGCGTGCAGCTGCTGGGCGAACCCCTCCGCCTGGGCCAGCAGCAGGCGGTTGGCCCGAACGAATCCGTTGTAGGCAAGCACCGCCGGAACCGCGACCAGAAGACCGGCAGCCGTCATGATCAGCGCCTCGCCGACCGGTCCCGCGACCCTCTCCAGCACGACCTGGGCCGAGCCCGACAACCCCACCAGAGCATGGTAGATGCCCCAGACCGTGCCGAACAGGCCGATGAACGGCGCCGTGGCCCCCACCGAGGCAAGAAAAGTGAGTCCGCGCTCCCAATAGGCCTGGGCCAAGGCCAGGCGCTGGCGCAAGGCCCCGCCCACGATTTCGCTGGCGTTCACGGTTCCCGGGGCTCCCCGGGCTCCATGCTGTTCACAGGCCTGGGCCGCAGATATGCCCGCGGCCGCCACCGTGGCAAGGATGCCGCTCTTCTCCTCGCGCCGCAGGGCGTCCACCGCCTTGGGCAGGGACTCCACGCTCCAGAACATGTCGAGGGCGCGATCGCGGCTGCGCCGGAAACGAACCAGGGCCACGGCCTTGCCCAGAATCACGTACCAGCTTGCCGCGGACATCACCAGCAGCACGATGGCGGTGGCGTGGGTGACGATGTCACCCTCGGCCCAGAAGTGGGCGAGGCCCAGACTTGGGTTCATGGCGTTGCTCCTCCTTTAGTGCAAGTTACCGGGCAGGTCATCGCGCGCCCGCCCCTTCCTGTCCCGCAAGCCAGGTTTCGACCCAGACACCGTCGAGCCTTCCGCTGCGGACCACGGGCCGATGGCCCGCGTCAAAGAAATAGGTGCGCGGCAGTTCCCCGCCCCACTTCGGGTCCACCGACCAGCGCAGACGTTCCTGGTAGGGATCGGCAAACGCCCAGATCTCCACCCGGTTCAAATCATGTTGCGCCAGCACCGCTGAAGCGAGCTCGCGATCCGCGGGGTCATCGGTAGTCACCAGCACGAAACGCACCCCCGGATGCCTGCCTTGCCAATGGCCCCAGTGGGCCAGCTCCTCGCGGCAAGGGGGACAGTGCACCGACCAGAACGCGAGAACGAAGGGCTTTCCCGCCTGCGCGGCGCGGATGGCATTGACGCTGCCTGAGTCAAACGGCTTGAGCTCCGCCGCAACCGCGCCTGCCGCCGCCAGCAGAAGCACGGCGATGCCGCCTCGCAGTACGCGTTTCCAGGCCGCCGGGACACGCACGCAGGTCATGGCAGCGACACCACTTCAAGCGGACGTTCCTCGGTGTTCCAGAGCACGAGAAAGCCGCCGTCCCGCGTCAGCAGGCGCGGCTGGTCCGAAGGCCCGGCTGTGGCACCAAGCTCCAGGTTACTCCAGTCATCCCCGCCGTTCTCCGAGAGCATGGCCCGCAACCGGGTGCGCTCGCCATCGAATTCCTTCCAGGCAACGGCCACGCGCTCGCCCTGAGCCGCGACATCGGCGTGGGCGGCGGCGTCACCGCCCACCCGCCGCCCACCCTCGATTCCGCCGGCCCGCAACCGCCCGTAGTACACCCCTTCCCGCCCCGGGGCCTGGGTGAACCAGACCGCGTGCAACCGCCCCCCGGCGTCGGCGGCGAGGGACGGGCCGTGATGGGGGCAGGCATCCACCGCCCACTCGTCGAATGTCGCGCGCCGCGGCCCCCCCCCTCGTCCTTCCGCGTCCACGCGGCCCAAGGCGTGGTCGCGGACATTGGGCGGAAACACGTGGCGCCAGAGCAGCAGGAATCCCCCGTCGGCCTCCGGGAGCACGGCGATGCGGCAGCACTCGCAGCTATGGTCGGCAAGCTTGCGGTCGCCATTGAAGCTGGCGCCCTGATCGTCGGAAAAAGTGTAGTAGACGGCCGCGCCCCGGTACTCCGCTCCCGCCGCCTTCGCGGCCTCCAGATCCCGCTTGTCGATCCACGCGATGAATACCCGCCCGCCCCGCCCCACGGCAAGGGCGTCGAAGCGATGGGTGATCTCCTGCCGATCCCGATGCACGGTCACGGGCGGGGAAAAGGACTTGCCGCCGTCCAGGGAGCGGGAAAAGCGGATCTCCCCGGTGTAGGGCTTGGACAGGGGACGGGTCCAGGTCACGTACAACTCGCCGCGGAGCCCCGCCGCCAGCTTCGGACGCGCGTCGCCATCGGCGGCCACCGGCTCCGGTTCGCTGTTCACCCGCAGGGGCGCCGACCAGGTCCGGCCCAGGTCCGTTGAATGACGCACCACCGCGTGAGCGCCCTCCTTGTGGACCGCCCACAGCGTTCCCGCCGCATCGAACGCCGCCGAAGCTCCGAGCGCGTGGCGCGAGGCCTTGGCTGCGGAGGGTTGATGGTCGCCGTCGGAATGCTGGGCAACGGCCGGCGCGGCCGCGACTGCGGCCAGCGCCGCAATCCAGCCAATCGCGGTCCGGTTCACCACTTCAACTCCACGCCGGCGTAAAGGGTGCGCGGCAGACCGGGTGAATACACCGGCGTCCCCTGGGAAAGCGACGCGCTTTCCGCGAAGCGCTTGTCTGCGACGTTGAAGACGCTGGCGAAAACTCCCCATTGCGGAGTGATTTCCCAGTTGCCCCGCAGGTTGATCAGGTCGTGACCGCCGTACTTGACGGTGTTGGCCTGATCCATCCAGTAGGACCCGATCTTCACCCACTCCATCTGCGCCCGGGCGCCGGCAACCGGCGTCCAGGTAAGGCGCGCGTTGACCAGCACATTGGGCGCGGCTTCGATGTACCTGCCGTTGAAGCTCCCGACCCCCGGCACGAACCACTCCTCATAAGTCTGCTTGGAATAGGAATAGGCCAGGTCCATCCGAAGCGCCCGTCCCAGGGGCGCGCCCAGCCCCACTTCGATGCCACGGTGGCGGGTTTTGCCAGCATTGAGCACCGTGGTGGCGTTGGTGGCGGGATCCCGGAAGCTCACGATGTCATCCTTCAGTTCAAGGCTGTAAAGGGCGACATCGTAGGAGACGCCTGCCAGCAGGCCGCGCAGGCCGACCTCCGCCTGCTGGGCCTTGATGGCCTCGAGTCCCAGGGCGCTGAATGCCGACAGCTGGGCCCTCTGGGCAGTGGTACCGTTGGAAGGGCGGAACAACTGGCTCTCCGACGGCGCCCGGAAGCCTGTATTCCACGAGGCCCGCAGGTGCGTCGTGGCGTCGAGGGCATAGGTGGCGCCGAGCTTCGGGCTGACCCGGTCGAAATCCACCGTGGTGTCCGGCGCCTGGCCGTAAAAACGCCCCGCCGCCGGAACCGCGAACGGCAGGAAGCTATTGTCGAAGTCGTAGCTCAAATGGTCGTAGCGCAGGCCGGCGGTGAGGCGCAGCGGCTCCACGGGGGAGATCTCGCCGTGGAGATACGGGGAGATTCCGCTGAAGGTGACGTCATAGTCATAAATGCGCGGCCCCACCGTGTATGTAAGGAACCGCCGGGAGGCGCCGGTGCCGGTCGTCGTGACATTGAGGCGGTTCTCCTCCCGCTCCCCGGGGCTGTGGTCGAAATCCACCCCAGCGATGAGGCGGGAGCGCATGGGCGCGAAATCCTTCCGCCACTTGGCCATGAGCCCGTAGGACTGGTTGCGGGTTTCCGCCACCGTCGGATCGAAGCTGAGGCGGAACGAGGCCAGCAGATCCATGCTGTTGTCCCGGAAGTAGGGCGTGACCGAGAACAGCGAATCCCCCGCCTCGTGGTCGTAAGTGGTGGAAAGCCGGAACGCGTCTACCTTGCGGTAGGCGATGGGCAGGTAGTTGGTGGTGGGATTGAACAGGTAATCGGTGTAGATCAGCGGCGAGTTGGCGCCCGTCTCCTGGTCGATGTAGGAGAACCCGAGCAGCGTCTTGAAGGCCGCGTTGGCGCCGACGGAGTGGTCCCAGCGCAGGATCCCGCTCTGGCGGTCATATGCCGTGCTGTCTCGCCAGCCGTCGGTGTGGGTGAGGTTGAGGTCCCCGCGCCAGGCATTGTCCCCAGAAGACATGCCGCCGCTCACCAGCGCCCGCAGCCAGCCATGCTCGCCCGCCTCCATCGAGCCATAAAGCTCGCGCCCCGAGGGTGGCGTCGGGGTGAGGACATTGATCACCCCGGCCACGGCGTCCGATCCGTAGAGGGCGCTGCCCGGTCCGCGCACCACCTCGATGCCGCCCGCCTGAGGGATGTCAATCTCATAGAGCCCGTTGTGATTGAAGAAACCCGTGGAACGGGTGGGAATGCCGTCCTCCAGGAACAGGTAGACCGGGCTGGTGGTGAAGGGCTGGCGGATGGCCGTGGTATGGCCCTCGCCGTTGGTCACCGCCACCGCCACGCCGGGAACTTGCCCCAGGATCTGGGACGGGTGCGTGGGCTTGTCCTGGCGGATGGTGTCGGCCGGGATGATGCCCACCGAGGCCGGCGTCTCTACCAAAGGCTCCGCCTCCCGGGTGGCGGTTACCGAAACCTCCTTCATCACCGCCTCCTCGGCATGGACGATGGACGCGAGTCCCCATAGGGACAGCGCGGCGGCGAGGGCGTTGGCGGAGGGGCGGGCAAAGCGCATTGTTTTTTCTCCCATGTTCCTATGAATGAATCGGTTGCAGGGGCAGCACGGGGCCGGCGTCTTTCATCGTCCAAGGGCGAACTGGATGGGCACCAGGACCCAGGCGTCGATGGCCTCGTCGCCGCGCCGGGACGGCGTGAAACGCCATTGGGCCACCGCCTCCCGGGCGGCCTGGTCCAGGCGAGGAAACCCGCTGCTGGTCCGGACCTCCACCTCCGCCGGCGTCCCGCTGGCCAGAACACGCACGTGCAGCACGACGCGCCCCTGCTCTCCCAGCCGCCGGGACATGACGGGATAGGCCGGTTTCGGATTGCGCAGGTACTCCGCGTCGAAGCGGACCGGCGTCACCGGGGCGGGCGGCGCAGAGGGCGCCTGGACCGCGGCCACCGGCTCCGGGGCCGGCTGGAGGGGCACACTCAACTCGGCGGGCCGGGGGGGCGCTTCCGGAGCCGCCGTCAACACCGGCGGCGGGGGTGCAAGCTTGCGTCGCGGGGCCGGGCGCACCACCTGGGGCGGGGGTTTGGACGGGACGGGCTCCGCCTTGGGCGGCTCCGGGGGCCGCTGCTCGATCAGCCGTACCTGGATTTCCCGGGCCACCTCCCGCAGATCAGGTTGCACGGAGAGGCTCAGGGCCCCTCCGATCACCAGCACATGCAGGCCGGCGATAGCAGCCAACCGGACGGCTTTTTCCAGGGCACTCTCCGGCGGCGCCAGGAGTTCCAGGTCATGCGCCATGGCCGGCCTCCGCCACCAGCGCGCGCTTTCCCCGCAAGCCCCCGGATGCGTCATGGGCCGCACATGGCTCCGGCAGGACGCCCACTGGGCGGAAGATCGGGTATTCCAGCATGACAGCCTCAGGCGCTTATGGTTGTTAGGTACGCGCCATCTATTCCCGGGAATGCGATGGCGCGATGCGCCCGAAGCCGGACACCCCACGGCCCGCCATCGGACACAGCAATGAGAGGGATTCTAATTTCGGCCGCGAGAGGATCCGTGCGGCTTGATGTCGCGTGCGGCGTTTCGCCGCATCCGGCGACGGACGAGGCTATTGCCTCGAACCGGGACGGCCATCGCCCGAGCTTTACCAAACCGCAGGGTCGGCAACCGGCGGGTTGGGGGATCTTCGGCTTGAGCAGGAGCGATCCCGGAATCCGGCGGCAGGCTGACCGAGGCCCCCCGCCATTTACTTGCGCGCAATGCGCGTTAGAATTCCCAGCGACCCGGCCTAAATCGGGGCCGCGTCCCCAGCCCGTCAAACCCGTTCAGGAGGAGACCATGCTTTATTTTCTCGATTTTCACGTGGAGTACCCGGCAACCATGAGCCAGAAGGATCTGTTCTCCATCTGGGCGCGCGAGGCGGACGCCGCCATCGGCGCCAAGAAAGCGGGCGCCGTGGTGGACCTGTGGAAATGCGTGGGTCAGCGGCGCGTGGTTGCCATCGTGAACGTTGATGGACCCGATACCCTGGACCAGATACTCCTGGACCTGCCCATCATGAAAGAGCACGGCCAGCACGTTCACGTGGACGTGACGCCCTTGCGGCGTTACGAAGACTTCGCCGCCGACGTGAAGGCGAGGCTTTAGCGAAGCTTGGAACTTGCCGGCGCCACGCTGGGGCGCCGGCAATGCGGGCCGGTTGCGGCGGCTGGCCCGCCGGTGGACAACTAGGGGAAACTGCCCGCCGCGCCCGCCATTAAAGGTACCGCTCGGCGCACTTGATAATCTCGACGTTTATCTTGTGGTCAAGGCAGTGCCGCGCATCCTCGTGCCTGCGTGATCCCTTCTTCGAAGCGGCCGCCACCTTCTGCGATTCCTGTCCCGCAGCGGTAGCCTCCCCGGACATGCCGCCGCCGGACGTTTCCTGCTTCTGAGCCAGGGCCGGCGCGGCAATCAGCGCCGCAACCGCCGCAATCATGGCGAGCCGTTTCATCGAATACCTCCTTTTGCGTGAGGACAGGGCAAACCCACCAGGACGATTGGCAACCCAAAACATGGGTCCGGCCGGCCTGTGCCTGAAAGGCGTCTCATGTTATCGCGTCTCGTCCCTCAGAAAACCGGAATTGATCACAGAAATCGGAAACCGCGCCAGGGGAATCCGGGACTTGCGAGCGGTTCTCGGCCGGTTTTGAGCATGATAGGCTCCAAGGCGCCAGGATTCCCCGCGAATCATCTAATGCCCGCCTCCCCCCTCGTTCCGGCCCATCTCGCATTCGCCCCCGACAGCACTCCCTGGTCGGATCGCTACCAGGACGTGTACCACGCGGCCCAGGGCGGACCGGAGCAGGCGCGGCACGTGTTCCTCGCGGGCAACGATCTCCCGCTGCGGTGGCGGCATCGGGAGCGGTTCGTGATCGCAGAATCGGGGTTCGGGCTGGGCGCGAATTTCCTGGTCACCTGGGCGGCCTGGCGTGACGATCCCGCCCGCTGCGAGCGGCTGCACTTTGTCTCGGTCGAAAAGCACCCCTTTCGGCGAGAGGAACTGGCAACCATCCACGCCCGATGGAGCGATCTGGCGGGCCCCGCGGCGGAACTGCGCGCCGCCTGGCCGCCCCTCGTCCCGGGCTGCCATCGCCTGGAATTCGAGGGCGGGCGCGTCGTACTTACTCTGGCATTTGGTGACATCTCCGAACTGCTGTCACTGCTTCGGGTCCGGGCGGACGCATTTTTTCTGGACGGATTCGCGCCTGCGAAGAATCCGGAAATGTGGTCTCCCGCCGCCTTCCGGGCCCTGGCGCGACTGGCCGCGCCGGGCGCGACCGCAGCCACCTGGACCGTCGCGCGCCCAGTGCGCGACGGCCTCTCCGCAGCGGGCTTCGCCGTGGAGAAGTCGCCCGGCTTCGGGGCCAAGCGGGAAATGCTGGTGGCCAGGTTTCCCGGAGCCGCCAGCGACACGCCCCGCCAGTTTCCCCGCAGCGCCGTGGTCCTGGGAGCGGGCATCGCCGGCAGCGCCGTCGCGTCCCGCCTTCATGCGCGGGGCTGGCGGGTCGAGGTCATGGAGCGCCGTCCGCCCCCGGACGGCGGCGCGCCCGACCCCATCGCGGGAGTGTTCAAGCCCATGCTCTCGCTGGACGACAACATCGCCTCCCGGCTGTCCAGGGCGGGCTGCCTCTACGGGCTGAGGCACTGGTCGGTCCTCGCGCAAAGGGACATCCCCCTGTCCTGGGCGGCCGGGGGCGTGCTGCAACTGGCGCGGGACGACGTCCACGAGGCGCAGCTGCGGGCAATCGCGGAACGCCACCGCTACCCGGAGGATTTCCTGTCGCCGGTGACGCGCCAGGAGGCGGCGCGCCTCGCGGGCTGGCCTGTCGCGCAGGGTGGTTTGTTGCTCCGGAGCGGAGGCTGGATCAATCCCATCACCCTGTGCGCGGCGCAACTCATGGATTGCTCCCGCGTTCGCTTACATTGGGGAAGCGCCATCGATTCGATTGAGCACCACGGTGGCGTTTGGCGGGTGCGGGACGGGCAAGGCGCGGCCATCGCCGAGGCTCCGGTGCTGGTCCTAGCCAACGGTTATCAGGCGCTGTCCTTCCCCCAGACCAGCGGCCTGCCGTTCCGGAGCGTGCGCGGACAGGTGACCTTCCTCCCCGCCCCGTCGCTGCGCGGCCTGGCCATGGTGGTATGCCGCGAGGGCTGCGTGAAGCCCGCGGCCCAAGGCGTGGGCTCGGTGGGAGCGACCTTCGATAGAGACGATGACCCAAACCCCCGCGCTGAAAGTCACGAGAGCAATCTGGCGCGCCTGGAGCGATTGCTGCCAGGAGCATCCGCCGGCCTTGACCCGGCGCTCCTAGAGGGGCGGGTGGGATTCAGGACGGCAACGCCAGACCGTTTGCCCCTGGCGGGACCACTGCCCAATTATGACCGGGCGGGGAATCTTGCCCGCTCCCGGCTCGCGGATGTGCCGTGCCATGGCGGACTTTATGGTCTGCTGGGCCTGGGGGCCCGCGGCCTGGTATGGGCGGAGATCGGCGCCGAACTGATTGCCTCCGAGCTCGAAGGCGAGCCGCTTCCCATGGAGAGCGATCTGGCGGAAGCCGTCGATCCCGGGCGCTTCCTGCTGCGCGCGGCGCGGCGCGGGCGGCTGCGCTGGGCACCGGAATCGGAGTAGCGGACACAACGCCATGGGTCTCCTGCGCGCGCTTTTCCCATCTCATTATCGAAAGCTGCCGGGCAAGCGCTGGATCAACATCTCCCTGCGCACCCTGCATCTTATCGGCACCGCGGGAATCGGAAGCGTGTACCTGCTGGGGTTCGCGCCCGACGGATGGCGTCATTTCCTCTGGCTAACCCTGGCCAGCGGAATCGCCATGGTGGGCATCGAGGTCTGGGGCAACGGCGTCTGGCTGGTCCAGGTCCGGGGCGTGGCGATCCTGGCCAAGCTGGCGCTGCTGGGCGCCATGCCGCTCTTCCCGGGCTCCGCGGCGGAACTTTTCACCCTCGTGATCATCATTTCCGCCGTGGGCGCCCACGCCCCGGGGCGGCTGCGCCACTACTCCCTGATCCACGGCCGGGAAGTGGACGTTTTCCCCTGGGGGGATGATCAGAGGACGTAGCGGGAGAGATCTTCGCTCGCGGCGAGGTCCTTCAGCCTCTCGTCCACGTAAGCGGCGTCCACCACCACCGTCTCCCCGGAACGCCTGACGGCGTTGAAGGACACCTCCTCCAGCAGTTTTTCCATCACCGTGTAGAGCCGGCGGGCGCCGATGTTCTCGGTCCGCTCGTTTACCGCAAAGGCGATCTCCGCGAGGCGGCGGATGCCGTCGGAGCGGAAGTCGATCTTCACCCCCTCCGTCTCCAGCAGCGCCTGGTATTGCAGGGTGAGGCAGGCGTCGGTGTTGGTCAGAATCTCCTCGAAATCAGCCACCGACAGCGAGCCCAGCTCGACGCGGATCGGAAACCGCCCCTGCATCTCGGGAATCAGGTCCGATGGCTTGGAAAGGTGGAATGCGCCGCTGCCGATGAACAGGATGTGGTCGGTGCGGATCATGCCGTACTTGGTGGAGATGGTGGTTCCCTCCACCAGGGGCAGCAGATCCCGCTGCACGCCCTGGCGCGAGACATCCGTCCCGGCGGTCTCGCCCCGGGCGGTGATCTTGTCGATCTCGTCAATGAACACGATGCCGTTCTGCTCCACGTTCGCCACCGCCCGCAGCTTGAGCTCCTCCTCGTTCACCAGCTTGGCGGCCTCCTCGTCGGTGAGCAGACTTATGGCCTCCCTCACCTTTAGTTTGCGGGCCTTGCGGCGTCCCGCCCCGAGGTTCTGGAACATGCCCTGGAGCTGGGATGTCAGTTCTTCCATGCCGGGCGGCGCGAAGATCTCCATGGACGCCATGGGCGTCGCCACGTCCACTTCGATCTCCCTCTCATTCAATGTCCCCTCGCGCAGCATCTTCCGGAATTTCTGGCGCGTGCCGCTGTCCCGCTCCGGTGAGGTTTCGCCCGGGAAGCCGATTTCCCGCGCCGGCGGCAGCAGGGCGTCCAGCACCCGCTCCTCGGCCGCGTCCTCGGCGCGATGGCGCACCTTGCGCATCTCCTGCTCCCGGGTCTGCTTGACCGCCGCCTCCACCAGATCCCGGATGATGGAATCCACGTCGCGCCCCACGTAACCCACCTCGGTGAACTTGGTGGCCTCCACCTTGATGAAGGGGGCCTCGGCAAGGCGCGCGAGGCGGCGCGCGATCTCGGTCTTCCCCACGCCCGTGGGGCCGATCATCAGGATATTCTTCGGCGTGATTTCCTGCCGCAGGGGCTCGGCCACCTGCTGCCGCCGCCAGCGGTTGCGCAGCGCGATGGCCACGGCCTGCTTGGCGGCGTCCTGGCCGATGATGTGCTTGTCCAGCTCATGGACGATTTCCTGGGGGGTCATTTGCGACATGGACATATCCTGAAATTCCAGGCACGGGAGCCCCGGCTGGCGAACGCCATACCGCAGCGCTCAGCCGAGGACCTCGATCACGTGCTGCTGGTTGGTGTAAATGCAAAGGTCGCCGGCGATGGCGAGGGACTTGCCGACGATCTCGGCGGCGGCCAATTCCGTGTTCTCGAGCAACGCCCGGGCCGCGGACTGGGCAAAGGCGCCGCCGCTCCCGATGGCCACCAGGCCGTGCTCCGGCTCGAGCACGTCCCCGTTGCCGGTAATGATCAGGGAGGTCTCCCGGTCGGCGACGGCCAGCATGGCCTCCAGGCGCCGGAGGATGCGGTCGGTGCGCCAGTCCTTGGCCAGTTCCACCGCCGAGCGCATCAGGTGTCCCTGGTGCTTTTCCAGCTTGCCCTCGAAACGCTCGAACAGCGTGAACGCGTCAGCGGTGCCGCCCGCGAATCCAGCCAGGATCCGGTCGTGGTAAAGACGCCGCACCTTGCGCGCGGTGGCCTTCACCACCACGTTCCCCAAGGTGACCTGGCCGTCGCCGCCCATGGCAACGTCCTTGCCCCGGCGCACGGAAAGAATGGTTGTGCCGTGATACTGCTCCATGGGAATGGTTGCTCCTGGACGTCCGAGCCAGCGCCTAATGCTGCTTGTTGCGGGCAATGACCGCGAACTGGTTGATCCCGACGATATGGAACAGCGCCTGGACCAGCTCATTGGCGCCGTGAATGATGATGCCCTTCCCTGCCTGGGTGAGGCTGCCGAACATGTTGAGCAGTGCGCCCGCGGCCACGAAATCCACCCGCCGGATTCCCGAGAAGTCCAGGTTGACCAGGGTCCGCAGGGCCGCGTAATTGGAAATCTCGTTCAGTTGCGGCGGGTTGGGCCCGAGGATCACCCTCCCCTTCAGCGGCAGGGATTCGGCGTCGGCGCCATCCTCAGTCTTGGCCCCGTACGCGGCGCCATCCTCGGAAACAGCGAGCCGGGCAGGTGGCTCCCAGGATGGCGGAGAAACCTCGTATCCGACCGCATAGTCCACCGACAGGCCCTCAAAATCGCTCTGCTTGCCCTGGAGCTGGAAAATCTGCAGCAGCAGAAGCCACACCGCCCGGTCGCAATCCGTGCCCCGCTCGTCGATCTTCTTGCGCAGGAGCGCCTCCAGGTTGCCGGCGCCCACGAGGATGAGATTCTGGCTGCCGGCGGCCACCCGCTGCAGGGCCCGGTGAAGCTCGGCGCAGCCCTCATCCTCCACGGCGCGGATTTTTCCAAGGTCCAGCCTCAAGCCGCTGCCCAATCGGGCCAGCTTCTCCATGGTTGCGACCTGCTTGCCGTTCTGGCTGCAGAGCGTGCCGGTCAGGGCATAGGGAACCGGCAACGCCTTGTTCTGCTCGGCGGCCCCGGCATCCTCGGCGGCGAGATCCACCCATACCGGGGCCGAGCGCTCGAATGCAACTACAAAATCCAGCGCCAGCTCGTCGAATTCCTTCTTCATGCCCTGGAGCTGGAAAAGATCGAACAGCATGAACCACGCCTGGAGGTTAAACCGGAGTTCGTCGGACTCGGCAACGCCCCGGAGCAAGGCGTCCACGGCAGCGTCGGCCCGGCCATTGGCATAAAGTATGGCGGCTTCCTCGGCGGCCTGCGTCAGCCCCGATTCCGCGTCCGAAACCTGGATGCTGGACAGGGTGCCATGGGTATCTACCTCGAAATCGGACGTGGAGACCCTGGAGCCCGAGCCCTTGGCCGGCGCGCGCCTGGCCGCGGGGCGCGGCTGGTCGGAGCCATCGCCCCCCTTTTTTTTGAAAAACGAAAACACCACGCGATTTCGTGCGCCTTAAGCGCCGGCCCCAGTTAGAAAAATCACAATAAGTATAAAGATGTTGCGATGCCATTTCATCTGCGGAGGCCATGCCGCGGGATACGCAGGTATTTGCCGTGGCCGGTGACGGGTTCCGGCACGCTCCAATGAGCCTCGCCTCTGTGGCTATGCCCCAACGATCCGGACCCGGCACACCAGTCCCTTGAGATACTCGCCTTCGGGAAAATTCAGGCATGCGGGATGGTCCGGCGCCGCCATCAGCCTTTTCTCCACGTTCGCCGCCACCCCCGCATCCAGGGCCGCGCCGGCCACGATCTTCTGGAACAGTTCCACGCCTACGCCGCCGGAGCAGGAGAACGTGACCAGGGCACCGCCGGGACGCAACAGCTTGAAACCCAGGAGGTTGATGTCCTTGTAGGCGCGGGCCGCCCGCTCCACATGGGCCGCCGTGGGGGCGAACTTTGGGGGATCCAGAATCACGAGATCGAAGCTGCGGCCCTGATCCCGCAACAGGCGCAGGGCCTTGAAGGCATCAGCCTCCCGCCAATGCAAGCGGTCCGCCGGCAGCCCGTTCAACGCGACATTGTCCCGGGCCAGGGCCAGGGCATCCGCGGAACTGTCCATGGCCGTCACCTCCCGGGCGCCGCCGGCCGCGGCCGCCAGGCTGAAGCCTCCCCCGTAACAGAATACATCCAGCACATCCGCGCCCCTGGCCAGGGCGCCGATCAGGGCGCGGTTGTCGCGCTGATCCAGAAACAGCCCGGTCTTCTGGCCATGGCGCGGGTCCGAAAGGAATCGCAATCCCGGGGCTCCCGGCTCGAAGGTCTCGATCCGCGGCGGCGGTTCCGCCCCGAGCACAATCCCGCTCCGGGCCGGCAGGCCCTCCAGCTGGCGCACCTCGGCGTCGGAACGCTCATAGACGCAGGCGCATCCCGTGAGCTGGAGCAGTTGCCCGGCAATGGTTGCCCGCCAGCGCTCGGCGCCGGCGCTGAGGCATTGCAGGACGATGGTCTCGGCGTAGCGGTCGGCAATGACACCGGGGAGACCGTCCGATTCGCCGTGCACCAGCCGCACCGCGCCCTTGGGGTGACGGAAGGCCTCGATGGACTCCCGTTGGCCCAGCGCCGCGCGCAGCCGCTGAAAGAAAAAAGCCTCGTCCACGGCCTCGGTCTCGGACCAGTTCCAGACCCGGGCCCGAATCTGGGAAGCAGGACTGAACGCCGCGTGGGCGAGAAAGGCGCCGTCGGCGGAAACGATGCGCACGGTTTCACCAACTTCGGGGGCACCCTTCACCCGCGCCACCGCCCCGGAAAAGAGCCAGGGGTGCCGGCGCTGGAGGGACTTCTCCTTTCCGGGCTTCAGGATCAGCGCGTGCAATTGGGGGCCTGCCGACAACGGGCCTCAAGGTGGCCAGAGCGTCCCGGACAACACGCCGCCCCGCGGCTTGTTGCGGCGAAGGCTAATGCGAGCTCCGCGAGCGTTAAGCGCGAAGCGCGGCCGGAGCCAAAATCCCTCATTTTTTTCGCCTCGCCCGCGGATGGGCGGCATCGTAGACCTTGGCGAGGTGCTGACAACACGCCGCCCCGCGGCTTGTTGCGGCGAAGGCTAATGCGAGCTCCGCGAGCGTTAAGCGCGAAGCGCGGCCGGAGCCAAAATCCCTCATTT
>Ga0210362_1134889_pt1 | contig 30825 bp, 19 predicted proteins | sample S625metaT_FD_159713 | JGI IMG/M metagenome (GOLD analysis project Ga0210362, IMG submission 159713) | Metatranscriptome of estuarine sediment microbial communities from the Columbia River estuary, Oregon, United States - S.625 (Metagenome... | ecosystem: Environmental > Aquatic > Marine >... | reverse complement strand
TTCGACGCCGGCTCCCCGGGCAGCGGGCCGGCCTGATAACATGCCGGCGCGTTCCCTCCGGATCACAACCTCCTGAAGCCCCCCATGTTCGGCCGCATCCCCCCCGTCACCCAGACCCTGATCATCGCGAACGTCGCGGTGTTCCTGCTGCAACTGGCGACCGGCAACCGCATCGCGGCCGAGTTCGCCCTGTGGCCGCTGGGCAGCGGCACCGCCTACGGGCCGGAGGCCGGCGTCGGGTTCGCGCCCTGGCAGGTCGTCACCTACAGCTTTCTCCACGGCGGCTTCGCGCACCTCTTCTTCAACATGTTCGCCCTCTACATGTTCGGCTCGGAACTGGAGCGGGTGTTCGGGCAGCGCCGCTACCTGAGCTTCTACTTCGTGTGCGTGCTGACGGCCGCGGTGACCCAGCTCGTGGTCGCGGCGTCCACCGGCGGCCCGCCCTATCCCACGGTGGGCGCATCGGGGGGCGTATTCGGCCTGCTGCTCGCGTTCGGCATGTATTTCCCGCGGCGCATGATCATGCTCATTTTCCCGCCGATACCCATGCCGGCCTGGCTGTTCGTGACCCTGTACGGTCTGCTGGAGCTTTACCTGGGCGTCACCGGAACCCAGAGCGGGATCGCCCATTTCGCCCACCTGGGGGGCATGCTCGGCGGATGGCTGATGCTGCGCTACTGGCGCGGCCAGCCGCCTTTCGGCCGCGGGCGTCGCTGGTAGCGAAGGCGCGCCGCCGGAGCCAACGGCCGCGATTCCGGCTTCGGCCGCGGCGTTACGATGATGGCGAGCCGGCGCCGGAAGCCGGGCCGGGAATACCGCCTCGAGTGAGGGAGACCGGGTCCAGCAGGCGCCGGAGGTCTTCCTCGGACAGGTTCGTCATCTCGCGCGCGACTTCCAATAGAGGACGGCCCTCCCGGTACGCGCGCTTGGCGATGGCCGCCCCCAGCTCGTAGCCGATGACGGGGTTGAGCGCGGTCACCAGGATCGGGTTCCGCTCCAGCGCCTCGCGCAGGCGCCGCTCGTTGACCGCAAATCCGCTGACCGCCTTGTCCGCAAGCACCCGGGCGCCGTTGGCGAGCAGCTCTATGCTCTGCAGCAGGTTGAGGGCGATGACCGGCAGCATGACGTTGAGCTGAAAATTGCCCGACTGTCCCGCGATGGCGATGGTGACGTCGTTGCCCAGGACCTGGGCGCACGCCATCGCCACCGCTTCCGGGATCACGGGGTTGACCTTGCCCGGCATAATCGAACTGCCGGGCTGAAGCTCCGGCAGGGTGATCTCGCCGAGTCCCGCCAGGGGTCCCGAGTTCATCCAGCGCAGGTCGTTGGCGATCTTCATGAGCGCCACGGCCAGTGTCCGAAGCTGGCCGCTCATTTCAACCGCGGCGTCCTGGGAGCTCAGGGCCTGGAAGCGGTCGGGCGCCGGAACAAATTCCAGGCCGGTCATTTCGCTGATGGCGCGCGCGAAGCGCCCGGCGAATTCCGGGGGCGCGTTGATCCCGGTGCCCACGGCTGTCGCGCCCTGGGCCAGGGCCAGCAGGCGCGGCAGGCTGCCCTCGATCCGCTCCATGCCAGTGCGGACCTGGGCAGCCCAGCCCCCGAGCTCCTGCCCCAGGGTCACGGGCATGGCGTCCATGAGGTGGGTGCGCCCGGTCTTGACCACGGCCTCGAGTTCCTCCGCGCGCGAATCCAGGCAGTCCGCCAGATGCTTCAGGGCGGGCAGCAGCGAACCGCTGATCCCCAGCGCAGCGGAAACGTGAATGGCGGTGGGGATGACATCGTTGGAGCTTTGCCCCATGTTGACGTGATCGTTGGGATGCACCGTCCTCCCGAGGGAGGCCGAGGCGAGGCGAGCGATGACCTCGTTGGCGTTCATGTTCGAGCTGGTGCCGGAACCGGTCTGGAAGACATCGATCGGGAACTGCCGGTCGTGCTCCCCGCCTGCGACCGCCATGGCGGCGACGCCGATTGCTTCCGCCATCGCCGCGTCCAACAGGCCGAGCTCCCGGCTGACGCGGGCGGCGCTGGCCTTGATCAATCCCAGGGCGCGGATCATTCCGCGGGGCATGCGAAGCCCACTGATGGGAAAGTTCTCAACCGCCCGCTGGGTTTGCGCGCCGTAAAGGGCGTCGGCGGGGACTTCGACTTTCCCCATGCTGTCGGATTCGATTCTCGTCCCCCGAACCATCTCCGTCGTCCCGCCGCAACGGTGCCGCTTCAGGCGCCGCTCTTATAAACGCCCAGCTCGAGCTTGGCCGGTACCGCCTTGTCCTTCGCTTGCGCCGGTTCCGGCCTGCCGGCGGCGACACGGGAGGCATCCAGCCCCCCCGCGGTGGTCAGCGCCTGCACCATGGCCGCCGCGCGCTGTTCCCCGAGGGCCTGAAGCTCGGCCTCGGGTTTCGGCGCGGTTTCTACCAGTTGGTCGAACAGCGCCCGGTAGAAATCCCGGTCCTCGCTCGCCTGCCCGAGCAGGGCCAGGGCCGGATTCACCCGCTTGGCCTTCCTGCCCGCGGATTTCTCGAAAGCGGCCTGGAACTCATCCACCGCCTTCTCCCCGCCCCGCTCGGCCGCGATCTTCTCCAGGGCGCGCTGGGTCTTCGCGCTGTCGTAGTCCACGGGTCCGGGGTCCTCCCCCGGCGCCAGTTGCACGTCCAGCTGCTCGGCCAGCGCCAGGCGCAGGTTGCGGTCCTTGATGGCCACGCCGTCTATCGCGGGGTCAAACGCTCCGTGGGCGGTGAGCTTGAGCTGGGGCCGCTTGGCCAGCGCCTCGGCCAGCTTCTTGAGTTTTTCCTTCTCGGGCGGAGCAAGCTCGGCCTGTCCCGGCTCGAACAGCACGGCGTCCATGCTCTCGTCAGCCCCGCCAAACGCGGCGCCGAGGGCGCGGAACGGCGCCGTCACGATCTTGGTGATCATCTTGCCGATCGCCTGCCCGATCACTTGGCCATAGCTGAACTCCGGGCTGTCGATATTGCCACGCACCGGCACCGCGACATCGATCTTTCCCTCGCTGTCGGTGAGCAGGGCGATGGCCAGATCCAGCGGCAGGTCCATGGCATCCGGGCTCTCCACCTTCTCGCCCAGGGTGAACTCCCGCAGCACCACCTTGTTGTCACCGAGCATCTCACTGTTCTCGACCTTGTACTGGAGGTCGAGGTTGAGCTTGCCGGACGCGATCTTGCGCCCGGCGAAAGTCGCGCTATAGGGCGACAGCGGCGTCATGGCGACGTTGCGGAACGCGACGGTGATGTCCGTGAAACCCTTGGGATCGAAGGGGGCCAGGCTGCCGTCCACGTTCGCCTGCCCGAACTCCCCGACCTGCCCTTCGAACTTGAGGGAAGTGCGGCTCTTGGGATCCGAAGAAACGCCCGTGGCCGCGCCGCCAAAATCCTGGATCTGGGTGGCGAATGGCAGGACCAGGCTCAAGTCGGCAAAATCCACCACGCCCTTCTCGACGCGGATGCGCTCCACCGACAAAGGGAAGGGGGACGCCGCGGACTTCCCTTGCGGGGCCTCGCTGTCTGCGCGCTGGTCGGTTTTCAGGACCTTGGCCAGGTTCACCGACTTGTCCTCGAAGATCACGATCTTCGCCCCCGGCTCCAGCAGCCGCAGCTCCTTGATCGCCAGCCGGTCGGGGCCGAGGCTGAAATCCACGCCGTCGGCGGAAAGCGCTTTCCACGCTAGGAAGCGCTCGCCCGTTTCCGCCTCGTTCAGCAGCAGGTCTCCCGCGCTCACCGCTCCGGTCGCCTGCAGGGAGGGTCCGCGCTCCGCGGTCCGGTACTTGATGCGAGTCGTGCCCGACAGGTCGCCCGACTGGAGCGTGAGCGCGGTGAACTTCGACACCAGGGGCGCCAGCGGGCTCAGCGCCAGGCGCTCCAGCTTGACCCGGGCTTCCGCCGCATCGCCGGCCTGGGAGGCCGTGCCCGCGACGCGGGCGCTGCCTCCCTGCCGAACCTTGAACCCCGCTTCGTAAGTGATTGGGGTCTTGCCGTCGTTGCGAAGGTCCTTGACGATCACGTTCAAGTCCTCCAGGTCGTACTGGATCGCGGGCGCGGCGATCTCGTCGGCGTAACCCAGGGCGAAGCGGGAGAGCTCGAGCTGTTCCAGGGCAAAGCCCCAGGGGCGACCTTCCGCTTGCGCGGCTTCGCCCGCCGCCCGCAGCTCCCGCAGCGCCTTCCCCTCCTCGCTGGGGAAGAGCGCAGTCACCTGCCGAACGGTGCCGTCCGCGCTGCGCGTCAGTTGCGCGCTGCCTTGCTCCACCGCCACACGCTGCAGAAGCACGGTCCGCTCCGCCAGATCGAGCTTGCCGCCCTGGAGGGTAATCGATTCGACGCCGAGCAATGGGGCGCCGGCGGTTTCGGTCCATGCGACGCGGCGCAGCGCCAGTTCGATGTTGTCGGTCAGGAGCTTGGTCTCGGGGCCTCCGATCTCGGCAGTCGCCCCCAGGGAAAGCTGCGACGAGCCGGCCGTGATGGTGATGGGAATGGCGCGGCTGGCATCCGTATAGTCGAGGGCAATGTCCTCTACCGTAAACGACTCCAACTGGAGCTTCCAGGGCTGCGCGACAGCGCCGGAGCCCGCTTCGGGTTCGGCCGGGACCGCCGTTTCCGGGTTCTTGGGCGGCATTGTCCAGTTGACCGTGCCCTCGGCATCGACGGCGGCCGCCAGCCTGCCGTCGCGGATGGCGACTTTCGGCGCGACGAACTCCCGTGACCCGAGATCGAATCTGCCGCCTTGCAGCGAGATCGATTCGACGCCAAGCATCTGAGCCCCGGCGGTTTCCTTCAAGTCAACCCGCCGCAGGGCGATATCGATGTTGTCCGTTACCAGCTTGAGCCCGGCGCCTCCGGTCTCGACCGTTGCCCCCAGGGAAAGCTGCGACGAGCCCGCCGCGAAGGTGATCGGGGTGGCGCGGCTGGCGTCAGCGAAGTTCAGGGCCACGCCGTCCACGGTGAGCGCATCCACGCGCAGCTTCCAGGGCTGTTCCGGTGTGGCCGCGACCGGAGCCGCCTGAGTCTGAGGCGGTTCCGTCGCCGCTGCGGTCCTGGTCAGGATTGCCCAGTTCAGGTTGCCGCCGGCGTCGACCGCGGCATCCACCCTGCCGTCGCGGATGGCGAGCGTGGGCACGATCAACTCCCGTGAGCCGAGATCGAACCGCGCATCGGGAATTTCTATCGATGCCAATTCGAGCATTGGGAACGATACGCCCTCCTCGGTCAGGGCCAGGTCTTTGACGGCGATTTTGATCGGGTCAGCGCTCAGCGTTATGCTGCCCGACGCGTAGGCGAAGCGGTAGGAGGCGTCTGCGTCCAGTTCGCCGCCTGGCTCGGCAAGGCGCAACCGGTCCTGGAAGAATTTCCAGGGGGTGGCCGGACGGAATCCGTCGATCCGCACCGTGCCGCTGGAGGCGATCGGATTGAGGGAGACCTCGCCCTGCCAGGCCACCGCTCCCCCGCCCGGCAGCGTGGCGGAAATGCCATAGGGGCCCCGTCGCTCCGGCAGCGTCGAGATGTCATTGAGTTCCAGGTCCAGGGGCTCCACCGTGGTGCTGGCCGGTGTCGGATTGGAAAGGTCCGTGAATTTCACGACCCCGCCCGCCAGCGCGGCGTGCTTCAGCAGAAGACGAGGAGGCGGTTCGTTCTCCCGAGGCTCCTGTGGGGCTTCCGCCTTCGGCAGGTCGTCGGCGATCCTGGCAAGGTTGAGCCGGTCATCCTTTCCCACCACCAGGTTGACGGAGGGTCCCACGATGCGGATGTCGGCGAAGGTCCAGGCCCAGCGGAACAGGCTCTCCACCTCGAGATCCACGAACAGCCGTTGGAAGCCGAGAATCGGCTCGCCGCCGGCCTCCTGGAACGCGAAATCCCTGGCCTCGAGGGTGAGCAGGTAGGGATTGACCCGCACCTCTCCAACGCTCGCCTGGCGCTTGAGCTGCTCCGCCGCGATCTTCGGCACGTAATGACGCACCAGGTAAGGCGCCAGCAGGAAACCCGCCCCGGTGTAGACGAGTAGCGCCGCCACCGCGCCCAGTAGCCAGCGGTTCAGGAACCAGGGCCGTTTTGCCCGGTCAGCGATGGAGTCCTTGATGTTCAGATCGGCCATGGGCGAAGCGCTTCCCGCTCAGGACGCGCCGCCTTGCGGGACTGGTGCTGCCTTCGGCGGCGCGAGAATCGCGGATATCAAGTTCGAGGATCAGGGCCCTGCCGCGGCGCCCTTGCTCAAAACTTCTCTTCCACGTATTTGAACGAGTAATTGGGGTCCTTGTAGCCCCCCGGCTTCTGCCGCTTGGGCAGCTTGATCTTCTCCAGGGGCAGCGCCTTGTAGGGAATCTTGCCCAGCAGGTGGGTGATGACGTTGAGGCGCAGGCGCTTCTTGTCATCCGACCGCGCCACGAACCAGGGCGCGTACCCCGTGTCGGTGGCCGCGAACATCTCGTCCCGGGCCCGGGAATAGTCGTACCAGCGGCTGTAGGACTTGAGATCCATGGGCGAGAGCTTCCAGATCTTGCGCCCGTCGTTGATGCGCCCCTCGATCCGGCGGGTCTGCTCCTTCTCGCTGACCTCCAGCCAGTACTTGAGGAGGACGATGCCGTTATCCACCATGGCCCTTTCAAACAGCGGCACTCCCTTCAAGAACCCCTGAACCTGATCGTCGGTGCAGAAGCCCATGACCCGCTCCACGCCAGCGCGGTTGTACCAGCTGCGGTCCCAGATCACCACTTCGCCCGCCGCCGGGAAGTGAGGCACATAGCGCTGCATGTACATCTGGCTCTTCTCCCGGTCGGTGGGCGCCGGCAAGGCCACCACGCGGAACACCCGGGGGCTGACGCGCTCGGTGACGGCCTTGATGGTGCCACCCTTTCCGGCGCCGTCGCGGCCCTCGAACACGATGCAGACCTTGAGGCCCTTGTGCTTCACCCACTCCTGGAGCTTCACCAGCTCCACGTGCAGCTTGGCCAGCTCCTTGTTGTAGGCCTTTGTCTTCAGCTTTTCCTTGGGGCCGTCGTTGCCGGCCTTCGGGTCCGCCGCATTCTTGCCCGTGGCCTGCTTAGAACCTTTCACAGGAGCCTTCGATTTCGCCGACCTGCCTTTCATGAACCCTCCTCGCCCATCAGGTTTTTCGCCACCGCAAGAAATTTGCGACCGAGCGGGGCATTTTACACGCCCTTCACGGACACCCACAGCGGACCCCCCGGGGGCCGGAGGATGCCGTGCCCGGGATGCGGCGGCAGGTTGCCGCCATTTCGGGCCGGCCCGATAATTCCTGCCACAATGCCTTAATTCCCCGAATCCCTTCCCCAGGAGACCCGCATGAAACGCCTTCTCATTGCGCTGCTTGCCGCCACGACCCTCGGCCTTGCCGTCCCCCTCCACGCCGCCGAGAAAGACGCGAAGCCCGCCGCCAAACCCGCCGCCGCCCAAGCCGAATCGAAGACCCTCATCGACATCAACAGGGCCAAGGCCGACGAGCTGATGACCCTCTACGGCATCGGGGAAGCCCGCGCCAAGGCCATCATCAAGGGCCGGCCCTACGCCCGGAAGGATGAGCTCGTGCAAAGAGGCATCATTCCCCAGTCGGTCTACGACGGGATCAAGGACCAGATCATCGCCCACCAGAAATAGCGCGCGCCCCCGGACTTCGGGCGGGATTCCCTTTCCTCGGCGCCGCCGGGGATTCCGCCGACCCCCGGCGCAAGCCGTCCAGGCGCCCATTGAGAGGTAACCACCATGCCTTCCCGCGCGGTCTTGAGAAAGACCAAGATCATCGCCACCATCGGCCCGGCCTGCGATGACGACGCCACCCTGCGGGCGATGATCTCAGCCGGCATGAACGTGGCCCGGCTCAATCTCTCCCACGGCAACCTGGACCAGCATGCCCGGCGTGTCGAGCGCGTGCGCCGGGCCGCCGCCGATGCCGGGGTATTCGTCGCGGTCATGATCGACACCCGGGGCATCGAGATCCGCACCGGTCCCCTCGCCGAGGAAAAGATCGAGCTGACGGCGGAGTCGGAGTTCCGGCTGCACGCGGCCCCCCGCCTCGGCGACGCCTCCGGGGTCTCCGTGTCCTACCCCGGGCTGGTAAGCGCCCTGCAGCCCGGCGCCAGCGTGCTGATTGACGACGGCAGCATCGAGCTGCGGGTGGTGCGGCGGGAAAACGGCGCCGTCGTGTGCCAGGTGGTGGTCGGGGGTTTCCTGCGCGCCAGCAAGAGCATCAACCTGCCGGATTCCCAGCTCATGCTGCGCTTGGGAGACGCCGAATTGCAGGAAAACCTGCGCCAGGAGGTGGCGTTCGCGGCGGAGCATGAGGTGGACTACATCGCCGCGTCCTTCGTTCAATGCGCCGACGATGTGCACGCCATCCGCGCGCTGCTGGCGGAGCGCGGGGCGGAGGTGCCCATCATCGCCAAGATCGAGAACCGCCGCGGGGTGAACAACCTGGAGGAAATCGTCGCCGCCGCCGACGGCACCATGGTGGCCCGGGGCGACCTGGGCGTGGAGCTTCCTCTGGCGGAGGTGCCCGGCACCCAGAAAATGATCATCCGGACCACCGTCTTCAATGGCAAGCCGGTGGTCACCGCCACCCAGATGCTGGATTCCATGGAGCGCAACCCGAAGCCGACCCGCGCCGAGGCCAGCGACGTGGCCAACGCGATCCTGGACGGCACATCGGCGGTCATGCTTTCCGGCGAGACCGCCATGGGCAAATACCCGGTGGCGGCGGTGCGCACCATGGGAGCCCTGGCGGCAAAGGCCGAAACGCACCTGAAGGAGTTCGGCTACCTGCAGAAGATCCGCCCCAATCCCGCCAACAGGGTGACCGAGTCGGTGGCCCAGGCGGCAGTCTCCATGGCCGCGAACCTGGGCGCCGCCGCCGTCATCAGCCTCACCGCCACCGGCTTCACCTCCCGCCAGATCTCCAAGCACCGGCCGGACTGCCCGATCCTGGCCATCACCAGTTCGTCGCTGGCCGCCCGCCGGCTGTCGTTGAACTGGGGCGTCATTCCCCTGCTTTGCCCGGACGAGCACTCCGATACCGAGAAGATAGACGTCGCCATCGCCCGCGCCAAGGAACTGGGCTACCTCCAGGCGGGGGACCTGGTGGTGGCCACCGCCGGCCTGCACCAGCGTCCCGGCACCACCGACCAGATCCGGGTCATCCAGGTTTAGCCGGAAGGAAGCATCGTGCCCCGCAGGACGCACGATGCTGTCAAGAGTCCGGACCGCACGCATGAAGTCACCGGCATGAGCCGCGCGGTCTCCGGGGCCGCCGCCCTGCTCCTGGCGATCCAGGCGGCGCCCGCCGCCGCGGTTCCACCGCCGGCTCCCGATGAGGCCCGGGTGGTGGCGGTCATTGACGGCGACACCATCACCGTGAACCGCTACGGAGACCCCTTCCGGGTGCGGCTGGCCTGCATTGACGCCCCGGAACTGGGCCAAGGCGAGGCGGGTGCCGCTGCCCGGGCGGCCCTGGAGAGGCTGCTGCCGGTGAACATCTGGGTAAGCTGTCGGCCCGAAGCATCGCGCCGGACGGCACCGAGCTGGCCCAGGTGCTTCCCATGGGGTCGAGCGACCCGGCGAACCTGACCATGGTGCGCGAAGGAATGGCCCTCGTCGCTCCCGGTGCCGGCCCCCCATGCGACGATGAGCGCCTGGGCGAGGCCGAACTCGACGCCCGGTCGGCCCGGCGGGGCGTCTGGGGACCCGGCCTCGGCTACGACCTCATCCCGCCCAAACGGCGCTAGAGCGACACGGACCGGCGAGAATTGGAGGCGCTGCCGATGCGCCCGGCCTCCACGCAAATTTCAGTTCCAGCGGAAAGCCAGTAATATGTGACATTGATCACACGGCTTATGCAGCATTGCGGTGCGCAAAAAAGAAAGGGGCATTACCGAGGTGAAGCGTCGTCTTGCTATTGGGCGTCAGGAGACGCGCATTCCGGTCGGGCCCCTCGGATCCGGTGCTCTCCATTCCTCATCAGGCCATTAGCCACTCTTGCCACCATGCCCCTGCGTATTAGATATCGAAGCAACGATGACCATGTGACCGAGCGCGTGATTTCCAACGAGACTGTGGAAGCGCGCTACATCATCCATGCCCACTGCGACCTCGGGGGCGGCAAGCGGACCTTCATGCTGAGCCGAATCGAGAGCGCCATAGATGTCGATACCGGCGAGGAGATTCCGGACGTCTGGCTGCATTATGGTCTTCCCTCCCAGAAGCCCCCGTCATTGCAGCTGCCGGTTTTTTCCGGAGAGCCGAGGAAGCTGACCGCGGAAGAAGCGCGTCTTCAGCGCAGGATTGACGAGCAGGCACTGTTCCGGCGATTCAAGCTGGAAGTGATCGCGACCGCGAAACGGCGGCGGCTGTTTGGCCTTTTCGGCAACCAATGCTTCCTCTGCGGAACCATGGAGGGGCCGCATATGGAACATCACGTACCTCAATACCTCGGGGGGCGCCTGGTTCCGGGAAACATCATCGTTCTTTGCCCAAGATGCACCGCCCTGAAGGCGGACAGCCACCCGCGGGACATTTTTCCGGCACAGAAGCTTGACCGCCTTCACTCGCTCCTGAAGAAGGAGCTGCAGATTTTTGACTTCCGCATCAACTGGGGACGCCTCTACACGCGGCCGAAGGACTATTTGATGTCTGTTGGCGTGTCGGAAGCTGAAGCCGAGGCCGCAGCGCAGAGCTTGACACCATCAATCTCGATGAAACTCAGCGTGACAGCTGAGTAACGCTTGGGACTCCTGCGCAAGAGACGGCGTTGCACCCGTCTGCGCGCAACAATCTCTCTAAACTTGAGTTGCCTTTCCGAGTCGCAGCAGAGGAGGGGCAATAGCGGATGGCGCGCCTGCAGAAGCTGCTTGCCCACAAGCAACGGGTGGCTATGGATGGAGGACGGCCCGTTCGACCTGGCGGCGATTGTCGAGCGGCTGGAGGAGGATCCCGAGTGAGCCGTGGGGACGGTTGCCCACCCCGGCGGGACGCCCTCCCCGAAACGGGGTGTCCGGGCAATCACTTGGCTTCAGGGAGATAAGCACATGGCAACGTTTGCAAGGGCGCTCGCGATCGCCGCCGAGGCGCACCAGGACCAGTTAGACAAGGCGGGACAGCCCTACGTCTTGCACCCGATCCGCATGGCCCTCAGGATGGGCACGGAGGTGGAGAGGATCGTGGCGGTGCTCCACGACGTGGTGGAGGACACCCGCTGGACGTTTGACGACCTGGAAAGGGAGGGCTTCTCCCCGGAGGGGGTCGAGGCGCTCCGCTGCGTGGCGAAGCTGTCGCCGGACGAGCCCTACGACGCGTTCATCGAGTGAGTCGCCGAGAACCCGGTGTCGAGGAAGGTCAAGCTCGCGGACCTCGAGGACAACATGGACCTACGCCGGCTCGCGGAACTCGACGACCGGGCGGTGGAACGGCTCCGCAAATACCACCCAGCGTGAAAGCGGCTGCGTAGGCCGTAAGGCAAACCTCGGCCACCCGCTTCCATTTCCGGGTCATTAGGTGCGCACCAATAACTACGCTCGCCACCTTCCCGACCAACTAGGTCGCGTCCTCGCATGACCGCTCCTAGGCCACTCCAGCCCTTCGGAGAAGTGGACCAAACATCGGCGACCGGCAGCTTTGGAGTTTCCCTTCTGCGAGGTAGGACCCGGCCAAAAGCGGTCCCACAGTGCCAGTACGACATAGCAGACGTTGAATCCCGCCCGGTTCATCGCTGGCGTCGTCCCATCGCTACCACGTCGGAGATGTTGTCCAAAATCACCGCTAACGCGTAACATCTGTTCGGAAGGGTGGCTGCAGCGATGTGGGACGCGGGCCCACAAGAACTGTGACGGGGCCGCAATGTTTTTGCACGCATTCAAACCCTGCAGGGTGGGTTTCCAGCTGCAAAACCCCTCGCCTTCGAGATACACCAGCTGATCATTCTGAAAGCTCCAGCAGTCACGGTGCGAAACAGGATCGCCACTGCAATCGTCTCGCTCAACGGCATGAAGACCATGGATACCAGGACGATGCGGCACATAGGAGACGCAGTCGAGATTTGGCGGAGCGAACACAGCGTTGGTGAACTCCGTCGCGACAGCAGGCAGTTCGACGGGATATCGACGGTGCCGCTGGCCGCCGGGGTTTCGCTGGCGATCGTCACGGTCGCCTGGACGTCGTCACCACGTGGATAACCGGCCGAATCGCCAGAATGAATACGGCAGCGGTGCTTATCTCGCCGCTGTTCCGGACACGGTCCCGTTGAGTCTGGAGCATGCTACTGAGCATCCGCATCACTGTTATCGTGAAGCTGGTGACTCAGCATGCGGGGCAACTGCAGCCGGTGGCTGAGTTGCTCGGTGAGTAAGCGGCCTCGTCCCCGCATGCGAGGTGGTTCGTTGAGGCTCTGCTTCCCGGATGAGGCTCGCTGAGTTGACCGCCGGCACGAAGCTTATAGGGTATCTGCTCCAGTGGAGGACGCCGTTTCGCGCCAGCGGGTGGCCACGAGTGTCACTCGACGAAGAACCCCCGCTGCGATCGGAGTTGTACAGCGCCGATCAGATGGAGCAGCATGGCAAGGCTCTCGCGGCGGCGCACAAGCTGGCTCCGGAGCGCGCGCCGGACCAACTTCTCGGTCGGCTGGCAGCGAACGAAAGCGCTCTGGTCGGGGTGTGCCGCCTGCTGACGGCGGCGGTCACGGAGAACCGCCGGATCACGCCGGCCGGGGAATGGCTGCTCGACAACTTCTATCTCATAGAAGAGCAGATCCGCACGGCCAAGAGGCATCTGCCAAAAGGTTACAGCCGGGAACTCCCCCGCCTCGCGCACGGGCCATCGGCCGGGCGTCCGCGCGTGTATGACATCGCGCTGGAGACCATTTCGCATGGCGACGGTCGCGTGGATAAGGAAAGTCTCAGCCGCTTCGTGGCGGCCTACCAGACGGTCACAGCCCTCAAGCTTGGCGAGTTGTGGGCGATCCCTATCATGCTCCGACTGGCAGTGATCGAGAATCTCCGTCGCGTTGGGGTGCGGATCGCCGCCGCGTGGGGCGAGCGCAATTTGGCCGGTTCCTGGGCGGACCAGATGACGGAGACCGCCGAGAAGGATCCGAAGAGTCTGATTCTGGTTATCGCGGACATGGCGCGCTCAAATCCTCCGATGGTCAGTGCGTTCGTCGCGGAGCTCGCGCGCCGGTTGCAGGGGCGGGGCCCCGCCTTGGCCTTGCCGTTGACCTGGATCGAGCAGCGACTCTACGAATCGGGCCTGACGATCGAGCGGTTGGTACAGTCGGAGAACCAGCAGCAGGCCACCGATCAGGTTTCCATCAGCAACAGCATCGGTAGTCTCCGGTTTCTGGGCGCGATGGACTGGCGCGGGTTCGTCGAGACCATGAGCGTCGTCGAGCGGACACTGCTTGAAGATCCGCGCGGCGTCTACGGCAAAATGGATTTTGCTACCCGCGATCGCTACCGTCACGCAACGGAGAGGGTAGCGAAGCAGGGCCGTTTATCTGAAGGCGAGGTGGCGCGCAAGGCGGTCGAGTTGGCGCGCGCTGCAGTGGCCGTCGACGCCGGCAAGGGGGCCGGTGATCGTGCCGGGCACGTCGGCTTCTACCTGATCGACAAGGGCTTGCCGGTACTCGAGCGGGCGGCGGACGTTCACCTTTCGGGCGCCGAGGCCTTGCGAAGAGCGGCGGGCCGGTTTCCACTGCTCCTGTATCTGGGCGCCATCGCGCTGATCACGGTGATCATCGCCGGAAGTCTACTGGCGCTGGCGCATGCGGACCGTGTACGCGACTGGGCGCTGGCGCCCATCGCCATTATCTCGCTGCTGGCCGGCAGTCAGTTGGCAGTCGCGCTGGTGAACTGGCTCACAAACCTGCTGGTGACACCGTATCCGCTGCCCAGAATGGACTTCTCTGGAGGAATCCCGCCGCAATCACGCACGCTGGTGGTGGTCCCGACCATGCTCACGAGCGCGCACACAGTCGCGGACCTGATCGAGGCGCTGGAAGTCAGGTTTCTGGCGAATCGCGATGAGTGCTTGCACTTCGGCCTGTTGACCGACTTCCACGACGCGCAACAGGAATCGCTCCCCGAGGACGCGCCGCTGCTGCGGCTGGCCCAAACCAGGATAGACGAGCTGAACAAGAAATACGGCGGTGGCGGGATCCGAACCAAGGACGACATTTTCTTCTTGTTCCATCGCCCGCGGCGATGGAACCCGCAGGAGCGGATCTGGATGGGTTATGAGCGCAAGCGGGGCAAGCTTGAGGACTTGAACTCGCTGTTGCGCGGCGGCGAGCGCGGTGTCTCCGGGGGTGCCTTTTCGCTCGTGGTCGGCGACGCCGCGGTCCTGGCCAAGGTGAAGTACGTCATCACCCTGGACACGGATACTCAGCTGCCGCGCGACGCGGCGCGGCAAATTGTCGGCGCCATGGCGCACCCCCTGAATCGTCCCCGGTACGACGAAGCCAAGCGGCGTGTCGCCGAGGGCTACGGCATCCTGCAGCCGCGTGTGGCGGTGAGCCTGCCGGGGACAAACCGCTCGCGCTATGCGCGCCTGTACGGGGGCGAGCCCGGGATCGACCCGTACACGCGTGCCGTCTCGGATGTCTACCAGGACGTGTTCGGAGAAGGCTCGTTCATTGGCAAGGGAATCTACGACGTCGATGTCTTCGAGCAGGCCCTTGGTGGGCGTTTTCCCGAGAATCGGATACTCAGCCATGATCTTCTGGAGGGGTGTTACGCGCGCGCGGGGCTGTTGAGCGATGTGCAGTTGTACGAGGACTACCCGGCCCGCTACGGCGCCGACGTGAGCCGCCGCCACCGCTGGATCCGCGGCGATTGGCAGCTCGCGGGGTGGCTGCTGCGAGGCGTACCTGGCAAGTGCCCCGGCAACCGCGCCGGGGAGGACGTGCACCGTCAAAGAAACCCGCTCTCGGAGTTGTCGCAATGGAAGCTCATCGACAATCTTCGGCGCAGCCTCGTCCCCGCGGCGCTTACGCTGCTGTTGCTGTTGGGATGGACGCTCCTGTCGCCGGCGTGGTTGTGGACCTTGTCGGTGATCGGCATCATGCTGGGTCCCTCCTTGTGCGCCTCGATCCTCGAGCTGTTCCGCAAGGCGGACGAGGTACTGCTGAGGCAGCACCTCGCGGCCGCCGCACGCTCCGCTTCCCGCCACTTCATGCAAGTGGCGTTCGAGTTCGCCTGTCTACCGTACGAGGCGTTCTTCAGTCTGGATGCCATCGCTCGCACGGCCTGGCGAATGCTGGTCACGCGCAGACGACTGCTCGAGTGGAATCCGTCGAGCGAGGTCGATCGCGATTCGGCCGCGCACGGCCGCAGTGATCTCGCGGCCAGTTTCCGGTCGATGTGGGTCGCCCCCGCCTTGGCCGCTGCGGCGGCGATCCATCTCGTGGCATCGAATCCGGCGGTGCTGGCGGTGGCGGGACCGATTCTGCTCCTGTGGTTCGCCTCACCCGCGATCGCATGGTGGATCAGCCGCCCGGTCGCCCGCCGCGAGGCGACCCTGACGGTCGAGCAGACGCTGTTCCTGCGCGCGATTGCACGCCGGACGTGGGCGTTCTTCGACACTTTCGTCGGCCCCGACGATCATTGGCTGCCGCCCGACAACTATCAGGAGTATCGCGTTGCCGCCATCGCGCATCGCACGTCGCCCACCAACATGGGGCTGGCGCTGCTGGCGAATCTGTCCGCGTACGACTTCGGCTACATCCCGGTCGGACAGTTGGTCGAACGGACGGCGAAGGCACTGCACACCATGCAATCCCTGGAACGGCACCGGGGCCACTTCTACAACTGGTACGACACGCAGACATTGCAGCCCCTGCCACCGCGGTACGTCTCGACGGTGGACAGCGGAAACCTCGCCGGCCACCTGCTGACCTTGCGTGCGGGTTTGCTCGGGCTTGCCGATGACAGGATACTGGGGGCGCGGCTGTTCGATGGATTTAGCGACACGCTCAGGGTTCTCGTGGACGCGGCGCACGGAGCCGCAGCGGGCCAGGCGGCAGAGTTTCGGAAGGATCTGGAGGCCGCGTCCGCTGCTCCCCCAAGCACCCTGGCGGCGGCGCGGATGTGCTTCGTACGGCTGGCGACCAGCGCCGCCGGGCTAGTCCCACAGTCCGCGGGGGGCCTCGATGTCAGGGACGACACTGCGCCCGTGAGCGAAGCGAACGGGTGGGCGCAGGCGCTTGCCCGGCAATGCCGCGAGGCGCTGGACGAGTTGACGTTCCTCGCACCGTGGCTATTGCTGCCGGCCCCACCGAGTGGGCTGGACCATCTCTCCGGCATCGCCGGCATCCCGACTCTGCGCGGACTGGCAGGGCTGGACGCGGAAATGTCTGCGACCATCGGGCGCCGGCTCGAGGCGGAGACGAGGCCCGCGCAGCGCGACTGGCTCGCCGATCTTCGGCGGGACATCACGGAGGGGAGCGCCCGTGCCAGAGACAGGATGGCGGCTATCGAGCACCTGGCACTGCAATCCAGCGAACTCGCTCGCATGGAATATGACTTCCTGTTCGACAAGACGCGCCATCTGCTGACCATCGGCTACAACGTGAGTGAGCGCCGGTCAGACCCGAGCTATTACGACCTCCTGGCCTCCGAAGCAAGGTTGTGCAACTTCGTGGCGATCGCGCAGGGACAACTGCCGCAGTCCAGTTGGTTCGCCCTAGGGCGCCTGCTCACCAGCACCGGGGGAGAACCGGTTCTTCTGTCGTGGAGCGGTTCGATGTTCGAGTATCTGATGCCGCTCCTGGTGATGCCGACGTACGACAACACGCTGCTCGACCAGACCTGCAAGGCGGCGGTGGCCCGACAGATCGAGTATGGGAAGCAGCGGGGCGTCCCCTGGGGCATGTCGGAGTCCGGGTACAGCACGGTCGACGTGCATCTCAACTACCAGTACCGCGCCTTTGGCGTGCCGGGCCTGGGACTCAAGCGCGGACTGGCCGAGGATCTGGTCATTGCCCCCTATGCGTCGGCCCTCGCGCTGATGGTGGCGCCCGAGGAGGCGTGCCTGAATCTGCAGCGACTCGCCGCCGAGGGGTTCATCGCGAAGTTCGGCTTCTTCGAAGCGATCGACTACACGCCGGCACGGCAGCGACGCGGGCAATCGAGCGCCGTAGTGCGGGCCTTCATGGCACATCACCAGGGCATGAGCCTGCTCGCTCTGGCCTACCTGCTCCTGGAGCGTCCGATGCAGCGGCGGTTCGAGTCGGATCGGCTGTTCCAGGCGATCATGCTGCTGCTCCAGGAGCGGATTCCCAAGGCCACGGCATTGTTCTCGCACACCGCGCAGCTCTCCGACGTGCGCTCGACATCGGTCGCCGCGGAGACCTCTATCCGGGTGTTCAGCAGTCCCGACACTCCGATACCGGAGGTGCAGTTGTTGTCGAACGGCCGCTACCACGTGATGGTTACCAACGCGGGAGGCGGCTACAGCCGCTGGAAGGACCTCGCCGTCACGCGCTGGCGCGAAGACAGCACGTGCGACAACTGGGGCACGTTCTGTTACATTCGCGACCTCGGGAGCGGGGCGTTCTGGTCCACCGGCTTTCAGCCGACGCTCCAGCGACCGGACACCTACGAAGCGATCTTCTCGGAGGGGCGAGCCGAGTTTCGCCGCCGCGATTCTGTCGGCGACGGCAATGGCGATTTCGAGACCCATAGCGAGATCGTCGTATCGCCGGAGGACGATATCGAGCTGCGCCGGATCCGCATCACCAATCGATCGCGACAGCGCAGGGAGATCGACGTCACGAGCTACGCCGAGGTGGTGATCGCTCCGCCGGCCGCGGACGCGCTGCATCCGGCCTTCAGCAATCTTTTCGTGCAGACCGAAATCATGCGCGAGCGGGGCGCGATTCTGTGCACGCGCCGGCCCCGCTCCCTCGGCGAGCCGGCGCCCTGGATGCTTCACCTGATGGCCGTGCACGGTGCGGATATCGGCGAGGTTTCCTACGAGACGGATCGCGCACGGTTCATCGGCCGTGCAAGAAGCACGGCCGCTCCCCTGGCAATGAGCGACTCGGCGGCGCTCTCGGGCACCGAGGGCTCGGTGCTGGATCCGATTGTCGCCATGCGCCATCGCATCGCTCTCGATCCGGAACAGTCGGCCACGATCGATATCGTGTCGGGCATCGCCGAATCCCGCGACCTAGCCGTGAGCCTGGTCGGGAAGTACCAGGATCGGCCTCTCGCGGACCGGGTCTTCGACCTGACGTGGACCCACAGCCAGGTGGTGCTGCGGCAGCTCAATGCCAGCGAGGCCGACTCGCAACTTTATGCGCGGCTGGCCAGTTCCGTCATCTACGCCAACGCCTCACTGCGCGCCGACGCAGCGGTGCTCATCAAGAATCGCCGGGGGCAGTCCGGCCTGTGGGGTTACGCCATCTCCGGCGATCTGCCGATCGTGCTGCTGCAGATCGGGGACGCGGCCAATATCGATCTCGTGCGCCAGCTGGTACAGGCCCATGCCTACTGGCGCCTGAAGGGTCTGGCGGTGGACCTGGTGATCTGGAACGAAGATCACGCCGGTTACCGGCAACGACTGCAGGAACAGATCATGGGTCTGATCGCCTCGGGCATCGAGGCGAGCGTGATCGATCGGCCGGGCGGCATCTTCGTGCGGCCGGCAGAGCAGATATCAAGCGATGACCGCCTGCTGTTCCAGTCGGTCGCGCGTGCCATCATCACCGACGGCCGGGGAACGCTGGGGGAACAGCTCGACAGTCGTGGCCTTGCGGAACCCCGCGCGCCGCGGCTCACGCCGAGCCGCCCGCGTCGTCCCGACGTTGCTCCCGCCGTCGCCACCGTCACCCGGGCGCGCCCGGATCTGATCCTGTTCAACGGGCTGGGAGGATTCACCCCCGACGGGCGCGAATACGTCATTGCTCTCGCGCCCGGTCAAGTGACGCCGGCACCGTGGGTGAACGTCCTGGCGAATCCGCACTTCGGGACGGTCATCTCGGAGAACGGCGGCGCCTACACCTGGAGCGAGAACGCACACGAATTCCGCCTCACTCCCTGGCACAACGACCCGGTGAGCGACTCGAGCGGAGAAGCCCTCTACCTCCGCGACGAGGAGACCGGCCAAGTGTGGTCCCCCACGCCGTTGCCCGCCCGCGCAGCTATGCCGTACCTCATCCGGCACGGATTCGGATACAGCGTCTTCGAGACCAGGTCGGGAGGCATCTGCTCGGAATTATGGATTTACGTGGCCATGGACGCCGCCGTCAAGTTCTCGGTGTTGAAAGTTCGCAATGAATCGGGCCGGCCGCGGAAGCTCTCCGTGACCGGCTACGCGGAGTGGGTGCTGGGGGATCTTCGCGCGAAATCGGCCATGCACGTGGCCACCGAAGTCGACCCTCAGAGCGGCGCCATCTATGCGCGACACCCGTACAACTCTGAGTTCCCCGATCGGGTGGCCTTTTTCGACGTAGATGACTCGGCGCGTACCGTGAGCGGCGATCGCACGGAATTCCTCGGGCGCAACGGCACGCTGCGAAATCCGGCCGCCATGAATCGGTCGCGTCTTTCCGGCAAGGTGGGAGCGGCCCTGGATCCCTGTGCCGCGATACAGGTGAGCGTCAATCTCCCCGACGGGCAGGGGCGCGACATCGTCTTCCGGCTAGGCGTCGGGCGCGACGCCGATGACGCCTCCAAGCTCGTACACCGCTTCCGCGGTGCCCTGGCTGCGCGCGGCGCGCTCGAAGCGGTGTGGCAGCACTGGAACCACACCCTCGGCGCGGTGCAGGTGGAAACACCGGACCCGTCGGTCAATGTGCTGACCAACGGCTGGCTGGTGTACCAGACGCTGGCGTGCCGCGTCTGGGCACGCAGCGGCTACTACCAATCGGGCGGCGCCTTCGGTTTCCGCGACCAGTTGCAGGACATGATGGCGCTCATCCACGCCGAGCCCCGGCTGGTGCGGGAACACCTGCTCCTGTGCGCGAGCCGTCAGTTCCTGAAGGGAGATGTTCAGCATTGGTGGCATCCGCCGTCGGGCCGGGGCGTGCGCACGCATTGCTCGGACGACTACCTCTGGCTGCCCCTGGCGGTGTGCCGATATGTGCTGAGCACCGGAGACACCGGGGTGCTGGATGAACCCGTGCCCTTTCTGGAAGGCCGCCCGGTCAACCCGGAGGACGACTCCTACTACGATCTGCCAGTGCGGTCTGTCGACGTGGGCAGCCTGTACCAGCACTGCGTGCAAGCCATCCGGCGCGGACTGCGTTTCGGCGAGCACGGTCTGCCGCTGATCGGTTCCGGCGACTGGAACGACGGCATGAATCTGGTTGGGATGCGCGGCAAGGGCGAGAGCGTCTGGCTGGGCTTCTTCCTGTGCGAAGTGCTCAGGCAGTTCGCCGGGGTGGCGCGCGCGCATGGCGACCCATCCTTCGCCGACCTTTGCCTGGGGGAAGGGGATCGTCTGCGGCAGAGCATCGAGCGGCACGGCTGGGATGGCGAGTGGTACCGCCGCGCCTACTTCGACGACGGCACGCCGCTCGGGTCGACAGGCAACGCGGAGTGCCGGATCGATTCGATCTCGCAGAGCTGGTCCGTGCTGTCCGGGGCGGGCGATGCGGCGCGTTCGCGCATGGCCATGAAAGCGGTGGACGACCGGCTTGTGCGCCGCGACCACGCGCTCGTGCAACTTCTCGATCCGCCTTTCGACAAGTCGCCCCTGGATCCCGGCTACATCCGGGGGTACGTGCCGGGCGTGAGGGAGAACGGCGGGCAGTACACCCATGGGGCGGTCTGGGCGGCGATGGCGTTCGCCGCATTGGGCGAGCGCGAGCGCGCCTGGGAGTTGCTGACCATGATCAATCCGGTGAACCACGCGCTATCAGCGGAGGGAATCGCAGCCTACAAAGTGGAACCCTACGTCGTCGCGGCCGACGTCTATGCGGCCCCGCCGCACATCGGCCGCGGCGGCTGGACCTGGTACACCGGCTCGGCGGGCTGGATGTACCGGCTGGTCCTGGAATCGCTGCTGGGCCTGAGGCTCGAGGAGGACAAGCTCCATCTCGCGCCCTGCCTGCCCGCGGACTGGCGGGCGTTCACGATGCACTACCGGTATCGGGAGACCGTTTACCATATCCTCGTCTCGCAAACGCGCGTCGGCGATGATGGAACGAGCGCCAAGATGAGCGTGACGGTTGATGGCGTCGAGCGAAATGACACGGCGGTTCCCCTCGTCGATGATCATCGCGAACACGTGGTCGAGGTTATCGTACATGCAGACTAAAGTCGTGACCCTCGCATTGCAGGGCGGCGGTTCCCACGGTGCATTTACCTCGGGCGTACTCGATCGGCTGTTGGAAGACAAGCGTATCGGGATTGAAGGAATCAGCGGGGCGAGTGCCGGCGCGATGAATGCAGTGGTGCTCGCCCACGGCTTTACTTGCGGCGGGCGGGAGCGCGCGCGCCAGGCACTGAAGGACTTCTGGGAGGCCATCGCGACCAAGGCACCGTTCAACGCCATGGGCGAAAGCCCATCCGCGGCGGCAGGTAACGGGCCCCTGGGCAGCACCGCCCCGCTCCAGGCCTTCCTGTTCATGACGCCGTTCTTCTCGCCTTACCAGCTCAACCCCTTCGACGCAAATCCTCTGCGCGACATCCTGGTGAGCCAGGTCGATTTCGAGCGCTTAAAAGCCGGCCGCGGGATCGAACTCTTCATCGCGGCCACGCGGGTGAGCACGGGCACGCTTAGGCTGTTCCGCACAAGGGAACTCACGATCGATGCCTTGCTGGCATCGGCGTGCCTGCCGTCCCTGCACCACAGTATCGAGATCGACGGAGAAGTTTACTGGGACGGAGGCCTTTCTGCGAATCCCCCTATCCTTCCGCTGCTGCGTGAGTGCACCGCCAATGACATGATTATGGTTCTTTTGCATCCGGTGCCCAGCACGGAGACGCCCTCGTCCGCAGACGAGATCTCTCGCCGGCTGACTGAGATCAGTTTCACTTCGGGATTTTTCGCCGAACTCCAAGGGCTCGCAGTGGCGAAGCGGGAGGCCGAACGGGAATGGATCCCGCTTGGCCGTCAGCAGCGAAAGCTGCGCCGTTTCCATACGCACCTAATCGACTCCCGTGAGTATATGAGCCGATTGAGCACGCTCAGCAAAGCGAATACCCATTCCTCGTTCATCGAGGCGCTGCATGACGAGGGCAGGAACCGGGCGGAACTGTGGCTGGAGAACAATTTTCACCTGATCGGTGCAAGATCGTCCTGCCGCCTGGAGCAGATTCTCCTCTGACGTCCTTTTGTGAGTTGTGAGTTCGAATACCGAGGGGCCGTATCGTCGGAGCGGGGGTTGTCGGTCGGCGTGCCGAGAGAGCGTCCGCGACGGTCGGCGCCGGGTCGCAACGTCACCTTCTGCGTGTCAATATCATTGCGCTCCGACGTCAATTCGGTGTCAGCTTTCAGTCATTGTCTTGAAGCGCCAGACTTTCAGAACCGCATCCGGGATCGACACGGCGATCAATGACCGTGCCTATTCTCCTGGCCGATCAGTTGCTGCTCCTGCATTGGCGTATACTGCAATAGTACGGCGAAATTGCCGGTGATTCTTAGGAGTACCGCCATGGGCAAGGCAAGAGAAAGCAACAAGGAATCAAAGAAACAACCCGTTATGACTCCCAAGGAAAAAAAGGCGGCAAAGCAGGCCAAGAAGCAAGCTGCCGCGTTCGTTCCATTGACCACCCGCTGACCTGTTCTTGCAGTTCTGCTGATGGCGCCGTTTCGCCTCCGAACGGGAACGTTGGACGGCTGGTTTCAACAAAGTCGAAAGCCGGATCAGGGTCGGGTTTCGTCCATCGAGTAAAGGGCGAATTCGGCAATATTCCGGCTGGCCGGCCGGCCAAGGCCTATCCCGGGAACGATCGAACCCGACCGGGATGCGTACCGCTTCCACTGCGTCGCCCGAGTCCCGCGTGTGTCGTGCATGCTTGGCGGCCGCGCCTGACTTCGCGTTTTTCTTCAATTGCTCTGTTCATGACAACCCAGGCGGATCCCCCGTGAATACCGATACCCCCGCGTCCAGCCGCAAGGCGCAGATCGACGTTCTGCTTCTCAAACTCCCGGGCGTCAGCGCAAGAAGAATCAACGGCCTTGACGCCTACTTCGTCAGCGACAAGATGTTCGCGTGCATCAGCGGCAGCGGCGTCGGACTGCGCCTGCCCGTCGCCGCCGCGACCGAACTGCAGTTCTCAAGGGGCAATGTGGTCCCGTTTCAGCCCGGCGGTATGGCAAGTTCGCGGGAATGGATACAGATCGACCGCGCCGAGGCGGCCGAGTACGAGAAGGATCTCCTGCTGTTTCGTGCTTCGCTCGAGTTCGTGAAAGCCGCCCGCACCCGCTAGTGTAGTGAATCGTTAATTCGTTTACAAAAACAAACGACCTACGGAATCGATGATCTCATCCGCGGTCTTGTGCCAGACGAAGGGCTTGGGGTCATTATTGTGGATGGCGAGATAGTCGCGGATGGCCTTTTCCAGTTCGACGGTGCTACGGTGCGATCCGCGTTTGATCTGACGCTCGCTGAGAAGCCCAAACCAGCGCTCGACCAAGTTGAGCCAGGAGCCGGAGGTAGGGGTGAAGTGGACATGGAAACGGGGATGGCGCGCAAACCAAGCCTTGACCGTGGGCGTCTTATGGGTGCCGTAGTTGTCCATCACCAGATGGATGTCGAGCTCCGCGGGCACGCTTTGGTCAACGGTACGGAGGAACTTCAGGAATTCGCTGCTGCGATGGCGCCGATGCAATTCGCCGATGACCTTGCCGGTGGCGAGGTCCAGCGCCGCGAACAGGGTGGTGGTGCCGTGGCGCACATAATCATGGCTGCGCCCGTCGGCCACCCCGAACGACAGCGGCAACAACGGCTGGGTGCGATCGAGCACCTGGATTTGCGACTTCTCGTCGCCACACAGCACCACCGCACGGGTGGGCGGCGAGAGGCACAGAGCCACAATGTCGCTTACCTTGTCGATGAACAGCGGATCGGTGGAAAGTTTAAAGGTCTCCGCCCGATGGGGTTGCAACCCGAAGGCCTGCCAGATCCGTACGATCGCTGTATGGTTCAAGCCGGTGGCCTTCGCCATCAACCGCGTGCTCCAGTGCGTCGCCTCCTTCGGCCGGCGCTCAAGCGTCATCGCCAGAACCTCTTCGACCTTCGCGTCGCTGATCTTGCGCGGTTGCCCAGGACGCGGCGCATCGACCAAACCGTCCAGCCGCTGCTCGAAAAAGCGCCGTCGCCACTTCTGCTTGTCTTGCGGCGACACGGTTCCGATAAAAGTAATGGATGCCCCTTTCCGGTAGCGTCCTACCGACAGATTCCACCTCTCCGGGTTTAAAGTAAGCCCCCGATACCAGCAGACGGGAACAACCGGACCCATCGGGCAGGCTTCGATATGTGAACTCCGGCATAACCATCTAGTATTCAAGGAGCTACCCTTATGCCCCTTGCATTCGCCCAGCCCGTTTCCTAGATTGGGTTATTGCTCCCGTCACCCGAGGGCACGGAGCGCAAGCGGGGACATGCGGTGCGCGTCGAGGAGATTCATTTTAATCACGATGTTATCTCGGCCAGTGGCGATGCGCTGAACATCCGCCGCAATGGCGGCGGACTGCCGATACACGCGCCAGAGTGGCGTTTCGGCCAAAGTCCACAGCCAGCGGCCTATGCCCGAAACGCGATCAGCGGCATGGTGACAATCAAACTTCTTCTGCGGGGTGGACCGCCAAATGGAAAACTGCGCATCCGGGCCATTGATGCCTACCTGCCACCGGCCACACCTGGTGGCTGCATCGGCTGGATACTCTCGCTCATTGCCGCCATCGTTCATGCCTTGGTCGGAAACGTGCTCGGGGATGCCAGGGCGAAGACTGTCCAGTTGGACGTCAATGGCGACTCCTCGCTGGAGACATTCGAGCTGATCCACCACAAGCTTGCTGTGGCATCGGTGGGCGCGCGGACCACCGAATGGGTATGGCAGGCGCGGGCGCCGCGGCTCTTCGCGCGCTGGCGGGAGTTCGACCGCACGAGTCACCGCATCTTCACCCTTATCGACGTCCCCCGCGGTCCGTGGGAACAGGATGCAAGCTTCAATAATCCGCAGTTGCCGTGGGCCGACGCGCTGGAGAAAGCCTGCACCTGGGCGGTCGGCGCAGGCGACGCGGACGCGGCCGCGGCCCGGATCACGCGGGCGATTAACACCCGAAGCAACCAGAGCTACACCCCGGCCACCATGTTCGGCTTCGCGCCTCCCTACCAGCTGACCTCCTACATGACGCACCTTGACGGCGGCGCGCCGTTCGTTCTGAACTGCACGGACTGCGCCAACGCGGTCACCACGTTCGCCAACCTGCTGGGGTGCGACCTGTGGGAGGGGCGCTTCTTCAACATGGTGACCCGGAAGTTCCTCACCCTCAACGGAAACCCCAACAACGCCGGAGATTGGGTGAGCTGGAGCTGGGGCTATCACGAGATCTGCTGGCTTTCCGCCATCGGCGTGACGCAGCCCGTCTACGACGGGTGCCTCCAGCTCGACATGGACGACAACTACGCCGACAACGTGCACGTGGCTCAACACCCGATCAAAATGAACTTCGGCCAGAACGCACCTGGCGACTACCGCTACCGCTTGATCGAAAGCGGTACGGGCAATCTCGAAAACATTCCTCGCCGACGGACGGTAGCATGACCATGGACGCGGCAACGCTCAAGGAGCTCGGCACCCGCTATGACCTTGCTGGCCTGCGTGCACGAGTGCCGCGGGAGCCGGTCGAGCTGTACCGCGGATTCGACGCGGCGAGGCGACAGGTCGAGGGCTGGCATGTCTCGCTGGCTGAAACACTGCGCCGCGCGGACAGCCGCCCATGGCGGCGCGCCGTGTTCGACGCGGCCGAACCCGCCGGAATGCGGGTCATGATCGATGTCATCGAATGCGCATCGCCGTCCGAATCTCTCGATTGCCTGCTTGAGGTTCTCGCGGGCAACCAACTGGCGCGACTGGAGGAGGGGCCGGCGAGCCTTGGTTTCGCCGCGTTCCGGCATCCCGATGGCGCTCCGCCGGCGATCTTCTTCGCACTCAACAACCTTTGCGTCACGGTCGCCAGCTTTGGCTCGCGCCCGGCGCCGGTCGAGCCCTGGGCGGAGCGCGTCGTGCAGATGCTGGCAATGCCTTCGCGCGACTAAGCCCGCTCGCGGGCCAGGAGATAGACCCTTTCGTTTTGCCACCCTATTCATGGAGGCCTGATTCATGCGGACCATCTACAGCCCTGATCTCAAGGCACATCTGACGGTCGACGACAAAAGCCGCGTCCGCCATATCCTGCAGACGCAGGAATATTTCCTTTCGGAAAAAAACAACGTGCGCCTCGCAGCCGCCGACTATCTCCAAAAGCGCGCAGAGACGCTGCACATCCCCCTGGCGCAGCTGGCGCGGCTGCACCTGAAGGCCAGCTTCCTCGACCCGCGCGAGCAGGACGTGGAGTACCGGGAATACGACGTCAAGAGGTCTTTCGCTTCCACCACGTACTGCTACTTCCAGACGGTCCACAACACGCCGGTGTGGGGCGCCGGCATGACCGTGACGGTTAAGGAGAACCCGTTCCGCATCACGCACGCCGCCCACTATGGCCACGAGGACATGAAGGTGGTGCTACCGGGGCCGGACGCCATCAAACGGGTGCGCACCCTTCTCATCCAGGTCAACACCCAGGCCGCCGTATCGAAAGCAGCGCTGACGGCGGGCGAGGCCGTCCCGCGCTCGTTGTCGGTGCCGATGGGGAGTCTTTTTGGGGGGGCTGCTCGCGGTGCCGCGGCACGCCGTGCCGGTGCCAGAGCGCAGGCAGCGCGATGGTTCGAGGCCGGGCGAATCACGCATGGGCTGTTCTGGATCTACCGCTACCGCGGGCGGGACCGAGTACCGGAAAAGGGCGTCAATTTCCCCGTTGACGCACGCAAGCCTCTTGATCTTGAAAAGGGCGACATCGAGCTGACATTGCCGCTGCCGCCGGTACCGGGCTCCATCCGGGAGGACCAGCACTACCTGGTGGCAGAGATTATCTTTCATCTGCCGGGAAAGCAGGCCCTGAACTGGCGCGCCCTGGTGGAGGTCGAGACCGGCGCGATCCTTTATCTGCGGGCATTGATCGACGGAGTCAACGGTCTGGTGTTTACCTACGATCCGCAGACCTCCACCGGCGACCTCACCATGACGCCGGACGACGGCAACGCCATCCTCGATCCCCTGCGCGACGACGTCGTTCTCACCAATCTCAGTGCGCCGTCAGGCGGTGTACAGTCCCTCGCGGGCACGCACGTGACCGTGGTGGACGACGACTCTCCCACGGTTGCGCCGCCGACCGAGTCCACGGGCACCGATTTCGACTACCAGACCAGGACCAACGATTTCGGGGCGGTCAATGCCTACTACCACGCCAACAACCTCTTTGACGTCATCGAGGACCTGGGATTCAACCTTGCCACCTACTTCAACGGGACGGTTTTTCCGGTGCATCTTGACCATCGCGCCAGCTACAGCACGACGAACGGCATCGAGGCCAACGCATTTTGCAGCGGCGATGCCCAGGGCGATGGTATCGGCCTAGTGGGCTACTGCCTGTCGGACACCACGGATACCGCCAATCCGCTTGGGCGCTCCGTGGACAAGTGGGTTCACTGGCACGAGATCTGCGGGCACGGCATCCTCTGGGACCACGTCAACAGCCCGAACTTCGGCTTTGCCCACAGCGCCGGCGACGCGCTGGCGGCGTTTCAGAACGACCCCGTTTCGCAGCTGCGGGCGCTGCCGGAGCGCTTCCGCTATGCCCCCTTCCGCGGCCTTGACCGCTGGTTCAACAGAGCGGTGGCGGACGGCTGGGGCTGGGGGGGCGCCCAGGATCCCGGCACGGGCGGCGGCTCCGCCGGGTATCGGAGTGAACAGATCCTGGCGACCACGCTGTTCCGCTTCTATCAGGCCCTGGGCGGCGACGCGGATAACGAAGCCAAGCGCTGGCAGGCTTCCCGCGTCTCCACTTACCTGGTTCTGAACGCGGTGGGCAAGCTGACGCCGGGCACCAACCCAGCCAACGCGGAGGCGTTTTACAACACGCTCGTGGACGCTGACGACGACGACTGGACCAGCGAAGGCTGGGCCGGCGGCGCCTATCACAAGGTGTTCCGCTGGGCCTTCGAGAAACAGGGACTGTGGCGGGCGCCGGGTGCGCCTACTACGGACATCGGCGCTCCGCCAGCAGTGGATCTCTACATCGACGACGGCCGCGCCGGCGAGTACCAGTACCAGGCGGTGCACTGGAACTGCCCCTCGGTGTGGAACCGGACCCTGGCCGACGGCGCGACCGGCCCGGAGCCGGGCGTCGCCGGAGTGCTGAGCTATGCCTATGTCAGGGTCAAGAACCGAGGCACAACCAATGCCAATGGCACGGTCAAGGTGTACCACTGCCTCCCGGGCGCGGGTCTCACCTGGCCCACCGATTTCGTCCAGGCCGGGCCGGTGGCCGGACTGCCCACCGGCAACGTGCTGGCCAACAATGGCAACGAAGTGACCGTGGGCCCGTTCGAATGGACGCCCAACGAGAACGCCTACGGCCACGACTGCCTGCTCGCCATCGTGGAGGCCGACGGCGACCCCAGCAACGTCAACAATCTCGAGCCGGCTCAGACAATCCAGGAGTGGCGCTTGGTGCCGCACGACAACAATATCGGCCAGCGTAACGTCCCCTTGGTGCCGGGTGGCGGCGGGACCGAGGCACTGGCGGCGGCCCTGGATGGCGCGGTGTTCTTCGCCGGCAACAACTTCAACCGGCCTTCCGACATGGATCTGCGCGTCGAAATGCCGCGCGTGCTCGCGGCCAAGGGCTGGAAAGTGCAGTTCGCCGGAATGCCCCACAACCGGTTCCGGCTCAAGGCCGGCGAGAAAAGGGAAATCACCCTGCGGCTGGTCAAAGGCGCCGACTTTACAGCCGACGAGGTCCGGTTGGCCGCCGACCGCAATATCACGGTCTATCTACAAGGAAACGGCGTGCTCCTGGGCGGCATGACATACCGGGTCGATCCGGACATCAAGGAGGTCACGCAACCGGGCCGGCCCGCGGGACGATGCACAGACGTGGCTCAGGACCTGGTGGATTGCCTAAAGGTCTCCGGCGGCCGCAAGGTGAAGAAAGTATGCGTGAGGAAGGTGGCGGTCGATATCGAGCTTGACAGCGACTGCGACCGCGACTGCTAAGCGGGATCCGGTGTACCGGCTGGCAACCGCTCAGGGCTTGCCCGGCCGTGCGCGACTGCGTAGGCGTGGAACCCATCAGAAGATCCCCGCTTCGGTACCGCGCGGAGGTGAATATTTCCTGCACAAACAAGAAGACCCGCGGACGCGGAATCGACGCGGGTCTCCAAACTTTTGGTGGCCAAGGGCGGAATCGAACCACCGACACAAGGATTTTCAGTCCTCTGCTCTACCAACTGAGCTACTTGGCCCCTCGATACTACGATCCGCGCTGATGCACGGATTTTGACTCCGGCCGCCCTCCCTTCCGGTCGGGCTTAACGTTCGCTCTCGCTCACGTTAGCCTTCGCCGCAACACGCCGCTGCGCGGCGCCTTGCGAGCCCGGCCGAGGATAATGCGGCGCGGCCCTGCCATCGCTGGCAGGACGCGGATTTTAACGGGAAATGGGATTTGCGTCGAGGCAGCCCGGTAGCCGCTGGGCGGGGAAGGTGTAGAATTCCCGACGCGCCCGCAGGGTGAGGTCAGACCGCTCCGGGCAATTGCGGAACACGTTTCTGAGGAGCAATTGGCATGAAAAGAATTCTGAACGGCCTGGTGGGTGGGTTGATTGCCGTTTTGCTCGGGTTTCCGGTGGCCGCCATCGCGCAGGCCCCTGCCGGCCAACCGCAGGGAGGCGCCCCCCCCGCGGCGGGCACGGGCGGGAAGACCTTCAGCCAGGAGGAACTGGACCAGATCATGGCGCCCGTCGCGCTCTATCCGGACGCGCTGCTGGCCCAGATCCTGATGGCCTCCACCTATCCCCTGGAGATCGTGGAGGCGGCGCGCTGGAGCAAGGCCAACCCCAACGTCAAGGACAAGGCCCTGGAAGACGCCATGCAGCAGCAGAACTGGGACCCGAGTGTGAAGTCGCTGACGGCGTTCCCCCAAGTCCTCACCATGATGAATGAGAAGCTGGACTGGACTCAGAAGATGGGTGACGCGTTCCTGGCCCAGCAGGAGGACGTGATGGGCACGGTGCAGAACCTGCGGACCAAGGCCCAGCAGCAGGGGAACCTGCAGGACACGCCCGAGCAGAAGGTGATTATCGAAAAGGAGACCACGCAAACGATCATCAAGATCGAGCCAGCCGATCCCCAGGTCGTCTATGTTCCGACCTACAACCCGACCGTGGTGTACGGGACCTGGTGGTATCCCGCGTACCCGCCCTACTACTACTATCCGCCAGGCTACGTGGCGGGGCGCGCCCTCTGGTTCGGCGTCGGCGTTGCGGCGGGGGCCGCCCTGTGGGGCGACTGCAACTGGCGCGGGGGAAATGTCAACGTCAACGTCAATCGCTACAACAGTTTCAACCGCACCAACGTCTCCAACAAGAACTGGAGCCACAACGCCGAGCACCGCAAGGGCGTGTCCTACCGCGATCAGGGAACGGCGGACAAGTTCGGCCGCGGGGGTGACCGGGAAGCGGCCAGGAACCGGGAGCAGTTCCGGGGCCGGGCCGAGCAGGGCCGCCAGGACCTCGGGCAGGGGGGCATGGACGGCGGCCGCGGCGGTGACCGGG
>Ga0210362_1464578_pt1 | contig 33809 bp, 26 predicted proteins | sample S625metaT_FD_159713 | JGI IMG/M metagenome (GOLD analysis project Ga0210362, IMG submission 159713) | Metatranscriptome of estuarine sediment microbial communities from the Columbia River estuary, Oregon, United States - S.625 (Metagenome... | ecosystem: Environmental > Aquatic > Marine >... | reverse complement strand
GTCGGCCTGGGCTTCGAAGCCACCTCCGCCAACCGTGGACGTGAGCAGAAAATCGTCCGGGCCCGCGCGATACTTGCTCCTGATTTCGCGCTGGATGGCCGGTTCCGGGCGGCGCACGATGGGCCCCACGAAAATCGTGCGCTGGCTGAGCCACTCAGGCAGATCATGTCGAAATTCCCGGGCGGTATGGGGCACGATCGCCGCGTCCACGATCCTGAGCAGCGGGTGGGAGAAAACTTCTCCCTGGATCTCGTCCTTCCATTTGCGCATGATGTAGGCTCGCCGCAGCCCCGCGGGCTCGGCTTGCCATTCGCCGGCGCTCGGAAGCATCGTGTCGTACACCACCACGTCGGGACGAAACGTGCGCAGCGCCTCCGGCCAGTCCGCGAAGCCCGCCGATTCCCCCTCGACCCGATATCCGAAATTGGCGTTCCACAGTTCCGCCGGCGGCGCCGTTCGCACCAGGAAAAGGATCTCGCAGCCGGGTCTAATCTCCCGCAATTCGCGGGCAATATTGAGCCCCCGCATAAGGTGGCCCAATCCTCGCCGGTTGGAGACGCGGAACAGAAACCGCTTTTGCGCCGACCCGGCTTCCCCTAAATCCATGGGCTCAGGCGCTCCTCGCACATTTCGAGCAGCGCCGAGGTGAACGGGCGCCGATCCTCGAAGAGGGTCGAGAGGTGGATATGCCTCATCAGCGTGAGGTCCCGGTAGGCCTCAACCGCGTGCCTGGTTTCCGGGCCGGCGAGCGCATAGAAGCGCCCGGCGAACACCGCTTCGAGTTCGGAGTAAGCGGCGGGATCCCCCTTGGTGCGCAGCGCCTGCTCCACGAGGTGCCCGAGAAAATTGCCGATGTCCACGGCCGGATCTCCGATGCAATACAGGTCGAAGTCGATGAGGAAGAGTCGCTCGCCGGCGACGATCACCTGATCGGGATAAAAATCCCGGTGAATCCCGGTCGGCGCCGGAGCCGCCACGGATGCCGCCAGGCGATCGCCCGCCAGCAGCAGCCGCTCGATGCGGGATGCCCAGCGGGGCTCGGCGCCGGCCACCGACGGCAGCCGTTCGCGCAAGATGCGGATTTCGTCGGCCATGGAATGCACCCGCTTGGTGGCGACTCCGCAGCGGTGAACCTTGCAGGCCGCCGCAGCAGTGCGCTCCACGGCAGCCGTCGCGCCAGGCTGGTCCAGGACCTGGGTCAATGGCCGCCCCTCCACCTTGCGCTGGAGCCAGAGATTGAGGTCCGGGAAGCAGGCGATGGCGTCCGGAACGCTGATCCCGTCCGCGCTTTCCTCGCCGAAGCCGGCCGCGGTGAGGGCCATCTGGCGCCGGAAGGTCGTCTCCGGGCGATGGGACGCCCGCGCCTTGCCGATTAACGTCAAGTCCCGCCGAACCCCGTTCGCAAAATCGGTTTCGACGGTGTATTCAATCAGGCAGCGGCGCCCCGGTTTGTGGCGCACCACCCGAATCCCGCGCAGCCGTGCAGCACGCACCGCCGGCTGAATGCCGCACAGCGCGGCGACGATTCGCGGCTCCATTTCCTCCGGACGGAGTGCCCTGGCGATATCGCCGAGGGCGCGATCCGAGGTCACGCCAAACGGATCCTCGACCCCCACGTTATCCGGGAAAACGGCGCTCAAGGACCCGCTCCCAGACCCCGATCATCTGGTCAACCTGGTGCGCCAGCGAGAAACGCGCGAGGGCGCGCTGGCGCGCCGCCTGGCCGAAGCGCGCGCGGCGGTCCGGATCAATCAGCAGGCGCCCGAGGGCATCCGCGAAGGCTGCCGGGTTACCCGGCGGCACCACGTACCCGGTCTCGCCGTCAACCACCAGGTCCGGAACCCCGCCCACCGCGGTCGCAACCACCGGAACGCCGCAAGCGGCTGACTCCATCAGCGACACCGGCATTCCCTCCGAGTCGCTCGACAATGCCGAGATCTCTGCCCGGCCGAGCCAGCCACGCACAGTATCCTGGTCCGCGGCGCCGGGCATGTCCACGACCTCCTGCAATCCAAGGCTCCCGCGAAGCGAGAAAACCTCCTCACGCACCTTGCCGTCACCCAGCAGGACGCAGCGAAACGGCACCTGCCGCTCGCGCAGGAGGGCACAAGCCTCGAGCAGCACACGGTGGTTCTTGACCGGGTCGAGACGGCCGATACACACGATATGGGGTGGATCGAGCTTACCGTCGGCGGGAGCGAAAAAACCGGTATCCACTCCGCAGGGGATCAGCACCATCTTCTCCATGGCCACGCCAAAGCGCTCGTGGATGAATTCAATGTTGGCCTGGGAAACCGTGATGACCGCCGCCGCCTCCTGGGCGCGCTCGCCGAAGTCCTTGGGCGCCTTGTCGAATATGTCGTAGCGGTGGGCGGTAAACGTGTAGGGGAGGCGCCGCTCCCTGGCAATCTCCCGCGCCGCCGCCGTGGCGTAAGTAGCAAAGTGGGCGTGGAGGAGCTGGGGCCGGAAGGAATCGAGCTCCGCTCGGAACGAAGCCGGGTCGTAATAGGTCAGGCGATCCAAACCCGCATCCTGCACCACCCGGTGGCGCAACGCCTCGGTCGGCTGGCGCAGGGACAAGATCTTGAGTTGCACGCCCCGGCGCAGCAGTTCCGCCATCTCGTTCGCGACGAAGGTCTCCGAGACCTTCGGGAACACGCCGCAGACGTAGGCGATGCGCTGGACCTTCATTGGGCTTGCGCCATCCTGCCGGCGGCGTTCCGCGCTATTTCCATGGCGCGCCGGGCATTGTGGTCCCAGGTGTAGGCGCCAAGGATGCGTTCCGCGGCCCGGTCTCCCATGGCCCGCCGCCCGGCCGGATCCGATAGCAGCTGGTCGCAGGCCGCAGCCATGGCTTCAAAATCCCCCGGGGGGTAAAGCATACCCGTCGCCCCGTCCTCGATAACCTCGCCGATCTGCCCGGAGCGCGAAGCCACGACGGGCACGCCGCAGGCCATGTACTCAAACAGCTTGAGGGGAGAGAAATAGAAGGCATGGTCAAGGGGTGGATACGGGGCAAGAGCCACGTCAAACAGCCGGATCAGACCCGGAATTTCCGCGTGATGGACCGCCCCGGTGAATATCGCGCGCTGGCGAATACCCAGTCCGTCGAGTGTCCGCTCCAGGCTGGGCCGCAATGGCCCGTCCCCAACGATGACCAGCGCCGCGGCAGGGTGCCTGGAACTCAGGCGCTCGAGCAGCGAGGGCAGCGCCTCCACCCCGTGCCAGGGGCGCAGGCCGCCCACGAAGCCCAGCACCGGACCCTCCGGGATCTTCCATCGGGCGCGCACAACGGGATCGGGCACGCCGGGCGCGAATCGCCCGGGATCTATACCGTTGGGAACGACGTGAACCCGGACCGGGTCGACTCCAAAGCCGACGACGTGTTCCTTGAGCGCGGCGGAGACGGTCAACACCGCGTCTGCGCCGCGCAGAAGCGCCGCCTCGGCGCGGGCACCGAGGCCCGCCAAGGTGCCACCCCGGTAAGCCTCCTGTTCGGCCGCAATCGGCGCATTGACCTCGACGAGCAGCGGACAGCCAAGCTGCCGGGCGGCAGTCAGGGGCGCCGTGGAAAACAGCGCCGATCGCGCATAGATGAAATCGGGCGTGACGCTCGAGAAGCTGCGGACCAGGGCGGCTGCAAGGTCGGTGTCATAGAGCATGCGGCGCACGTCGCGCGCAAACGAGTCCCCTTCTCCGATGCGCTCCATGAACCCCGCCAAGGCCCGGTAAGAATTCTCGGTTTCGGGGCTGAACGGCACATGCAGAAACTCCCCGCACAGGCTGGCGGGAGTGTCCCAGAGGGACTTGCGCCCCCGCGGCGCGGCGAGGATGACCTGGCCTCCGGAGCGGGAAAAAGCGGCGACCATCTCACGCGCATGCACGGCGCCACCCTTGGGGCCCAGCACCGGAATTCCGATGTCCGGGCAAAGATAGAGGATCTTCATGGAAATGCTAGTTTAGCCTCTCAACTCAGGAGGATGACGCGGTTTTTGAGCGTCCAATTGGGCGCACAGGGCATTGATCCGCGCGCAGCCAAGGGCGAACTCCGCCTCGCCGGCCAAGTCCCGGCGCACCCGCTGGGCCAGGTGCAGCACTTCCTGGCAGGCCCGGTGCCAAAGCAGAGCGTGCGGGTCCGGCGCCCGCCCGGCGCGGTCGGCGTATCCGTCCAGGTAGGCCGTTTCCGCCCGTTCCAGGAGCGCGCGCTGTTCGGGGGACTCCTGCCCCGCAGCCTCCTGGACCAGCGGCACGTCGTACTTAAGAAAGGCGAGAAACCGTCCCACATCCTGGCACAAATCGCCGTACCCGGACTCGTCGAAATCGATCACCCCCCAGCGATTTGCCTCGCCGAGGATCTGGGTACAACGGAAATCGCCGTGGCAGAAAACGCGGCGTTGGGGGGCGTCGTCGGGAATTCTGCTTTCCAGAACGAATCGGATATGTCGGAACACGTCCGCCCGGACGGGCCGCACCCACGCCAGCCAGTCCAGCCGATCGAGCACCGTGGGCCATGGATCCTCGACGCCGCCGCAGGCCTGTTCCGGAACGGGCAAGTCATGGACCTCCGCGTGCAGAGCCCCCAGCCGGGCCATGGTCTCCTCCAGGTTCTGGTGCGTTATCGCGCCCAACAACGGTTGGCCGGGCAGGCATTCCTGGGCGATCGCGGATCCGGATTCATCGTGCATCAGCAGGCCCGCGACCCGGAAACTGAATCCTTCCGCCGCGCGCTTCACGGAAAGCAGGCGGCGGGCCATCCTGCCGGTGGCACCACCCTCCACCACCTTGACGATGATGGCGGGGCCGCCGGGCGGGCCCCAGTGGCCCCGCAAGGTAAGCCGGCGCAGGGGCACGTACCTGAGGATGTCCACCCGCCCTCCCGCCTCCAGCCGCGAGAGCACGTGAGCCGCGGTGCTCAGCTTCGGATCCTCCGGAAAGGCGCACTCCCGGAGCCCCCCCTTCCGGGGATCGTAGAAGAAAGTGTGCCCGCGGCACCCGGCGGAAATGTGCGGCCCGCTCGCCTGATAGGAAAGATAGAGGCGCTTCAGCTTCCAAGGCTTATCTCCGCTGCGAGCGAACGTGGCCAGCCGGCGAACACTTGCCCGCCCATGGGCTGCGTCCTCCTCCAGGCGATGGAAGCGATCGTTGGCCTGGAGCTCAGCCGCAAGATCCCGTAATTGGGGACGGAGCGACCCCACGGACTCCAGGAAAGAAAAAGGATGCGGTTGTTTCACTGATTGTTTTCCGCGCGGAACGAAAAGCCGGCCTGGCTGGGAGACCCGGGTAAGGGTCTCAACCGTCGCCCGCATGAGGGCTTTCCGCCGTGAAAAGCGAGAACACGGGATTCCGCGGCGCCCAGCCCATAACGACGGGGTGCCGCCGGTGCGGGCACCCATGCCTCGCCAAAACCGAAAGAGGAAGCAGGCAGTAAGAAAAGACCCGCCGGAAGCCGAACCGGATATTCCCTAGGCCGGCACAGCCAGGGTACCGCCGCTTTCCGCGAGAAGCAGGCTGGAAGAGGCCATCATAGGCGCCGCCAAGGCGCTCCGCACAAGATTGATGACGAATCGCAGACCGTCGAAGGTCACGGCCTCCCGCCGGGAAACAGTCTGGGCGCCGAGCATGGCGTCTATGGCCTGCCACAGATTCTGGGGCGAGGCGTCATCCGGGTGGAGGCAGCGCGCCAGGCCCATCTGGTCCAGACGATGGCAGCGGATCCACTGCTCCAGGCGGGGCGCAACCCGCGGCACCAGGACCGCCTTCTTCCTGAGGGCGAGGATCTCGCTCACCGTGTTGTATCCGCCCATGGCCACCACCACGTCGGCGGCTGCGATGCACGCCGTCATGTCGGGGCAGAAGTCCATCATGACCAGGTCGCTCCGGTGGCCGTAGCGCTTGCGCATGGCGCTGCGCACCGCCTCCGGCATGTCGGGCCCGAACACCACCACGTTGCGCAGGCCGCCCGTGGGCTTGCGCTCCTCCAGGCCCGCCATGTAGGTTTCGACCAGCTCCTGGCCGTCGCCGCCACCGCCCACCGTGCAGAGGGCGAGCTTCTCGCCGTTCGGCGCGTAGCGGCGGCGCATTTCCGCGGTCTTCTCCGCGTCGGCGACGCGGTCGATGTAGCCGGCATAGCTGATCTTGCGCGCCAGGTAGGCGGGGATCTGGTACTCCTTCACGAAGTCGAAGACTTCCGGCAGGCCGTAGATCACCACTTCGTCGTAGTAGCGGTCGATGGCCTCGTAGACCTTGTTCTCGGTCCACTGCTTCACGATGCGCTCCGGCTCGTCCAGGATGTCCCGCAGCGTGAGAATCATGCGCGGACGGTTGGGCAGGCTGCGCAGGTGCTCAAGGGCGGGTACGAGTTCCTTTTTCATGCCCAGGGGCACGTTGTCCACGAACACGACGTCGGGCTGGAACGCCGCCACCGAAGACAGGATCAGCTGCTCGCGAAGCTGGCGGATGGCGTCGAACTCCACCCGCAGGAATTTGGACTCATAGGCCTCGTTGCCCACCTTGGTCACGCTCGGCAGCTTCACGTAGTCCACGCCCTCGGGCAGCTTCAGCCCCTGCACCGCCGAGGACCCGGTGAGGATCAGCGCGGCCGAGTTGTCGAGCGCGCCGGTCACGGCCTGGCAGATGGCCTGGGTGCGGCGGATATGGCCGAGGCCGAAAGTGTCGTGGGAATAGAACAGCAGCCGGCCCGGGGACCCCTGGTCCTTCGCCGGAGCGGCGAATTCCCCCGGTGCGCGGGTCGTGGCCGCGGTCGGATAGCCGAAAGGAAACGCCGGGGCCCGCTTGGCCTGATGGATTTCGCGGATGCTGTCGCCCAGGGTGCGCATGCGGCGCACGGGCGCTTCGCGCAGGCTGCGGGTGGCCTCACGGGTCGCCCGGGAACCACAGTGGGAACGGCCGTGAGCGCTGCTTACGCCGAAATCGATAATGTTGTGCATGCTGGCACCTTTGCCGGTTGGGTTCGAGACCCCCTCCACACTTGGCTCAACCCCGTGGGCGGACAATGCGACGGCTTCCATCGCCGCCTGCGTGTCGTTCATGTCGCGCCCAAATTTCATCTGATTCTCCAAGGGTTTTTGCCTTAGCCGGCTTGGCTGTCGTGAACTCGACCGCTTCCCGGCAACCCTCTTAACGCAACCGTCGTGCCAGCCTCGAAGTAAAGTTACGGAAATATTAAAATTCGTTGACAAATCTCAACCTTAAGATCGTCTCCTCGCCCGGTGTCGGGAAATAACGACAGTCTATCAATCTGTTAGATTCGGGCGCTGTCACCCGGTGGGCGGGGCATATCCCCCGGGAAATGCCCCACTTTGGCGGCAGGAAATTCCCCAGCGGCCCCAACCGCTGGCCGCATCCCCAAGGGATGAACAACAGTCTATTTATTCAATGCGTTGTGGCCAGTCCATCCTCCAGCGTCACCGCTGACCCGCGATTGGGTGAGCCTCGGACGGACCGCGCATTTGGGGACGGAGCCCCACGTTTCTAGGGCGCCCTGGCCTGCCGATGGATCCGTCCCGGGAGGGTCCGGAAACCAGGGGTTACGCGAGCCTGCAGGACAACAAGGGGCTAGTAGTCGGGGTTGAAGCTCTTGATGATGACGCCGCCGGACTTCTCGTCCGGCTCCACCTCGATGAGGCCCCGGGCGGCGGCCTCGTCGATGAGTTTGGAAAACGAATTAAAGCCGTAGTAGGACTCGCTGAAGCCGGGCCGGCGGCGTTTGAGGGCCTGCTTCACCATGGAGCCCCAGATCTTCTCCCCCAGGCCCCGCTCGGCGAACAGGGCCTCCACCGTTTCCAGCACCAGGTCCAGGGCCTCCTCCACCTTGTCTTCGGCGGACTTCCTGCGGGGCTTTTCAGGCTTTTCGGCCTTCTCCGCCGCCTTGACCGCGGGCTTACGGCGGGCGCGGGACTTCTTCTCCTCCTTCTCCCGCACCAGGTCGTCGTAATAGATGAACTCGTCGCAGTTGGCGATGAACAGGTCCGAAGTGGACTTCTTCACCCCGACTCCGATCACGGTCTTGTCGTTTTCCCGCAGCTTCGACACCAGGGGCGAGAAGTCCGAGTCGCCGCTGATCAGAACGAAGGTGTCCACGTGGGGCTTCGCATAGCAGAGGTCCAGGGCGTCCACCACCATGCGGATGTCCGCCGAGTTCTTGCCCGACTGACGGATGTGGGGGATCTCGATCAGCTCGAAGGACGCCTCGTGCATCCCGGCCTTGAACTCCTTGTAGCGCTCCCAGTCGCAGTAGGCCTTCTTGACGATGATGGTGCCCTTGAGCAGCAGGCGCTCCAGCACCTTCTTGATGTCGAACTTCTCGTAGCGGGCCTCCCTCGCTCCGATGGCGATGTTCTCGAAGTCGCAGAAGACGGCCATGTTGGCGTTGGCGGGTTCAGCCATGGTTCTCCCCCTTTATCCTATCTATCGTATCCCAGCACCGGCGCCAGCCACTTCTCGGCCTGCTCCACGCTCCAGCCCCGGCGCCGGGCGCAGTCCTCCACCTGGTCCCGGTCCACTTTGCCCACCGCGAAGTACTGGGACTCGGGGTGGGAGAAATAGAAGCCGGAGACCGAGGCCGCGGGCAGCATGGCGAAGGACTCGGTGACGCTCATGCCGGCGTTGTCAGTGGCCTTGAGCAGTTCGAACAGGGCGCCCTTCTCGGTGTGGTCTGGACAAGCCGGGTAGCCCGGCGCGGGACGGATGCCCCGGTACTGTTCCTTCACCAGGCGCTCGTTGTCGGCATCCTCGCCCGCCGCGTAGCCCCAGAACTCCCGCCGCACGCGCCAGTGCAGGTGCTCGGCGAAGGCCTCAGCCAGGCGGTCGGCCAGGGCCTTGAGCAGGATGGCGTTGTAGTCATCGTGGGCGGCCTCGAAGGCCTTCACGCGCTCGTCGGCGCCGATCCCCGCGGTAACCGCGAACGCGCCGATCCAGTCCTCCACCCCGGATTCCTTCGGGGCAACGAAGTCCGCGAGGCACAGGTTGGGCCTGCCGTTGGGCTTGGCGTTCTGCTGGCGCAGGTTGTGCCAGATCATGAGGGTACGGCGCCGGGCCGGGTCGTAGATTTCGATGTCGTCGGCGTTGACGCTGTTGGCGGGGAAGAGGCCCAGGACCCCGTTGGCGGTAAGCCATTTCTCCGCGACGATTTTTTCCAGCATGGCCCGGGCATCGGCGTACAGGTGGCGGGCGGTCTCGCCCACCTCCCTGTCCTCCAGGATCGCCGGGTAGCGTCCCCGCAGCTCCCAGGTCTGGAAGAAGGGCGTCCAGTCAATAAAGGGCACCAGCTCCGCCAGGGGGTAGTCCTTCAGCACCTTGAGCCCGGTCATGGCGGGCTTCGGCGGCGTGTAGAGGTCCCACTCGGTGGCGAGGGCGTTGGCCCGGGCCCGGGCCAGGGGCAGCAGCGGCCCGGGACCCTTCTTGGCCTTGTGCTGGGTCCGCACCCGCTCGTACTCCTCCTGCACCCCCTTCACGTAGCCGGCGCGGAACTCGTCGGAGAGCAGGCTGGTGCACACGCCCACGCTGCGGGAGGCGTCCGGCACCCACACCACGGCGCCTTTGTAGTTGGGCGCGATCTTGACCGCGGTGTGCACCCGGGAGGTGGTGGCGCCGCCGATGAGGAGCGGCACCTGGAAGCCTTCCCGCTCCATTTCCTTCGCCACGTGGGCCATTTCCTCCAGGGACGGGGTGATGAGGCCCGAGAGGCCGATGATATCGGCCTTCTCCGCCCGCGCCGTCTCCAGGATCTTCTGGGCCGGCACCATGACCCCCAGGTTCACCACCTCGAAGTTGTTGCACTGGAGCACCACGGTGACGATGTTCTTGCCGATGTCGTGGACGTCGCCTTTCACCGTGGCGATGACGATCTTGCCCTTGGCGCGGGTGTCTCCGGACCGCGCTTTCTCCGCCTCGATGAACGGAACCAGGTGGGCCACCGCCTGCTTCATGACCCGGGCCGACTTCACCACCTGGGGCAGGAACATCTTGCCGGCGCCGAACAGGTCGCCGACCACGTTCATGCCGTCCATGAGGGGGCCTTCGATCACCTGGATCGGGTGCTCGAACTGCCTGCGGGCTTCCTCCGCGTCCTCGACGACGTAGGTATCGATGCCCTTCACCAGGGCGTGGGTCAGGCGCTCCCGCACCGGCTGCATGCGCCAGGACAGGTCCTCCACCTGGGCCCTGGCGCCGGTTCTGACCGTCTCCGCGAACTGGACCAGCCGCTCGCCGGCGTCGCGCCGCCGGTTCAGCACCACGTCCTCCACCCGCTCCCGCAGCTCCGCCGGGATTTCCTCGTACACGCCCAGCTGGCCGGCGTTGACGATGCCCATGGTGAGCCCCGCCTTGACCGCGTGGTAGAGGAACACGGTGTGGATGGCCTCCCGCACTGCGTCGTTGCCGCGGAAGGAAAAGGAGACGTTGGAGATGCCGCCGCTCACCTTGGCGTGGGGCAGGTTCTCCCGGATCCAGCGCGCCGCCTCGATGAAGTCCACGGCGTAGTTGTCGTGCTCGGAGATGCCGGTGGCGATGGCGAAGACGTTGGGGTCGAAGATGATGTCCTCGGCCGGGACCCCCACGGTCCCGGTCAGCAGGTCGTAACTGCGCCGGCAGATCCGCTGCCGCCGCTCCAGGCTGTCGGCCTGGCCCTGCTCGTCGAAGGCCATGACGATGACCGCCGCGCCGTAGCGCCGGCACAGCCGCGCCTGGCGCAGGAACTCCTCCTCGCCCTCCTTGAGGCTGATGGAATTCACCACCGGCTTGCCCTGCACGCACTTCAGCCCCGCCTCGATCACCTCCCACTTGGAGGAATCGATCATCACCGGCACCCGGGAGATGTCCGGCTCGGAAGTCACCAGGTTCAGGAAGCGCACCATGGCCGCCCGGGAGTCCAGCATGGCCTCGTCCATGTTGACGTCCACCATCTGGGCGCCGTTCTCCACCTGCTGGCGGCCCACGGACAGGGCCTCCGGGAACTGGCCGTTCAGGATCAGGCGCGCGAACGCCTTGGACCCGGTGACGTTGGTGCGCTCGCCCACGTTCACGAACAGGGAGTCATCCCCGATGTTGAGGGGCTCCAGCCCGGCGAGCCGGGTCGTTTTCGGCACCTCCGGGATCCGGCGCGGTGGAACGCCCGCGACCGCCTCCGCGATGGCCTTGATGTGGGCCGGGGTGGTGCCACAGCAGCCGCCGACGATATTGAGGAACCCGCTCTCGGCGAACTCCCGCAGCATCCCCGCCATGTATTCCGGGGTGTCATCGTACCCGCCGAACTCGTTGGGGAGCCCGGCATTGGGGTGCACCGAGACGCGGGCGTCGGCGAGCCCCGCGATCTCCTCCACGTGGGGCCGCAGGTCCTTGGCGCCCAGGGCGCAGTTGAAGCCGATGCTGACGGGCCGGGCGTGGCGCACCGAGTTCCAGAACGCCTCCGCGGTCTGGCCGGTGAGGGTGCGCCCCGAGGCGTCGGTGATGGTGCCCGAGATCATCAGGGGCAGCCGCGTCCCCTGGCGCTCGAAGTAATCCTCCACCGCGAACAGCGCCGCCTTGCAGTTGAGGGTGTCGAAGACGGTCTCCACCAGGAGCAGGTCGGCGCCGCCGTCCACCAGGCCGCCCACGGCTTCCGTGTAGGCGGCCACCAGGGAATCGAAATCGATGTTGCGATTACCGGGATCGTTGACGTCTGGGGAAATGGAGGCGGTGCGGTTGGTGGGACCGAGCACGCCGGCCACGAAGCGGGGCTTGTCGGGCGTCCGGCGCTCCCAGTCATCCGCGGCCTCCCGCGCCAGCCTCGCGCCCGCCGCGTTCAGCTCATAGACCAAGTCCTCCATGTGGTAATCCGCCATGGAAATAGACGTGGCGTTGAAGGTGTTGGTCTCCACGATGTCCGCTCCGGCCTCCAGGTAGGCCGAGTGGATGCCGCGGATGATCTCCGGTTGGGTGAGCACGAGCAGGTCATTGTTGCCCTTCAGCTCGTGGGGAAAATCCTTGAACCGCTCCCCGCGGTAGTCCGCCTCCTGCAGTTGGTGGCGCTGGATCATGGTGCCCATGGCACCGTCCAGGATCAGGATGCGCTCGCCGAGCAGGCGCTGGAACAGCTGGGCGCGGGGCGGAGAATTCATCGAATGGGGAACCGCGGGAAAGGCGCGATTCTAGCATGGGGGCTTGCCGCGCCCCGGAGCGTGGTGTAAAGAGAATCCCCTTTCCCACGACGAACACAGAATTCTTGACCCCAAATGGGAGCATGCTCGTGAAAGTCCTTCCGATGATCGCCTGCGCCGTGGCTTGCGCCGCGGCGCTGCCGGCGACCGCCGATCCGGACACGCCCCCGGCGGAAGCCGCCGCGCTGCGGCAGTTCTTGGGGAACGGCGGTTATCTGAAATGGGCGAAGGAAAGCCGCGCCCACCCTTCGGCTGGGCCGCACCCGGTCACCGTGCGCACCTATCTCAACCCGGCCCTCGCGGCTTCCCTGGCCGCCGGCAACCCGCAGCATCCGGTGGGAGCCGCCGCAGTCAAGGAGCTGTTCGGTGACGATGGAAAGCTTTCGGGATGGGCGGTGTCCATCAAGACCGAACCCCGGAGCGGCGTCGGCAAGGGCTGGTACTGGTACGAGGTGACCTCGACTGCCCGTGACGCAGGACCGGTGGCGGCCGGCCACGGGGTCCCCCTTTGCGCCAACTGCCACGCGCCGGGGAACGACTTCGTCCTCGGAGCTTTTCCCCTGCGCTGAAAGGAGCGGATCCCATGGAAATGCGGGAAGCGGACGTAGCCGTCATCGGTGCGGGGACCGCCGGCCTGAGCGCGTTCCGGGCGGCCCGCGCCCACACCAATAGCGTGGTGCTGATCGAGGGAGGCGCCCACGGCACCACTTGCGCCCGGGTCGGCTGCATGCCGAGCAAGCTCCTGATCGCCGCCGCCGAGGCAGCCCATGGCGCCCATGGAGCGGGCGTCTTCGGAATCCGCACCGGACCGGTGGCCGTGGACGGCGGAAAGGTCCTGGAGCGCGTGAGGCGAGAGCGGGACCGCTTCGTCGGCTTCGTGCTGGAGTCGCTGGACGGCTTTCCCCCCGGTTCCCTGCTCGCCGGACGCGCCCGCTTCCGGGATGCCCATCGCATCCAGGTGGAGGAGGATACCGTCGTCCGCGCGGCCCGGGTCGTGATCGCCACCGGATCCAGGCCGATCATTCCGCCAATTCTTGAAGGCGTGGCTGACAGGATCCTCACCAATGACAGCTTGTTCGAACTGGATCATCTCCCCGCAAGCTGCGCGGTGCTCGGCGCGGGTGTCATCGGATTGGAGCTGGGTCAGGCACTGCACCGGCTGGGCGTTCGTGTGAGACTGTTCGGCCGCGGTGGCAGCGTGGGGCCGCTCAGCGATCCCGCCGTTACCGCGGAGGCGGCGCGCATCTTTGCCGAGGAATTTCCGTTCCATCCGGACGCGGCCGTGGCCGGGGTCGGGCCGGATGCCGACGGCGTCGCCGTCGCCTTCAGCGCCGGCGGCCCGCCACGAAAGGAAGTCTTCGATTGCGTGCTCGCCGCCGCCGGGCGGCATCCCGATGTCGAGAGTCTGGGGCTGGAGGCGGCGGGCATCGAACTGGACTTCCGTGGGGTGCCGGCATTTGACGCGAGCACGCTGCGTTGCGGCGGCAGCCACATCTTCATTGCCGGCGATGTCAACGGTCACCTGCCGCTGCTGCACGAAGCGGCGGACGAAGGCCGCATCGCTGGCGATAATGCCGGCCGGTATCCCGACGTTCGTCCGGGGCTCCGCCGTTCTCCCTTGAACATCGTGTTCAGCGATCCGCAAATTGCCCGGGTGGGCGAGAGCTACCGGATGCTAAAGGCCGCGCAAACCCCATTCGTGACTGGTGAAGTATCCTTCCACGACCAGGGCCGCAGTCGCGTGATCCATCAGAATCGCGGGCTACTCCGCCTCTACGCCTCGAGGGAGGACGGCAGGTTCCTGGGCGCGGAAATGGTGGCGCCCCGGGCCGAGCATCTGGCGCACCTGCTGGCCTGGTCCCATCAACAGGGGCTAACCGTCGAGCGGATGCTGGCGATGCCGTTCTATCACCCCGTCATCGAAGAGGGTCTGCGCACGGCGCTGCGGGAAGCGGCTCGCCAACTGGGTAAAGGTCCCCCGCCGGTTCCCCGCTGCCTGGATTGCGGTCCTGGGGCATGACCCCGCCGAGGGGCTGCCGCCGCACAGATCCTGACGCGGGACGCCCGCGGGCGTTTCGGTCTATACTTTTCGTCCGCAACCTACTGAAAAATACCGGCCATGGAACATCTCACGCCCAAGGAAGCCAGCGATTTTCTGCACCAGAACCCGGACGCGGTGTTCATCGACTGCCGCAGCGAGATGGAATACCTCTTCGTAGGGCACCCGGCGGGGTCCATCTGGATTCCCTGGAATGACGGGCCCAACTGGGATGTGAATCCGGAGTTCGTCGGGCACGTGCGCAAAGCCGCCAGCCAGAACCGTCCGGTGGTGCTGATCTGCCGCAGCGGGAAGCGCTCGGTGGACGCCGGCATGGAACTGGAGAAGCAGGGATTCAGCAAGGTCTACAACGTGCTGAACGGTTTCGAGGGCGATCTGGACGACACCCATCACCGCAGCACCAAGAACGGCTGGCGCTTCGAAGGCCTGCCCTGGGAACAGTGCTGAAGCGCGCTCCGGTTCGCCGCTCTCCCCGGTAGCCGAGGCCTCGTCCCTCGAGCAGCCTCCCGCGGGACCATGAAACCCACCAGCCAGCCCCATATTGCCGCCTCACGGCCGCCGGGCGCGAGCCTGAGCGACGCGGAACTCCTGGCAGCCGCCCTGGATGCCATGACGGCTTATGTGTCCTTCGTGGATGCGGACCTGCGCTACCGCTGGGTCAACAGGCAGTATGAGGAGTGGTTCCGCCTGCCACGGGAGAAGATCATCGGCCGCCCCCTGCGGGAGATCATGACCCCAGAGCAGTTTGCCCTGGTGGAGCCCTACGCCCGGCAGGCCCTGGCCGGACAATCCGTGCACTATGAGGCGGAAATTCCGGCCCCCGGCGGTGGCATCCAGGTGTTCGACGTGTCTTACATCCCCGCGCCCCGGGGCCAGGGTTTCCACGTCCTCTCCCTGAACCGCACCGAGGAACGCCGGGCAGCCAAGGCTCTCCGGGAAAGCCAGGAGCGCTACGCCGCCCTGGTAGATCATCTTCCCGGCGCCGTCTATCGAAGCAGGCTCAACGACCACTGGAGTGCCGAGTACATCAGCGACGGCGTGGAGGACCTCACGGGGTATCCGGCGGGGGAATTTACCGGCAACCCACTACGCCGTGCCTACCTGGATCTGATCCATCCCGAGGACCTGCCGCGGGTGGAGCAGGAAGTTCAGGCTGCCTTCGCTGCCGGCATTCCCTACGAAACCGAGTACCGCATCCGGCACCGGGACGGCTCGACGCGCTGGGTCTATGACAAGGGCCGGGCAACCCCGGCGCCCGATGGTTCGGGGCTGCTGGTGGAAGGGGTCGGGGTCGACATCACCGGGCGCAAGCTGGCCGAGGCCGCGCTGCGGGAAAGCGAAGCCCGGTTCCGGGCGCTGATCGAGGGTGTTCCCGACCTCATTTTCCTGCTTAACGGGGAGGGGGTTTTTCTGGACTGCCACGCGGCGCAACCGGAGCAACTGCTGGCGCCGACGGAAACATTCCTTGGCCGCCATCTCAAAGATATTTTCGCGCCCGAACTGGCGGAGCGGTTCCTGGCGCTGATTCGTGACGCCAGCGCCGGGGGCCGCCTGCAGCAGACCGAGTATCCTCTGGAGATCAAGGGCGAAACTCGGCAGTACGAGTGCCGGGTCGTTCCCTGCGGCGAAGACCGCGTAATTTCCCTGGTGCGGGACGTCACCGAGCGCTCGCGGCGGGACCAGGCCATGCGCCAGATCGCGGAGGGGGTTTCCGCCGCCACGGGAGCGGAGTTCTTCCGGTCCCTCGTCACCCATCTGGCGGGGGTGCTGCGCGCGGACTGCGTCATCGTGGGCAAGCTGGTGGGCGACCGGGCCCAGCGGGTGCGAACCCTCGCCGTGTTCACCGACGGCGCCGTCGGCCAGGATTTTGAGTACGAGCTTCCGGGCACTCCCTGCGAGCAGGTTCTCAACCGAAGCCTCTGCTGCTATCCCTCGGGGGTGCAGGGACGGTTCCCATCGGATCGGCAGTTGGTGGAGATGGGCGCCGAAGCCTACGTGGGGACGCCGCTCACGGACTCCTCGGGCAATACCCTCGGCCTGCTGGCGGCGCTGTGGAGGAAGCCCCTGGCATCTGGCGAGACCGCGGAGTCCCTGCTGCGGATTTTTGCGGTCAGGGCAGCGGCCGAGCTGGAGCGGCTGCGGGCGGAGGAAGGCTCCCGGCTCGCGGCCCGGGTGTTCGAGACCACCGCCGAAGGCATCCTGGTGACGGATGCCGAGCAGCGCATCGTGTCGCTTAACAGCGCCTTTTCCAAGACCACCGGCTTCCGCGAGGCGGAACTGATCGGGCAGAGCCTCGCGCCGTTGCGGTCCGGGCTTCACGGGGATGATTTCTTCGAGGAGATCCATCGCCAGGTTTCCGAAATCGGCCAGTGGCAGGGGGAAATGTGGAACCGCCGCAAGGACGGCAGCGCGTTTCCGGCCTGGATTTCCATCAGCGCCGTGCGGGACGCCGGGGGAAAGATCGTCAACCTGGTTTTCATCCTCAACGACATCAGCAGCCTGAAGGCCTCCCAGCACCGGCTGGAGCAGCTGGCGAACTTCGACAGCCTCACGGGACTGCCCAACCGGAATCTTTTTCAGGACCGCTTTGCCCATGGCACGGACAAGGCCCGGCGGCAGCGGGCGCGGCTGGCGCTACTGTTCCTGGACCTCGACAATTTCAAGGTGGTCAATGACACCCTGGGGCACCACGCCGGCGACCGGCTGCTGGCCGGGGTAGCCCAGCGATTGCGGGAAAGCGTGCGCGATCAGGACACGGTGGCTCGGCTGGGGGGCGACGAGTTCGTGGTGATGCTGGACGAGGTCAAGGAGCCCCAGCAGGCCGCGCGCATGGCGGAGCGCGTGGTCGAGCGGTTCAACGAGCCCTTCAACCTGGACGGCCGGGAGCACTTCGTCGCCTTCAGCATGGGGATCGCCCTGTTCCCGGATGACGGGGAAAGCCTGCCGACGCTGCTGCGCAACGCCGACCTCGCCCTCTACCGGGCCAAGGAGTACGGGCGCAATTCCTTCCGCTTCTTCACCGAGGACATGAACGTGCAGGCGTTCGAGCGTCAGTTCCTGGAGAACAGCCTGGCCATCGCCCTGGAGAGGCGTGAGTTCGTGCCGCGGTACCAGCCCATGGTGGAGACCGCCACCGGCCGCATCGTCGGCATGGAGGCCCTGCTGCACTGGAACCAGCCGGACATGGGGCCGATGCCGCCGTCCCGCTTCATCGCCGTCGCCGAGCAGAGCGGCCTCATCGTTCGCATCGGCGCCTGGATGCTGAAGGCGGCCTGCTGCCAGGCCGCTGTGTGGCACAACGCGGGACACCGGGATCTGCGCCTGTGCATCAACCTCTCGCCGCGCCAGCTGCGCCAGGGGGGCCTCGTGGATTCGGTGCGGGAAGCCCTGGGCGCTTCCGGCGTACGGCCCCAGAACTTGGAGCTGGACATCCCCGAGTCGGCGGTGATGCAGCCGGAAGTGGGCGGCACCCTGCAGGAGCTGCGGCGCCTGGGCGTGCGCATCGCCATCGACGACTTCGGCACCGGATACTCCTCCATTCCGCAGCTGCGGAAGCTGCCCATCGACACCCTCAAGATCGATTACAGCCTGGTGCGGGACCTGCCCGCCAATCCGGACACGGTCTCCACGGTAATGGCCATCGTTGCCATGGCGAAAAACCTGAGGCTGCGGGTGGTGGCCGAAGGGGTCGAAAACCTCGCCCAGAGGGATTTCCTGCTCAAGGCGGGATGCGAGCTGGCCCAGGGCTTTCTCTATTCGCCGGCGCTTCCCGAGGAGAAGGCCGGCGAACTGCTGCAGGGAAGGACGCTGGGGCCACCCGTTGTCGCGTCATCGGACTCCGGCGAGCTATTCCCGTAGGCACCCGCCTTGCTCAGGGCCGATCATACCGCTTCCGGCATGGCGATGCCGTCCGGGACCATGACCGGTTTTCCGATTCCCGGCCGTGGCGGGCTGTTCTCGCGATTCCTGAAACAGCCAGCGGATAGTGTCAGCGCTTGAAAAAACCTGATTCCATATTGCCGGACGGAGAAGGGCTGCGCCGCGCGGTGGCCTGGCTGGCCGAGCAGCCCGCGCGCGACACGGAAACCATCGAGGAGGCCAGCCGGCGCTTTAATCTGTCGCCCCTGGACGAGCAGTTTCTCCTGGATCATTTCCGCTCGCCCAGAAAAACCTAGGGCGCTAAGGCCGCGCAGGAATTCAAGATTGATCCTGGCGAAAAGGGGCGGGAATCCCCGCCGCACCCGATCCGCGGGTCAATCCAGCTTCGGGGTAGCGGTTTTCCAGCAGGAGGCGCTGCCCGGACCGAACCGCGCAAACTGGAGGCAGGTCATCAGGTCCCAGGGGGTGGACGGCCAGTACCATTCACCCTGGAACCGGTCCATCCTCAGGTCAGGCAACTCGCATCCCGTTCGCGATGTTCCGTCGGCACCGGGAACCGGGGTCTGCTCAAATCCTTCGGCGCAGCGCTCCCCATCCTCGAGCACGATTCTCCGGCGCTCGCAGACGCACAGGGGGCCTAGGCGCCCGAAACGCCGCAGATCCGTCCGGTACCAGCCGCGGCCGCAGGTCAACGCGGAGCACAGATCCTCCCACGACGACTCGATGGCCGTCGTGCGGTCGCGGTCCGCCAGGCGCAGACACATTTGCGTCCTGCGCTCGACACACGCCTCGTCCAGCACCGTGATGGCGCCGGCTTGCGGCGCCCCGGCCGCGAGGCTACCCGGCACTGCGGCCAGAAGCAGGATCGCGGCCAGGAGAGAGCTGAAAGGGTCATGCCGGTGGCGCATGGGTCACTCCATGGGAAATTGACTGATCAATGCGGCGTCCGTAATCGCCCCTGGGCCGCACCGGGATTGCACAAGCCTGCCCTCCCCCGAGTCTAGGCCAAGGCGCTGGGCCCGCCCAGTTCTGCGGTTGCCTCAGGCCCGGTCCAGCCTCCGGTACTGGATGGCCTCCGCCACGTGGGCGCTGGCGATGGAGCCCGACGAGGACAGGTCGGCAATGGTGCGCGCCACCTTGAGCACCCGATGGTACGCGCGCGCCGAAAGGTTCAGCCGCCCGATGGCGTGCCTGAGAAGCGCTTCGCCGGCCGGGTCCGGGGCGCAGATGCTCTCGATCTCCCTGACGCCGAGGAGGGCGTTGGATCTGCCCTGACGCTCCATCTGTCTGGCATGGGCGTCCTCCACCCGCCGGCGGATGGATTCGCTGGATTCACCCGCGGCCTGGCGCGTCAATTCCGCCTCGGGCACCGAGGGCACCTCGATCTGGATGTCGATCCGGTCCACCAAAGGTCCGGAAATCCGGCTCCGATACCGCGTCACCTGATCCGGCGTGCAATGGCATTTGCCGCTGGGATGGCCCAGGTAGCCGCAGGGGCAGGGATTCATGGCGGCCAGCAATTGGAAACGTGCGGGGAAATCCGCCTGACGGGCGGCGCGGGACACAGTGATCTTTCCCGACTCCAGGGGCTCCCGCAGAACCTCAAGGACCTTGCGGTCGAATTCCGGCAGCTCGTCCAGAAACAGCACCCCGTTCAGGGCCAGGGAAATCTCACCAGGACGAGGCTCGCTTCCCCCACCCACGAGGGCAACGGCCGAAGCGGTGTGGTGGGGCGCACGGTAGGGCCGCCGCTTCCAGTTGGAAATGTGGAAGCCCCCGCTGCCCAGGGACTGAATGGCAGCCGACTGCAGAGCTTCCTCGTCACTCATGATCGGAAGGATGCCGGGGAAGCGGCTCGCCAGCATGGACTTTCCGGTGCCCGGCGGCCCCATCATCAGCACGCTATGGCCGCCCGCCGCGGCGATCTCCAGGGCACGCTTTGCATGCGTCTGCCCCTTCACTTCCTGCATGTCGGAGTATCTGGGCTCCGCCATTCCCGCCTGGACGGCATAGGGCGCGAGCGCCTCGCGGCCTGCAAGGTGAGCACATACTTGCAACAAGGACTTGGCCGGATAAACGGGAGCATCGGTCACCAGCGCCGCCTCCGGAGCGTTCTCCTCCGGCAGCACAAAACCGCGGCCGTTGCGGCTGGCGTGATAGGTCATGGCGAGGGCGCCCCGGATGGGGCGCAGTTCCCCGGTCAGGGCCAGTTCCCCCGCCCACTCATAGCGTTCCAGCTGATCCGCCGGCACCTGCCCGGAGGCGGCCAGGATGCCGAGGGCAATGGGAAGATCGAAGCGGCCGCTCTCCTTGGGCAAATCGGCGGGCGCCAGGTTGACGGTGATGCGGCGGGCCGGGAACTCGAACCTCGCATTCTGGAGGGCGGCCCGCACCCGGTCCTTGGCTTCCTTCACTTCGGTGTCCGGGAGCCCCACGATGGTAAAGCTGGGAAGGCCCCCGGCCAGATGGACCTCGACGGTTACCGGAGGCGCCTCCATGCCGGCAAGAGCCCGGCTGTGAAGGACGGCAAGGGACATCCGGTCAGGATCGCGAATCGCGGATCGAACCGGCGGGGCCGCAAATCATCCTTCCGGCCTTAGCCACTTTTCCAACTCAGCGATTTTTGCCTCCAGAAGTTCCAGCTTTTCCCGGGTGCGAGCCAGCACCTCCCGCTGGACGTCGAATTCCTCCCGGGTGACCAGATCCAGGCGCGCGAACACTCCCGAAAGCACGGCCCGCACGTTCTTTTCCATGTCCTTCGCCGGGCTGGCGGCCAGAGCCTCGTTGATCTTTCCGCTGATCTCCTCGATGACTTTCTGATTGAGCATGCCACGGCCTCCTTGCCGCGAGTTTAGCAGATCGTTACTGCGCACCACTCATTCCAATGGCATGAAGCCCGTCCTTGGCAAAAACGAAACATAGGTGTTTGCGACGCAACAAGATATGCACCTGTTTGGTGCGTAGAGCGGGAAATACGCCTCGATTCGGTGCGCGCATCCGAGGATCTTCGATGCGACAAAAATACTAACTCATTGTCTTTAAATATATTTGCAACTGGCACGGAAGCTGCAAAAGCCCTAACGCAAGCATTTGCAGCACCTTCGATCAACCTAGGAAAAGGAACCTGAAATGAGCAAGAAGCTTCTCGCGGCCGCTGCTGCGGCTACCCTACTCAGCCCGGCTTTCGCGGTGGCCCAGGAGTCGCCCCACAGCTTTGCCGCCAACGTCGGCCTCTACAGCCAATATGTCTTCCGCGGACTCGCCCAGACCAACGAAGAACCGGCCATCCAGGGCGGCTTCGACTATTCCTACGCCTTCAGCGGCGCCCCGGTCACCTTCTATGCCGGCACCTGGGGATCCAATATCAGCTGGCTTCAGGACGCCAACCTTTACAGCGGTGGCGGCAGCCTGGAGCTGGATTTCTACGGCGGCCTCAAGGGCAATTTCGGCGCCTCCGACTTCACCTGGGACGTGGGCTACCTTTACTACTGGTATCCCGGCGACACGCCACTGGCGGTGCCCCCGGGCTATTTCATCGACGCCGACACCCAGGAACTCTACGCGGCCCTGGGCTGGAAGTGGTTCACGGTCAAGTATTCCTACAGCCTGAGCGACACCTTCGGCGTGGACGACGCCAAGGGCACCGATTACTGGGATTTCAAAGTCAGCTTCCCCGTGGCGGACTCCGGCGTGACCCTGGGGGCCCATTACGGCATCCAGTCCTATGACGGCACCGACCCGCGGAACGTGTTCGGCGTCTCCAACGACGATCTCTTCAGCTACACGGACTGGTCCCTGAGCATCGCCTACGATCTGGGCAAGGCCACTCCGAAGCTCAAGGGGTATGAACTCGGCGCCATGTACACGGACACCGACGTGGAAAGCACCTGCGCCTATGGTTCCATCACCGATGTCGGCTTCCTGGCCGGCCCCCTCGGCTCGGGCGCCTGCACCGGCATCTTTCCCAAGAACAACGCCGACAGCCAGTTCGTGGTCTGGTTCAAGGGCTCGTTCTAAGAGTCTGGGTCAAACGGGCGGGGAAGGCACACTGCGTCCCCGCCCCCAACAGAGGACGCTCGCATGAAACTCGTAACCGCAATCATCAAGCCCTTCAAGCTTGACGAGGTCCGCGAAGCGCTGTCCGCCATCGGCGTGCAGGGCATCACCGTGACCGAGGTCAAGGGATTCGGCCGGCAGAAAGGACACACCGAGCTCTATCGGGGCGCGGAGTACGTCGTGGATTTTCTGCCGAAAGTGAAAATCGAGGCCGCCATCAAGGACGAACTGCTGGAACAGGTCATCGAGGCCATCGAGAAGGCCGCGCGCACCGGCAAGATCGGTGACGGCAAGATCTTTGTCGCGGACCTGGACCAGGTCGTCCGCATCCGTACCGGCGAGACCGGCCCGGAAGCCCTGTAGGAGAACGCCATGAAAAAGCTATTCGCACTGTTTGCCCTCATCGGCGCCATCGGCTTCACCGCTCCCGCCTACGCCCAGGACAAGCCGGCAGAGGCCCCGGCAGCAGCGGCCCCCGCTGAAGCCGCGCCGGCGGCGGCCACGGCCGCTGCCGGCGAAACTGCCGCACCGGCCCCCACCGTGGACAAGGGCGACACGGCCTGGATGCTGGTGGCCACGCTGCTGGTCATCATGATGACGGTTCCAGGACTGGCCCTCTTCTATGGCGGCCTGGTGCGGGCCAAGAACATGCTCTCGGTGCTGATGCAGGTGCTGGTCGTGTTCTCGGGTATCGTGGTGGTCTGGATGATCTATGGCTACAGCCTGGCCTTCACGGAATCCAGCCCCTACCTGGGTTCGTTCGGCAAGCTCTTCCTCGCCGGGGTCAACGGCGACTCCCTGGCGGACACCTTCTCCGAGGGCGTGAAGCTGCCGGAGTACGTGTTCATCGCCTTCCAGGCCACGTTCGCGGGTATCACCTGCGCGCTCATCGTGGGCTCCTTCGCCGAGCGTATCAAGTTCTCGGCGGTGCTCCTGTTCAGCCTGCTGTGGTTCACGTTCTGCTATGTCCCCATCGCCCACATGGTGTGGGGCCCGGGCGGCTGGCTGCTGGGAATGGGCGCCCTGGACTTCGCCGGCGGCACCGTGGTGCACATCAACGCGGGCGTGGCGGGCCTGGTAGGCCCCTACGTGATCGGCAAGCGGATCGGCTACGGCAAGGAGGCGCTGCCTCCCCACAACCTGGCCCTGACCATGGTGGGCGCTTCCCTCCTGTGGGTGGGCTGGTTCGGCTTCAACGCGGGATCCAACCTGGAGGCCACCAGCGGCGCGGCCCTGGCCTTCCTCAACACCCTGGTGGCGACCGCCGCCGCGACCCTGAGCTGGAGCGCGGGCGAGGCAGTGTCCAAAGGTAAACCCTCCATGCTGGGTGCCGCCTCGGGCGCGGTGGCCGGCCTCGTGGCCATCACTCCTGCATGCGGCACGGTGGGCCCGATGGGGGCCATCGTCATTGGCCTCGCCGCCGGCGTGGTCTGCCTCTGGGGAGTTAACGGCCTCAAGCGCCTTCTGGGTGCCGATGATTCCCTGGACGTGTTTGGTGTCCATGGCGTCGGCGGCATTCTCGGCGCGGTGCTCACCGGCGTCTTCACCGCGCCGGGCCTCGGCGGCACCGGCGGCGACGACTTTTCCATCGGCGGCCAGGTGGTCACCCAGATCACGGCGGTGGGCGTGACCATCGTCTGGTCCGGGGTGGTGGCATTCATCGCTTACAAGGTGGTGGACATGGTGGTGGGCCTGCGCGTAGCCGAGGAGGAAGAGCGCGAAGGCCTGGACATCGCGTCCCACGGCGAGAGCGCATACCGCGTGTAACATCATTTCTTGGCAGAACGGGACGGGCGCCTCGGCGCCCGTTCTTTTTTTGTGGCGCCGGCCCGCCGCCCTACAATAGGCGCCTGGAGGAATTAAACCATGGACGTGCGCGGACGGCGCTACACGCTCACCATTTCCTGCCCGGACCGTCCGGGCATCGTCGCCGCGGTCTCGGGTTTCATCGCCGGCCACAACGGGTGGATCACCGAAGCCAACCACCACTCGGACCACGGTAGCGACTGGTTCTTCATGCGGCACGAGATTCTCGCCGAATCCCTGCCCTTCGGGCTGGAGGACTTCCGTACCCGCTTCGCGCCCATTGCGTCCGCGTTCGGCATGCGCTGGCGGGTGAGCGATTCGGCGGCGAGAAAGCGGGTCGTCATCCTGGTCAGCAAGCAGGATCATTGCCTCTACGACCTGCTTTACCGCTGGCGCAGCCAGGACTTCGAATTCGACATTCCCTGCGTGATTTCAAACCACGACGACCTGCGCGGTTTCGTGGAATGGCATGGCATTTCCTATTTTCATGTCCCGGTGACGCCTGAAACCAAGGAGGCCGCTTTCCGCCGGGTGATGGAACTGTTCGAGGAACAGGGGGGGGAATCCATGGTCCTCGCCCGGTTCATGCAGATCCTGCCGGCCTGGATTTGCGAGGCGCTCCCCGGGCGCATCCTCAACATCCACCACAGTTTCCTCCCTTCTTTCGCCGGAGCGCGCCCCTATCACCAGGCCTACGCGCGAGGCGTCAAGCTCATCGGCGCCACCTGCCACTATGTGACGGCCCAACTCGATGAGGGCCCCATCATCGAGCAGGATGTGATCCGCATCGACCACGGAGATTCGGTGGAGGACCTGGTGCGCTATGGGCGCGACATCGAGAAGTCAGTGCTCGCCAGGGGTTTGCGCTACCACGTGGAGGACCGTGTCCTGCTTCACGGCCACAAGACCATCGTTTTCAAGTAGCGCCGGCAAGGGCGCCGGAGTTTTTTGCTAGAATCCCTGCTCTCTCCCTTTCTCAGGGATCCCCGTCATGACCGTCCCCCATCTCACCACCGCCCTGTCCGGCCCCCTCCTCGACCTGGAGCGGCGCATGCTGGAGGCAATGCCCAGGATCGAGCATTGGCTGCGCAGCCAGTGGATGGAGCACGCGGCGCCCTTCTATTGCTCGGTAGACCTGCGCAACAGCGGCTTCAAGCTTTCCCCCGTGGATACCAACCTGTTCCCGGGCGGGTTCAACAACCTTTCCCCCGAGTTCATGCCCTTGTGCGTCCAGGCGGCCATGACCGCGGTGGAAAAGATCTGCCCCGAGGCCCGGGGGGTGCTGGTGGTTCCGGAATCCCATACCCGGAACACGTTCTACCTGCAGAACGTGTCCACCCTCGCGTCCATCCTGCGCCAGGCAGGCATGAACGTGCATGTGGGCACGCTGATCCCGGAGATCACGGCGCCGACCACACTCCCCCTGCCTGACGGAACTGCCCTGACCCTGGAACCCCTGCAGCGCAAGGGGAACCGGCTGGGGGTGGAGGGTTTCGACCCCTGCGTGGTCCTCCTGAACAACGACCTCTCGGGCGGGGTGCCGGCGATTCTGGAGAATATCGAGCAGGCCATGATGCCCCCCCTGCATGCCGGCTGGAAGGTTCGGCGCAAGTCGCGCCACTTTGGAGCCTTCGAGGAAGTCACCCGGCAGTTCGGGGAGCTGCTGGGCATCGACCCCTGGCTGCTCAATCCCTACTTCGGGGTCTGCGGCAAGATCAATTTCAAGGAGAAAAAGGGGGAGGAGTGCCTGGCGGGCTGGGTGGACGAGCTGCTCAAGGAGATCCGGGCCAAGTACAGCGAGTATGGCGTCGAGCAGGACCCGTTCGTGATCATCAAGGCCGATGCCGGCACGTACGGCATGGGCATCATGACGGTCAAGGACGCGTCCGAGGTGCGCGGCCTGAACCGCAATCAGCGCAAGAAGATGGCCGTGGTCAAGGAAGGCCTCGAGGTCACGGAGGTGATGGTGCAGGAGGGCGTCTACACCTTCGAGAGCATCAACGACGCGGTGGCGGAACCGGTCGTGTACATGATCGACCACTTCGTGGTGGGGGGCTTTTACCGGGTGCATACCGGGCGCGGCCCCGACGAAAACCTGAACGCGCCGGGAATGCACTTCGTGCCCCTCGCCTTCGAGGCGCCCTGCTGTGCCCCCGACCCCCTCGCGGTCCAGCCCGGCTCCCCGCCCAACCGCTTCTACGCCTACGGGGTGGTGGCACGCCTCGCGCTGCTGGCGGCGGCCCTGGAACTGGAGCGCACGGATCCCCTGGCGGAGCATGCCGAGGCCGCCGCCTGAGGCCATGAACCTCCTGTTCGTCCTGGATCCCCTGGACGCCATCAAGACCTACAAGGACTCCAGCTTCGCCATGATGCGCGAGGCCGCGAGCCGGGGCCACGCCCTCTGGTCCTGCAGTCCCGAGGACCTGGCCTGGCGCGGTTGGGGGGTGACCGCCCAAGTGGCGCGCCTGAAACTCACGGGAGACGATCATCACTGGTATGCGGTGGAAGAAACCGCGGAGAAGCGGCTGGCCGACTTCGACGTGGTGATGATGCGCAAGGACCCGCCTTTCGACATGGAGTATGTCTACAGCACCTACCTGCTGGAACTGGCGGAGTCGGAGGGCGCCCGGGTGGTGAACAGCCCCCGCGGCATCCGGGACCTCAACGAAAAGTTCGCCATCGCCCGGTTCGCCCGCTTCACGCCCCCATCCCTGGTCAGCCGCAAGGAAGCCCTGCTGCGGGAGTTCCTGGCCGAGCACGGCGACATCATCCTTAAGCCCCTGGACGGCATGGGGGGCCACAGCGTTTTCCGGGTCCACCGGGAGGACCCCAACCTGGGCGTGATCCTGGAGACCGTGACCCACCACGGCACTCGCACCGTGATGGCCCAGCGCTTCATCCCGGAGATCTCCAAGGGAGACAAGCGGGTGCTGGTGATAGACGGGGAGCCGGCGCCCTTCGTGCTCGCCCGCATTCCCAAGAAAGGCGAGACCCGCGGCAACCTCGCCGTCGGCGGCACGGGCGTGGCACAGCCCCTCTCGCCCCGGGACCGGGAAATCGGCGAAGCCGTGGGGGCGGAACTCAAGGCCCAAGGCATGCTGCTGGTGGGCCTGGATGTCATCGGCGAGTACCTCACGGAAGTGAACGTCACCAGCCCCACCTGCATGCAGGAAATCTTCCAGCAGACGGGATTCAACGTCGCCGCCATGATGGTTGACGCCCTGGAGCGGACGTTCGCCAGAAGCGATTGACCGGCCGCAAAGACGCCGGCTTCAGGGAAACAGCAGAGCAATGCCTTGGCCTGATTTCTTCCGCTCCGCGTCGCCCCGCGGCTCCGCGCCACCGTGTATCGCAGTTTCCACCGTCCTGGGCCTGGCCCTGCTCGCCGCCGGATGCGGGCCCGGGGAAGCGCCGGTCTATGAAGAGCAGGCCTACGTCTTCGGAACCCTGGTGGAGATCAAGATCGCCGGCGAGCCCGAAAGCCGCGCCCGGGAGCTGGCGGGACATGTTTTCCGGGAGTTCGGGCGACTTCATGGCAAGCTCCATGCCTGGAAACCAGGGCCCCTGGAGACGGTCAACGAAGCCCTGGCCCGAGGCAGGACCGCCGAGGTGGACGCCGAGCTGGCGGCCATCATCCGCGACGCAGCGCGCCACGCGGAACGCTCCCGGGACCTCTTCAACCCCGCCATCGGCGAGCTGGTCCGGCTCTGGGGGTTCCACGCCGAGGAATTCACCGCCCGCCTCCCCGCCCGGGCGGCCGTCGAGGACCTGGTATCCGCCCGCCCCTCCCTCTCCGACGTGGTGCTGGACAGGGCAACCGTTTCCAGCCGCAACCCGGCGGTGCGCCTGGATTTCGGCGGTTACGCCAAGGGCTACGCCCTGGACCTTGCCAACCGTTACCTGCGCGAGCAGGGCGTGAAGAGCGCCCTCATCAATATCGGCGGCAACGTGCTTGCCGTAGGGAGCCGCGGCCCGCGGCCCTGGCGCATCGGCCTCCAGCACCCGCGCCAGCCCTCGGCGTTGGCCGCGCTGGAGCTTCGGGATGGGGAAGCCGTGGGGACCTCCGGAGATTATCAGCGCTACTTCATGCTGGACGGGCGGCGCTACTGCCACGTCATAGACCCGCGCACGGGATTCCCCGCCCGCGGCGTGCAGGCCGCCACCGTCGTCATTCCGCCGGGCCCGGAGGCAGGCACCCTGTCCGATGTGGCCACCAAGCCGCTGTTCATCGCCGGCAGGGACGGCTGGTTTGAAGCGGCAAAAGGGATGGGGGTGGAACAGGCGCTGCTCATTGACGAGGAGGGCACGATCCACGTCACGCGAGCCCTGGCGCAGCGCCTGCAGGTCCTGGACAAGACGGCAAAGCTGCGGGAAATACCCTGACCGGGGCCGGGAAGCAGCCCGGCGGCAGTTGCGCTAGAATGAAGTCTCCCCGGAATTTGCGCGGAAAAACACCATGATAGGAATACTGATCGTCGCCCATGGCACGCTTGGCGAGAGCCTGATCCATTGCGCCAGCCATTGCATGGGCGGCAGGCCCCTGCATCTGCGCGCCGTGGGCGTGACGGTGCACGACGAACCTGACGCCATCCTTCCCCAGTGCCGCGAATTGGTGCGCCAGCTGGACGACGGCGATGGCGTCATGGTGTTTTCCGACATTTGCGGGGCGACGCCGTGCAACATCGCCACCCGCCTGCGGGATGCCGGCCGGGTCGAGGTCATCACCGGCGTCAACCTGCCCATGCTGCTGCGGGCGCTGACCTACCGGGACAAGCCCCTCGCCGAGGTGGTGCAGAAGGCGCTGTCCGGCGGCCGCGACGGCGTGATGCGGATGGAGGAGGGCAACTCGGGGGCATGCGATGCAGCAGCGGGACGTTGAAATCGTCAACAAGCTGGGCCTGCACGCCCGGGCGGCCGCCAAGCTGACCCAGACCGCCGGGCAGTTCCAGAGCGAGGTCTGGCTCACGCGAAACAGCCGGCGCGTCAACGGGAAGAGCATCATGGGTGTCATGATGCTGGCCGCCAACAAGGGCTCCATCGTCGGCATCGAAACCAGCGGCCCGGACGAGGAAGCGGCCATGGACGCGCTTTCGCAGCTCATCGGCGACAAGTTCGGAGAGGGCGAATAGGTGGCGGACCAGCGCCTGCCAGCGGCACCCGCGCCCCGCATTCCCAGGGAAACCACGTGAGCTTTACCGTCCACGGCATCGGCGCATCGGGCGGCATCGCGGTGGGTTTCGCGCACCTGGTGTCCCACGCCACCCTCGAGGTCGCCCACTACGTGCTTCCCCAATCCCAGGTGGCGGAGGAATCGGCCCGCTTCCAGGCGGCCCTGGACGCCTCCCGGGCGGAACTCGACGCCCTGCGCAAGCATCGCCCCGCCGGCGCCCCAGCCGAGTTCGACGCGCTGCTCGACCTTCAGCTTTCGATCCTCGCCGACGAGCTGATCTCCAAGGCGCCTCGGGAGATGGTCGAAAAGGAGCAGTGCAACGCGGAGTGGGCCCTCAAGACCCACATGGACATGCTGGTGGCCCAGTTCGAGGAAATCGAGGACCCGTACCTGCGAGAGCGTCGGACCGACGTGGTGCAGGTGGTGGAGCGGGTGCTCAAATGGCTGCTGGGCCAGCCCGGGTATGTTCCTCCGCCGGCCGAGCGCGGGCAGAACACCATCCTGGTGGCCCACGATCTTTCCCCGGCGGACGTCATCCAGTTCAAGCAGCACCCCTTCGCGGCCTTCCTCACCGACGTGGGCGGCACCACTTCCCACACGGCCATCATCGCCCGCAGCCTTTCCATCCCCGCGGTGGTGGGCCTTCATCACGGCCGGCAGCTGATCCGGGAGAACGACCTGCTGATCGTGGATGGCGCCCAGGGGATCGTGATCGTCAACCCGGACAGCCAGGTGCTGGCCGAATACGAGCTGCGCCAGGAGCAGTGGGAACTGGAGCGGCAAAAGCTCAAGCGCATCCGCAGCACCCGCGCCACCACCCTGGACGGCACAGCGGTGGAATTGCACGCCAATATCGAGCTGCCGGAGGATATCGATCAGGTGAAGGAAAGCGGCGCCAGCGGCATCGGCCTGTTTCGCTCCGAGTTCCTGTTTCTCAACCGGGAGGACCTTCCGGACGAGGACGAGCAGTTCGAGGCCTACCGCAGCGTCGCGGAGGCCATGGGCGGGAAGCCGGTCACCATCCGCACCCTGGACCTGGGGGCGGACAAGCACCTGAACGGCGACGGACGGACCGCCGCCAATCCCGCCCTCGGCCTGCGCGCCATCCGGCTGTGCCTTGCCGAGCCGATCATGTTCCATACTCAGCTCAGGGCGATTCTCCGGGCATCGTTTTACGGCAAGATCCGCATCCTGATCCCCATGCTGTGCAGCCCCCAGGAGCTGGCGCTGACCCGCCAGGCCATCGAACGCGCCAAGCAAAGCCTCGCCGACGAGCACGCGCGCTTCGACCGCGACATCCTGGTGGGCGGCATGATCGAGGTTCCGGCGGCGGCCCTGGCCCTTAGCCATTTTCTGCGCAAGCTGGACTTTATCTCCATCGGGACCAACGACCTGATCCAGTACACCCTCGCCATCGACCGGGCGGACGACAGCGTGGCCCATTACTACGACCCCCTGCACCCGGCCATTCTCGGCCTCCTGCACCAGGTGATTCGGTCCGCCAACCAGGCCAACGTGCCGGTGGCGTTGTGCGGCGAGATGGCGGGAGACCCCTCCCTGACCCGGTTGCTACTGGGCTTCGGATTGCGCCAGTTCTCCATGCATCCGGCGCATCTGCTCACCGTGAAACAGCAGGTGCTCAAGGCCAGCCTGCCGGAAGCCGTGAGCACCGCCCACAAGATCCTGCGCAGCGACGAACCCGAAAAAGTCCTGGCGCTTCTGGCCAAGCTCAACGCCTGACGGTCCGCGTCCCGGCCGCCGTGTCGCGCGGCAGGCCGCCCATAACTGGCTATAATGGCGCGCAACCCGATGGTTTTCCCCACGCCCCATGCATGACCCCGCTTCCATAGGCGCCGTCACCCCGCAGACCGCTGAGTTCGACAGCCCGCTCCAGGTCAGGAGCGGGGCCATCCTAGATGGTTACCAGCTGGTGTACGAGACCTACGGGGAGCTGAACGCGGGGAAAACCAACGCGGTCCTTGTTTGCCATGCCCTGTCCGGCAACCATCACGTGGCCGGGCACTATGAAGACAATCCCCGGAGCACCGGCTGGTGGGACAACATGGTTGGGCCGGGCAAGCCCCTCGACACCAACCGCTTCTTCGTGATCGGGGTGAACAACCTCGGCGGCTGCCATGGATCCACCGGGCCCTCCACCGTTGACCCCAGGACCGGCAAGCCCTACGGGCCACGCTTTCCCGTGGTAACCGTGGAGGACTGGGTGGAATCCCAGGCACGGCTCGCCGACCGCCTCGGCATCGAGCAATTCGCGGCGATCATCGGCGGCAGCCTTGGCGGCATGCAGGCCCTGCAATGGTCCCTGGATCATCCCGAGCGGGTGCGTCACGTGGCGTGCATCGCGGCTGCGCCCAAGCTCACCGCCCAGAACATCGCCTTCAACGACGTGGCGCGCCAGGCGATTCTCACGGACCCGGATTTTTACGGCGGCGACTTTTACGACAAGGGCGTGCTACCGCGGCGCGGCCTCCGGCTGGCACGCATGCTGGGCCACATCACCTATCTCTCCGATGACTCCATGGCCGAAAAATTCGGCCGGGTGTTGCGCTCCGGTGCGCTCAGCTTCGGCTTCGACGTGGAATTCGAAATCGAGTCCTATCTCCGCTACCAGGGAGACAAGTTCGCCGACCACTTCGACGCCAACACCTATCTCCTCATGACCAAGGCCCTGGACTACTTCGACCCCGCCCTCGAGCACGGCGGGGACCTTTCCGCGGCATTCCGCGTGGCCAGGGCGAACTACCTGATCGTCGCCTTCACCTCGGACTGGCGCTTTTCGCCTGAGCGCTCCCAGGAAATTCTGAAGGCATTGCTGGACAACGAGCTCGACGTGAGCTACGCGGAGTTCAAGACCGTGCACGGCCACGACTCCTTCCTCATGACCGATCCGCACTACCACGAACTGATGCGGGCCTATTTCCATAGCATCGAGATTTAGACCTCATGTATCAGGGAACCCTCCACGAAGCCCCCGCCATCGTATCGCGCCCGGACCTTGCCGCCATCGCCGAGTGGGTGCGCCCGCGGGCCAAGGTGCTGGACCTGGGCTGCGGCGACGGAACCCTGCTGGGCTACCTGGCGGAAACGCGGCAGGCTTCGGGCTACGGCGTGGAGATCAGCGAAGCCAACGTCCTGGCCTGCGTGCGCAACCGCGTGAATGTCATTCAGAGCGACCTGGAGAGCGGCCTCTCGGCGTTCGAGTCCGCGTCCTTCGACTACGTGATACTGTCCCAGACCCTGCAGGCCATGCATCACACGGAAGAGATCGTCCGGGAGATGCTCCGGGTCGGCCGGGAGGGTATTGTTTCCTTTCCCAACTTCGGCCACTGGCGCAACCGCCTGCAGATCCTGCTCGGCAACATGCCGGTGTCCGAGGCGCTCCCCTATCAGTGGTTCGACACCCCCAACATCCACCTGTGCACGGTCAACGATTTCGAGACCTTCTGCGCCCACCATGGGGTGCGCATTCTGGAACGGCGGGTCCTGCACATGGGCAGGGAAGTGACCACGCTGCCCAACCTGCTCGGCTCCATCGCGGTGTTCCGGATCGAGCAGCGGACCTGATCAGTCAGGAGCCTTGCCCCGCTCCAGCCCATCCAGGGTGGAGCGCATGACGGCCAGCAACCCGAGCCCGGGAAGCGCGGCGAGAAAAGTGAGGAAGAAGAAGCTCACCCAACCCAGCGCTTCAACGACGAATCCGGAAGCCGGCCCCACGTAAACCCGCCCCACCGCGGCAAGGGCCGACAGCAGGGCATACTGGGTGGCCGTGTAGCGGTGGTTGCACAAAGCCATCAGCAGCGCCACGAACGCGGCGGTCCCCATCCCGCCCGAGAGATTTTCCACCGCCACCGCCAGCACCATCAGCGGGTAGCTGTGGCCCACGGCCGCGAGCCACATGAAGGTAAGGTTGGATACCGCCTGCAGCACGCCGAAGACCATCAACGCGCGGTATAGCCGCAGCTTGACCATGAGGGTCCCGCCGAACAGAACCCCCAGAATGGTGGCGGCCAGTCCCATGCCCTTGTTGATGGCGCCCACATCCGTGGGGGAGAATCCCGCGCCGCGGATCAGGAAGGCGGTGGTCAGGCTGCCGGCGAAGGCGTCGCCCAGCTTGTAGAGAACGATCAGGAGCAGCAGCCAGAGGGCGCCGCGCCGGGAGAAGAACTCCCGCAGCGGTTCCAGCACCGCCTGCTGGAGGCTGCGCGGCGCAATCACCTCCCCGTCGGGCTCGGGCCCCCAGAGGGTTGCGATCATGCCTATCATCATCAGGCCCGCCATCAGCCAGTAGGTTTCCTGCCACCCGATGCGGTCCGCGAGAATGAGTGCCAGAGCTCCCGAAACCAGCATGGCGACCCGGTACCCCAGCACCGAAACCGCCGCGCCCACGCCGCGCTCGCGCTCCTTCAACAGGTCGGTCCGGTAGGCATCCACCACGATGTCCTGGGAAGCGGAACTGAAAGCCACCAGCACGGCGAGGGCCGCCACTGCCCAGGGCGCATGGGCCGGAGAAAGGGAGCCCATGGCGGCAATGCCCGCCATCAGGAGCAGTTGCGTCACCAGGATCCAGCCCCGGCGGCGGCCAAAAGCGGGCGGGACAAAGCGGTCCATGAGGGGCGCCCACAGGAATTTCCAGGTGTAGGGCAGGCCGGCGAGGGTGAATATCCCG
>Ga0210362_1284707_pt1 | contig 35056 bp, 33 predicted proteins | sample S625metaT_FD_159713 | JGI IMG/M metagenome (GOLD analysis project Ga0210362, IMG submission 159713) | Metatranscriptome of estuarine sediment microbial communities from the Columbia River estuary, Oregon, United States - S.625 (Metagenome... | ecosystem: Environmental > Aquatic > Marine >... | reverse complement strand
CTGCCATCATCCTTGTCTTCTCCGTCACCAGCCTCGTGTGCTCCTTCAGCTTCGGGTGGCTGCTGGGAGCGCCCATGTGGCTGCTGGTGGTCGTGGCGGTTCTTTACAACTTTTCGGGGGTGGCCGATTCATCCATCCACTCCACCTCCCTATCCGAATTGATTCGCCCCCGCTATCTGGGAGCGGCCTATTCCCTGCGCTCCTTGCTGGGCTTCGGGGCGGGCGCGGTGGCGCCCTGGGTCTTCGGCCTGGTCCTGGACTGGGGGCGGGGGCCTGCCCTCGGTTCCGAGGCGTTGGCCTGGGGGCTGGCCTGGGCGTCCCTGGGCATTGGGGGGCTGCTGGGTCCCGTTGCCATCTGGCGCCTTCGGGCAATGCCGGAAGCCACCCGCATGGCGGGGGGGAAGCGTTAAGCGACGCCGCGCTCGAAGGACGGCGGAGAAACCCCGAACTTCACGGCGAACTTGATGGCCAGTTCGTCGAACGCCTTCTCGTCGTTCATGAGCCGCTTGTAGGTGAACAGCACGTCCCACATGTTCCGGGTCCCGGACCCGCTTTCGGCCGCCTTGACCAGTCCTTCGATGAAGCGGTCAATGCCCGGCATCTCCGGCCGGTCGGCATTGTGGGGCATGCGGCCGAGAAAGGCCGCCAATTGCTTTAGCCCCGGCCCGTCGGCGCCCCGCACCCGGGAAAAGTCCAGGGCGGCCCCGTCATCGGAGGCGCACGCCGCCAGGACCTCTTCAATGGGCGGCAGCGCGGCGTCGGTGATGCGCGCGGGCATCTGAAAGACCCTTCGGTTTCCCAGGTGGCGCGCCCTGGCCTGGCGAAAGCCGGCGAAAATCGGCCCGCCAAACTCCCGCTCGTGGCGTTCCTCGAGATCGCTCAACGCGCTTGCGTTGTCCATCCCCAGGTAAAGGGAGGCGAGCATGCGCCATGCTCCCTCGTCCCGGCAGCCGTTTTCCAGCATTTGCTCCAGTCTCTGCACGGTCTCGCGCGCGGAGGCGGTGACTTCATCGAGGTCCTGGTGCTCGTGGGCGGCGTCGGAAACGGCGGAGGAAGTGAAGTCCAGATCGAAGATATCGGTGCTTTTCACGGCTCTCGCACTCTCTGTCGTGTTATGCGCCTAGTCTAAACGAGCCGCGGGTGGTGTAAAGGGTGTTGATGCCCTCGACATATGACATTTTACTCAACCTCGGTCGCGGGAGCCATCCCAACCGGGAGGCGCCCCGGGAAGGCCGTTCCCGGAAACCCAGGCTGATTCAGGAGATCTTGAAGGCGGAGGGGATCTTCAGGAGGGAAACTTGGCGCGGAAGCCGGCCATGAGATCCCGGAGGGTAGCCTCGTTGCCGGTGAAACGATGGTATTCGAACAGGACCTGCCACATGAGCTTGGTTCCGCTGGGGCTGGACGCGGCGTTCAGCAGGGCGTCGATGAAGGTTTCTATGCCGAGCAGGTGGGGCCGCTTGTCCCTGGGCAGGCGGCTGAGCATTTCCTTCAATTCGTTGAGACCTCCGGCATCCGCTCCCCGAACCCTGGAAAAATCAAACTCGACGCCGTCGGATGCCGCGCAGGCCGCCGCGATCTCCTCGGCCTTGGGCAGGCTGCCCGCCGAGAGGCGCGCCGGCATGTCGAACAATTTGCGCGCGGGGGTGCGCTGGACCCGGCGCTGCTGGGGAATGGTGAATATGTTGGTGCCGAAGATATCCCGGTGTTTTTCCTCGAGGGCGTTCAGCTCCTTGATGCGGTCCAGGCCGATGTAGAGCGATCCCAGGAGGCGCCAGGCGGATTCGTCCTTGCACTCCTTCTCCAGGGCTTCCTGCAGTTCCTGGACTGCCTTTCCGGCCAAGTCCCCGGCGGCTTCCACGTGGGCGCTGTAGATCAACTGGTCCGCCAGTTCCTGGACAGCCGCGGGGGCGGTGAAGTCCAGGTCAAAGATGTCGGTGTTTCTCATTCTTTCCGTCCTCCCTTTGCCGTTTTCACCGGCGTCCCGGATTTTAGCCACTCGGCGATGCCCCGTCCCGGGCATTTTTCCTGTTCCCCGCACTCCCCGACGCGGCGCGCGGACGCCCCCAGTCAGAGGCGGCGACAGGCTCAAGTCATCCTGTTCCTTCGTCAATGCCGCGGGCAGGCCTGGCCGGCGGCCCCCAATGCCGGATCCGTGCTTCTATTTCTGCCAGCACCGCCCGTTTCTGTCCGTTGCTGAAAACACTCCAGCCGCCGATCTCGTCCAGGGTTCTGTAGCATCCCAGGCACACGCCTCGCCCGGGGTCCATGGCGCAGACCTTCACGCAGGGGGATGGAACGTCGCTGGGCAGGCTCATGGCTGCCGGAGGCGTTTGCTGAGCAGGGCGCGAGCCGCTTTCGACGCCGGCTCGCGTTCCAGGAATTCGGAGATGTACGCCCCCGCGTCCAGCATCTTGTCCAGATCGACCCCCGTTTCGATCCCCAGACCGTTCAGCATGTAAAGGACATCCTCAGTCGCAACGTTGCCGGTGGCGCCCTTGGCATAGGGGCAACCCCCGAGCCCTGCCACGGACGAGTCCAGCACCGCGACGCCGCACTCCAGGGCCGCGTAGCAGTTGACGAGGGCCTGGCCGTAGGTGTCGTGGAAATGCCCCGCGAGCCTGTCCACCGGCACCCGCCGGGCCACGGCTTCGATCATCGCCCGCGTTTTCCCCGGCGTGCCGACGCCGATGGTGTCCCCGAGGGACACTTCGTAACAGCCCAGATCCAGCAGCCGCCCTGCGACTTCGGCCACGGTGCCGGACGCCACCTCGCCCTCATAGGGACATCCCAGCACGCAGGAAACATAGCCGCGGACGCGGACATTGCGGTGGCGAGCGGCGTCGCACACTTCCCGGAAGCGCTCCAGCCCCTCGGCGATGGAGCAGTTGGTGTTCTTCCCGGAGAAGGTCTCGCTGGCCGCCGAGAAAACCGCGATCTCGTCCGCTCCCGCGGCCAGCGCCGCCTCGAACCCCTTCAGGTTCGGCACCAGCACAGGATAGGAAACGCCGGGCTTGCGGGCGATGCCTCGCAGCACCTCGGCGCTGTCCGCCATCTGTGGCACCCACTTGGGGGAAACAAGACTTCCCGCCTCCACCACCGGCAATCCCGCGTCGGCAAGGCGATGGATCAGCTCGATTTTCGCTTCCAGGGGCACGATCCGGCCCTCGTTCTGCAGGCCGTCACGGGGACCGACTTCCACCAGCTTGACGCGTTTCGGAAGGCTCATGATAGGTCAGGATTCATCACCACAGAGATCGCAGAGGTCGCAGAGAACAGCAACCCATTATTTGTCGCAGAACCAATGTGCTCACGGCCACATTCCGAGTGTGAATAGATGGCAGGTGGCATCGCACATCTGGTCAGAGCCGAAGAGAAAAACCAGGAGGAACCCGGTTCCTACGGCGCCGAGAGTCGCGACCAACGGAGAGATACCGGGCGGTTCCCTAGAGTATGCGATCACGGCCCACGAGTAGAAGACGATCGCAAACGCGAGGATCAGGAATCGCGCACCGGGATTCGGTCTCGAAGCGTCCCACATGTTTCGATCTCTTCGCACTCCGTGTCCTCTGTGGCCAATCAGCCTTTCTCCTCGAAGGCGATGAGCTCCATGCCTTCCTGCACCTGATCGCCCTTGCGGAAGCGGATCGCCTTCACGATGCCGGTGCCGGGGGCGGTGATGGTGTGCTCCATTTTCATGGCTTCCAGGATGAGCAGTGGCACGCCGCGCTTCACGGTGTCCCCCTCTTTGACCAGGATGTCGATGATGGTTCCCGGCATGGGGGCGCTGAGGGTGCCGCCGGGACCTTCCTGCTCCATGGCCTGGAGGAGGGGATCGAAGAGCACGAGCCGATGACACGCGGCCCCCAGCAGGACCGTGATCTCGTCGCCCCGGCGCACGACACTTGCGCGCTTCTGGACGCCGCCGAGATTCACCACCATGTCACCTTGCGCATCCAGCTCGCCGGTCACGGCGAGCGCCCCTGCCGGCAGCTCCAGCAGGTAATGTCCCCGCCGGTAGTGGGCGATGACCGGGACTTCCCGCTCGCCGTCCCGGAACAGAAGAGCGTGATGGTTGTCCTCGTTCAGGCGCCAGCCATTGCGCGAGTGCCAGGGAGAATGGGGGTCCTGGGAGGCTGCCGCGAGGCGCGCCGCGCCGGCGTCGATGCGCATCAACTCCGACAGCACCGCCACCGCCAGGATCTCGTCCGAGGCCGGCCGGGTTTCGGGCGTCAGGTCGCTACGGTGGCGATCGATGAGCGCGGTGTCCAGATCGCCGCCCGCGAAGGCGGGGTGGGCCGCGATGGCGGAGAGCAGCTGCAGGTTGGTGGAGACGCCCGCCACCTGGAACTCCAGCAGGGCGCTGCGCAGGCGGCGCAGGGCCGAAGACCGGTCCCTGTCCCAGACGATCAGCTTGGCGATCATGGGGTCGTAATACATGCTGATCTCGTCCCCTTGGCGCACCCCGACATCCACCCGCACATGGGCGCTGGCCTCCGGAAACCGCAGGTGGCTGACGCGGCCCACCGAGGGCAGGAAATCCCGGCCCGGGTCCTCCGCATAGACCCTGGCCTCGATGGCATGGCCGTTGATGACGAGATCGTCCTGGGTCAGGGGCAGCGCCTCCCCCGCCGCCACCCGCAGCTGCCACTCCACCAGGTCCTGGCCGGAAATCATCTCCGTCACCGGGTGCTCCACCTGGAGCCGGGTGTTCATTTCCATGAAATAGAACGCGCCCCCCTGCTCGGCGATGAATTCCACCGTGCCGGCATTGGCGTAGCCAATGGCTTTCGCCGCCGCCACCGCCGCCTGGCCCATTTCCCGCCTGCGCTCCCCGGTCATTCCAGGCGCCGGGGCCTCCTCCAGGACCTTCTGGTGACGCCGCTGCACGGTGCAATCGCGCTCGAAGAGGTGGAGCGCGTTTCCGTGACGGTCCGCGAACACCTGGACCTCGATGTGGCGCGGCCGGGCCAGGTATTTCTCCACCAGCACCCGGTCGTCGCCAAAGGCGGACAGCGCTTCGCGCCGGGCCGAGGCCAGGGCCGGCAGAAAATCCTGGGCGCGCTCCACGACGCGCATTCCCTTGCCGCCGCCCCCCAGGCTCGCCTTGATCAGCACCGGGTAGCCGACGGCTTCCGCGGCCCGGCGCAGGATTTCGTCGTCCTGGTCGTCCCCGTGATACCCCGGCACCAGGGGCACGCCGGCCTTTTCCATGATGGCCTTGGCGGCGCTCTTGGAGCCCATGGCGCGGATGGCCCCCGACGGCGGTCCGATGAAGGTGATTCCGGCGCTTTCGCACCGGGCGGCGAAGTCGGCGTTCTCGGCGAGGAAGCCGTACCCCGGGTGTATCGCCTGGGCACCGCTGGCCCGGGCGATTTCCAGGATGCGCTCCCCCCGCAGGTAGCTCTCGCGGGCCGGAGCGGCGCCGAGCAGATGCGCTTCGTCGGCCAGTGCCACGTGCCACCCATGGCGGTCCGCCTCCGAGTAGACCGCGACCGTGCCCACGCCGAGCCGGCGGCAGGTCCGGGCGATGCGGCAGGCGATTTCTCCGCGGTTGGCGATCAGGATCTTGTCAAACATGGCTTGCTATTTTCTCGACGCCACGGTCGCGGAGAAGGCCGAGATGGATGAAAACGCCCTTCATCTTTTTGGGTTAACGATATGCCGACACTCGGACCCGGAGGTCCAAGTGTCCGCTCCCTCCCCTCTCCTTGTGCCCATGGGTGTCAGGATTTTGTTTTTCGCGGGCGGGCCTTCCTTGGCTGGCTGGCCTTGGTGCCCTCCGTCCAACGCGGGCTTCGCTTCTCCAGGAAGGCGCCGATGCCTTCCTTTCCCTCGGAACTGGCGCGCAGACCGGCAATGAGTGCGGCCGTCTCTTTCGCGAGTTCCTCGTCCAGAGGGCGTCGGGCCACGTCCCTTACCAGGCGCTTGGCGGCGGCCAGGGCGGCGGGACCTCCCAGCAGGATCTGGGCCGCCGCCGCCTGCACGTGATCGTCCAGGTCCTGGGCTTCGCAGACGTCATGCACCAGTCCCATGCTGAGGGCCTGGGCCGCGTCGAAGCGCTCTCCGGTCAGGAAATAGCGCCGGGCCATGCGCTCGCCGATGGCGGCGATGACGTAGGGACTGATCACCGCCGGCACCAGTCCCAGGCGCACCTCCGACAGGGCAAAGGTTGCCTCGCGGCTGGCGATGGCGATGTCGCACGCGGCCACCAGTCCCACGCCGCCGCCGTAGGCCGCGCCCTGCACCCGGGCGATGGTGGGCTTGTTCAAGCCGTGAAGAGTTTGCATCAGCTCCGCGAGGCCCAGGGCGTCCCGCAGGTTCCTGCGGCGCGAGTAACCGGTCATGCGCTTCATCCAGTTGAGGTCGGCGCCCGCGGAGAAGCTCTTGCCCTGGGCCGAGAGCACCACCACCCGCACCGAGGCGTCCCGTTCCAGGACGCGCAGTGCCTGGGTGAGGCCCGAAATCAGCTCGTCGTCGAAGGCATTGTGCAACTCCGGCCGGCTCAGGGTGAGCGCGGCGATGCCGTTCTCCGCAACCTGCACCAGGATGGACTGACCCTTCAGGGAACCACTGTCGCGCGCCATGATTCGTTTTCCCTCGCCGGACCCGTCACATGCGGAACACGCCGAAGGTCGTGCTTTCGACGGGCTGGTTCAGTGAAGCGGAAAGGCCGAGGCCGAGCACCATGCGCGTCTCGGCCGGGTCGATGACGCCGTCGTCCCACAGCCGGGCGCTGGCGTAATAAGGATGGCCCTGGACTTCATACTGGCGGCGTATGGGTGCCGTGAACCGCGCCTCCTCCTCGGCGCTCCAGGCCTTGCCCGCCTTCTCCAGGGCCTCGCGCTTGACCTGGGCCAGGACGCTGGCCGCCTGCTCGCCGCCCATGACCGAGATGCGGGCATTGGGCCACATCCACAGGAAGCGAGGTCCGTAGGCGCGGCCGCACATGGCGTAATTGCCGGCGCCGAAGCTGCCGCCGATCACCACCGTGAGCTTGGGCACCCTGGCGCAGGCCACCGCCGTCACCATCTTGGCGCCGTCCTTGGCGATGCCGCCCGCCTCGTATTTCCGGCCCACCATGAAGCCGGTGATGTTCTGCAGGAACACCAGGGGAATGCCGCGCTGGCTGCAGAGTTCCACGAAATGGGCGCCCTTGAGCGCGGATTCCGAGAACAGGATTCCGTTGTTGGCCAGGATGCCCACGGGGTAGCCGAAGATGTGGGCGAAGCCGGTGACCAGCGTCGATCCGTAGAGGCTCTTGAACTCGTCGAATTCGCTGCCGTCCACGACGCGGGCGATCACCTCGCGAATGTCGAAGGGCTTGCGCGGGTCCAGGGGAATCACCCCGTGCAGCTCCTGGGGGTCGTGGAGCGGTGGCGCGGGTTCCCGCAGGGCGAGCCCGATCCGCTTGCGCCGGTTCAGGTTGGCGATGGCCCGGCGCGCGAGTCCCAGGGCGTGGGCGTCGTTCAGCGCATAGTGGTCGGCGACGCCGGAGACCCGGGCGTGCACGTCCGCGCCGCCCAGGTCCTCGGCGCAGACCACCTCGCCGGTGGCCGCCCGCACCAGGGGCGGTCCTCCCAGGAAGATGGTGCCCTGGCCCTTAACGATGATGCTCTCGTCGGACATGGCGGGGACATAGGCTCCGCCCGCGGTGCAGGAGCCCATCACCACCGCCACCTGGGGAATGCCCGCCGCCGACATGTTGGCCTGGTTGTAGAAAATGCGGCCGAAGTGGTCCCGGTCCGGAAACACCTCGTCCTGGCTGGGCAGGTTGGCGCCGCCCGAGTCCACCAGGTAGACGCAGGGCAGGTTGTTCTCCCAGGCGATTTCCTGGGCGCGGAGGTGTTTCTTGACCGTCATGGGGAAGTAGGTGCCGCCCTTCACCGTGGCATCGTTCGTCACCACCATGCATTCCTGCCCGCCGATGCGGCCGATGCCGGCGATGATGCCCGCGCACGGCACCTGGTTGTCGTACATGTCCCAGGCCGCCAGCTGGGACAGCTCGAGAAACGGTGAACCCACGTCCAGCAGCACCCGGATCCGCTCCCGGGGCAGCAGCTTGCCGCGCTCCATGTGACGCCGGCGGGCTTCGTCCCCGCCCCCCTGCTTGACCGCTTCCACCTTGGCCCTAAGATCGGACACCAGGGCGGTCATGGATTCCGCGTTGCTGCGGAATTCGTCGGAGCGGGGATTGATCCTGCTCGGGATGACGCGCATCACCAGCCTCCCGTGGCGAGCCAGCGTTCCAGTTGATCGAAGCGGTCGGCCCCCCAGAACGGCTCCCCGTCCACGATCACGAAGGGCGAGCCGAAGACTCCCCTGTCCAGTGCCGCCCGGGTCTCGGCCCTGGGCCGGTCCTTGACGGCCGGATCGCCGAGGGCGGCCAACAGGCCTTGCGCCTCCACCCCGCAGGATTGCGCCACCTGCGCGGTTACCTCGGGGTTGGAGATGTCACGGTCCTCCGCCATGTAGGCCCGGTACAGCGCCTGGGCGAGGCCCTTGGCGAGGGCGAGGTCCCGGTCGGCGACCCAGTAAAACGCCCGGGCCGGCGCCTGGGTGGCGATGGGGAACTTGCTGGGGACCCGGAACGGGACTTTCCAGAGCCGCGCGAACCGCGCCATGTCCCGCCGGGCATAGTCTCCCTTGAGGGGAAGCTCCGGCAGGGGCCGCCCCCCGGTAACCTTGAACACCAGCCCGAGCAGGATCGGCCGCCAGAGGGTCTCCCGCCCGAAGCGGGAGGCCAGGGAATCGATCCGCGTCGATCCCAGGTAGCCGTAGGGCGACGAGAAATCGAAGTAGAACTCCAGGGGGGCGGCCAAGGGCAGTCAGTCCTTCGCAATCTCGCGGCCGATGACCAGGCGCTGGATGTCGCTGGTGCCCTCGTAGATCTGGCACACCCGCACGTCCCGGTAGATGCGCTCCACGGGAAAGTCCGCGAGATAGCCGTAGCCCCCGTGGATCTGGATGGCATCGGAGCAAACCCTCTCCGCCGTCTCCGAGGCGAACAGCTTCGCCATGCAGGCTTCCTTCAGGCAGGGCTTGCCGGCGTCCCGGAGGGCCGCGGCATGGAGCACCAACTGGCGCGCGGCCTCGATCCCGGTCGCCATGTCGGCCAGGCGGAAGTTGACCGCCTGGTGTTCGAAAATTGTCTTGCCGAAGGCGGTGCGCTCCCTGGCATAGCGCAGGGCGGCCTGGTAGGCCGCCCGGGCCATGCCCACTGCCTGGGCCGCGACGCCGATGCGCCCGGACTCCAGGTTGGCCAGGGCAATGCGATAGCCCTCGCCCTCCTTCCCGATGCGGTGGTCCGCCGGGATGCGGCAGTCCTCCAGCACAATCTGGGCGGTATCCGAGGCCCGCTGCCCGAGCTTGTCCTCGACCCGGGCCACGATGTAGCCGGGGGTGGTGACCGGCACCAGGAAGGCCGAAATTCCATGCTTCCCGGCCCCCTTGTCGGTGACGGCGAACACGATGGCCACGTCCCCGTGCTTGCCGGAGGTGATGAACTGCTTGACTCCGTTCAGGATGTAGGCGTCGCCGTCGCGCACCGCGCGGGTGGCAAGGGCGGCAGCGTCGGATCCCACCTGGGGCTCCGTGAGAGCGAAAGCCCCGAGCAGGTCTCCGCGCGCCAGGGGCCGGAGGAAGCGCTCCTTCTGCTGCTCGGTTCCGTACTTGAGCAGGATGCCGCACACTAGGGAGTTGTTGACGCTCAGAATGGTGGAGCAGGCGCCGTCGCCGGCCGCGATTTCCTCCACGGCCAGGGCGAATGAGACATAGTCGGAGCCCGAACCTCCCCATTCCTCCGGGACCAGCATCCCCAGCAGGCCCAGCTGCGCCATCTCCCGCAGGGCTTCCCGCGGGAACGCGTGGCTGCGGTCCCACTCCGCGGCGAAGGGCGCCAGGCGCTCCCGGGCGAACTCGCGCACCGAGTCGCGGATCATTTGCTGCTCCTGGGTGAGGATCATGGCCACCTTTCTCTCAGTCGAGGAACTCGGCCTTCACGATGCGCCAATCCTGGTTGCCGTAGGTGAGGCGGGAGCAGCCGAGCTTGTCGGGCTCACCCTTGGGCGCCAGTTCGGAACGGGAGCGGTCCCCGGTGGGCTTGCCCATGAAGTGCCGCTCCAGCCAGACCTTGATGGTGCGGCTCGGATGGGTGCTGCGCACCAGGATCATCTGACCCTCCCAGCGCACGCAATTGGCGTCGTTGTCGGTGACGAACTCGACGAAGGCCTTGGGATCCTGCGCTTCCTGGGCGGAAAGCGGCAGGGGACACAAGGCGGCGATCAGGAGCAGCGCTCGAAACACGCGGTTGGGCATGGGTTCTCCCGTCGGGCGAGGCATGGCGCCGGGCATCCCCCGCTGGAGCTTCAGCTCTTGTGAGCCCGGGGTCCGGCCAGGAACCAGATGATGAGCCCCAGCACCGGCAGCACCAGGACCAGCAACGACCACACCACCTTCTTGCCGGTGGATACGTGGCTCTGAACGATGCTGATGATCGCCCATACCGCGATGGCCAGGTGCACCAGCCCCCAGAATCCCGTGACTTCCACTTTCATGCCTTTGTTTCCTCCAATGGGTTAGCCAGTTGCGGACGATCCGTCACAGCCGTTCCACCGCCATGGCCGTGGCCTCGCCGCCGCCGATGCACAACGCGGCGATGCCCCGGCTTAGGCCGTATTTTTCCAGGGCCGCCAGCAGCGTGACCAGGATACGGGCGCCGGAGGCGCCGATGGGGTGGCCCAGGGCGCAGGCCCCGCCGTGCACGTTGACCTTGTCGTGGGCGAGTTCCAGGTCGCGCATGGCCGCCATGGTGACCACGGCGAAGGCCTCGTTGATCTCGTAAAGCTCCACGTCCTTCCCGCTCCAGCCGGTCTTCTCGTACAGCCTGCGGATGGCGCCCACCGGCGCCGTGGTGAACAGCGCCGGTTCCTGGGAGTGCGTTGCGTGGGCCACGATTTTCGCTAGGGGGCGGATACCGCGCCGTTCCGCCTCCGAGAGTCGCATCAGCACCAGGGCGGCCGCGCCGTCGGAGATGGAGCTGGAGTTGGCGGCGGTCACCGTGCCGTCCTTGCGGAAGGCGGGCCTGAGGGAGGGAATCTTGTCCAGGTTGGCCTTGAGGGGCTGCTCGTCTTCCTTCACCGTGCGCTCGCCCTTGGGCGACCTCACGGTGACGGCCACCACCTCCCGGGAAAAGCTGCCGTCCCGGATGGCCGCCTGGGCCCGGGTCAGGGACGCGATGGCGAAACGGTCCTGGGCTTCCCGGGAGAACCGATACTGGCCGGCGCAGTCCTCGGCGAAGGTGCCCATGAGCCGGCCCTTGTCGTAGGCGTCCTCGAGCCCATCCAGGAACATGTGGTCCTTGACCTCCCCGTGGCCCAGCCGGAAGCCGGCGCGGGCCTTGGGCAGCAGGTACGGCGCGTTGCTCATGCTTTCCATGCCGCCGGCGACCATGATGCGGTTGGTGCCGGTGAGGATCAGATCATGGGCGAGCATGGCGGCCTTCATGCCGGAACCGCATACCTTGTTGATGGTGGTGCAGCCGGCCGAGAGGGGGAGCCCCGCCCCCAGGGCGGCCTGGCGGGCCGGTGCCTGGCCCTCTCCCGCGGGCAGCACGTTGCCGAAGATGACCTCCTGCACGTCGTCCTTGCCGACGCCGGCGCGCTCCACGGCGGCAGCGATGGCCGCCGCCCCCAGCTCGGGCGCCGTGCACCCCGCGAGGTCACCCATGAAGCCTCCCATGGGGGTGCGGGCGGCGCCTGCGATGACGATCGGATCCTGCATTTATTCCTCCTGAAGTGGAGCCGGCGGTCAGCCGGCTCCCGGCTGGAGTCCCGCGTCCCCGGCGATCTTTGTCAGCACGTCGCGGTAGTTGGGCAGCACTTCCTGGGGCGAAGACACCACCAGGTCCAGGTCCCGCAGCAGCCCGTCGCGGATTCCATAGACCCAGCCGTGCAGGGTCAGTTGCTGGTCCCGGGCCCAGGCGTCCTGGATGACGGTGGTGCGCGCGACATTGACCACCTGCTCGATCACGTTGAGTTCGCACAGCACGTCCAGTCGGCGCTCCGGGTCGGGGATCGCCGACAGGATGGCCCCGTGGCGTGTGCTCACCGCTTCCACCTGGCGCAGCCAGTTGTCGGCAAGGCCGACCCGGGTCCCGGCCATGGCGGCGCGCACGCCGCTGCAGCCGTAGTGGCCGCACACGATGACATGCTCCACCCGCAGCAGGTCCACCGCGAACTGCAGCACCGACAGGCAGTTGAGGTCGGTCTGCACCACCAGGTTGGCGACGTTGCGGTGGACGAACAGCTCTCCCGGCATCAGCCCCACGATTTCGTTGGCGGGAACCCGGCTGTCGGCGCAGCCGATCCACAGGTACTTGGGCGCCTGCTGGCGCGCCAGCTTTTCGAAGAACCCGGGGTCTTCCGCCCGCATGCGCTCGGACCATTCGCGGTTGTTGTTGAACAGCCGCAGGAGATCTCTCATGGAATGACTTTCTCCGGATTCGAATTCTGGTGGCCGGGCCGGATCAGCGGGTTTCGGAAAACAACTCCCGCCCGATCAGCCAGCGCCGGATCTCGGAGGTTCCGGCTCCGATCTCGTAGAGCTTGGCGTCCCGCAGCAGGCGGCCGGTGGGGTAATCGTTGATGTAGCCATTCCCGCCGAGGCATTGTATCGCCTCCAGGGCCATCCAGGTCGCCTTCTCCGACGCATAGAGGATCGCGCCGGCCGCGTCCTTGCGGGTGGTCTCGCCCCGGTCGCAGGCGGCGCCCACCGCGTAAACGTAGGCGCGGCAGGCGTTCATGGTGGTGTACAGGTCGGCGACCTTGCCCTGCATCAGCTGGAACTCGCCGATGGCCTGGCCGAACTGTACCCGCTCGTGGAGGTAGGGAAGCACGGCGTCCATGCAGGCACGCATGATGCCCAGCGGGCCGCCGGCCAGCACCGCGCGCTCGTAGTCGAGGCCGCTCATGAGCACGCGCACGCCTTCGTTCACCGGGCCCAGCACGTTTTCCCCGGGTACTTCGCAGTCCTGAAACACCAGCTCGCAGGTGTTGGAGCCCCGCATGCCCAGCTTGTCCAGCTTCTGGGCGGTGGAGAATCCCTTGAATCCGCGCTCCACGATGAAGGCGGTGATGCCACGGGGGCCCGCGCTGACGTCGGTTTTCGCGTAGACCACCAGGGTGTGGGCGTCCGGGCCGTTGGTGATCCACATCTTGCTGCCGTTGAGCACCCAGCGGTCTCCCTTGTGCTCCGCCCGCAGTTTCATGGAGACCACGTCGGAGCCGGCATTGGGCTCGCTCATGGCAAGGGCTCCCACGTGCTCTCCGGAAATCAAGCGGGGCAGGTATTTCCGCTTCTGGGCCTCGTTGCCGTTGCGCCGGATCTGGTTGACGCACAGGTTGGAGTGGGCGCCGTAGGAAAGCCCCACCGAAGCCGAAGCCCGGGAGATTTCCTCCATGGCGACGATATGGGCCAGGTAGCCGAGGGCCGCGCCACCGTATTCCTCCTCCACGGTGATGCCCAGCAGCCCCAGGTCGCCCATCTCTTGCCAGAGTTCCCCGGGGAACTCATTGGCGCGGTCGATCTCCGCCGCGCGCGGGGCGATTTTCCGGGCGGCGAAGGCCCGCACCGTGTCGCGCAGCATATCGATGGTTTCACCCAGGGCGAAATTGAGGCTGGGAAATTCAACCATTCATGGTCCTCCGGGCGGTGCGGCTCCAGGCGCCGGGCCCGTGCGCGGGAGAACTCATCCCTGCACCTCGGGTTTGCCTTTCATGGTGATCAGGGTCTGGAGCAGGGTGGCGCACAGGGTTTCCCTGCCGTCCTTGACTACGCCCACGTCTGCCCGGGACACCATGAGGGTGCGCCCGGCCTTCAGCACCTGGCCCCGGGCGATGAGCAGTTCGCCGTCACCCGGCGCCAGCAGGTTCATCTTGTATTCCACGGTGAGCACGCCAGCATCGGCCGACATCAGGGTGTAAGCCGCGTAGCCCCCCGCCGAGTCCCCGATGGTGCCGATCACGCCGCCGTGGAAGTAGCCGTGCTGCTGGGACAGTTCCGGCTTGTAGGGAAGCCGGATTTCGCAACGCCCGGGCGAGACTTCCGTCATGGAGGCGCCCAGGAACTCCATGACCAGCTGCCGGGAAAAGCTCTCCCGCACCCGGTCGGCATAGTGGGGGTCGGGGGCCGGAAAATGTTTCAACGGCGAGTCTCCGGGGAACGTGGGCTTGCCATTGCCTGCGGCCTCGTCCTGCCTCTATTACACCGCAGCTTCAGGGGCCGCCTGTTGCCGGCGGCGCGCTTCCTGGGCCAGCAGGCTCCGGCACTGGGCGTCGAAGGCGTCGATCTCCCGGAGCACCGCGTCGATGTCTTCCCGCTGCTGCTCCAGCTGGGCACGGCGCTCTGCCAGCAGGTCCAGATACTGGTGCAGCTGGGCCTGCTCCCCCTTGGCGGAGTCGTAGATGTCAAATAACTCCCTGATTTGCGAAAGGGAAAACCCGAGGCGCTTGCCCCGAAGGGTGAGCTTGAGCCGCACCCGGTCGCGGTTGCTGTAGACCCGGTTGATGCCCTCCCGGCCGGGGGACAGCAATCCCTGGTCCTCGTAGAAGCGGATGGCCCGGGTGGTGACCCCGAAATCCTTGGCCATCTCGGTGATGGTGTATGTTGACTTTTTCACGCAGGAAAGCGACGCTTCGCTCACAACAATAACGCAACAATAATTGACCTTTACGTAAACGTAAAGCAGATCGAATGTCCAGGCCGCAGACTGCCGCACTGTTTGAACCCGACCAGGAACCGGATTCCCTGGGAGACCTTGTCTACCCTTTCCCGGCTGTGCCGGCGCCGGGAACCGGTGTCGAGGTGGCCCCCGGCGTTCATTGGCTCCGAATGCCCCTTCCGTTTGCCCTTGACCATATCAACCTCTGGGCCCTGGAAGACGGCGACGGCTGGACCCTGGTGGATTGCGGCTATGCCCTGGAGTCGGTACGGAGCCTGTGGGAGCAGCTGTTTTCGGGTCTGCTCAGGGGACGGCCCGTGGGGCGGGTCATCGTCACCCACTATCACCCCGACCATATCGGCCTGGCAGCGTGGATTTCGGAGCGCTTTGGCGCCCCGGTGTGGATGACCGAGGCGGAGTACCTGACCGCCCACGCCGTCCTCCACGGTTTCGGCGGCTACGAGCGGGAGGCGGTGCTGGAACTGTTCCGGGCCCATGGCCTGGACCGGAAATTCCTGGCCGCATTTTCGGTGCGTGAGAGCGCCTACAAGCGCGGGGTGCCTGCGCTCCCCCGGGCCTTCCGCCGCATCATAGACAACGACGAGATTTCCGTCGGCGGGCGCATCTGGCGCGTGGTGGAGGGCCACGGGCATTCCCCGGAGCACGCCTCCCTCCATTGCTCTGAATTGGGGTTGTTCATCTCCGGGGACATGGTCCTGCCCAGGATCAGCACCAACATCAGCGTCTGGGCCAAGGAGCCGGATGGGGATCCCCTGGGGCGGTTCCTGGAGTCCCAGGCCCGGTACCGGGGGCTGTCCGCGGATACCCGGGTGCTGCCTTCCCACGGTAGGGTGTTCCACGGGCTGCACCGGCGGATCGGGGATCTCGTGGCCCACCATGCCGGGCGGCTGGAGGCGGTGCGCAATGCCTGCGCCACGCCCCAGTCCGCGGGGGACCTGCTGCCGGTTCTGTTCAGCCGGGAACTGGATTCGCACCAGGTGTTTTTCGCCATCGGGGAATCCATCGCCCACCTCAACCACCTGCTGCACCGGGGAGAGGTGGAGAGAATGCTGGGCGAAGACGGGGTGTTCCGGTTCTGCCGCACTGCAACAAAAAATCCATCGGCAGGGCGGGCTTATGTATAATTTGTTGCCTTTATTCTGGTTTCTAGGAGCGAACGGCGTGTCCAAGACTGATTCCCAGGAGCAGGAAGTCCAGGTGCCCGACCCGGTGGCGATGGCTCAAACCTTCGGCGACATCGCCACCCGCAGCAGCCAGATCCTCAGCGAGTTCGTGAAACGCCAGACGTCGGGTGGGAGCCTGGGGATGGCCGACGAACTGGGCGTGGCCAAGGCGTTCATGGACATGTCGGCGAAGCTCATGATGGACCCGGTGAAGCTCGCCCAGGCCCACGTGGGGCTGTGGCAGGACTATATGAACCTGTGGTCTACGTCCGTCATGCGCATGATGGGGCACACCCTCGAGCCGGTGGCCGAGCCCGCCAAGGGCGACAAGCGATTCAAGCACGAGGCCTGGGAGGACAGCTTCGTCTTCGACTATGTGAAGCAGTCCTACCTGATCGCCGCGCGCCACCTGCACAACGCCGTCGCCGGCGTGGAGGGCATGGACGAGGCCACCACCAAGAAGGTCAACTTCTTCACGCGGCAGTATATCGACGCCATGTCTCCCACCAACTTCGTGCTCACCAATCCGGAGGTGTTCAACGAGACGGTGAAGAGCGGTGGCCAGAACCTGCTCAAGGGGTTCTCCAACCTGCTGGAGGACATTGAGCGCGGCGACGGCAAGCTCCGCATCAAGATGACCGACTCGACCGCGTTCAAGCTTGGCGAGAACATCGCCACCACGCCGGGCAAGGTGGTCTACCAGAACGAACTGATGCAGCTGGTGCAGTATGCGCCGTCCACCGAGACCGTCTACAAGCGGCCGCTTCTGATCATCCCGCCCTGGATCAACAAGTTCTACATCCTGGACCTGCGGGACAAGAATTCCTTTATCAAGTGGGCGGTGGACCAGGGCCACACCGTGTTCGTGATCTCCTGGGTGAACCCGGACGCCGAGCACGCGAAGATGAACTTCGACGACTACCTGCGGCTCGGCCCTCTGGATGCCCTGGAGCAGATTCGGAAGGCGACCGGGGAATCCGAGATCAACGCCATCGGTTACTGCCTGGGCGGGACGTTGCTGGCCTGCGCCTTGGGCCACCTCGCCGTCGAGGGAAAGCAGCCCATCGTGAGCGGCACCTTCTTCACCACCATGATCGACTTCTCCGAGCCCGGCGAACTGGAGGTCTTCATCGACGACCAGACCATCGATTCGCTGGAAAAGCGCATGGAGAGCCGCGGCTATCTCGAGGGCCACGAGATGGCGAGCACCTTCAACATGATGCGGGCCAACGACCTGATCTGGTCCTTCGTGGTGAACAACTACCTGCTGGGCAAGGACCCGTTCCCCTTCGACCTCCTGCACTGGAACTCGGATTCCACCCGCATGCCGGCCGCCATGCACAGCTTCTACCTGCGGAACTTCTACCAGAAGAACCTGCTCAAGGAGCCGGGCGGCGTGACGCTGCTGGACACCCCCATCGACCTGCGCGAGGTGCGGACGCCGGCATATTTTGTCTCCACGGTGGAAGACCACATTGCGCCCTGGAAATCCACCTACCTGGGGGCGACCCTGTTCTCCGGCCCGGTGAAGTTCGTGCTGGGGGGCTCCGGACACATCGCCGGCGTCATCAATCCCCCCGCCGCCAACAAGTACGGCTACTGGCTCAATCCCCAGATGCCGGCGGAGCCCAGCGCCTGGTTCGAGGGCGCCAGGCAGAACGAGGGATCCTGGTGGACCGACTGGTCCAAGTGGGTGAGCGAGTACGCGGGCGAGAAAGTCCCCGCCCGCCATCCCGGCAAGGGCAAGCTCAAGGCCATCGAGGACGCGCCGGGCTCCTACGTGAAGCTGCGGGTGGACGCCAAGAAATCGAGCTGAATCTCCGTCGGACCCGAAAAAAAACGCCACGGCATGCCGTGGCGTTTTTGCTTTGAATACTGCGGCGGCGGGACTTATTCCATGGAGCCGATGAAGTAAAACGCCTGCAGCAGGTCGGTGGGCTTGAAGGGCGCGAACCAGCGGTCGAAGATGGTCGCCAGCTCCGGGCTCCGGTACATCCTGGCCAGGGCCCGGTTCACCGCCAGCCGGAAATCAGGGTCGCCCCGGCGCAGGGCGAAGGCGTAGGCCTCCACCGACAGGTTTTCTTCCATGAGGGCGTAGCGCTTGGCATCGCCGGCCTTGGCCACCATGCCTACCAGCACGATCTTGTCGCCGGCGACGGCGTCCACCTTGCCGGCTTCCAGGGCCGCGAAGGCCTCGGTGCGGTCCTTGAAGGAAACCACCTCGGCCATGATGGCGAACTTGGCCAGCCCGTCCAGGAGCCACTTCTCCGTGGTGGTCCCTCCCGCCACGCCGATCTTCTTGCCGCCCAGGTCCCGGGGGTGGGTGGCTCCCGAATCCGCGCGCACCAGGATGCCGCCGGATTGCACGAAGGTGACGATGCTGAAATCCACTTTTTCCTGCCGCGACAGGGTGGCGGTGGTGACGCCGCACTCCATGTCCGCCTTGCCCTCGGCGACCATCTTCAGCCGCTCGGGAGTGCTGCCCGCGACCCAGTTGATCTTGAGGTCCACCAGTTGCAGCTGCTTGCGAAGGCTGTCGGCCACGCCCTCGCAAAGCTGGACCGAGAAGCCCGTCGGCTTCGCGGTTTTGGGATCGGTGAAGGAGAACGGGACGGCGTCGGGCGCGTAGGCCAGGGTGATCGTCTTGCTGGACTTGATCTTCGCCAGGGTGTCAGGCGCCTGCGCCCCGTGGGCGGCGAAGGAGAGAATTGAAAGCAGCGTGATGCCAATAAGTCTTTTCATTGCGTTTCCTGTTGGATTTGCCGGGTGGTTTGGCGCCGGGGTTGTCTGGCGAGCCCGTAGTTTATAGGCAAAACGGATATTGGCCACGCCCCCTCCCGAATTGCGGGACCCCATTCAGGCCAGTAGCTGACGCCGCAACGAGCGCAGGTAGTCTAGTCCGGCGATGGCCCGGCTTCCGTACCAGGACACCATGTCGCCTTCCACGATGTGGATCCCGACCCGGGATGGGAATTCCCCCCGCAGTTCCTCCGCGTGGCGGTCGCGGAAGGAATAAGGTTCGCTGGAAAGCAGGACCCGGTCCACGCCCGACACCAGATCCCGATCGAGGCTGATTCTTGGATACCGCGCCGGTGCTTGCACGGGCACGGTGTCCCAGCCGGCCGCCGCCAGGAAGCGGGAGATGTAAGTGTCCCGGGAAACGGTCATCCAAGGGGCCTTCCAGATGAGGTAGAGGACCCGTTCCCGGGGCCAAGGGACAGCGGCTTCCTGGAGATTCTTCCAGGCCTTGTCGAAAGCAGAGCACAGCGCTTCGGCCTCGGCCTCCCGGCGGAAAATGCCTCCCAGCAGCCGGTAAAGGGGCGGATTATCCAGGGGGCCCAGGGGATGGGTGACCACCACGTGGGGGATGAATCGGGCCAGCCTCGCTGCGGTGGGCTTTTCATTCTCGTCCATGTTGACGATGATGTGAGTCGGCGCTAACTCCCTGATCACGCCAATCTTGATGTCCTTGGTGCCCCCCACCTTGGGGATTGCCCTGACCACATCCCGCGGGTGAACGCAAAAGCCGGTGCGCCCCACAATCTTCGGCCCGAGCCCGAGTGCGCAAAGCAGCTCGGTGAGGCTCGGGACCAGGGACACGATCCGCACGTCTCCTTGGGCCGGAGGGTGGAGGGTTCCCTGGGCGTCGGTCAGGGCGTAGGAGTCCGCGCCGGGTTTCATGAACAGGAGCAGGAACGGTATTCCGGAAATCGCGGCAACAATCGCTTTCCGCAATGCGATGATCGGGGTAAAGTGACAATCCCCACGCTCAATTTATCAGAAATTTCTGATATTTGGCGCATTCCGGGAAGTCTCTGAAGTTGACGTTAACGTAAACGTAATTTAGAGTTTCAACTCCTGTATTCGGCCCTTCCATGACCGACTTGAGCGTCAGCCTGTCACGCCAGCCGTACAAGTCCCGGCACAAGGTTCGTTTCGTAACTGCGGCGAGCCTGTTCGACGGCCACGACGCCTCCATCAACATCATGCGCCGCATCCTGCAGGCCAGCGGCGCGGAAGTCATTCATCTCGGCCACAACCGCTCGGTGGAGGAGATCGTCACCGCGGCTCTCCAGGAGGATGTCCAAGGCATTGCCGTGTCCTCCTACCAGGGCGGGCATGTGGAGTTCTTCAAGTACATGATGGATCTGCTCCGGCAGCGGGGCGGCGAGAACATCAAGGTATTTGGCGGCGGCGGCGGCGTGATCGTGCCCGGGGAGATTCGCGAACTCCAGGCCTATGGCGTCACCCGCATCTATTCCCCCGAGGACGGCCACAGCCTGGGGCTGCAGGGGATGGTGGCGGACATGATCATGCAATGCGACGAGGATCTGTCCGCGCACGCCCCCCGGGACCTCAAGGCCGTGACGGCGGGAGACCGCCGGGCGCTGGCGCGGCTGATCACCGCCCTGGAGAGCGGAAGCTGCGACAAGGCCCTGGTCAGCCAGATCCATGAGCGCGCGGCCAAGGCGAAGGTGCCGACCCTGGGCATCACCGGCACCGGGGGCTCGGGCAAGTCTTCCCTCACCGACGAGCTGATCCGCCGCTTCCGCCTCGACCAGGAAGACCGGCTTCGCATCGCCGTGATCGCCGTGGACCCTTCCCGGCGCAAGACCGGGGGCGCGCTTCTCGGTGACCGCATCCGCATGAACGCCATCAACCATCCGGGGGTCTTCATGCGGTCCCTGGCGACCCGGGACACCGGCTCCGAGATTTCGGCGGCCTTGCCTGAGGTTATCGCCGCCTGCAAGGCGGCCGGCTTCGACCTCATCGTGGCCGAGACATCCGGCATCGGCCAGGGGGACGCGGCCATCGCGCCCCTAGTGGATGTGTCCCTTTATGTCATGACCCCGGAGTTCGGGGCGGCAACCCAGCTGGAAAAAATCGACATGCTGGACTTCGCCGACTTCGTTGCCATCAACAAGTTCGACCGCAAGGGCGCCGAGGATGCCCTGCGAGACGTGCGCAAGCAGTACCAGCGCAACCGCCAGGCTTTCCAGCGGGCGCCCGAGGAAATGCCGGTGTTCGGCACCATCGCCGCCCGCTTCAACGACGACGGCGTCACGGCCCTCTATCACGCGCTGTGCCCGAAGCTCCAGGAAAAGGGCCTGAAGGCGCGGCCGGGCGTCCTGCCCCGCGTGACCGGATCCATGTCGTCGGGGACCACCGTGATCGTGCCCGCGGCCCGGGCCCGCTATCTCGCCGAGATTGCCGAGACGGTGCGAGGTTACCACCGGCACGCCGACGCCCAGGCCGCGGTCGCCCGGGAGCGGCAGCAGCTGCGGGGCGCCAGGTCCCTGATGGACGCTTGCGGCAAGGACATTTCAGCCTTCGGGGAAGTGATCGCCTGGAAGGACGGCCAGCTCGACGCCCGCTCCAGGAAGCTCCTGGACATGTGGCCGCAAACGGTTCGGACCTACGCCCAGGACGAATACAAGGTGAAGATCCGGGACAAGGAGATCTGCACCCAGCTGGTTCACACCACGCTCTCCGGAACCAAGATCCGAAAAGTGGCGCTGCCGAAGTTCGCGGACGAGGGCGAGATCCTGCGCTGGCAGATGAAGGAAAACCTGCCCGGTTCGTTCCCGTTCACCGCCGGCGTTTTCGCCTTCAAGCGTGAGAACGAGGATCCCACCCGCATGTTCGCGGGCGAGGGGGACCCGTTCCGCACCAACCGCCGCTTCAAGAAGCTCTCCGAGGGCATGCCGGCGGTGCGCCTTTCCACCGCCTTCGATTCCGTCACCCTCTACGGCTGCGATCCCGACGAGCGGCCGGACATCTACGGCAAGGTGGGGAACTCCGGGGTGTCCATCGCGACCCTGGATGACCTCAATGTTTTGTACTCGGGCTTCGACCTGTGCGCGCCCAACTCGTCGGTTTCCATGACCATCAACGGCCCGGCGCCCGTGATCCTGGCGATGTTCTTCAACACCGCCATCGACCAGCAGCTGGAGAAGTTCAAGGCGGACAACGGCCGGGAGCCCACCGAGGACGAGGCGGAGAAGATCCGGGAGTGGGTGCTCGCCACGGTGCGGGGCACGGTGCAGGCGGACATCCTCAAGGAGGACCAGGGTCAGAACACCTGCATCTTCTCCACTGAGTTCGCCCTCAAGATGATGGGGGACATCCAGGAGTACTTCGTCCACCACAATGTCAGGAATTTCTACTCCGTGTCCATCTCCGGCTACCACATCGCCGAGGCGGGCGCGAACCCCATTTCCCAGCTGGCGTTCACCCTCGCCAACGGCTTCACCTACGTGGAAGCGTACCTGGCGCGGGGCATGCACATAGACGACTTCGCCCCCAACCTGTCGTTCTTCTTCTCCAACGGCATGGACCCCGAGTACTCGGTGATCGGCCGCGTCGCGCGGCGAATCTGGTCGGTGGCCATGAAGAACCGCTACGGCGCCAACGAGCGCAGCCAGAAGCTCAAGTACCACATCCAGACTTCCGGGCGCTCGCTCCATGCCCAGGAGATGGCGTTCAACGACATCCGCACCACGCTGCAGGCCCTGATCGCGGTTTACGACAACTGCAATTCCCTGCACACCAACGCCTACGACGAGGCCATCACCACGCCCACCGAGGAATCCGTGCGGCGCGCCATGGCCATCCAGCTGGTGATCAACAAGGAGTGGGGGCTGGCGAAAAACGAGAACCCGAACCAGGGCAGCTTCGTGATCGAGGAGCTGACAGACCTGGTGGAGGAGGCCGTGCTCAGGGAATTCGAGGCCATCTCTTCCCGGGGCGGCGTGCTGGGGGCCATGGAGACCGGCTACCAGCGGGGCAAGATCCAGGAGGAATCCCTCTACTACGAAATGAAGAAGCACGATGGCACCTATCCTATCGTGGGCGTGAACACGTTCCGCAATCCCCACGGCGACGCCATTCCCGGGAAGCTGGAACTGGCGCGCTCCACCGAGGAGGAGAAGCAGGGGCAGATCCGCCGGTTGCGGGATTTTCAGGAGCGCCATTCCCCGGAGGCGCCGGCGATGATTGCCCGTCTCAGGCAGGCGGCCATCGCCAACGAAAACCTGTTCTCGGTCCTGGTGGACGCGGTCCGCGTCTGCTCCCTGGGACAGATCACGCAGGCCTTATTCGAAGTCGGCGGGCAATACCGCCGCAACATGTAGCAGCATCAACGGGAGGAGTTGGTTTTTATCCGCGGTGTTCGCGGCAACTTTGCATTGGAAAGGGAAGACATGGAAATCAAGAAGATTGGCGTCGTCGGCGCCGGGACCATGGGCAACGGCATCAGCCAGGTGTGCGCGGCCGCGGGTTACGACGTGACCATGGTTGACATCAATGAGGCGGCGGTGAAGCGCGGCATGGACGCCATCGCCAAGAGCCTGGACCGCCTGCTCGCCAAGCAGAAGATCAGCGAAGCGGACAAGAACGCGATCCTGGGCCGCATCAAGCCCGCCACCAGGATGGAGGACCTGGCGGCGGCGGACATCGCCATCGAGGCCGCCACGGAAAACGTCCAGCTCAAGCTCAAGATCTTCGGAGACCTGGACCGCATCGCGAAGCCGGAAGCCATCCTGGCCAGCAACACATCCTCGATTTCCCTGACCCTGATCGCCGGTGCCACCAAGCGGCCGGCCCAGGTCATCGGGATGCACTTCTTCAACCCGGTGCCCATGATGCAGCTGGTGGAGGTGATCCGCGCCCTGCAGACCTCGGATGCGACCTACCAGTCGGTAAGGGACTTGGCCAGCAAGGTGGGCAAGGCTCCGGTGGAGGTGAAGAACAGCCCGGGGTTCGTCGCCAACCGGATCCTGCTGCCCATGCTGAACGAGGCGGTCTACTGCCTATACGAGGGGCTGGCCAAACCCGAGGATATTGATACGGTAATGAAGCTGGGCATGGCGCACCCCATGGGGCCCCTGGCGCTGGCGGACCTGATCGGGCTGGACACCTGCCTATCGATCCTGGAAGTCCTGTATGATGGCTTCAAAGATTCAAAATATCGGCCTTGTCCGCTTTGGAGGGAGATGGTGGATGCGGGGTATCTCGGTCGCAAGTCGGGCCGGGGTTTCTACGACTACACCAAGCAATAAAGGCGAAAGACATGGCACAGCAAAATGTTGTACGCAAAGAGGCGGGCCCGATGGCTTTTGGAAACGTCATTCTCGACCAGCCGGAAGCCGGTATTTACCTGCTCACCATCAACCGTCCCAAGGTGCTCAACGCGCTCAACTGGGAAACGGTGGAGGACATCGAGCAGGCCGTGAAGGCCGTGGGAGCGGATCCCGGGGCGCGGGTGCTGCTCCTGACCGGCGCCGGCGACCGGGCGTTCGTGGCGGGGGCGGACATCACCGCCATGGCCAACTACACACCCATTCAGGCCAAGGATTACTCCCTGATGGCGCTCCACGCCTTCCGCACCCTGGAGGACCTGCCCATTCCCACCATCGCGCTGGTGAACGGCTACTGCCTTGGCGGCGGCTGCGAGCTGGCCATGAGCTGCGACTGGATCCTGGCCTCCGACAAGGCGGTGTTCGGTCAGCCCGAGGTAAACCTGGGTGTGACGCCGGGTTTCGGCGGCAGCCAGCGGCTGCTGCGCATGGTGGGGAAGGCCATGGCCCTGGAACTCCTGACCACCGGCCGCCAGGTCAAGGCGGATGAGGCTCTGCACATCGGTCTTGTCAACCATGTGATTCCGGCGGCGGAACTCATGGAGCGGGCCATGGAGCAGGCACGGCTCATCGCTTCCAAGGGCCCGGTTTCGGTGCGCCTGACCAAGGAGGTCGCGCAGCGGGGACAGGACATGGACCTGTTCAACGCCTGCGTGCTGGAGGGCGAAGTGTTCGGCCTTACCTTCTCCACGGAAGACCAGAAGGAGGGCATGAAGGCCTTCGTGGAGAAACGCCCCCCGCGCTTCACCGGCAAGTAAGCGCGAAGCGGCACCAGGCAGCATCAAGCAGTAACAAGCGGTACAAAAAAACCAAGCAAGGAACAACGGAGGAGGATGGAGGGTGACGCCGGCTGACGCCGATACGTTCCCCGGGCTGCTGCTCGAACATGCCCGAAGCCGGCCGGACCGACCGGCGGTGCGGGAGAAGGATTTCGGGATCTGGCAGACCTGGAGCTGGTCCCAGGCGGCGCGCGAGGTGCGCGCGCTCGCCTGCGGACTGGCCGCCATGGGGTTCCGGCGGGGTGACAACCTCGCCATCATCGGGGACAACCGGCCGCGCCTCTACTGGGCCATGGCCGCCGCCCAATGCCTGGGCGGCGTGCCCGTGCCCCTCTATCAGGACGCCATCGCCGACGAGATGGTCTACGTCCTGGACAACGCCGAGATCCGGTTCGCCGTGGTGGAGGACCAGGAGCAGGTGGACAAGCTTCTGGAAGTCCGCGACCGCTACCCCGGCGTCGAGCACATCATTTACGACGACCCGCGGGGGCTTCGCCACTACGAGCAGGACTTCATTTCCAGCTACGAGGAGGTGCAGGGCCTGGGGCGTGTGCACGACGAGGAGCATCCGGAATTCTTCATGGGGGAGGTGGAGGTGGGGCGGCCGGACGACGTCGCCATCATGCTTTACACCTCCGGCACCACGGGCAAGCCCAAGGGCGTGTGCCAGACCCACGAGTCCCTCATCTTCGCCGCCCGCGGCGGCTGCGGTTTCGACCAGCTGGGACCCGAAGACGAGGTGCTTTCCTACCTGCCCATGGCCTGGGTGGGGGACAACCTGTTCTCCTATGCCCAGGCCCTGGTGGCCGGGTTCACCATCAACTGCCCCGAGTCCGCCGAAACCGTCATGATCGACATGCGGGAAATCGGGCCGACTTTTTTCTTCGCGCCACCGCGCATCTTCGAGAACCTGCTGACCCAGGTGATGATCCGCATGGAGGATGCCAGCGCCCTGAAGCGGGCGCTGTTCCGTTATTTCATGGAGGTGGCGCGGCGTTGCGGCGCCGAGATCCTGGACCGCAAGGGCGGCGTCGGGGCCGGCGACCGCCTGCTCTACGCCCTGGGGGAACTCTTCATCTATGGCCCCCTGCGGAACGTCCTCGGCATGAGCCGCATCCGCGTGGCCTACACCGCCGGCGCGGCCATCGGCCCCGATCTGTTCCGGTTCTACCGCTCCATCGGCGTCAACCTCAAGCAGCTCTATGGCGCCACCGAGACCTGCGCCTACGTTTGCCTGCAGCCGGACGGCGGCGTCAAGCTGGACACCGTGGGCAAGGCGGCGCCCGGGGTGGAAGTCAGGATCGCCGGCAACGGCGAGGTGCTGGTCAGGAGCACGGCCATGCTCAAGGAGTACTACAAGCGGCCGGATGCCACCGCCGAGTCCATCGACGGCGAGGGCTACTTCCACACCGGCGATGCAGGGTTCTTCGACAAGGACGGGCACCTCAAGATCATCGACCGCGCCAAGGACGTGGGCCAGCTCCGGGGCGGCGGCATGTTCGCCCCCAACTACATCGAGAACAAGCTCAAGTTCTTCCAGTACATCAGGGAAGCCGTGGCCTTTGGCCACGACCGGGACGAGGTGTGCGCATTCATCAACATCGACCTGGCGGCAGTGGGCAACTGGGCCGAGCGGCGCGGCCTGCCCTACTCGGGTTACGTGGACCTGGCCGGAAAGCCGGAGGTGTACGGGCTGATCCAGGAATGCGTGGAAAAGGTGAACGCGGAACTGGCCCAGGACCCGGCCCTGAGCCACTCCCAGGTCCATCGTTTCCTGGTGCTGCACAAGGAACTGGATCCCGACGACGACGAGCTGACCCGCACCCGGAAAGTCCGACGCGGCTTCATCGCCGAGAAATATCGGGTGCTGATCGACGCCCTCTACGCGGGCAGGCAGTCCCAGCGCATCGAGACCCAGGTGAAATTCGAGGACGGGCGCACCGGGGTAGTGAAGGCGGATGTGCAGATCCGGGAGGCCCGCACCTTCGCCCCGGACCAGCTCCGGAAAGCGGGCTGATGGCGAACGGCTCCGCGCGCCACATCGGCGACGTCATGCTCAAGGTGGACGGCATCTCGCTGTCCTTCGGCGGGGTCAAGGCACTCACTGACGTCAGCTTTTCGGTGCGCGAGCACGAGATCCTGGCCATCATCGGCCCCAACGGCGCCGGCAAGAGCTCCATGCTCAACTGCATCAACGGCGTCTACCACCCCCAGCAGGGGTCCATCACGTTTCGCGGCGAAACCCGGACCCAGATGCGGCCCCATCAGGCGGCGCGCCAGGGCATGGCGCGGACGTTCCAGAACATCGCCCTGTTCAAGGGCATGACGGTGCTGGACAACATCATGACCGGGCGCAACCTCAAGATGAGGACCAATTTCCTGCTGCAGGCTTTGTACTGGGGGCCGGCGCAGCGGGAGGAACTGGCGCACCGCAGGAAGGTGGAGGAGATCATCGATTTCCTGCAGATCCAGCATATCCGCAAGACACCCGTCGGGCGCCTGCCCTACGGCCTGCAGAAGCGGGTGGAGCTGGCCCGGGCCCTGGCGGCGGAGCCCACCATGTTGCTCCTGGACGAGCCCATGGCGGGAATGAACGTGGAGGAGAAGCAGGACATGTGCCGCTTCGTCCTCGACGTGAACGACGAGTTCGGCACCACCATCATCCTCATCGAGCATGACATGGGCGTGGTAATGGACATTTCCGACCGGGTGGTGGTGCTGGATTACGGGAAGAAGATCGGGGAGGGAACCCCCGACGAGGTGCGCGCCAACAAGGCGGTCATCGACGCCTATCTGGGCGTGGCCCATTAGCGGGCTGACCGGGGACCTCAGGAGGTTAGAGTGGAATTCGACTGGCCGTTTTTCTTCGAGGTGCTGATTGGGGGGCTGCTGGCGGGGGTCATGTACTCCCTGGTGGCCTTGGGCTTTGTTCTGATCTACAAGGCATCGGGCGTGTTCAATTTCGCCCAGGGCGCCATGGTGTTTTTCGCCGCACTCACATTCGTGAGCCTGGTGGAGAAGGGCCTGAACTTCTGGCTTGCCATGGCCGCCACCCTCGCCATCATGGTGGCCCTGGGAGTCGCCATCGAGCGGGTGGTGCTGCGCCCCCTGGTGAACCAGCCCCAGATCACGTTGTTCATGGCCACCATCGGCCTCACCTTTTTCCTGGAAGGACTTTCCCAGGGCATGTGGGGCGCCCAGGTGCACGGCCTCGAGCTGGGCATCAAGGACGTGCCGTTCAAGGTCGCGGGCATCAGCATCAGCCAGTTCGATCTGTTCGCCGCGGGCACCGCGGCGGCGCTGGTGGCGGCGCTGGCGGTTTTTTTCCAGAAGACGCGCATCGGCCGGGCGCTGCGGGCGGTGGCGGACGACCACCAGGCGGCGCTCTCCGTGGGCATCCCCCTCAAGCACATCTGGGCCATCGTGTGGGCAGTGGCGGGATTCGTGGCGCTGGTGGCGGGCCTGCTCTGGGGGTCCCGCATCGGCGTGCAGTTTTCCCTGACGCTGATCGCCCTCAAGGCGCTGCCGGTGCTGATCCTGGGCGGGTTCGAGTCGATCCCCGGCGCCATCGTCGGCGGCCTCATCATCGGCGCCAGCGAGAAGCTGGCGGAAGTGTACATCGGATCGCCCATCGGGCTCGGCATCGGCACCGGCATGGAGAACTGGTTCCCATACATGCTGGCGCTGGTGTTCCTGCTGGTACGACCGGAAGGCCTGTTCGGCGAGAAGCACATCGACCGGGTATGACAACGCCCATGACCCGCACCTCAGCCCCGTGACCGACTAGCCATGTTCTACCGCGAAGCCGGCCAGTTCCGGGTCTCCTACGCCGAGGACCAACGCATCTTCCCGATCCGCCAGGACCGGTACGGCTTCGTCGCCGTGCTGCTGGTGGCGTTCGTGGGGGTTCCCCTGTTGGCCAACGAGTACTGGTTCAGTGCGATCCTGATCCCGTTCCTGATCCTGTCCCTGGCCGCGCTGGGCCTCAACATCCTCACCGGCTACACCGGCCAACTTTCCCTGGGCACCGCGGGCTTCATGGCCGTGGGGGCTTTCGCGGCTTTCAATTTCGCCATCCGCATTCCGGGCCTGCCAATCCTGGCGGTGTTCATGCTGGCCGGCCTCACGGCGGCCCTGGTGGGCATCGTGTTCGGCCTACCCAGCCTGCGCATCAAGGGTTTTTACCTGGCGGTGGCCACCCTGGCCGCGCAATTCTTCATCGAGTGGGTGCTCACCAAGTTCGGCTGGTTCTCCAATAACAACCCGTCGGGGGTCATCACCGCCCCGGCCATGAAGCTGTTCGGGATGTTTCCGGTGGACACGCCCATGAAGCGTTATCTTTTCACCCTGACCATCGTGGCGGTGATGGCCTTGCTGGCGAAAAACATGATGCGATGCGCCACGGGCCGCGCGTTCATGGCGGTGCGGGACATGGACGTGGCCGCGGAAGTGATCGGCATCCCCATGCTCAGGACCAAGCTCCTGGCCTTCGCCATCAGTTCCTTCTATTGCGGGGTGGCCGGGGCGCTTTGGGCCTTCGCCTACCTGGGATCGGTGGAGCCCCAGGCGTTCACCCTGGACCGCTCGTTCCAGATCCTGTTCATGATCATCCTGGGCGGTGTCGGCACGGTGCTGGGCTCATTTCTCGGCGCGGCCTTCATCGTGCTGCTGCCGATCTTCCTGAACAACTTCGTGCACCGGATCGTCCCGGGCCTGAGCAGCGACCTGCTCTCCAACCTGGAACTGATGATCTTCGGCGGACTCATCATATTTTTCCTGGCCGTGGAGCCCCATGGGCTGGCCCGGCTGTGGCAGATCGGAAAGGAGAAGCTCCGATTGTGGCCGTTTCCGCATTGAGCGCGGGAAAGTTTTGGTGACCGGTGCAGCCCGGTTCAATGGCTGCCAAGCATATGTTCGAGAGGAGGGAAGAGACATGAGAGTAAGACTTGGATTCGGGATCAGGATTGCTGCCGTGTGCCTGGGGCTCACTGGCGCTGTCGTCGCCGGGCAGGCCCTGGCGCAGCAGGCCAAGGAGCAGTTCGTGCCCATGCTGAGCTACCGGGTGGGACCTTACGCTGCCGGCGGCAGCGGGTTCTTCTCCGGCTACATCGACTACCTGGATATGCTCAACAAGCGCGACGGCGGGATCAACGGCGTCAAGCTGACCTGGGAGGAATGCGAGACCGAGTACAAGAACGACCGGGGCGTCGAGTGCTACGAGCGCCTGAAGAACAAGGGCCCCACGGGTGGCACCGTGTTCACGCCCCTCTCAACCGGCATCACCTACGCCATCCTGGAGCGGGCCACCAACGACAAGCATCCCGTGATGTCCATGGGCTATGGCCGCACCGACGCTTCCGACGGTCGGGTGTTCCCCTACGTCTTCCCCATCGTTACCAATTACTGGTCCCAGAACACGGCCAAGATCAAGTACATCGGCCAGCGGGAGGGGGGCATGGACAAGCTCAAGGGCAAGAAGATCGTGAACCTGTATCACGGTTCGGCTTACGGCAAGGAGACCATCGGCATCCTGGACGCCCAGGCCAAGAAGTACGGCTTCGAGGTTTCGCACATCGAGGTGCCGCACCCGGGCAACGAGCAACAGTCCCAGTGGCTGCAGATCAGCAAGATCAAGCCGGACTACGTGATCCTTCGCGGCTGGGGGGTGATGAACCCTACGGCCCTCAAGACCGCCCAGAAGGTGGGCTATCCGTCGGACAAGATCATCGGCGTGTGGTGGAGCGGCGCCGAGGAGGACGTGATCCCGGCGGGCGACGCGGCCAAGGGCTATATCGCCGCCGGCTTTCATCCCAGCGGAAAGGATTTCCCGGTGATCCAGGATATCCTCAAGCACGTGTACGGCGGCGGCAACAAGGGCGCCATGGACGATCCGAAGCGCATCGGCCAGATCTACTACAACCGGGGCGTGATCCAGGGCATCCTCACCGCCGAGGCCATTCGCACCGCCCAGGACAAGTACGGCAAGCGCCCCATCAACGGCGACGAGATGCGCTGGGGCATCGAGAACCTGAAGATCGATGAGAAGAGCATCAAGCAGCTCGGCGCCTTCGGCATGCTGCAGCCTCTCTCGCTTTCCTGCCTGGACCACGAGGGCGGCGGCGCGGTGAAGTTCCAGCAGTGGAACGGCGAGCGCTGGGTGGTGATCACCGACTGGATCCAGTCCGACCAGACCCTGGTGCGGCCCGAGATCGAGAAGAGCGCTGCCCAGTACGCCAAGGAGAAGGGCATCACCCCGCGGGATTGCGCCAAGGAGGCCGCGGCCGGGAAGAAATAGCAGATCGGCTTTGCGCCGGGGCGGATCACGCCCCGGCGCGTTCCTTCCGGGAGAACCCATGACCGCCCAAGCCGCAACCGCGACAGGACCCGCCACCCTTCTCGCGGTCAACAACATCGAGGTCATCTACGATCACGTCATCCTGGTGCTGAAGGGCGTGTCGCTCTCGGTGCCCGAGGGCATGATCGTTGCGCTCCTCGGCGCCAACGGCGCCGGAAAGACCACCACCCTCAAGGCGGTTTCCAACCTGCTGCGGGCGGAGCGGGGCGAGGTGACCAAGGGCGCCATCGAGTTCCAGGGCAAGCGGGTGGACCGGCTCACGCCCTCGGACCTGGTGAAGATGGGCGTGGTGCAGGTGATGGAAGGCCGCCACTGCTTCGCCCACCTCACCGTGGAGGAGAACCTCCTCACCGGCGCCTACACCCGGCGCGCGGGGCGGGCCGAGATCAAGCGGGACCTGGAGATGGTGTACACGTACTTTCCGCGCCTCAAGCAGCGCCGCGGCAGCCAGTCCGGCTACACCTCCGGCGGCGAGCAGCAGATGACGGCGGTGGGCCGGGCGCTCATGGCGCGGCCCAAGATGATCCTGCTGGACGAGCCGTCCATGGGGCTCGCGCCCCAGGTGGTGGAGGAAATCTTCGACATCGTGAGGAGCCTCAACCAGAAGGAGAAGGTGAGCTTCCTGCTTGCCGAGCAGAACACCATGGTGGCGCTGCGCTTCGCCGACTACGGCTATATCCTGGAGAACGGCCGGGTGGTGATGGACGGTTCGGCGAAGGAGCTTTCCACCAACGAGGACGTGAAGGAGTTTTATCTGGGGCTGTCCACGGGCGGAAGGCGGAGCTTCCGGGATGTCAAACATTATCGCCGCCGGAAACGCTGGTTGGCCTGACGAAATGAGTTTCAACGCGGAGGACGCTGGGGACGCAAAAGGACCTCGTCTTGTCGGTTTCTTTTTTCTTGGCACCCTCCGCGTTCTTTGCGTTTTTGCATTTTTTTGGCCTTGAATCACTTCGACCAACTCGAAATCCGCTCCGTTGAGGAGCGCGAGCGCTGGCTCGCCGAGGTGCTGCCCAGGCAGATCGCCCACGCGAGAAAGGTCGCGCCGTATTTCGCGAAGCTGCTGGCCGAGGTGGATGCCGCGCAGGTGACGGGCCGGGCGGCGCTGGCGAAGCTGCCGGTCACCCGCAAGTCGGACCTTACGGAGATGCAGCGGGCGGATCCGCCGTTCGGGGGGCTCGCGAGCACCGAGCCTGGGGCCATCGGCCGCATCTTCGCGTCGCCCGGGCCGATCTACGATCCGGAGGGAACGTCGCCCGACTGGTGGCGCTTCGCCCGGGGCATGTTCGCCGCCGGGTTCCGCAAGGGAGACCTCGTTTACAACACTTTTGCCTACACCTTCACCCCCGCCGGTTTCATGGTGGACGGCGGGGCGCGAGCCCTGGGCTGCGCGGTGTTTCCGGCCGGCGGCGGCAATACCGAGCAGCAGCTGGCGGCCATCGCCGCGGTGCGGCCCAACGCCTACGTGGGCACGCCGTCCTTCCTGCGCATCCTGCTGGAGAAGGCGGAGGAGCTGAACTCGGACGTTTCCAGCCTCAAGAAAGCCATGGTGGGCGCCGAAGCGCTGCTCCCCGCGGTGCGCCAGATGTTCGAGGACCGGGGGATTTCCACCCTGCAGCTTTACGCCACCGCCGACCTGGGAATGATCGCCTACGAGTCCCCGGCGCGGGAGGGCTGGATCGTGGACGAGGGCGTGGTCGTGGAAATCGTGCGCCCGGGGACCGGGGAGGTGGTGGCCGAGGGCGAAGTCGGGGAGATCGTGGTCACCGCGTTCAATCCCGATTATCCCCTGGTGCGCTTCGCCACCGGCGACCTGTCGGCGGTGCTGCCGGGGCCATCCCCCTGCGGGCGCACCAACATGCGCATCAAGGGCTGGATGGGCCGGGCTGACCAGACGGCCAAGGTGCGCGGCATGTTCGTGCGCCCCACCCAGGTGGCCGAAGTGCTTCGGCGCCACCCGGAAGTGACCAAGGCACGCCTGGTCATCGACCACGACGAGAAGAAAAACGACCGCATGGTGCTCCGCTGCGAGACCATGGCGGGCGGCGAGGCGCTGTTCCAGGCCGTCGCGGCATCGGCCCGCGACATCGTAAAGCTGCGCACCGAGGTGGAGCTGGCTGCCCCGGGCAGCCTGCCCAACGACGGCAAGGTGATCGACGACACGCGCAAATTTGATTAGCGTGGCTTTGCCGGGCTGCCGCCCATCCCGCGACGGGGCATTGTGGATTCCCACAAGCAGAAACGCGAAATTCGCGCGCGTATAATCGCCCAGCGTGAGGCGCTTTCCGCGCAGACGCGGGAGGCCTGGAGCCGCGCCATCACCGAACGGCTGACGGTACTGCCCGAGTATCGCGCCGCGCGGCTGGTGGCGGCCTACGCCTCCTACCGCGGCGAATTCGATACCGCGGGGTTCATCGACCATGCGCTGAAGGGCGGCAAGCGGGTGGTGGTTCCCCGGGTGAGCCCGGGGCGGGACCGGATAGATTTTTTCCACATCGCCGACCGGGAGCGGGACCTGGCGCCGGGCGCCTGGGGAATACCCGAGCCGGTGCCCGGCTGCCCGGCGCTGGGGGACGCGGAGGCGCCGGACCTGATGCTGACGCCGGGTGTGGCATTCACGCGCGGCGGCGAGCGCTTGGGCTACGGGCGCGGGTTATATGACCGTTTCCTGGCGCGGCATCGGGGGCCGGTGCCCCTGCTGGTGGCCGCGGCGTTCTCGACGCAGTTGCTGGACCGGCTGCCCACCGAGGCCCACGACCGGCGGGTGCAGAGGCTGGTGACGGAGCGGGAAACAGTCGTCATCGAAAACGAATCTGGAAATACGCCATGACGGCAAAGATCATCGACGGCAAGGCCATCGCCCAGAAGGTGCGCGAGGAACTCAAGGTGCGCATTGCGCGCCTGAGGGACGCCGGCGTCGTGCCCGGACTCGATGTGATCATCGTCGGGGAGAATCCCGCCTCCCAGGTCTACGTGCGCAACAAGGCCAGCATGTCGCTGGAGATCGGGATCCGCTCCCAGGTGCATGCGCTGCCGGAAGGCACCACGGAAGAGGCGCTGCTGGCGCTCATCGGGAAGCTCAACCGCGACCCGGAAGTCCATGGCATCCTGGTGCAGCTTCCGCTACCCGCGCACATCGACGGCAGCAAGGTGCTGGAAGCCATCGATCCCGCCAAGGACGTGGACGGTTTTCACCTCCACAATGTGGGCGCCCTGGTGACGGGCAACAAAGTGTTCGTCCCCTGCACGCCCTATGGCGTGATGCGGATGCTGGCGGAGGAAGGTCTGCCGGTGGACGGGAGGGATGCCGTGGTGGTGGGCCGCAGCAACATCGTGGGCAAGCCCATGGCCTTCCTGCTCCTGGAGCAGGGCGCCACCGTCACCATCTGCACGTCCAAGACCCGCAACCTCGCCGAGCACACGCGGCGGGCGGATATCCTGGTGGTGGCCACCGGGCGGGCGCGCATGATCAACGGGGACATGGTGAAGGAGGGCGCGGTGGTCATCGACGTCGGCATCAACCGCCCGCCGGACGGCAAGCTGGTGGGCGACGTGGACTTCGAGAGCGTGAAAGCGAAGGCCGGCTACCTTACGCCGGTCCCCGGGGGGGTTGGTCCCATGACCATCGCCATGCTGCTTTGCAATACGGTGGAGGCTGCGGAACGGGTGGCCGCGGCTGCTTCCGGAAGCGTAGAATCTTGAGCATTCCGCTAGGATTAACGCCGACGCGTCCGGCACCCGGAGCACTGGAGGCAGCGGGCAATTGCCCGCAACCGGCGGCTTTCTGCACCGGCAGTACCATCACAGGAGGGTTCGATGGAACCGTTTCCCGATATTGATCCCCAGGAAACCCAGGAGTGGCTGGACGCGCTTGACGGGGT
>Ga0210362_1652187_pt1 | contig 35460 bp, 29 predicted proteins | sample S625metaT_FD_159713 | JGI IMG/M metagenome (GOLD analysis project Ga0210362, IMG submission 159713) | Metatranscriptome of estuarine sediment microbial communities from the Columbia River estuary, Oregon, United States - S.625 (Metagenome... | ecosystem: Environmental > Aquatic > Marine >... | reverse complement strand
CGCCACCGCGCTGCCGTTGGCGGTGCTGGCGACCACCGTCACCGGCTGGGTCGAGGCCGCCGACAGGGTGACCGTGAAGTTGGCGCTGCCGCCTTCGGTCACCGTGACGTCGTTGATCGAGACGCTCGGCGGCGTGGTAACAGTGTTGCAGCTCGAGGGCCGGTTCCTCACATCGCGCTCCAGTGTCGCGATCACGGCGCCCGTGCTGCTCAGTTGCTCCGCGCGCACGCGGCAGGGTATGGTGGGAGGATTTTCGCGCTTCACCTTCCACTCGCCGTCATCCACCCGCCGGCTGCCCATGGTGACGCCCGTGCCGGCGTCCGTCACCACCACGGTGAGCCGGTTCGTGCCCCTCCCCTCCACCTTGAGCTCGCGGTCTCCCCGGTCCCACTCGGCCTTCGTGATCCTGAAGACCTCGTCATCGTCGTCGGCCGCCGCCATGGGCATCCAACCCGACAGACAGGCTCCCGCGACCAAGACCGCCATGACGACTCCCCGGCGGTATCCGCGCGGGTGGCCAATTCCCTTCATCCCCTTCTCTGCTGACATGAGGCACCTCTCTGGTCTGAAAGGCCCGAAGGCCATCTGCCGTGACGGAGCGCGCAGTCCTGTGCGGCCACGCGATCCGGTTGCAGCCACTCTAGGCGGCCATGCGAATCCGCGTGTCTGCGGCCGGTCTAGAAGGTCTAGCCGGGGTGTAGATGTTGACGAGAACGCGCGGGATGGCGCCTGGCGGGCGCCGCAATCACAGGCAGGGTGTGGAACGCGCGGCGGCTACTGCAGGCGGTAGCCGACGCCGCGCACCGTAACCAGGTGCCGGGGATTCCCCGGATCGGCTTCGAGCTTGCGCCGCAGGGCCCAGATGTGATGCTTTACCTGCTCGAATCCGCCCTCCGCCGCTTCCCCCCAGGCCGCGCTGACCAGGGTATCGAGGTCCACGGGACCGGGCGAGCGGCGGGCCAGCGCCGCCACGAGCCTGAATTCCAGCGCGGTGAGGTCAACCGGCTGCTCGTCCACGGTGACGCAGCGCTTGTCCAGGTCCAGAAGGAGGTTGCCGCTGCGGAACGATTCGCTCTCCGAGGCGCCGCGGCGGCACCGTCCCAGCACCGCCCCGATGCGCGCGACGACTTCGGCGAACGAGCAGGGTACGGTGACATAATCGTCCGCGCCGAGCCGGAATGCCCGCAGCTTGTCTATTTCGTCGTCCCGGGCGGTGAGCATCATGATGGGTACGGCTGAGCCGGCCCGCAGCCGCTCGCACACCTCCCAGCCGCTCAGCCCCGGCATCATCACGTCCAGCACTACCAGGTCCGGATCCGCGCAGGCGGCGGCTCTCAGGCCAGCCGCGCCGTCCGGCTCGCACAGCGCATCGTACCCCGCGCCCCGCAACTGCTCCGACAGCAGTTCCCGGAGGACGGGATCGTCGTCGATGATGAGGACGCTGCCCCGGGTGTCGGTCATGGGAAAGTCGGAATGGCGAAGGAGAACACGGCTCCGCCCGCGGGCTGGTTTTCGGCCCGGATGTCACCGCCATGTCCCAGAACGATCTGGCGCGATATGTACAGGCCGAGACCGTGACCGCAGGCGGCGCGGGTCTCCGGCGTATGGGCCCGGTAAAACTTGTCGAACGCCCGCTCCAGTGCCTCTGCGCTCAGCCCGGGGCCATGGTCGCGCACGCTCAGGCGGACCTGCCCTCCCTCCTCCCGCGCCTCGATCTCGATGACGCCATCGGGGGGCGAGTACTTGTCGGCGTTGCCAAGAAGATTGCACAGCACCTGGGCCATGCAGTCGCGATCGGCGTACACCGGAGGCAGATCGCGGGACACCGCAACCTGCAGCCCGCGCGCGGGATTGCCCGCGCGGAAATGCTGAATAACCTGCTCGACGATCGCAGCCACCGTCGTGGGCTCGCGCTCCAGCACCAGGGACCCGGCCTCGATTTGCGCGGCCCTGAGCACCTGCCCCGCAAACCCCTCGAGCCGGTTCACCTGCCCCCGCACCACGCCCAGCATGCGCAGACACTTGTCCGTGGGGCTGTCGCAACCCGACGCGATCTGCTCGGCGGCGCCGACGATCCCCGCCAGCGGCGCCCGCACTTCGTGGAGAGCCAGGGACAGCAGATCGGCCCGGCTTTGGTTCGCCTGCTCCAGTTCTGCGTTGGCCCGCGCGAGTTCCTCGACCTTTTCCCTCAGCCGGCGGTTGAGTTGGGCAATCAGTTCCAGGCGTTCGTTGCGGCGTCTGATGTCCCGCAGGATGACCAGGATGCCCCGGAACCGGCCGGCGTCGTCCCGGACGGGGGCCGCGGAAAGCTCGGCGGGAAATTGCCTGCCATTCTCTCCGCGGCACAGCGCCTCCCACCCGCGAACCAGCCCCGACTGGCGAACCGCCTCCGCAAGCGACGGGCAGGTGGCGTCCCGGTCCGCACCGATCAGTTCATGGAGGGAACGGCCGATGGCGTGGGGCGCGGAGAATCCCAGCAGTTGCTCGGCCTGGCGGCTCCACAGTTCGACTCGGCCCGCCGAATCGAGGCGGACAAACGCATCCGGTAGCGCCACATCGAAGGCAGCGAGCAGATGCTTCGCCTCGCGGGCGCGGGCCACCGCGGTCCAGCCCCAGAACGCGAGGACCGGGATGACCAGTCCGAAAAGGAACAGATCGACGACATGCTCGAGGCGCCCGCCGGGGTGCCCTTCGACGCCCGCACCGATGAGGAGCTGGTAGGAAACCCCCAAGGCGCCGATGGCGAGAGGAACAGCCCAGCGGAACGATGCCGCTACCCCGACGCTGTTCTTCTCAGAAGCAGGATTCATGGTCATGCTCGCTCCCTGTTACCTACGGTAGCGCTCCATGCCGCGGCCAGTACGTCTAAGGGAACCCGCGCCGCCTCAACCGAAACGAATTGCCGGTGCGCGCGACGCTGATCAGCGGTTCATGATTGTTATGGGAGTTTCCCTATCCCGCCGCCGATTTCCGGGATTTGCCTCTCCACCCGGATCAAAGGACCTGATGCAGCCATTAGCTGCGCGCAAAGTTCATGCCAGTTAATGATTGCACAGGCTAATCCAGCAAATTCAACCGCTTGACTCTCGTCCGGGAATATGCAGTTTCGCTGAAATGTCGCCTCCCAACGACAGCATTTTCTCACTGCCGCGCTAGCACCATGACTCCTCAAGGGATTAGCTTGTTGTTCCGGAGCGACAGCCGCCGCCATCACAGTCCCAAATTCGGGAGATCTGCTCTGAATTTGAGATCTATCGTAATCCATCCGTACTCGCGGTCCCGCCGCAAGCGAGGGTTTGCGCCAAAATCAACGAGCAGCGCTTCGTCCATGACGCCTCCACGCCCGAAGCCCCGCTGCACTGACAATGGGAAACATCAGCGTCAACACTCCGGCGCCCCACTCCACCAGCGCGTCCGCCGTCGACGCCGGGTACGCCTCCGAGAGATGGGCGACAATGACGCTTGGCTCCCCGGGTTCCAGGGGGCAATTGTTGAGGTATTGCATGCGCAGCACCACGGTCTGCCAGCCCAGCCAGGTGTGGCCGATGGCGGTGTAGTTGTCGGCCCCGTGGCAGAGGGTGCAGCGCCGTTCGGTGAGCTTGACCGAATACGGGCGGGCCTCCAGCCGGGCGCGCTCGGCCGCGGCACGGCGCTCCTCTTCCTCGGCCAGCTGTGCCGCGCGTGCGGCCTCTGCCCTCGCCTCCTGTTCGATCTCGTCCCTGATGCGCGCCCGCTCGTGCTCCGGTCCCGGGCGGGCCTTGCTCTGGTACTCCGAGATGTCCACGTCGCTTAGAGCGCTCTCCACGAGCGCCAATAACGCGACACTGCAGACGGTGGCAATAAATCTCCGGGCAGCGTCCATCGAGACCCGGATCCACGTTGCAAACCGGGGACTCAGGACCCCGCGCCCTGCTCCTCGATGAGCCGCCCAAGAAGCACCCGGGGGCTGCCGCGGCAGTTCAGGCATAGGTCGAGGTGCGTGGTGTCAATGCCTTCCTTCTCCAAAACCCTCTTGACCCGGCGCATCCGGCCCGCGGGCGCGATGGGCGCGCCGCAATCCCGACAAAGGGCCATCGCGCGCTCCTTCTCCACTTCACCCCGGAAGCGGTCGGGGTCGATGATCCGCCAGAGGTCCTCGGGAATCTCGCCCGCGTCGTGAATCAGCGCGGCCCGCAGCACTCGCGCCAGGTGCAAGTAGACAGGCGGATGGCCCAGCTCGCCGGTGGCTTTTTCAAGCTGCCGCACAAACACAGGGACCCAAGACAGCAGGAATTCCCGGATGAAGGCGCGGGCATCCTCCGCGTCCGCCTGGTCATGGGCCTTGTCAAAGAGGTATGCAATGAACTCCAGCAGAAGGGCCAGGTGATCAGGCAGGTCCCGGAAGCCTTCCGCCTTCTGCATGCCGTGGTTGCGATAAATGCGCTCCATGGCATCGGTGCTGCGCCCCATGATGGCGCCGTCCAGGTAAAGGCTCGCGTTTATGGGCACCTGGCGTGGCGGCTGCAGGAAAAGCCCGCTGTAGGCCTGGAGCAGCGCCAGCGGATCGGCAACTCTCCCCATTACCGTTCTCAGTTCCGCCAAGCTGTCGGCTATGGGGTAATCCACGTCACTCGCAATCTCCTCCAGATCGTCGGCGAGAAGATCCTTCATGGCATTAAAGGATTCTTCCCCCGGGGGCAGGAAAGCCCGGGACAGGCAGAGATAAAAATCCGCGCGTTCGGCAAATGCCATTGCTTCATCTCCCAGTTGACTCGCGCTTCATCACAAAAAAGGGCGGGCCGAGCCCGCCCGAAATACCCGGGGGCCGGAGCCCCGGAGGACTGGAACCCCGGTTCCCCCCCGTTCCTATTTCTTCGGCGCCGGCTCCGCGGACAGGTTGAACATCCGTTCTCCCACCGCGTAGATCACCAGCATCAGCGACACCGCCAGCAGCGCCAGCATCCACTCGGTTGTGGACGGAGTGTAGGAGATGATGCCCTCCACCCAGGTGCCCTTGAACAGCGGTACCACCTGGCCTCCGATCACAAAGTCGTAGCGGCCGATGGCAAGCGCCAGCACCACCAGCAGTGACGCTGCAAGCTGCATGCTGCCCTGGGTACGCAGGGCGGGCGACAGCAGGATCAGAAAGGCGACCAGCATGGCAATGATCTCCACCCAGAACCAGGGCGAGGCCACCATGTGATGGAACACCTCCAGGCCATCGGCATTGCTCCACAGGCCGGTCACGGTGCGGAAGGCAACGAAAAGGATGACAATGCCCAGCACCGTGGCGAACAGCTTGGGCATCGCGCCGGTCATGAGGGAGCGCACCCGCTCGGGCATGTTGTCTTGGTCAAGGCCGTAGGCAATGTAGCTGATCAGCACCGCGAAGGCGACCCCGGAAAGGAAGGCAGTCGCCAGGAAGTAAATGGGCAGGAGGCCGTCATACCAGAAAGGCCGCATCGCCATCATCCCGAAGGCGAGCCCGAGGGTGCCGTGGGCGGCGATGACCGACAGGAACGCAGCGATGCCGAAGTTCCGGCTGGCCCCGCTGTCCCAGTCGCCGCCCTCGATCCGGAAGAACTTGACGAGCAGCAGCACCAGGTACAGGGCGTAGAGCACCCCCATCCAGTTCATGGCGGAGGAGACCTGGAACGACAGCGGAATCGCCCACAGCATCCGGAACGGGTGCCCAAGCTCCAGGGCCAGGGACGCGAAGCCGGCGATCAGGGTCGCCGCCGCCAGCCACACGCAGCGCTTGGCGATGGGATAGAACTCCTTGAAGTTGAATACCATCGCCAGGGATGCCACCAACGTGAGCCCGGTGGACGTGAGCACGAAGAACACATAGACCGCCACCGGCAGGCCCCAGACCACGCCGTCGTTGGAGGTGTTGAAGGCGGCATGCCCCTGGGTCATCAGCGCCATCAGCGCCACTCCCAGGCTCGCCACCAAGCCGATTCCCCCGGCCGCCAGCAGCGGAGTGTTGAGTCCGCCCGCGCCTTGCATTTGAGTTGCCATTTTCTCTCCTCCTCCTGTCACGCTTTCTTGGCCCGGCTGCTCGGCACCACGCCGCCGACGCCGGTGAGGTAGTACACCTGGGGCTTGTTGCCCGTCTGGTCAAGCAGCCGCACCCCGCCCCGGTCGCGGATCAACTGGCTGACCCGGCTGTTGGCGTTGTCCAGATCACCGAAATAGCGCGCCTTGGCCGGGCAGGTGCGCACGCAGGCAGGCGTGTACTCCTTGGTGGCCGGATTGTCCTCGTCCAGGTCGGCCGTGCCCTTGGGCGCCTTGCTGATCTTGTGGTAGCAGAAGGTGCACTTGGTCACCACCCCCTTGGGCCCGATGCCCACCCCGTGGGTCCAGTCCTCGAACTGCTCGGGAATCCGGTAGGGCGGGTTCCAGGCATGCTGCCCGTCGCCGGCGAAGGCGCCGCGCACGTCCGGCTCCACCAGGGACTTCGAGTCCGAGTAGAAGCGCACGCCGTAGGGGCAGGCGATCATGCAGTACTTGCAGCCAATGCACTTGTTCCAGTCGATGGCCACCACGCCATCCTCGGTCTTGTAGGTGGCCTTGGTCGGACAGACGTGCATGCAGGAAGGCTTCTCGCAGTGCATGCAGGGCCGGGGCAGCCAGGTCATGTTCTGCCCTTCGGTGTAATAGAGCACGTCCTGCCAGTTCTCACCCGGAAGCCGGGTGTTCTCCTGGGAGCAGGCCGCGGTGCAAGCCTGGCAGCCGACGCACTTGTTGAGGTCAATGACCATTCCCCACTTTGCCATCTTCAGCTCCTTTCGCTCAGGCCTTTTCCAGGGTCACCTTGGTCGTGTAGTAATTACACTGACCCGTGATCCGGTCCGACTGGTTGACGCAGACTTCGCCGCTGTGGCCCGGCCCCCGCCCCTTGGCCCAGCGGCCATGGGCCCAATGACCATGCTCCATGGGCAACACGAGGGTGTCCGGCCGGGTGGCTTCGGTCACCCGGCAGAAAGCCTCTATGGCGCCCACACCCGACTTGAGCCGGACCCTGTCGCCATCCCGGATTCCCCGCTTCTGGGCTGTCTCCGGGTGCACTTCCACGTATACGGTGTTGCGCCCCCCCATGGCCGGCTGCATGACGGAGATCATGACGGGCAGGTTGCCGCTGCGTCCCTCCGCATGGGTCGCCACCTTGGGCGTGGAAAGGTAGAGGTCGCCGCCCCCCGGGTGCTTGGGCTCCTCCCATTGCGGGAACATGAGCCGTGACTTGTCGCGGCCGGTCTTGGATGCGATCCAGTCGGCCTCATGCTCCAGCTTGGAAGACCTGATCTCGAACTTGCCGGAATCGGTCTTGAGCAGCTTTTCCTTCACTTCCGCCGCGGTCATGAGTTTGTTGTAACCCGCGCCGTCCCACTCGAAAAACTCGCCGTCGCGCTGCTGCCACTTGTAGGGCTTCTTGTACCAGACCCCCTTCTCCTTCCACTTCTCGAAGGAGTCCACGCCGTTGTCCCCGGGGTCCTTCTCGAAGCCCTTGGCCAGGTGGCGCACCACGTTCTCCTGGCTGGCAATGGCCTTGTAGTAATCGCCGGTGGGGCCCTTCATGCGCTTGCCGATCTCGATCAGCGTGTCGCCGAAGGACTTGGTGTCATACAGCGGCTTCACCGCCGGCACCCGCAACTGGGCCATGGGATAGCCCTGGAACGGGTAGGTCGGGGCATCGTGCAGGCGCTCCAGATAGGTGTGGTCGGGAAGCACGATGTCGGCGAACATGGCCGTCTCGCTCGGGAACGGCGAAGTCTCGATCACGAACAGCTCGGCCAGGGCCTGCTCCCACTGCTGGTTGTTGGGCGCCGTCCAGATCGGGTTGGTGAGGTAGAACATCACCGTGTCGAGCTTGTAGGGCTTGCCGGCCAGGGAATTGGGGCCGAGTTCCTGGAGCATGTTCTTCGCCAGCTTGTAGCCGTCCTCGTGCCCCTTGAGGTCAATCCGCGGGAACTTCTTCCAGGGACCCTCCTTCGCATAGTCATCCTTGTAGTTCGCCGCATCCGCCGGCATGGCACCGTAGGAAGGACCCATCTGGTAACCGAGGCCGCCCTTGGCGAAGAGCGAGCCCACCAGCGCGTTCAGGGTATGGATCGCCATGCCGTTGTAGATGCCGTTGGAGTGGGCATGGGCGCCCCTCTCGAAGAGGGCAATGGCCGGGCGGGTGGTTCCGAATTCGCGGGCGGTCTCGACGATATCCCGTTCCTGGAGGGTGGTTACGCCGGCGGCCCACTTGGGCGTGCGGTCCTTCAACTCGATGTTCCACCACTCCACCAGCCCCTTGACCCACTTCTCTTCAAAGGCGGATGGATCAACGGTCTGTCCCGCCTTGAACTGGTTCCTGCCGTCCTTGAAGTCACCCACGAAGGAACGCTCCCACAGTCCCTCGGTGAGAATCACGTGGGCCACGGCCAGCGCCAGGGCGCCATCGGTCCCGGGTTTCACGAGCAGGGACCGGTCCGAAGCGGCCAGGGTGGCGTTCATGTGCACGTCCACCGCCGTAACCCGGGTCTTGGGGGATTTCTCGCCGCGGATGTAGCCCCACACCTGGATGTTGTTGTTATAGGGCCGGAAGGCTTCCAGGAAGCTCGCGCCGAAGATCAGCAGGTAGTTGGTATTGCGGTAGTCGTAGGAACTGTAGGAAGCGTTGCCGTCGGTGCATTGCTTGGACAGCACCGAGCCGTCGGAACACATGGAGGAGTGGCCGATGCCGACGTTGGGCGACCCATAGAGGTCGGCGAAGGCTCCGAGCAGTCCTGCGTCGGCAGCCCCCCAGCCCCGCCCGAAGCACAGGGCAAACCGGTGGGACTCGCCCTTCTCCCGGAGGGTGTTGAGACGGGTCGCTACCGTGTTCAGCGCTTCATCCCAGGAGATGGGCACGAACTTGGGATCCTCGTTGCGCCCCTTCTTCGGGTTGGTGCGCTTCATGGGCCCCTTGAAGCGGTCCGGATCGTAGAGGATGTAGGTGCCGATGGGGCCCTTGGGGCAAAGCTTGCCGTTGGCGATAGGGTGGTCGGTGTTGCCGTAAATCGCGTGAACCTTTCCGTTCATGGTGTACACGTCGATGCCGCATCGGGCGGGGCACTGATGGCAGATGCTCTTGGTGATGGTGTATCCCCCGGCCCCGCCTTCCGCCGCCTTGGCGTGGGACTCGCCCACGGCGCCCGGAGCAATCGTGTTGAATCCCGCTCCCGCCACCCCGGCGGCGCTGGCGGCGCCTGTCGCCTGCAGAAACCGGCGCCGGCTGATCTTCGCGTCAAGAATCTTCATCGTTCCTCCTTCATGTCACTCAGACAAAATCGCCCTACCGCAGTACTGCTTTCCATCAATGCCTTGCCCCGCCGAACAACTCGAGGAATGCCGAACGCGCCAGGTTGACCCGCTTGCGGCAGTTCATGCAGAGCTTCTCGCCGCTACCCGGTGGCGTTCCGAAAACTTCGCCGCATTCGCTGCACTCGGCCTGGGCAAATCGGGTGAGCTGGACCTCCCCGCCAGGAACCTCGGTCGCTGCCCCCCTCCCGAGCCGCACGGCCCTCTCTGGACACACCGCCTCGCAATGACCGCAGCCAATGCAGCGCCATGCGTCGAAAGCCAGCCCCCGCAACGCGCTTCCCTCCGTGCTGTAGCCGTGCAGCGCTCCGGTGGGACAGGTCGCCGCGCAGACCCGGTGGTCGCGGCAGGCGGGTGCGACGGCCACGGTATTGAACAGCGAGCCTGGCAGCGGGTGGCGCCAATGGCAGGCGATTCGCTGCATCGCTTTGAGGGCGCGCTCCCGGGCATAGGACCTGGTGGGAGAGCGGCGGTCGGGGACCCGGCCCTCTTCAGCGATGGGCACGATCTGCACGATGTCATTCACGGTGGTGCTGACCCGGCCCGCCAGGGACGAGAAAAACACGCGCCGGCTGATGGCCCGCTCCTGGTCCGCCTCGGGGATCCGCTCCGGCATGCGATGGGCCGGAAGGGGATCGCTCTCGATGCGGATGCGCTGGCCTGACGGCACCCCTGCCTCTTCCAGCAATGAATTGGCGCGGTCGACAGCCCGAGCCGCGGGATGAGCCTCCCGACAGCCGGCGCTGCAATGGGCACACCAGCCGCGATCAGCGAGGACAATCTCCCGCTCCCCCGCGTCGGCCCGCATTTCCAGCAGGCGGCTGACACTCAGCCCGCCCAAACAGGGCACCCGCAGACTTTCCGCAGAGGGATCGCCGCGGGGAGCCTTCCAACAGTCCACCACGACGCGGCCGCCCCGGGGAGAGAGGTTACCGGCACCGAAGCCGGGCACCGCAAGGGAGCCCGTCGGACAGGCCGCCGCGCATCGGCCGCAGCCCAGGCATCCTTCCCCCAGAGTCAAGCCGTCGCCAGGATTCACCCGAAGGGCCCGGGGCGGACAAATGTCCTGGCAAGCCGTGCATCCGGAGTGCCGGGACCTCACAGCCAGACAGGCATCCACCCGCAGGCCCAGCGGAGCGCGGTCCTGCAGACGATTGAAACGGACCCTTTGGGAATCAGGTTGCGTTCCAGCAAAGGGCAGGGAATGAGATTCCAGCATAGCCATGACTGCCCAACGGCTTGCAGGAATCGGGCCAAATCAATTATTTTTCAGGAATCAAGGAATTGCTTGTCCGCTTTTTGCCGCCGACCCGGCGAGGGTTACCGACCGGTAACATAAATCCTTCTTATTCCCCCCCAAGCGTTACCTTCGGGTAACCTCGTGCATCGCAACAGGAGCACTACAGGCGAAGCACCGGATCTTCGCTTCGCCATGCACCCCAAACGCGGAGGCCGAATCCCAAGGATTCGCAGACCCGGACCACAACGCCGCACACGCCGGCTAGCCGTTTCCACCGCCCATGGCGCACAATCCCGCGCATGGACTTGACCCAGCCAGATCAACGCCGCCGCAGGTTGCTTGCGCTGGCGGGCGCGGCCGCCATGTGGCCCCTTGCGCGCTCCGGCGCCGCCGGGCCGCAGGACATGGTGCGGATCGGCCTCACGCCGGTGTTCCTGGATGATCAGGTCGCATTCCTGAACGCCTGGCGCGACTACCTCGCCGTCCAGCTCGGGCAACCGGTGGCGTTCGTCCAGAAGGGGAGCTATCGGGAGATAGTGGACCTTCTTGCCAAGGACGAGCTGGATTTCGCCTGGCTCTGCGGCTATCCCTATGTGCGCCATCGCGACCGGATGCGCCTGCTGGCGGTGCCGCTTTTTCATGGCGAACCCCGCTATCAGTCCTACCTGATCGTTCCCGCCTCCGACGCAAGAACGCGTTCCATCCTGGATCTGCGCGGCAAGGTGTTCGCCTATTCCGACCCCGACTCCAACTCGGGCTATCTTTATCCGCAGTTCAGCCTGCTGCAGGCCCGCGAGAACCCCTCGCAATTCTTCGCCCGCACGTTCTTCACCTGGGGACACCGCAAAGTGGTGCAGGCGGTGGCGAGCCACCTCGCGCACGGGGGCGCCGTGGACGGCTACGTCTGGGAGACGCTGCGGCTGCTGCATCCCCGGTTGACCGAGAGCACGCGCATCGTGGACAAGTCCCCCGACTTCGGCTTTCCGCCCTTCGTCGCCCGCGCATCCATACCCCAGCGCAGCCAGGAGGCCCTTCGCGGGGTTCTGCAGGCGATGCCGGAAGACCCCCGGGGCGCGGAACTGCTGAAGCGGCTGAACCTGGACGGCTTCATTCCGGGGGAACCGGTTCTTTTCGACGGCATCGCGGGCATGATGCGCGCCCTGGACGAGAGTCATGTGGCGGCTTCGTGACCTGAGCCTGCGCTTCAAGATTCCGTTGCGGGCAACGGTCCTGGTGCTGATCACCGCCACCCTGGTCACGGGATCCCTGATCGCCCGGGAATATGACGAACTCAAGCAGGACCTGATCGCCAGCGCCAACAGCCTCGGGCGGGTGCTGGCGACGACCCTGGTGACACCCATCGCCCACGACGACGCCTGGAGAGCCTACGAGATCATCACCTCGCCGTTCCAGGAACACACCAGCGACACGGGGCCCCAGGGCGCCGAGCTGATCATGATTCTCGACCCGAATTACCGGGTCTATGTCTCCACCCGGCCTGGCGAATTCCCCATGCTCGCCGACCCCGGACTCATCAGCGAGGACTATCGCAGGGTTCAGGATGCCATCCGCGTCCGCAGCGACACGGAACCTTTTCCCCTCGAGGTCGCAGGTTCCGACCTTCTTCACGTGATCACGCCCATCACCGCGGACGGCATCTCCCTGGGCACCCTGGTGGCAACCTATTCCAAGGCTGGGTTCCTGCCGCGTTTTCTCGCCATCGCGGAGCGCGCGGCGGTCGTCAGCCTGCTGGTCCTGGCGATACTTTTGCCCGGAGCTTGGTACTGGGGCAGCCGGTTCGCCACCCCTCTGGTCAGCCTGGCGGAAAGCATGGGCAAGATCGGCCCGCGCATCCCCGGCGACGAGGAACTTCGGATCTACGAGTCCCACGACGAGGTGGGACAGTTGGGCTCCGCCTTCCGGCGCATGGTCTCGCAACTGCGGCAGAAGGAGGCCCTGGAGCAGGAAGTCATGATTTCCGAGCGGCTCGCGGCCGTGGGACGCCTGTCGGCGGGCATCGCCCACGAAATCAACAATCCCCTGGGCGGGATGCTGAACGCGATCAGCACCTTCAAGCGCCATGGCAGCGCCGACGCGGCAGTCGCGCTGCTGGAGGAGCCGGGCCGCGAAGCCTGCGGCCAATGCGATCTCCCACACCGGCTGCAGCTCGGAGGGAAGACACTATCGTTGCTGGAGCGCGGGCTCACGCAGATCAAGGATACGGTCGGCGCCCTCCTGGTGGAAGCCAAGGCGGACAGCCATCCGATTTCCGGCCAGGACATGGAGGATGTGCGCACTTTGGTTCAGCCCGACTTCCATCGCAAGCGGATCTCCATGGAGTGGAACAATGGAATCAGGGATCCCATTGCCCTTCCCTCCACGCTGGTGCGACAGGTGCTGCTGAATCTCCTTCTCAATGCCGCCCAGGCGGCCAATCCGCGCGGCGCGGTGCGATGCAGCGTTTATCGCAACAGCGACACACTGCTCCTCACGGTACGGAACGACGGCACCCACATCCCGCCGGAGCGCATGCAGGTATTGTTCGAGCCCTTTTCCAGCAGCCGCGCCGATGGCCACGGACTCGGCCTCTGGGTCACGTACCAGATCACGAAGCAGCTCGGAGGCGATATCTCCGTGGCCAGCGAGCCTGGCGACACCCGCTTTACCGTGCAACTGCCCATCCCACCCGCCACCTGATGACCGCCACGCCCCGGATCTGCCTGGTGGAGGACGACCCTATCATGGGCGAGTCCCTCTGCGACCGCTTTGCACTGGAGGGCATCGCCCATGACTGGTATCGCGACGCCGGCAGCGCCCTGGACGCCATCTCCCGCCTCAACTATGCCCTGGTGATCAGCGACTACCGGCTGCCGGACATGACCGGCGAGGATCTGTTCGAGCGCCTGCTCAAGGCCCGGCGCTGGCTCCCCCCGTTCATTTTCATCACCGGCTACGGGTCCATTGACAAGGCGGTGCATCTGCTGAAACTGGGCGCCGCCGACTATCTGACCAAGCCCTTCGACCTGGACCGGCTGGTGGACCAGGTGCGCAGCCTGTGCGCCGCCACTCCGCCTGTGCCTGAATCGGCCGAGGCACCCCTTGGCGTGTCACCGGCCATGCGCCGCGTCCAGGAAGCCCTGCCGCGGCTCGCAACCCACGCCCGGACGCTGCTGGTCACCGGGGAGTCGGGGGTGGGAAAGGAGCATGTAGCCCTCGCGTACCACCGCCTGGCCCACCCGGGCAGAGACGCTCCCTTCGTGGCGGTGAACTGCGGAGCCATCCCGGAGACGCTGATGGAAGCGGAGCTGTTCGGGCACGAAAAGGGCGCCTTCACCGGCGCTGTGCGCCAGAAGAAGGGATTCTTCGAGCAGGCCCACGGGGGCACCCTGTTCCTGGACGAGATTGGAGAAATGCCTCTCGCGATGCAGGTGAAGCTGCTCCGCGCCCTGCAGGAGCGGCGGGTCCAGCGGGTGGGCGGAGAAGCCCCCGTTCCGGTGGACATGGCCCTGGTCTGCGCCACCCATCGCGACCTCAAGGAAATGGTCCAGTCCGGGGCCTTCCGCGAGGATCTCTTTTACAGGATCAACGTCATCCAGTTGCGCATTCCGCCCCTGCGGGAGCGCCGGGAAGACATTCTCTGGTTCGCCCGGCGCTTTCTGGCCGAATGCGACGCCGCCCAGGGAAACGAGCAGCATTCTCTGAGCCCTGCCGCGGAGGAGGCCCTGCTCCAGTACCCCTGGCCCGGCAATCTCCGGGAATTGCGCCACAGCCTGGAGCGCGCCTGCATCCTCTCGCCTGCCCGGGTCATCGCCGCGGACGCCATTTTCGAGGATGCACCCGCCGCGTTCGCCGGCGTGGAGGCGGCAACGCCCCGCCTGGACGAATACCTGCGGGATTGCGAGCGGCACTACATCCGGGGCGCCCTGGAGCAGGAGCAGGGCCACGTCGGCAACACGGCAGCGCGCCTCGGCATCAGCCGCAAGAATCTCTGGGAGAAAATGAAAAAACTCGGGATTGGGGAGACGAGGCCCGCCCCCGGATGATTCTGGCCAGCCTGCGGGGGATCGCAATGCTGGGCGATCCGACAAAGCCTTGCGGGGGCATCCGGGCCCAGGCCAGATCAGTCCTTCAAGACATGGCGTCACCAATCTTCCGGTTTTCGAGAATCAGGTTACGCCACGATATCGCCTGGATCACGGCCGTGCGCAACTCGAACTCGCTCCACGGTTTCTCCAAGAAGCAGAAAATCTCGGCACGGTTTACCGCGTGCATGAGCGCCGACACGTCTGCTTCGCCGGACAGCAATATGCGTCCAGTGTCCGGCCGGCGGCGGCGCAGATTCTCGAGGAGCCCAATGCCATCCATGTTCGGCATGCGGTAATCGGCGATTACTACGTCGTATTCGGTGTCCTCCGCCCATTCGAGGGCATCCCGAGGTGAGGTGCACACTTCCGTCACGAAACGGAATGTCCGAGCATCAAGACGGGCCGAGGGATGAGCCTCCCGGTAGAGAACCGAGTAAAGCTCTCCGAACCGCGTCCGCTGGGATAGTTCTCTCCCCACCGCGCGCAAAACGCTCTCGTCGTCATCCACCACAAGAATGTGGTACCGGCGTTCCCCCCCTTGGGGCGGAGCCTTCCCGTATTTTTCCTGATATGCCTGGGCGAGCCGACGGTTGTCCACGATCGCTTTGCGGTAGGCCACGGCTTGGGTGACTGCGCTGGCAAGCGCCACGTCCGTCCAGGGCTTTCCGACAAAGCGGTAAATGCGCGTGTGGTTTATGGCTTCGCTCAGCTTATCGCGGTCCAGCTGCCCGCTCAGCACAATGCGCGCCGCGTCGGGTTGGATACCCTGAAACGTCTTGAGGAACTGGACGCCGTCCATTTCGGGCATCCCGTAATCCGCGATCACCACGTCGTATTCAACTTCTCGCGCGCGGCTCAGCGCCTCCCGCGGCGAGGACAGCGCTTCGATCTCCGACCTCTCCGGACCCCCGCCCAAGACAGCGGCGAGCTCCCGCCGCAACGCTTTCAGGACGAACTCGTCGTCGTCTACTAGCAGGATTCTGATCGACACCATTTCCCTCGTTGTCTTTGGCTAGGGGCCCCGAAACGGCCGAGGTCGGGTATTTATTGCGCGGTCTTGTCGGGCTGGATTACGGGCAGCCAGATCCTGAAGGTGGCACCTTTTCCGGGCTCGCTCTCCACCTCGATATGTCCCCCATGCCTTTCCACAATGCCGTAGGACACCGGCAGGCCTAGGCCGGTGCCCTGGCCCGGCGCCTTAGTCGTGAAGAAAGGCTCGAAAAGGCGCGCTCTGTGCTCTGGCCGGATACCGCTCCCCGTGTCAGCAATTTCGATCCAGACTTCGCGGTCGACGCGACCGGTGCGAATCGTAACCGTCCCCTTGTCTGGAATGGCCTGGGCCGCATTTACCAGCAGATTCATGAATACCTGGTTAAGCTGGGAAGGAAGACATTCAACCACCGGCAGCTCGCCATACTCCTTGCGCAGTTCGCACTTGTACTTAAGCTCGCTCCAGACAACGTTCAGGGTGCTGTCCAATCCCTTGTGCAGATCCGCAAACTCCCAGACGTCCTCCATGCCCGCCCTGGAGAAGTCTCGCAGGTCCTGTACGATTTTCTTCACCCGATTGATGCCCTCCCGGCATTCGCTTATCAAGGCACCGACGTCCTTTCGGAGAAATGGAAGGTCTATTTCCTCCTGGATTTGGCTGATCTCATTGGCAGACGAGCACCCATCCAACTCCACGGACAGTTCCGCCCTTCGGTACGCGTCGAGAAGGAGAAAAATGTCCTTAAGGTACCTCTCCAACGTACCGATGTTGGAGTAAACGTACCCTACAGGGTTGTTGATCTCATGGGCCACCCCGGCCGCGAGCTGTCCGATGGAAGCCATCTTTTCCGACTGCATCAGCTGGTTCTGGGTTTGTTTGAGCTTTTGGATCAGTTCCTCGAGCTGCGCGTTCTTCGCCGCTAACTCCTTGACGCTCACCGCAAGCGCCTCTCGGTTGACGCCTTGTTCGCCAACATCCAGCGCGACGATGGCGATTGTCGGAGGCCTTTGCCCGCCGCTTCCCAGGAGGCCCGCCTTCACCCGAAGCACCCGCCTCCCCGAGTCCCTCCGCAGAATAACATCCTCCTCCCGGGGCCACGGTCCCTCGAGAAAAGACGACAGCTCGGGCGTTTCCGGAAACACGCGCTCCGCGTGGTTGTCGTGGACTCCGCCATTTGACTCTGACCCCGCGAACATCTGCCAGGCAGCGGCATTGGCGCAAGAAATACGGCCGTTCTGGTCGAACAGCAACACGGCCTCTCCCAGGGCGTCAAACAGTTCCCTGCAGATCTGCACCTCCTTACCTTGGGAACCCTCGCAAGGAGCCCCTACCGCCTCGTCATACGTGACCAACGCCTAGCTTCCTCCCCGCGATTCCGCATCATCGAAGCGCTCGAAAGCCTCGCGCAAGGTCTCGCGCAGCGTTGCGTCTTCCCATGGCTTGGTTAGAAACTTGTAGACGGCACCCCTATTCACCGCATCGGTGATCGTCGAAACATCGGTATGCCCGGAAAGCACGATGCGGACCACGTTCGGGTACATGACCTTTACCCGGCTCAGGAACTCGGTTCCGGTCATGCCCGGCATGCGCTGGTCCGACAGGATCACTCCAATCTTGTTCGTCGCCAGGATCTGCATCGCCTCACTTGCAGATGTCGCGAACAGAATCCGATAGCCCTCCCGGCGAAGCGCGCGCTTCAGTGACGCCAGCACGTTGGGTTCGTCATCCACCAGCAGAAGGCTGCGCCCGGCAGGTGATTCCGAAAGCAGGCGTCGGGGCGCGTGAAACCGCTTTTCGATATCGCTGACGGAAAGCGCCGGGCTGAAAAGGAACCCCTGGGCTTCGTCACAGTGCAGCCTGCGCAAATATTGAAGCTGGGCCTCTGTCTCAACGCCTTCCGCGCTTACCTTCATGCCGAGGCCGTGGGCCATGGATATGATTGCACGGCTGATCGCCGCGTCGCCGGCATCGGAAGCGATCTCTCGGATGAAAGATTGATCCACCTTGACACGATCCACCGGGAAGTACCGGATAAACCCAAGCCCTGCAAAGTGCGTCCCGAAATCGTCGATAGCGAAGGTCATGCCCATTTCCTTGAGGGCGCGAAGCGCATTGCGATTTTCCTCCGCCTGAGTGAGAAAATAGCTTTCAGTTACCTCGATCTCGAGGGCGGATGCCGGCAGTCCGGATTCTTGCAATGCCCGGCGCACCGCCCCGAGCAGCGTGCCGTCACGAATCTGAAGGCTCGACACGTTGACCGAAAGTCGCAGGTTCGGGGCGAAGCGGTCACGCCACTCCTTGCCCTGGCGGCAGATCTGCACCAAAGCCCACTCGCCGATGGCGCTGATCAGGCCGCTCTCCTCCGCGATATGTATGAAACGGCCGGGCAGAACGGTGCCCAGCCGCGGATGGTTCCAGCGCAGCAGGGCCTCGACGCCGTTCACCTCGCCGCTGACCAAGTCGACTAGCGGCTGATAGTGCAGGACCAGCTCTCCCCGCGCCAGGGCGTTGTGCAATTCGCTTCCGAGAATCAACCGCTCCTGGGCCGCCTCATTCAGCGCTGCGTCCGAGAACCGGTATCCTGCGTGCCCCAGCTCCCGGATCGCATCCAGCGCCGCTTGGGCACTGCGCAGGAGCGTGTCTCCGTCCTCGCCGTCATCGGGATAGGCGCTGATGCCGATATAGGCCTTCACCACGACATCGTGGCCGTCCACCCGAAGCGGACTCGATACAGCCTCAAGGAGTTTCATGGCGAGCGCCGCCGCGTCATCGCTTCGCTCCATGTCGTTCAGAATGATTCCGAAATTGTCAGCGTCAAGCCGGGACACGGTGTCGCCGCTGCGCAGCGCGGCGGACAGCCGGTTCGCGACCTCCCTAAGCATCGTGTCCCCGGCCTCAGCGCCGAATGTTTCGTTGACGGCCCGGAACCGATGCAGGTTCAGGAGCATTACCGCGGCCTTCCGCTCGCGGTGCCGGACGTGCCCAAGCGTCACCTCGAGCCGCTCCCGCATCAGGCTCCGGTTCGGCAGCTGAGTGAGATGGTCGTAATGGAGCAGTCGGTGTATCGTATCCTGGGCTTGCTTTTCGCTGCTGATGTCGCTGAAGATGCCGATATAATGCGAAATTTTTCCAGCGGCATCCGATAGCGCACTGATGGCAAGCCACTCCGGGTACACGGTACCGTTCTTCCTTCGGTTCCATATCTCCCCGCTCCAGCGGCCAGTTTCGCGAAGCGACTGCCACATGAGCCGATAGAACTCGGCATCCTGGCGGCCGCTGCTGAGCAATGACGGCTTGCGTCCCACCGCTTCCTCTCTCGTATAACCTGTGATCTTGGAGAAGGCTTGATTCGCAGTGATGATTTGCGTGTCGGCATTTGTGATGACTATACCTTCCTGGCTGCCCTCGAAGACCATCGCATCCAGGCGCATGCGCTCCTGTGCGGCTTTCAGCTCCGTGATGTCCTCCACCACGGCAATGAAGTAGTCAACCTCGCCGTCCGGTTTTCGGAGCGCGGAAACCGTCAGCAGTCCCCAGATCACTTGTCCATCGCGCCGGAGAAGGCGCCTTTCCGTCGTGTAGCTCGGAATCTCCCCGCTCAGAATCCGTCGCGACATGTCCAGGCCGCCCGGCAGATCCTCCGGATGCGTGATCTCCTGCAATGTCATGCCAAGCAGCTCGGCTTCCGTGTACCCGGCCATTTCGCAGAAGCGGCGGTTGATCCGCAGGATGCGCCCGTCGGTCGCGACGTTGGTCATCCCCACCGCGGAGTGCTCGAACGTGGCGCGGAACTTAGTCTCTGCTTCCAGGGCTTCGCGCTGCGCGCGCTTTCCCTCCACCAAGCGCCACAGCGTCTCGCCTACCAGTTGCAGTTGCCGCAGATCGTCCTCCCGGTACTCCCTCTCCCGACCGCCGACGATCAGGATCGAAGTGACGCGGCCCTGGTTCAGCGCCGGAATTGCTGCGTGACGCCCGGCCCCTAGGTCCCGCATCAACGCGTCGTCCACCGAGAATGCCGTGCCTGTTGGCTCATTGGCGACGTACGGGCGGCGCAGCCGGACACACTCTGCCCAGGGCCCCGCTTGCGATAGGGGTATCCGAAGTTCCTCGGGCTCCGTGTCGCCGCCGACACCTGCCCGGCCAACCACATGCAATGTGCCTCCGTCCCTGGACAGGAAGCACACCCATCCCGCCTTGCTTCCAGTGAGCCGCATCCCCTCCGCCAGAGCGCGCCGCGCGATCTCCTGCTCGGTAAGGTCGGTGGCTGCCTCGCTGAGTCTGAGCATGGCATCCAGCCGCTCGTCGTTACGCTGCAATGCGGCCTCCGCGTCGCGCCGGCGCGCGTCGCGAGCCATGGCGTCCAGCCCGAAGGAGATGTTCAGCACCATCTTGCTGAGGAGCGAGGTGATCTCGTCGTCGAAAAATCCCGCTTCGCTGGAATACACGCTGAGAACCGCCATGACACGGCCGTCTTGCCTCAGCGGGAACGCGGCCGACGATCCGATGGCGAAATCCTTGGCCCTGGCGTGCCACGACCGAGTCATGGGATCCGCGAGAAAATCGTTGCAAATGACCGGCTCTCCGCTGAGGGCCGCCCGGCCGGAAGGTCCCCGGGTCGCCGGAATGTCCGGCTCAAGAGCAATCTCCAGGCGGTCTAGGTATCCGGACTTTGCGCCGGCCTTACCGACTACCTCAAGCATCTGCCGCGCCGAATCCATCTTTCCCACCCAGGCGAGCGCGAACCCGCCGAAGCTGGCGATGATCTCGCAGACCGCGCGGAACAGCCGGGACGGGTCAGTGGTGCGGACGATGGCTTCATTGGTTTCGCTCAGGGTGCGATATAGTGCAGCAAGCCGCTCGATTCGCCGCTCAGCCCATATCTTTTCGCTGATGTCATCCAGGACAACGACGAAATAGTCCGCCTCACCTTCCGCTGCGTGCACCAGGGAAAGAGTCATCCGCGCCCAGAGGATCGAGCCATCCCGGCGCAGGTAGCGCGCTTCCAGCACGCGCCCGGTATGTTTGCCCGCGATGACCCGGCGCACTAGCCGCTGCCCGAGTTCCCGGTCTTCGGGATAAGTCACGCCCGCCATGTCAAGCCGCAACAACTCGTCCGCGCCATAACCCAGAATCTCGCTCAAGCGATGGTTGACTCGAATAAAGCGGCCGTCCTGGGAAAGGTGTGCGATCCCCAGTGCCGCATGCTCGAAGGTCGCGCGGTACCGGGTCTCGCTGCGCTCGAGGGATGCTGCCATGTCGTCGAAGGCGCGCGCGATGCCTCCCAACTCGCCGGCAACCCCGGCCACGCCTGAGCGGGCCGAGAAATCCCCCTGGGCCACCTTGCGTGCCACCCGGACTAGGGCGGCCGCGGGCTGCACCACCCAAAACCAGCCCAGGGCCCAGGCGCCGATCAACGCCACGGTAACCGCGATTAGGGTTCGGGCGACCGTATCCGCGAGCTGAGCGTGAGTGGCGGCAAGTACGCCCTCCATTGGAATGCCTACCCCCACCACCATTCCCGAACCGGGCAGACTCACGCGATGGAACGCGTACATGCGCTCGACACCATCCGTGTCCGCGCGCACTTTCGGACGCGCACCCCCATCGATCCCGGCCACCCCTACCAGGCCGTCGGAAACCGGCTTCCCGACCCATTCCCCGGGGCCGGGGTACACCGCCAGCACTGTCCGTTCACGGTCGAGCAGCACGGCCACACCTCCTGGGGGGAGATTGATTCCGGCCAGCGCCCGGTTCAGGACACTTAGATTCAGGGCCCCGTAAACCACCCCGGCGACGGTCCCGCTTGCGCGGAGGACGGGATAGGCGATATTGAGACTCGCGTAGGGACCGATGCGGCTCGGCTGGAAATCGCCCACTGACAAGGCTTTGGAATTCCGCGCATCCCGAAAATAGCCCCGGTCCGACAAGTCCACGTTTCCGGGAATTTCCAATGCACTGCAGGCGAGCGTCCCGTTCGCGAGTATCACTCCCAGATTATCGAATTGCGGGAGTTCCGGCTTGATCTCTCTCAGAAACACCGAGCATCGCGGCCCCTCCGGACTGAGTGCCGCCTCGGATCTGGATATGGCCAGAAGCATGTCCCTGGCCGCCCCAAGAACGTTATGAACCTCGGTCTCCGCATGGTCCGCCAAATGCCGAACGGTGACTTCGGCGTCCCCTATGGCGCGAGCGCGCTCGTCGTGGAAGGAGTACCCCACCATTACCGTGACCGGCGCCAGCGCCATGGCGATGACGGCAATCATACGGGCGGTGAGTCCGAACCGGCCGCGCGTGGCCTCCTTCCCCGTGTTCGGAATACCCTCCGGGACCCGCAAGTGCGCCGTGACGAAATAGATCAGAGCAGCCGTCGCAAGTACGAACGCGACGTCCTTGGCGGGTCCCAACGCGGCGGCGAACCGCGGGCGAGCAAGGTTTGCAAGCGCCCATTCGGTGCCCAAGACCCACACCACCCCAATAATCGCATAAACGGCTGCAATGCCGGCGGCCCCGGTTCTGCTACCCGAGGCGCTCTTCTTATGATTAGGTTTCAGACGGCCCCCAAACTTATCTCTGTCGCATCATCATAATAAATATGCTGGATTAATGCAGAGATTTCTGGCCAACGTCGCCTGCCAGAAAGGGCCGGTTTCCGCTGTTTATCGGATGGGGGAGCTTACGGGTAGATACTGCCAAATCGAAACCTTGAGATAACGACAGAGGTTGGCCGGAATACCTCGTTCAGGTCCTGGACCAATGGGCTAAAATTAGACGAGACGAGCGCTCGCGGCGGCAACGACTGAATGACGATAACCGCTGGGTCGGGCGGCGAATGTCAACGACACGGCCCGGAAGCGATGGCCAGACCTTTTTCTGCAATTACAGGATAGTAACGGTGACGCTTGGCGTCCAGGCGTAAGTACCCGGCGTGACGTTTTCGGAAAAGAATATTCGGTATTGGATCTCGAAGCTGTCCCGGGAGGGCGCGCGCGTCGTTCCACGCAAAGAGACCCCGCCCCCTGCGGCGCCAAACGCAAAGCGCCGGCCGTCCACACTGACTTGCAGAGCTTTCACAAATCCGCCGGGAGGCACGATCTCGGCGAAATAGTTGCCAAGGGCATTGCTGGCAACCAAGAGCTTGGTGGGCTCCCTCAGGTCCAGATAGCCCCGGCGAATATCAGCCTCGGTTACGTGGATTAGGGCGGCTCCGCCCAGCACCTCGACCTTTGACCACTTGGCGATCGTTACCCTGGCCAGTACGGTCTTGTTGATGGATTCGACTGCCGCCGCGTCCGGAGACACCACTCCGAATCCGACGGCAATCAGGAGCATCGCCATGCATACGGACGCCAAGGTTTGATTCCGCTCCAGAATCTGAGCGAACAGGGCTTTGCTCTTGGTTCCCGGCAGATTGCAGATCTTGGATGCTGTCTTTGGCATTTCTTCTTTTCTTTCCGCGGCCGGAATCCTCATCGGGTAGCCAGTGCTAACGATCTTCAGCACGCGATCTTGTTTCTTCCCTTAGAATCAGTATCGTTTCGTCATGCAAAGATTCCAGCGGTTTCCGGTTAAGCTTTGTAAAAACATATCTAATCAAAGGCATGGCAAGCATCCCCGAGAAGATTGTGACGGTGGCCGTGCTCGACGACGACCCGCGAATCTGTGATCTCCTGCAGCGGGTGCTTTGGGTTGAGGGCTTTCGGGCCTTGGTGGTGGGCTCGCGAACCGAACTGCTAGGAGCCATCGGGGATCAGGCGGTCCAGGCGGTGATCCTGGATCTCGGCCTCCCTGGCGACGACGGCGTCGATATTGCGCGGGAAGTCCGCCGGCGATCGGACATCGCGCTCTTGATGCTCACGGGACGGTCACAGGTTGCCGATCGGGTGACCGGGCTGGACGCAGGAGCGGATGACTACGTGATAAAGCCTTTCGAGCCCCAGGAACTGGTCGCCCGCCTCCGCAGCGCCCTCCGGCGCCGGCCACTGGTAGCATCTGCGGGCGCGAGAAAGTTCAGGGTCGGGCCCCTCGAATGCGATCCCGCCGCGAGAACTCTGTGCGCCGCGGATGGTCGGGTCCAGCCCCTTACCGAGCGAGAACTCGACCTGCTGCTGCTGCTGGCCCGGAACCCCGACAGCGTCATTTCCCGGGAACGGCTGTCTCGGGAAGCAATGGGGCGGGAGTGGAATCCCGCGGACCGAAGCCTGGACGTGCACATCGCCCATCTTCGACGGAAGGCCAATCAGTTGGCGCCAGGTCAATCGATGATTGCGTCGGTTCGATCCGGGGGATACCGGCTGGTGGCTCCGGTGGAGTCTTTATGAACTGTCCGAAGGTGGCCAACTCATGACCAAGGCCTTGTCCGAAACCGATGCGCCCCTCGAAACACCTGACGAAATCGGATTCCTGCTCGTACCCCTCGCGAAACAGCTCGATCACGACCTGAACAATGCCTTCGCGGTGATGATAGGAAATCTCCGCTTCCTGCGAACCAGCGCCGAGACCTTGCTCCGCGAGGAAACACTAGCGGCCCTCGCAGACGTTGAACACGCCTGCGACGAAGCAGCAGTGCTGTCCCACGCGGTGCTGGGATTGATGAGCGGCATTCAAACGCAGCCCGTTGGCGCGCACCCGCTCGAACAAATCCTGGCGAGGGCTGAACGCGCCATCCGGCGCGGCCTCCGCGGGGAAATAGCGCTCGCTGCCTCAGACACCGCAGCCCACTGTTCCGTGCGCACTGAAGCCGCAGTGCTGGAGGCGATACTCGTGGCATTGGCCTTGGCCGCCCAGCGGGACCTTGGGACGAGGGGTATGATTCACGTCACCGCCTTGCTTGGTCAGGCGTCAACAGGCAGGGCGAAATCATCAAAGCCCCGTCCGCCGCGGATGGCCCAAATTCTCATCGAGCCGGAGCGCCCGGCGGCAGGGGAAGTTGCGGCCCCGACAGCGACTAGCCTTCCTTGGACGGAGCGCCCGGTCTTGGCAATCGCCAAGCTGTTCTGCGAACAATGGGGAGGCGCCCTGACGATGGAAACCAGCACTGCGGGGCTGCCTCGGGCCACCATCCTGCTTTGCGCCGAAGACTGAGCAACCGCGACACGCATCGGGGCTGCCCGCCTCGATCCGTCACCGCGACGGGCGTATCGCCGGAACTTCAGCCTCTTGTTCCCAGCGCCCGGCGGAGCGGTCGTCGGACGCGCGCGCATCCACCCAACGCGACCCCTGGGCCGTGTCTTCCTTCTTCCAGAAGGGCGCCCGGGTCTTGAGGTAATCCATGATGAACTCGCAGGCCGCGAACGCCTCGCCGCGATGGGCGCTGCTCACCACCACTAGCACGATCTGGTCTGTCGGCAGCAGGGGGCCGACCCGGTGTATGACCAGGGCGTCGAGAATCTCCCAGCGGGACCGGGCCTCGGAAACGATCTCTTCCAGGGCCTTTTCGGTCATGCCCGGGTAGTGCTCCAGGATCATGCCCTTCACGGACTCGCCGTCATTCACGTCCCGAACCAGCCCAATGAAGCTGGCGATGGCGCCGATCTTGGGATCGCCGCGCCGCAGTCCGAGAATCTCCGCGCCGGCGTCGAAATCCGCGGTCTGGACCCGCACCGTCATCCTAGCCCCCGGTGACCGGCGGAAACAGGGCCACCTCGTCGCCGTCCCGCAGGGGGGTCGCCGCTTCCGCCATTTCCAGGTTGACGGAAACGCGCACCGTGCGTCCGGGGGCCAGCTCGTCGGACCAGGGCGACCCCCGGGAGCGCAGCCGCTCCATGAGTCCCGCCACGTCGCGCAACGCCGGGGAAAGCTCCAGTTCCTCGGAAGAGGTGCCCAGGCTCTCCCGGAGCCGGGCGAAATAAAGCACCTTCAGCATTGCACCGCCTGCCCCGAGGCCAGCAACGTGGGCGCCCCCAGTCCCAGGTGCCCCATGATAAAGGCCGCGATGAGGTCGTAGTCCTCGAGCCCGAACTGGGGCAGCGCCGTGTCCAGGAGCTCGTCGGTGGCCACCGCGACGATGTGCGGATCGTCGGGATGCAGCAGCGGCTTGCCGGCGGCCCGGCGATGGATCTCCAGCTTGGGAATCGGCTGGCGCTTGAAGCCTTCCACCAGCACCAGGTCGCAGGGGGACAGCCGCCTGAGGTGTTCCGGCAGCTCGGGTTCAGGCCCGCCCCGCAGCTCGTGCATCAGCACCCAGCGATGGCCCGCTGTGATCATCACCTCCGTGGCGCCCGCCTCCCGATGGCGCCAGGAGTCCTTGCCGGGCCGGTCGATGTCGAAATCATGGTGGGCGTGCTTGACCACCGAAACCCGCAGTCCTTCCATGACCAGGCGGGGGATGATCTGTTCGATCAGCGTGGTCTTGCCGCTGCCCGACATGCCGGCGAATCCGAATACCTTCATTGATCCACGAAAAATGAAACGGGGTTCATAGTCTATACCAAGTCGCGGGCCCCGGCCGGACGCGCGCTCCGGTCCCGGAAGTCGGGTTCCGTCAGCAGCCAGACGCTGAACTCGGCCCCCTTCCCCCAGGCGCTTTCCACGGAGATGGTGCCTCCGTAGCGCTCCACCAGGGTGTAGCTGATGGACAACCCCAGCCCCGTTCCCTCCTGCTTCTTGGTGGTGAAGAACGGATCGAAGATGCGCGGCAGATCCTCCCGCCGGATGCCGCAGCCGGTGTCGGCGACGCTGACCACCACGCCCTTGTCGCCCCAGTCCCGGGTCTTGACGGTAATGCTCCCGCCCTTGGGCATGGCGTGCACCGCGTTGACCAGCAGGTTGACGATGACCTGCTGCAGCTCGCCGCGGTTGATGCCGGCCGGGCGCGTGGCGCGGCAGTCGGTCCTGACCTCGATGCCGTTCTTGCCGGTAAGGTGCTTCACCAGGCTCACGCAGTCGGCCGCGGCGGCGTTCACATCCACGTCCTCCACATAGCCCGCGTACTCCGCGGGGCGGGCGAACTGGAGCAGCCGCGTGATGATTTCACGAATGCGGTTCACCTGCTGGTCGATGAGGCGGATCTCCTCTGTCACCGGCCGCGCCGCCGGCCCCAGCTGCTCCTTCACCACGTCCAGGTTGCCCTGGATCATGGCCACGGGGTTGTTGATCTCGTGGGCCACCCCGGCCGTCAGCTGACCCACTGCCGCCAGCTTTTCCGACATTACCAGCTGGCGCTGAGCGTCCCGCAAATGCTGGTATGCCTGCTCAAGTTCCAGGGTCCGCTCCGCGACCTTGGTGTCCAGTTCCTCGCCCCATTTCTTGAGTTCCCGGTTCCGGCTCTCAAGGGTCTCCAGCAACTGGTCGAAATGCGCCGCGAGGCGCCCGATCTCGTCCTCGGTGGCGACGGCGCCGACCCGGGCACCAGCGTCTCCCGCCTCCACCTCCCGGATGGCGCGGTTCATCTTCTCCAGCGGCTGGAACACCCGGCGCCCCCAGCGCAGGCTGACCAGGCTCCCGAGCATGCCGATCACCAGGAACAGCGCCCCGATCACAAGCAGGGCTTCTTGCTTGGCGCTGGCGAAAGGCGCCTCGAGAAATCCCACGTAGAGCATGCCAACCCGCTTTCCGAAACTGTCCGTGACCGGCTCATAGCCCGACACGTACCAGTCGTTCACCACGAAGGCCCGGTCCGTCCACACCTCTCCGCGCCCGAGCACCTTGTCTCTGACCTGCTGGGATGCCCGGGTCCCCAGGGCCCGCTCCCCTTCGAACAGGCGCACGTTGGTCGCTATGCGAACATCATCGAGAAACAGGGTGGCGGTTCCGCCGCTGCCGGCGGGCAGGGATTCCTCGCCATAGACAAGGCTGTTGATGTTGTCGACGAACCCGAGATTGCGGTTCAGCAGCTGGCCGCCCTGGAGCACCCCCGCCAGCTGTCCCGAACGGGTGAAGACCGGCGCGGCGGAATGAATCACCAGGCCTCGGTCCTCGCGCTTGCGCTCGCCGGGCGCCGCGTTTCGCGTCTGCAAAATCGGAATCTGCGCCCGCTCCCGCAGCCGCAGGTCCAGGCTTGCCAGTTGCTCGGGGGGAAATACGTCCACCACGGTATCGGCCTCGCCCTCGCCGGCCTTCTTCACCACCGGCCACTCGCCGTACCTGGCCGGAGAGGCCAGGTCCGTGCCCGCCACCCGGAGGTTCCCCTCCGCGTCGAGAAGATTCAGGAAATCCAGGCCGTTCTGCTCCCGGGCCAGGCTCAGGAAACGCTTCAGGGCGTCCGGTTCCCGGGCCGTCATGGCAATCGCGAGGCGCTCGGATCCGGCAAGGCTGCCCACCCGGCTGCCAATGCCGTCCCTGACGCGGCCGAAATACTCGTGGGCCACCGCCAGGTCGCTGTTAATCTTGAACTTGAGCAGGCTTTGATAGCTGGTGTTGCCCCAGTACCACACCAGCCCGATGAGCACCGGCATGATGACCAGCAACGGCAGCAGCGCCATCAAGACCAGCTTGACGCGCACCGAGGTGCGGAACCGCGCCCGGAAACGGCTGACGAGGGCGGCCCGGCGGGAAGCGTTCATAGGGGTCGAAGGGCCGATATTGAGCCCCCAAACAGTATGTTATGTGGGACCCGGAGCGCAACCGGAAGTTTCCCGGCGGCGCGGCGCCTCACCCCCCGCCGCGCTGGTAGTGGGCGCGAAAACGCGCCATGAAGCGCTCGAAATCGGGATCGCTGTATCCCTCGAAGGAGAGCGTCACCGGCAGCCTCGGCACGGCCAGGGACGCGATCCGCCGCACGGTCTCGGCGCCGAGGGCGATTCGGACCTTTCCCCGGCCGTCCTGGACGACAATTTCTTCGCCCGAAACCTGCGGAAGATCCACACCGAGGGCTGCGGGCAGCAGGCTCATGAACTCGTCACGGGTGAAGCCCATGTCGAGCAGGAACTCCCGGGGTCCGCTCATCCTCCGGCGATGGGCGGCCAGATGGCGAGGACGTCGCCCTCCTGGAGCTGATGGGCAAGGCGCTCGTCATGAGCCACGTACCCGCCGTTGACCAGCACCAGATGGACGAGCTTCACCGGCAGGTTGAAGCGGGAAATGATCTCCGCCACGGTGGTGCCGGGAGCCACCTCGAGGGGGAGCTCGTTCTTCTGGCGGGCTGCCTCGGGGAGATAGTCCCCGAGGGTAGCGAACAGCTTGAGGGTGATCTTCATGCCGCCCGGCGGTCCTGGGCCTGGGCCCGGGCCAGGTATGCTTCCATGATCCGCGTCGGATCCCGGCGCAGGTGCTCCTTCCATTCACCGAGATGGGCCTGGCTCTGGATCAGGCCCCGCAGCACGCCCACATGCTGGGTGAGACCCAGGCTGTTGGCGCCCACCAGCACGTCATCCTTGAACTCCAGGCGCAGGAAGCGGAAGTTCTTCTCGTCCAGCAGCTCCGCGTGGTCGCCGCCCTTGACGCCCATCCACTGGCCGAAGGACGAAGAGATGAGACCCAGGGTGTCCAGCACGTTCATGGCCAGGGTGCCCTGGGACTGGGTGGCCTGGCCGGCCATGTTGAGGGCGGCCACCCGCCCCTGGTCCGCGGCGTTGGGCTGGATGGCGTTCACGATGAAGTTGCCGGTGTAGAACTCGCCGGCCTGGGCAACGTCGCCGGCGGCGAACACGCCTGGCACGCTGGTCTGCATGGTCTCGTCCACGCGCACGCCGGTGTCCACGGCCACGCCGCTGCCCTTGAGCCATTCCACGTTGGGCCGCACACCGGTGGCGCTGATCACCAGGTCCACTTCCAGCGCCTGCCCGTTGTCCAGCTTCACCGTCAGCGCCCCGCCCTTCCCGGGCTCGATGGCCTGGACCTTGGTGGAGGTGAACACCTTCACGCCCTTGGATTCCACCCACTTCTTGAGCAATCCGCCCGCGGTCTCGCTCATCATGCGCGGCACCATGCGGTTGCCCATTTCCACCACCGTGAGCTGGACGCCCCTGGAGGCGAGGGCCTCCAGGATGATGCAGCCGATGAATCCCGCTCCCATCTGCAGCACCCGGGCGCCCTTCCTGGCCCTGCCCGATATGGCCCGGGCGTCCGCCAGGGTCCAGCAAGTGTGAACGCCGGCAAGGTCGGCGCCAGGAATGGGCGGCGACACCGGGCGCGAGCCGCTGGCGACGAGCAGGCGGTCATAGGACAGGGACTTGCCTCCTTCCAGCGTGACCTGCCGCTTGGCGGTGTCGAGCCCGGCGGCGCGCCCCGTCAGCAGCTCAATGCCCAAGGCCTCGAAGTGTTTCCTGTCCTTGCGCAGATAGGTGCCCGCCTCGTCGATATTGCCGATGAGCAGGTAGGGGATGGCCATGCGCGAATAAGGCGGCTCGGGCTCGTCGCCCACCAGTATCACCTTGCCTGCCGGGTCCGCCTTGCGCAGGGTTTCCGCGGCGATCACGCCGGTGGGACCATTTCCGATGATCACGTAATTCATTTCATTGCTCCAAAAGGATTAGCCGCCAAGACACAAAGGCACCAGGGAACACCAAGAGGGAATCCTGGTGTCCTGGTGCCTTGGTGGTTCAGCTTCGTCGATTACAGCCCGAGCCGCTTCACGGTATCCGCGGTGGGCACGCCGTCCTTGCTCCAGCCCCGCAGCTCGTAGTACTCGGGCAGCATCTTGCCCAGTTCGTTTACCTTGCCCTTGGCCGGGCCGGTCTTGGCGGCCTCCTTCAGCAGCCGCGGCGGCAGGGTGTCGTCCTTGGCGGTGAGCCCGGCCGTGAGGTTGAACTGCCGCTCCAGGTTCCAGATGCGCTCGCCCATGAGGTTGAGCTTGTCCATGGACCAGTCGCCTTCGCAGGCGGCCTGAATCTGGGGCTGGATGTCCGCGAGGGTCCAGGCGAAGGAGGTGAAGATGCACAGGCCCGACGCATCGAACACCGCCGTGGCGTCCTGGAACGCCTTCACCAGGCCCGCCTTGCCCTCGGTGGCCAGGGGATCGGTCTTCACCGGGATGCCCAGCACCTCGGAAGCCACGGTGTAGGAGCGCAGGTGGCAGGCGCCGCGGTTGGACGTGGCATAGGTGAGCCCCATGCCCTGGATGCCCCGGGAGTCGTAAGCCGGAAACTCCTGCCCCTTGACGCTCATGGACAGCTCCGGGTGGCCGTACTTGGCGCACAGGCGCTTGGATCCCAGCCCGATTTCCTTGCCGAAGCCCTTCGCCAGCAAGGTCATCTCGGTCATCTCCACCAGGGCCTTGGCGGAGCCGAACGGGGCCTCCACGCCGATCTGCTCCTTGGTGAGCACGCCCATCTCGTAGAGTTCCATTACCGCGCTCACCGTGGCGCCGAAGGAAATGGGGTCCATGCCGTCCTCGTTGCAGCGGAAGTTCACGAAGGTGATGGCCTCCAGGTCATCCACCCCGTTGCTGGCACCGAGGCTCCAGGCGTTCTCGTACTCGAGCCCCCCCGAGGCGCCCCAGTACTCGGGCTTGTTCACCACCGTGAAATGAGTCTCGTCCAGCTTGGAGATGCGGCCGCAGGCGATGGTGCAGCCGAAGCACGCCTGGTTGGTGACCAGGTTGGTCTTGCCGTCGGTGGGCCGCGGCGTATGCATGGCCTCGCCCGAAATCTTGGACGCACCCTCGAACTGGATGTCCCTGTGGTTCCGGGTGGGCAGCGCCCCGATCTCGTTGATCACGTTCATGAGCACCTGGGTTCCGTACTTGGGAAGGCCCTGCCCGGTCACCGCGTTGTCCGCCAGGACCTTCTTCTTCTCGAAAGTGACCTTCATGAACTCCTTCGGGTTGGCGATACCGCCCACACCCTGGGTGCCGCGCAGCGCCACCGCCTTGAGGTTCTTGGAGCCCATCACGGTGCCGACCCCGGAGCGGCCCGCCGCCCGGTGCAGGTCGTTCACGATGCAGGCATAGAGCACCCCGGCCTCGCCGGCGCGGCCGATGGACGACACCTTGATCTGCGGGTCCTGGTGGCGGGTCTTGATGGCCTCCTCAGTTTCCCAGGTGGTCTTGCCCCAGATGAAGCCTTCGGCGGGGAGCAACTGCGCATTATCGTTCTCGACGAACAGATAGACCGGCTTTGGGGACTTGCCCTCGAAGATGATCATGTCCCAGCCTGCGAAACGCATTTCCGCGCCGAAATAGCCGCCGGAGTTGGAGCAGGCAATGGCCCCGGTCAGGGGGCCCTTGGTGATCACCGAGTAGCGCCCGCCGGTGGACGCCATGGTGCCGGTCAGGGGTCCGGTGGCCATGATCAGCTTGTTGTCCGGAGACAGTGGATCCACCTTCGGGTCCACTTCCTCGCAGAAATACTTGGTCGCGAGCCCCCGCTGCCCCAGGTAGTCGTTGGCCCACTTCATGTTCATGGGCTCCGGGGTGCAGGTGCCCTTGGTGAGATTCACCCGAAGAATCTTGCGATGCCATGCCATGGTTCAGTCCTCCAGTTCAGTGCGCCGCGCGCGCTTGGGTGTCGGTCTTGCCGGCCCAGGCCTTCATCCGATCCAGGCCGGTCCAGTTGGCGTCCACGAAGGTGATGGCCCCGGTGGGGCAGGCTTCGGCGCAGGCGGGCTTGCCGCCGCAGAGGTCGCACTTGATGACCTTCCCCGTGTCATGGTTGTAGTTCACCGTTCCGAACGGACAGGCGATGGTGCAAACCTTGCACCCCACGCACACGGATTCGTTGACGACTTTCGCGCCGGTGGCGCGGTCCATCTTGATCGCCTCGACCGGGCAGGCGTGCAGGCACCACGCTTCCGCGCACTGGGTGCAGGTGTACGGCACCTTGCGCCCCTCGTGGTGGAAGTCGAAAACCTTGATGCGGGACTTGGACGGATTGAACACCCCTTCGTTTTCCAGGGAGCATGCCATCTCGCATTGCAGGCATCCCGTGCACTTGTCGGGGTTGATCAAAAGGGACTTCATCATCGTGGTTTCTCCTCGTGGTGGGACGGTGTTGAAGGGGCGACGCCCGCCTTCCCGGAAAAAAATTGGTGTCGCGAACTGCGGCCCTCAATATTAAGCCGATCGGATGCCGCCGCGCCACCCTGCCGGCGCCCGGGGATCATCCATCAGACGCGAAGGCAGGTTGCAAATAGCGTGCCATTCCCGGAAATCGTCGCCTCACCGGGGGAACGGGACCCGGCAGCAGCCGCCCGGTTCCTGGGTCAAGGGGAAAAACTGCCGCGCCGGGGGGTGACGCGCGGCGCGGGCTGTCCCGTTTTGGGACAGCAATCGCTCACCGCTGCGTTTCCCGCCTGGCGGACCCGGCGCGGTTGACCCAGAATCAGAATGCGTAGCTCGCATTGACCCCCACCAGGTAGTTGCGTTCCGGCGCGGGGGCGTAATAGCGGCCGTTGAGGTCGCCGACGATCACGGCGCCGATGTACTTGCGGTCGAACACGTTGTTGACGCGGGCGAACTCCTTGAAGCGCCAGCGGCCCACTCGCTGCTCGAATCCAGCCCACCAGTTGAGCAGGGCGTAGCTGCCGGCGAACTCGCTGTTGAGGTCATTGACCGCCACCTTCCCGTTCCACACCCCTTCCACGGCCGTGGTGAATCCCAGGGGCGCGTAGCGCCAGGTCAGCTCTCCGTAGGCGGAATAACGGGATATTCCAGGAATGCGGCTGTCCGACGGCACCAGGGCAGTGTTGACCCCGGTGATGGTGTTGCAGGGGGTGGCCGTGCAGGTCCTGAAGGATTCGCTGTACTCGGCATTGAGGTAGGTGTACGCAACGTAGCCCGTGAGCCCCCTGCCCAGGTCTCCCTCGAACGACAACTCGAGTCCCAGCCGCTCGGAGCCGGGCGCGTTCTGGAACGTGGAGCGCCCGGCTTGGTTGGTGGCGATGACGATCTCGTTCTCGGTGTCAATATAGAACAGGGCCGCATTCACCCGGGCGTTGGGGCCGATGAACGCCTTGGCGCCGATCTCGTACTGATCGCTGGTGGAAGGCTGCAGGCCAAAATTTAGCCCGGACAGGCCATCGGGCCGGTAGGCGAGTTCGATGAAAGTCGGTGTCTCGAAGCTCCGGCCATAGTTCGCGTAAAGGTTGAGTGTCGGCGCCGCCTTCCAGAGCAGCCCCGCCACGGGAGTCCAGTCGTCGTAGTCCTGGCTCCCGCTGTCATTGGGGTTAGTGGCCGTGATGAAGCGGTCGCTGGACTCGAAGCTGACCTTTGTGTAACGGAGGCCCGCGAAGGCACTCCATTGGGGCGTCAACTCCCACTGCCCCTGGGCATAGGCACCCCAGCTGTCGACGGTATTGTCCTCATCCCGGCGCAGGGCACCCCTCACGCCGAAATCGTTGACGTATCCCTTGCGGTCATCGTCCGCCTTGTCGTAGTCCACGCCCGCGGTGAATGTCATCGGGGTCTCGCCGAGGGTGTCCCGATGGGTCCAGCGGAGATTCACCCCGCCGAAATCCCGATCGATGGTGCTGACGCCGCCGGAGGAGAGCCCGAAGTTACCCGTGAACGGAAGGTACTGCTCATTGCCCCGATTGCCCAGGTAAGCGAGGCCCCGGACCTGGTCGCGGTCGCTGAAGTTGTGCTCTATCACGGCCCCGATCTGGGTATTGTCCAGGGAGCGGCGGGTGTTGAACTGATACGCTGAGAGGATGGCCTGCCTGCGGTTCTGGGCCACCTGTTGAGCATCCAGGCCCAGGGGGTCCTCGGCCAGGGGAACGTCGTACCACCCTGCCACCAGGCTCAGGGACGAGCCCCCGCCGTAGCCATAGGTTGCCTTGCCATTGAAGGACTGCTTTTCCGCGGCACTGTGCTCCCGGTAGCCGTCGGTCTCGAAGTGATTGTAGTTGCCCGTGTAGTTCAGGCTGCCGCTTTGCCCCCCGAAATTCATCCCGGCCCGCCAGGTGTCGTAGCTGCCCATGCTGAAGCTGGCGCCCAGGGTAGGATTGGGGGGGCCATCCGCCGTGAACGCCTGGACCACGCCGCCGGAATGGTTCCCGTAGAGGGCGGAAAAAGCCCCGCGCAGCACCTCGATACGCTGGGCCGAGCCCAGGTCTATGCCCCCCGGCCCCCCCTGCCCGTCGGGCGTGCTGAGGGGAATGCCGTCCGAGAACAGCTTGACGCCCCGGGTCCCGAACTGCGAGCGGGCACCGAATCCCCGAATGGAAATCTGTAACTCCTGGGCGAAATTTTCACGGTTCTGCACATTGGTGCCGGGGACCTGATTGAGCACCTCCGAAACGTTCACCTCCAGTTTCCCGGCCCGGATGGAGTCCTGGCTCACAACGTCAATGGCCAGCGGCAGGTCAAAACTGTTTTCCTCCACCCGCGTCGCCGTCACCACCACCGGGGACAGCTTCAGGCTCTTATCGCCTTTCGTCGCGGAGCGCTCCCCTTCCTTGGTGGGTTCTTCCGCGCTCACCGCCGCCGAAAAGCCGATTGCCCCCGCTAAACAAAGCGCTCTTGCCAGCCCTGCGATGCCGGGGCGGGCCATTTCATGCTGCGACATCAATTGGTTTCCTCCTGTTGGCGTTTTGTCCCGCCGGGATAAACTGCGGCAGGAACCGCGACGCCCGGCGGGTTTTTGCAAGTCTTTGATCATAGGAGGAGAGTGTTCAGTCGGGCATAAAGAATCCTTGAATGGCCCCTCATGATTTTCATGAGGCCGCCGGATCCCTTGGTCACGGGGCCCGGTCTTGAGGCGGCGTAGGGTAAGTGATATCAATAGGGTCCAGGTATCAGGAGGTCACGGACCAGGGTTGCCAGGCCCCGGAAAATCCAATGCCCGTGCGGGTTCTCATCTTCGCTCTGCTGATGGCCGTGGCCGCGTTCACCGGCTGCGCGTTGCCGAACACTTATCTGGCAAAACCAATCGGCAATCCCGAGCCCGCCCCCCTGCCCCGCAAGATCCTGCTGATCCCCGCGGAGGTAAACGTCATCGAGGTTT
>Ga0210362_1098559_pt1 | contig 35602 bp, 31 predicted proteins | sample S625metaT_FD_159713 | JGI IMG/M metagenome (GOLD analysis project Ga0210362, IMG submission 159713) | Metatranscriptome of estuarine sediment microbial communities from the Columbia River estuary, Oregon, United States - S.625 (Metagenome... | ecosystem: Environmental > Aquatic > Marine >... | reverse complement strand
TCCCGCGCATCATCCCGGCCCACGAATGGGAGACGCTGTCCCGGGGTCTCACCCAGCGGGTCAAGGCCCTCAACGCCTTCATCAAGGATATCTACCACGACCAGGCCATCGTGCGGGCGGGCATCATCCCGCCCGAGCAGGTGGTGGCGAACCCCCAGTTCAAGCAGGAGATGCTGGGCCTCAACGTGCCGCGGGACGTCTACTGCCACATCGCGGGGGTGGACATCGTGCGCGCCGGAGAGGGGGAGTTCTACGTCCTGGAGGACAACCTGCGGGTTCCTTCCGGCGTCTCCTACATGATCGAGGACCGGATCGTGATGATGCGCCTGTTCCCGGAGCTGTTCGCCCAGCACCGGGTGGCGCCGGTGGACCATTATCCCGACGTGCTGCTGGAGACCCTGCGCGAGGTGGCGCCGGCCGGGGTGGACGATCCCACGGTGGTGGTGCTCACGCCCGGCCGCTACAACAGCGCCTACTTCGAGCACGCGTTCCTGGCCATGCAGATGGGGGTCGAGCTGGTGGAGGGCCCGGACCTGTTCGTGTCCAGCGACGTGGTGTACATGCGCACCACCCAGGGCCCCCGCCGGGTGGACGTGGTGTACCGGCGGGTGGACGACGACTTCCTGGATCCCCAGGCGTTCCGGCCGGATTCCATGCTGGGGGTGCCCGGGCTGTTCTCCGCCTACCGCGCGGGGAGGGTCACGCTCTGCAACGCGGTGGGCACGGGCGTGGCCGACGACAAGGCCACCTATACCCACGTCCCGGACATGATCCGCTTCTACCTGGGAGAAGAGCCGATCCTCTCCAACGTCCCCACCTACCAGCTGCGCAAGCCCGACGAGTGCTCCTATGTGCTGGCGCACCTGGAGGAACTGGTGGTGAAGGAGGTGCACGGCTCCGGGGGCTACGGCATGCTGGTGGGGCCGTGCTCCACCCAGCAGCAGCGGGAGGAATTCAAGGCCAAGATTCTGGCCATGCCCCACAATTTCATCGCCCAGCCCACGCTGTCCCTTTCCACCTGCCCCACTTTCGTGAACCAGGGCGTGGCGCCCCGCCACGTGGACCTGCGCCCCTTCGTGCTCTCCGGACGGGAGGTGCGGCTGGTTCCCGGCGGCCTCACCCGGGTGGCGCTGCGGGAAGGGTCCCTGGTGGTGAATTCCTCCCAGGGGGGCGGGACCAAGGACACCTGGGTCCTGAACAACTGACGGCGGGCTGCCACGATGCTATCGCGAATCGCCGACAATCTTTACTGGATGGCACGCAACATGGAGCGCGCGGAGAACACGGCGCGAATGTTGGACATCGCCCACCGCATGGCCCTGCTGCCCACCGGCCTGCGGGAGCCGGCCCAGGAATGGGACGTACCCCTGCTGATCACCGGCCAGTACGCCACTTTCTTCGCCAAGCAGCCGGTGCGAACCGAGGACAGCGTCATCCAGTTTCTCGCCCTGGACCCGGACAACCCCTCCAGCATCTATTCCTGCATCGAGGCGGCACGGGAGAACGGGCGCTCGGTGCGCGGCTCCATCACGGCGGAGATGTGGGAGGACTTGAACGCCACCTGGCTGGAGATCCGGGACATGCGCCTCGAGCGCATCCGGCACATGGGCCCGCGGGAGTTTTTCGAGTGGGTGAAATCCCGCTCCCACCTGTTCCGAGGCGTCACCGTGGGCACCATGCTGCGGGACGAGGCCTTCCACTTCATCCGCCTCGGCACCTTCATCGAGCGCGCAGACAACACGGCCCGGATCCTGGACGTGAAGTACCACATCCTGCTGCCGAGCGTGACCGAGGTGGGCGGGGCGGCCGACTATTACCAATGGGGCGCGCTGCTGCGCTCGGTGAGCGCATTCCAGGCCTACCGCAAGGCCTACCGGGAACAGATCAAGCCCCTGCGCGTCGCCGAGCTGCTGATCCTGCGCGAGGACATGCCGCGCTCGCTTCACGCCTGCATGAATGAGGTGCAGGACATTCTCGCCGCCATCGGCAACCCGGGAGAGCCCCAGCGCCTGGCGGGAGAGCTCCACGCGGGCCTCCACTACGGCCGGGTGGACGACATCTTCACCCAGGGCCTGCACGAGTACCTCAGCACCTTCCTGTCCAAGGTGGCGCGGTTGGGCAACGAGATCAGCCGCCACTACTTCACGGTCCAATATGCCTGAGGCTTCGGTTGCGGCAACGGGCCGGTCCGGATATAGTTCGCCGCTTTCAGGCCAAGGGGACGGAAGCGGTGACCTATTGCGTGGGAATCATGTTGGACTCGGGCATGGTGCTGGCCTCGGATTCGCGCACCAACGCCGGGGTGGACCACATCGCCACCTTCAGCAAGATGACCGTTTTCGAGCACCACCGGGAGCGGGTGATCATCCTCCTTTCCTCCGGCAACTTGGCGGTGACCCAGGCGGTGGTCAACACCCTGCGCCACAGCGCCCAGCGGGAAGGTGGGCACGACCACATCATGAACACGCCGTCCATGTTCGACGCCGCGACCCTGGTCGGGCATGCGCTGCGGGAAGTGCAGCAGCGGGACGGCCCCTTTCTGCTCCAGCGCAACATCGAGGCCAACGCCAGTTTCATCCTGGGGGGGCAGATCGCCGGCGAGCAGCAGCGCCTGTTCACCATCTACGCCGAGGGCAACTTCATCGAGGCGACGGCGGACACGCCCTATTTCCAGGTAGGCGAGATCAAGTACGGCAAGCCCATCATCGACCGGGTGGTGAACACCCACACTTCCCTCACCGAGGCCGCCAAGTGCGTGCTGATCTCCTTCGACTCCACCATGCGCTCCAACATTTCGGTGGGCCTGCCCATCGACCTGCTGATCTACGAGAAGGACAGCCTGCGGGTGGGCATCCAGCGTCGCATCAAGGAGCACGACGCCTATTTCGAAATGATCCACAGCCAATGGGGCGAGGGCCTGAAGAAAGTGTTCGCGGAGCTGCCGCCGCCCCACTGGCAGGATTAGCCCGATGAGAGCGCCGGGCTAGCCCCCTCATGTCCATTCGCGTCGCCCTCAACCACGTCACCCACTACCGATTCGACCGGCCGGTGGGGCTAACGCCCCACGAAATCCGGCTGCGCCCGGCGGCCCATTGCCGCACCCCCGTGCTGAGCTACTCTCTGCGGGTCACGCCGGCCAAGCATTTCATCAACTGGCAGCAGGACCCCTACGGCAACTGGCTGGCCCGCATCGTGTTCCTGGACCGGACCACGGAAATGAAGGTGGAGGTGGACCTGGTGGCGGACATGACCGTCATCAATCCCTTCGACTTCTTCGTGGAGAAGACGGCGGAGAAATTTCCCTTCGCCTACTCCGACCAGCTGGCCCGGGAGCTGATCCCGTTCCTGGAGCAGGAGCCGGCGGGGCCCCTGCGCAGCGCCTGGATGGAGCGCGTCCGGCGGGAAGCGATCCGGCCGGAAATGAGCACGGTGGATTTTCTGGTGGCGGTGAACCAGGCGCTGCAGCAGGACATCAGCTACCTGATTCGCCTGGAGCCCGGAATCCAGGACTGCGACGAGACCCTGGAAAGGCGCTCCGGCTCCTGCCGGGACAGCGCCTGGCTGCTGGTGCAGATCCTGCGCCACTTCGGCATCGCCGCGCGCTTCGCGTCGGGCTACCTGATTCAACTGGTGGCCGACGTGAAGCCCCTGGACGGCCCTGCCGGCACCGACAAGGACTTCACCGACCTTCACGCCTGGTGCGAGGCCTACATCCCGGGCGCCGGCTGGGTCGGGCTCGATCCCACCTCGGGAATGATGGCGGGCGAGGGGCATATTCCCCTGGCCTGCACGGCCTTCCCCATCTCGGCCGCACCGGTGATCGGCTTCACCGATGTCTGCGAAGCCAGCCTTGACTTCCGCATGTCCGTGACCCGCATCCACGAGGACCCGCGGGTGACCCGGCCCTACAGCGATGCCCAGTGGCGGGACATCGAGGCCCTGGGCCAGCAGGTGGAGCGGGAACTCGCGGCGGGCGACGTCCGCCTCACCATGGGCGGCGAGCCCACCTTCGTCTCCATCGACGACATGGACGGGCCCGAGTGGAGCACCGAGCCCATGAGTCCCGCCAAGCGCAAGCTGGCGGGGAACCTTCTGAAGCGCCTGCACGACCGGTTCGCCCCGGGCGGGATGCTGCATTTCGGGCAGGGCAAGTGGTATCCCGGGGAGCCCCTGCCGCGATGGGCCCTGGGCTGCTACTGGCGCGCCGACGGCAAGCCCGTGTGGAGCGACATTTCCTTGCTGGCGGACCCCGAGACGCCGGGCGACGGCACCGTCGGGGATGCAGAGGCGCTCGCCCGCGCCCTGTGCCACGAGCTTGGAGTGGACGACGCGTTCCTGATCCCGGGCTATGAGGATCCCTGGACCGCCATCCTGCAGGAGCAGCAGCTGCCCGCCAACGTGGATCCCCTGCAGCGGGACCTCAAGGACCCGGCGGAGCGCGGCGCCCTGGCGCGCCTGCTGGAGCGGGGCCTCAACCAGCCCGAGGGATTTGCGCTGCCGCTACGGGTCCGGCGCGAAACGCCCAAGGCCAGTCGTCCTCAGTGGCAGTCCTGCGCCTGGCCCCTGCGGCGGGGGCACCTGTTCCTGGTGGCCGGGGATTCACCCATGGGCCTGAGGCTGCCCCTGGCGTCGCTGCCCCGGGTGGAGCCCGAGGACCGGGAGCCGGACCACGGGCGGGACCCCTTCGACGAGCGGGCGCCCCTCGACGACTTTCACGCGGAGACCCCCGGAACAGGGCGCGCCAAGGCGGGCAAGGCGGCCAAGGCAAAGCTGGAGGCGGGCAAGTCCGCGAAGCAGATTTTCCATACCGCCCTCTGCGTGGAAGCGCGCAATGGCCACGTCCATGTCTTCCTGCCCCCCGTGGCGCTGCTGGAGGACTACCTGGACCTGGTGGCGGCGGTGGAGCGCAGCGCAAAGTCTCTCGGGCGGCCGGTGGTGATCGAGGGCTACACGCCGCCCCAGGACCCGCGCATCCGGGAACTCAAGGTCACGCCGGATCCGGGTGTCATCGAGGTCAACATTCATCCCGCCCGCTCCTGGACGGACCTGGTGGAGAACACCGAGATCCTGTACGAGGAAGCGCGCCAGTCGCGCCTGGCCACCGAAAAATTCATGCTGGACGGGCGCCATACCGGCACCGGCGGCGGCAACCACGTCACCATCGGCGGCGCGACTCCCGCCGACAGCCCGGTGCTGCGCCGGCCCGATCTGCTGAAGAGCCTCATCGTCTACTGGCAGAACCATCCGGCCCTGTCCTACCTGTTTTCCGGCACCTTCATCGGGCCCACCAGCCAGGCGCCGCGGGTGGACGAGGCCCGGAACGACAGCCTCTACGAACTGGAGATCGCCTTCCAGCAGATGGCGCTGCGGCAGAAGGCCGGCCAGGAGTCCCTGGAGCCGTGGCTGGTGGACCGGCTGCTGCGCAACCTGCTGGTGGACCTGACCGGCAACACCCATCGGGCGGAGTTTTCCATCGACAAGCTCTATTCCCCCGACGGCCCCAACGGGCGCCTGGGGCTGGTGGAATTCCGCGCCTTCGAGATGCCGCCCCATCCGCGCATGAGCCTGGCCCAGATGCTGCTGCTGCGGGCCCTGGTCGCGCGCTTCTGGAAGCAGCCCTACCAGGGCAAGCTGATCCGCTGGGGCACCGAACTCCACGACCGCTTCCTGCTGCCCCATTTCGTGGCGGAGGACCTGCGCGACGTGGTGCGGGACCTCAACAACGCGGGCTATCCCTTCCGCTACGAGTGGTTCGCGCCCTTCATCGAATTCCGCTTTCCCCGCTACGGCACCGTGTCCTACGAGGGCATCCACATGGAGCTGCGCCAGGCCATCGAGCCCTGGAACGTGCTGGGGGAGGAGATGGCCGGCAACGCCACCGCCCGCTACGTGGACTCATCGGTGGAGCGGCTGCAGATCAAGATCGCCAACATGACGGACACGCGCCACGTGGTCACCTGCAACGGCCGGGCGGTGCCGCTCCACGCCACCGGCGTGCGCGGCGAGTTCGTGGCCGGCGTGCGTTATCGGGCCTGGGCCCCGCACTCGGCGCTGCACCCGACCATCCCGGTGCACTCGCCCCTGGTGTTCGACATCATGGATACCTGGAGCGGGCGCTCCATCGGCGGCTGCACCTACCACGTCTCCCATCCGGGCGGGCGCAACTACTCCACTTTCCCGGTAAACGCCTTCGAGGCGGAGGCGCGGCGCATCGCCCGTTTCTGGAACCACGGCCACACGCCGGGGCCCATGCTGGTGGTGCCCGAGGAGCGCTCCCGGGACTTTCCCATGACCCTGGACCTGCGGCGCCAGCCCGATGCCGCGGCGGGCTTTGCGCCCATGCCTTCCTCTGGGGATCCCGGCGCCCAGCAGCAGTAAGCCGGCAGGCACCGACCTGGTTCGGCCATCAACTGAACTAATAGACGAGAAAAGCGGTCAACATTGTCGTGACCGGGGTCATTCGCTAGAATGTCGCCCTTTCCCTGACGACAATCCCTCAAGAAAGGAAGACGAGATGGAGCACAAACTTCCTGCTCTCCCCTATGCCATGGACGCCCTGGCGCCCCACATCTCGAAGGAGACCTTCGAGTACCACTACGGCAAGCACCACCAGGCCTATGTCACCAACCTCAACAACCTGATCAAGGGCACGGAGTTCGAGAACGCCTCCCTGGAGGACATTATCAAGAAGTCTTCGGGCGGCATCTTCAACAACTCGGCCCAGGTGTGGAACCACACCTTCTTCTGGAACAGCATGAAGCCGGGCGGCGGCGGCAAGCCTTCCGGGGCTCTGGCCGCGGCCATGGACAAGAAGTGGGGCTCCTTCGACGCCTTCAAGGAGGCCTTCACCAAGAGCGCCGTGGGCAACTTCGGCTCCGGCTGGACCTGGCTGGTGAAGAAGGCGGACGGATCGGTGGACATCGTCAACACCTCCAACGCCGCCACGCCGCTGACCACTGCCGACAAGCCCCTGCTCACCATCGACGTGTGGGAGCACGCCTACTACATCGACTACCGCAACGCCCGGCCCAAGTTCGTGGAGACCTTCCTGAACTCCCTTGCCAACTGGGACTTCGCGGCGAAGAACTTCGGCTGATCGTTGCGCCGGATCTGCCCCGGCGGCTTGCATGACTCACCGAAGCCCCCGTCCTTCCGGCGGGGGCTTCGTGCTTTGGTGACGCGATGCCCCTGATCACCCTCACCGGCGGCTGCCTGGCCTGGGGCCACGTGGCGCTGCTGGACCATGCCGACTTCCAGATCGAACCCGGAGAGCGGGTGGCCCTCATCGGCCGCAACGGCAGCGGCAAGTCCTCGCTGCTGGCGGCGCTGGCCGGGAGCGCGCATCTCGATGACGGGGAGATCTGGCGCGCGCCGGGACTCCGGATCGGCTATGTGCCCCAGGAGCCGCAGTTCGACGCCGGTTCCACGGTGTACGACGCGGTGGTGGCGGGCATGGGGGAGACCTCGGCGCTGCTGGCCTATTACCACGCGGTCTCCCATCAGCTCGCGGAGCCCGCTGCCGACACCGATGCGCTGCTCGTACGGCTGCACGACCTGCAGGAAGCGCTGGAGGCGCGCGGCGCGTGGATCCTCGCTTCCCGCGCCGAGCAGGTGATCCAGCGCTTTAGCCTGGAACCGGATGCCCGCGTGGGCGCGCTCTCCGGCGGCCAGAAGAAGCGCCTGGCTCTGGCGCGGGCGCTGGCGGAGGCGCCGGATCTGCTGCTGCTGGACGAGCCCACCAACCACCTGGACATCGACGCCATCGCCTGGCTGGAGGACTTCCTGCTGGAATCCGGCGTCACTTTGGTGCTCATCACCCACGACCGCCGCTTCCTGGACCGCCTCGCCACCCGCATCGTGGAACTGGACCGGGGCGTGCTCGCGGATTTTCCCTGCGCCTTCGCCGAATACCAGAAGCGCAAGGGGCAGATGCTGGCGGACGAGGCGGTGCGCAACGCGAAGTTCGACAAGGTCCTCAAGGAGGAGGAGACCTGGATCCGCCAGGGCGTGGAAGCGCGGCGCACCCGCGCCGTGTACCGGGTGCAACGCCTGGAGCACCTGCGGGAGGAGCGGGCGCAGCGGCGCGAGCGCATGGGCCGCGCCAGCCTGAGCCTGGACCGGGGCGACAAGAGCGGGGCGCTGGTGGCGGAGCTGGAGCATGTCTCCAAGTCCTTCGGCGCCAAGGCGGTGGTGAAGGATTTTTCCTGCCGCATCCTGCGCGGCGACCGGGTGGGCGTGATCGGGCCCAACGGCGCCGGCAAGACCACGCTGCTGCGGCTGATCCTGGGCCAGCTGGAGCCGGATGCCGGAAAGATCCGCCGGGGCACCCGCCAGCAGGTGGCCTACTTCGACCAGTTCCGGGAGGCCCTGGACCCCGACGCGGCCCTCACCGAGGTCATCTCGCCGGGCTCGGAATATGTGGAGATCGGCGGCACCCGCAAGCATGTCATCGGCTATCTCGGCGACTTCCTGTTCCCGCCCCAGCGGGCGCGCTCGCCGGTGAAGAGCCTCTCGGGAGGCGAGCGCAACCGCCTGCTGCTGGCGCGCCTGTTCGCGCGGCCCGCCAACCTGCTGGTGCTGGACGAGCCCACCAACGACCTGGACATCGAGACCCTGGAGCTGCTGGAGCAGTTGCTCGCCGACTACGACGGCACGCTGTTCCTGGTGAGCCACGACCGCGCGTTCCTGGACAACGTGGTGACCCAGGTCATCGCCTCCGAGGGCGACGGCCACTGGATCGAGAACGCCGGCGGCTACGAGGACTGGGCGGCGTGGCGCGACCGGAAGCGGGCGGAGCGGGAGGCGGAGAAAAAGCCGAAAGACGTTGCCGCGGCGGCGCGGCGCCCGGATAGCGGGAAGGCGAATCCGAACCGGCTCAGCTTCAAGGAGCAGAAGGAGCTGGAAAGCCTGCCGGAACGGATCGCCACCCTGGAGGCGGAGCAGAAAACCCTGGCTGCGCGCCTGGAAGATCCGGCCCTTTACGCGGCCGACCCCCGGGAGGCGCAGCGCATCGCGGAGCGCCTCGCGCAGATTGAGAGCGAACTCCTGGCCGCCCTGGAGCGCTGGGAGGCGCTGGAGTCGCGGGCGCCATCCTGAGCCCGAAACCATTGCCCGCCGTGTAGTGCGTCCGGGCAGGGGCCTTAAGTCCTGCTTAAGCTGCGTTCAGGACAATCGGTCCTCATCGGTGGGTTGCCTGCCAGCGGTATTCCAAGGCCCTCAAATTATCTCTCTGGCTACGGGCGATCGCATTCCAATAATCCGAGACGGTGTTGCGGTTGCGCGACGACCGGAATTGCCGTCAATTGGCGAAAGGAGCGAGCATGAATTCCGAACAGGAGGCGCGGCTGCAGGCGCTGTTGCAGCGCCTGGTGCGGGTTCAGGGTGCGCAAAAGGACGCGCGGGCGGAAAGTCTGATCCGGCAGGCCCTGGAGCAGCAGCCGGACGGGACCTATCTGCTGGCCCGGCGGGTGCTGGTGCTGGAAGCCGCGCTGGAAGAATCCCGGGAGCAGATGGCGCGGGTGCAGTCCTCTCCGTTTGCGCCGCCGGCGGCCGTGACCGGCGAAAAGCCTCGCCCCCGCTCCCGCCTGAAGCACGCCGCGGCCGCCGGCGTGGCCGCGGGGGTGTTCCTGCTGCAGGGGGTAGAGTCTCGCGCCGGCGGGATGCGCATCGGCGGTGGCGGAGGGTCGGGACCGGAAACCGTTGTCGAGCTGGCCTTGGACGGCCAGGGCCCCCGCAACGCCGAGCGCAGCCGCCAGGCTGCGGGTGAGGCGTTGATCTACCTGGACGGGTACGCGGCGGCCGGCGACGACGAAGGCGCCGATCTGACCTGAAGGAGCCCGCGGCCTCGGGGACCGTCCATCATGCGACGGTTGCCCGGCAATCCGCCGCCCCGCGAGGTTTGCCCGCCGCGGCTTTCAACGGATGTTCTCGGCGGCGGTGAGCGCCACCTTGTCCCCCAGGAAGCCGATGGTGATGTGGCGCTTCTCGTCGCCCCAGACGCAGCTCTTCATGCCCATGGCGTCGCTGCACTTGTCGGGATTGCCTAGGATGCCCTTCACTTCGTCGAAGGTCATGCCGGCCTTGACCTTCTGGTAGTTCTCGTGGGTTACCTTGCTGCAGGCCGTGATTGCCAGGGCCAGCACCGCAACCGCCAGGATCCTGAGCTTCATCGGGTCTCCTTCGTTAGTGGTTTGGACGGGCGCCATTTTCTCACGGGACTCCGGAAATTGGGCACGAACCGCGCTTCCGGCGCGGTCAGGTGCAACAGCCCCCTCCGGCTGGTACCATGCGGGCCCAAGACCCCCTTGCCCGACGCGCATGTCCCACCACCTCCCCGCAGACCATCCCCAGCGCTTCGTCCTCCACAACGAGGTCCATGCGCGTCCGCCGGAGGCGCTGCTGGCGCCGCTGCGGCTCTCCTTTCTCGCGCTGCTTTCCGACGGCACTCAACGGGAACGGGAAATCGCCCTGGTTCGGGAACTGGCGGAGCGTTACGGGCGCGTGCCGCCGGGGCCGGACGCCACCCATTACAGCGATAACCTGGGGCCATTCCGCATCAAGTGGGAGCGCCACACCGAATTCACCCGCTACAAGTTCATCGTCGAGGGCCCGTTCCATGACCCGTTCGCGCAGCCCGCGATCCGGGCGCTCCCTGCCGAATGGCTGGAGGCGCTTCCGGGGCAGGTGATCACGGCCGCCCACCTGGGGCTGCAGGAGGCGGAACACGGGCTGCCGGATCCGGGAGACATCGCGGCGCGCTACTTCGGCGGCAACACGCTCATCGGTTCGGCCATCGCCGGCGGCGGCGGGGTGGCCCTCACGGACCTGCGGATCCACGATGACGGGTTCAGCCGTTTCCTGGTCTACAACCGGAGCATGAGCCGGCGCCAGGCGGGGCGCATGATCCAGCGCCTGATGGAAATCGAGACCTACCGCATGCTCGCCCTGCTGTCGCTGCCGGTGGCGCGGCAGCTGGGTCCTTCGCTGGCGGATTGGGAGGGCCGGCTGGCGGAGATCACCACCGCCATGGCCGGCGCGGTGGAGCAGGACGAGCCCCTGCTGCTGGATCGGCTGACGCGCCTGTCGGCCGCCATCGAGAGCAGCCTGTCCAGCACCCACTACCGGTTTGGCGCCGCCAACGCCTACCACGAGCTGGTGGAGCGGCGCATCGCCGAGCTGCGGGAGGAGCGCATCCAGGGCCTGCAGACTTTCGAGGAATTCACCGAGCGCCGGCTGGCGCCGGCCATGAACACCTGCCGCTGGATCGGGGCGCGGCAGCAGTCCCTCTCGGAGCGGGTCGCCCGGGCGAGCCAGCTCCTCAGCACCCGGGTGGACATCACCCGGGAGAAACAGAACCACGCGCTGCTGGAATCCATGAACCGGCGCGCCAAGCTGCAGCTGCGGCTGCAGGAAACCGTGGAAGGGCTGTCCGTCGCGGCCATCACCTATTACCTGGTGGGCCTCGTGGGGTATGCCGCCAAGGGCCTGAAGGCGGCGGGCGTGGCGCTCGATCCCGACCTCGTGATGGCTATTAGCATCCCGCTGGTGGCCGTCGCGGTGGCCCTGGGCGTGCGCCAGGTACGGCGCATGGTGACCCGGGAACGGGCCCCGGCCCGGAACTGAACCGCGCGTTTGCCGTTCCCGGCATTTTCAGGTCCTCTGCTATAGTGGCGCCGCCCGCGTGGCGCGAATCCCACTATCATCATGGAAAACATCGTCCTCTCCCTTGCCCTGATCGCGCTGCTGGGCGTCGCATGCCAATGGGTGGCCTGGCGCAGCAAGCTGCCGGCCATCCTGTTCCTGCTGCTGGCGGGAATTGTGGTGGGGCCGGTCATGGGCTGGCTCGACCCCGACGCCGTCTTTGGTGACCTGCTGTTTCCCATGGTCTCCCTCGGCGTGGCCGTGATCCTGTTCGAGGGCGGCATCACCCTGCGCTTCGAGGACATTCGCGGCCTGGAAAAGGTGGTGCGCCGCATGTTGACCACGGGCGTAGCGACCACCTGGCTGGTCGCGGCGGTGGCCGCTCATTGGCTGGTCGGTTTCGGCTGGGAGCTTTCCTTCCTGTTCGGTGCCCTGGTGGTGGTCACGGGGCCGACCGTGATCGTGCCGATGCTGCGAACGGTGCGCCCGACTCCCAAGATCGCGGAGGTGCTGCGCTGGGAAGCCATCGTCATCGATCCCATCGGGGCGCTGCTGGCGGTGGTGGTCTATGAATTCCTGGTGGCGCAAAGCGCCGGCACCGCGTTCGTCAGCACCCTGATCACCTTTGCCGGCGTGCTGGCGGTGGGATCGGCGGCGGGGGCGATCATGGGCCAAGCCCTGGGCTGGCTGCTGCGCGGCCACCTGCTGCCGGATTACCTGCGCGCGGTGACCACCCTCGCGGTGGTGTGCGCCACCTTCGCCGCCTCCAATGCCCTGGCCCACGAGTCTGGCCTGCTGGCGGTGACGGTCATGGGCATCTGGCTCGCCAACATGAAGAACGTGCCCCTGGAGGACATCCTGGACTTCAAGGAAAGCCTCAGCGTCCTGCTGATCTCCGTTCTGTTCATCGTGCTGGCGGCGCGGCTGCATTTCGACGAGCTCAAGCTCCTGGGCACCGGCGCCATCGGCGTGTTCCTGGTGATCCAGTTCGTGGCGCGGCCCCTGAAGATCGCCCTTACCACCATCGGCTCAACGCTCAACTGGCGGGAGAAGGCGCTGCTGTCCTGGATTGCGCCGCGGGGCATCATCGCCGCCGCAGTGTCGGCGCTGTTCGCGCCCAAGCTCCAGGCGCTGGGGTTCGAGCAGGCGCATTTCCTGGTGCCCCTCACCTTCGTCGTGATCATCGGGACGGTAGTCCTGCAGAGTGCCACCGCCGGCGCCCTTGCGCGCTGGCTGGGAGTCGCGGAGCCGGAGCCCAAGGGCGTGCTCATCGTCGGCGCCAACCCGGTGGCCAGGGCCATCGGCAAGGCGCTGCAGGACGCCGGTTTCCGCGTCCTGCTGGCGGACAACTACTGGGAGAGCGTGTCCAAGGCCCGCCTGGCCGGTTTGCGCACCTTTTACGGCAATCCCGTATCGGAAATGGCGGACCGGCAGCTGGACCTGGTGGGGGTGGGCAAGATGATCGCGGTGTCGCCCCAGCCGGAGCTCAACGCCCTGGCGGTGTTGCGCTACCGTGTCGAGTTCGGCCGCAACGCCGTGTTCCGACTCCCGGAGCCCCGGCGCAAGAACGGCGGCAAGGAGGAGCGGGGCCCCGACCAGGGCCGCATCCTGTTCGCGGAGGAAGCGGACTATGACCGGCTTGCCGCGCTGATCGACGCCGGCGAGGTGCGGCGCACGCTGATCACCGAATCCTTCGACTGGGAAGCCTACCGCGCCCAGAACCCGGAAGCGCTTCTGCTGTTCAGCCTCGACGAGCGCAAGGGGCTGACCTTCATCGAGGCCGGGGCCAAGTTCCAGGCCAAGCAGGGCTGGACCGTCTACGCGCTGCTTCCGAAGGCGGAGCCCGCAGGGAAGCCCTAGCGCGGCCGGGGCATCGCGCGGGGGCTTCCCCGTGCCAAAAACGGCGCGCGTCCTGCATAATTCCGCCTTTTCCATTTCCGCACTTCCTTCGCCATGGCTCAGTACGTCTTTACCATGAACCGGGTGGGCAAGGTGGTACCGCCCAAGCGCCAGATCCTCAAGGACATCTCGCTCTCGTTCTTTCCGGGAGCCAAGATCGGCGTGCTCGGCCTCAACGGTTCCGGCAAGTCCACCCTGCTCAGGATCATGGCCGGCCTCGACACCGAGATCGAGGGCGAGGCGATTCCCATGCCCAACCTCAAGATCGGTTTCCTGCCCCAGGAGCCCCAGCTCGATCCGGAGCAGACGGTGCGCGAGGCGGTGGAGCAGGGGCTGGGGGACATTTCGCAGGCGAAGAAGCGGCTGGACGAGGTGTACGCGGCCTATTCCGAACCGGACGCCGATTTCGAGAAGCTGGCGGAGGAGCAGGCGCGGCTGGAGGCCATCATCAACGCCAGCGACGGCCACAATACCGACCTGCAGATGGAGATCGCGGCCGACGCCTTGCGCCTGCCGGCCTGGGATGCCCGGATCGCCAATCTCTCGGGCGGCGAGAAGCGCCGGGTGGCCCTGTGCCGCCTGCTGCTATCCCGACCCGACATGCTGCTGCTGGACGAGCCCACCAACCACCTGGACGCGGAATCCGTGGAGTGGCTGGAGCAGTTCCTCACGCGCTTCCCGGGGACCGTGGTGGCGGTGACCCACGACCGCTATTTCCTGGACAACGCCGCCGAGTGGATCCTGGAGCTGGACCGGGGCCACGGCATCCCCTGGAAGGGCAATTACAGTTCCTGGCTGGAGCAGAAGGAAGCGCGGCTGGAGGTGGAGGCCAAGCAGGAGGCCGCCCGCATCAAGACCATGAAGCGGGAACTGGAGTGGGTGCGGCAGAACCCCAAGGCGCGCCAGGCCAAGAGCAAGGCGCGGCTGGCGCGGTTCGACGAGCTGAGTTCGGTGGAGTACCAGAAGCGCAACGAGACCCAGGAAATCTTCATCCCCGTGGGCGACCGGCTGGGAGACAAGGTGATCGAGTTCAAGGGTGCCAGCAAGGGCTACGGCGACCGCCTGCTTATCGACAAGCTGAGCCTGGCCATCCCGCCCGGGGCCATCGTCGGCATCATCGGCCCCAACGGCGCCGGCAAGTCCACCCTGTTCCGCATGATCACGGGCACGGAGCAGCCCGATTCCGGCGCCATCGAGGTCGGCTCCACGGTGAAGCTTGCCTACGTGGACCAGTCCCGGGATGCCCTCGACGGGTCCAAGACTGTATGGGAGGAAATTTCCGGCGGCCAGGACATCCTCACCGTGGGCAGGTACGAGACACCCTCCCGCGCCTACATCGGCCGCTTCAACTTCAAGGGCGCCGACCAGCAGAAGAACGTGGGCAGCCTCTCCGGCGGCGAGCGCGGCCGCCTGCACCTGGCCAAGACGCTGATCGCCGGCGGCAACGTCCTGCTGCTGGACGAGCCCTCCAACGACCTGGACGTGGAAACCCTGCGGGCGCTGGAAGACGCGCTCCTGGAATTCGCCGGCTGCGTACTGGTGATCAGCCACGACCGCTGGTTCCTGGACCGCATCGCGACCCACATCCTCGCTTTCGAGGGGGATTCCCAGGTGGTGTTCTTCCCGGGCAACTACCACGAGTACGAGGCGGACAAGGTCAGGCGGCTGGGGGAGGAGGCGGCACGCCCCCACCGCCTGCGCTACAAGCCCCTGCGAGGGTGAGGGTTACCGGGGGAAATCCCGGCCCTTGCGGCCGCAGCTAAAACGTGGGGCCACCAAGAACCCTTTGGACCTTTTCAAAAAAGCGTCATATTCCACTGATCTCAAAAAGATGGTGCATTGCATCATCGTCCTGAGTTATACTCTTATCTGACGCACTGGCACGGTTCGCGGCAACGCATTGTGCGGCGCGTCGCGGCGGGAGATTCCGCCGGTTTTCCAGGAGGAAGGATTGGGCCCTGGCGGGGCGGTGGCGGTGCCATCGGCGTCCGGGCCAAGCGCGAACAGCCATGCCCCGAGTCACCCGGCTCCGGTGCATGGACGGTCATCGGGACCCAGAAGCCCGATCGCGGATGTGGCGGCACCCGGGCGCGACGGTCGCGCACACGGGATTTCTCCATGGAGAACGGCGCATGTGGATCAATTTCGTGGATGGACGGGAGCGGCTCGAGCTGGGCAACGCCGCCGCCATCACTCTCATACCCCACCAGATTCCCGGGCACTACTTCGTGCACGTGAACACCCGCTGTCCCCAGGAACCCGGCCAGCCCGGACCCTGCATCGCCATTGCCAACAGCCGGGAGCAGGCGCGCTGCGAGGGCCTGCGCGCCGCGCGCCATTCGCTTCGCGACGCCCTGGCGGAGACAGAATCCCTGTTCGAGCAGGCGGAGAAGGACCTGATGCGCTCAAGCATGAGGCGGGAGCGCTATCTCGCCGGGGGTCAGCCCTGAACCGCCGGACCGGACGCGCCGGAACGGCGTGTCCGGCCGCACTCAGGCAGCGAAGATGTCCCGATAGGAGGTGTACCCGGAGGCCGTGACCACGGGGCCCAGCACCAGCCAGCCAAGGCCGAGGGGAATCGAGGCGAGAAGCGCCAGCACCAGGATCGCGATGCCGTAAATCGTGAACGGAACGATGTTCCGCAGGCAGGCGAAGAAGCTGGTCGTCAGCGCCTCCAGGGGCGCGGCGTTGCGGAACACGACGAGGGCGGGGGCAAACCAGACGGCGGCGGCGATGGGCAGCGAGAGCGCCATGGCCACCAGGGTCCCCGCCAGCATGGAGAAGGACATCCCGGCCATGGCTCCCACCGCGGGCCCCGTCTCGCTCCCGGTCATCCCGCCCATCATGGCGCCCATGCCCGCGCCGAAGCCCATGAGCAGGCCCACCAGCAGCAGCACCGCAAGGCTCGCCACCACATTGAAAACGCCCACCAGCGCGAGATTCACGGTCTTTTCCCGGAAGCCCGCGAACAGGTGGCCGATTTCCAGCTTCCCGCCCTGATCGCAAGCCCTGGCGCCCAGCATCAAACCCCCGAAGAGAATCGGGCCCAGGAGGGCCATGAGCAGGTTGCCCACGGGCCTCAGCCAGCCCAGTGCGAGCACGATCAGGAGAAACACCACGAACACCAGCACCCAGGTAGCTGCCTGAGGCTTGAAAAGCCGCCAGGCATCGGCAATCCACTGCCAGCCGTTGCCGGCGGGGACGATGCGACTGGAAATGTTGCCCTGTCCGTTGGTCATGGGGGCGCGCCCTCCCTGGTGAGGTCTTGTTCCGGAAGCATTCCGGACAAGGCTAGGGGACCCGGCTCGCGGTGGCAAGCGCGAAATGCCTGCCCCGGCGCCGGCGTCGCCGCGCTGCAAGAAGACCCGGCGCGCGAACTCGCGTAGGCTTGCCTGAGGCAACGCCGCGGCACGCCCGCCTCGAGCGAGCGCATTCCAAATATCCCGAGCCGCAGAAGCGCTGCCGAAGGAGGAAGGAATGTTCCGACAGCTCATGGCGGCGGCGCTGCTCGTTCATGCCGCCTCGGTGTTTGCCGGCACGCCGTCGCCGGAGGAGTGCTGGGAAGGGGGCGAATTCATCCGCAATGCGGCCCTCTCCCGGGAAACGGGCATGGCGCGGGAGGCTTTCCTGGAGAGGATGGAAAGCGATTTCCAGCTGATCCAGAGCTTCCCGCCGGACCTGCGGTGGTTCGTCAAGGACCGCGACGACGAGTTGTTCCTGCTGGCTGCGGCGGCCCGGGTGTTCGATGAGCCGGCCCGGCCCATGGAGCACGAGAGCATTTTCCTGGCCGCCTGTTTTTCCCGGGCGGTGGGCACGTCGGCCGCCGCGGACTCCCCGTCAAATCCCATCCCGCCGGAGATCGCCAACCTCGGCTGGTAGCCACCGGGAGCAATCCCTCGCGCCCTGTTCGGGGGCGCGAGGCGTTCCGCGACGCACCAGAGAGGTGCGGCAGCGGGCATTCACGCACCACCATGGGCCATGGCAAGGGCCCCGGATCATCGAGCCTGCGTCCGTCCGGTTTTCGGTTCGGGTTCCCCCTCTCATTCCAAATGGTTGATTAATTGAGTCAGGGACGCCGTTCCCGGGCCCGCCCCGGGCGGCTGTCCGGCATTTCCGGCCTCCCTGGCACGCACTTCGCTAAACGGTGTTCGTCGTTCCGGGGATTTCCCGTGCCTCGGAATTGAGACGGTTGCCATTCAACTTCCAAGGGAGTTGCTTCATGAATCGCAGAAATTTCGTCAAGTGCCTCGCCGTAGCCGCGTCCCTCGCCGGGCTGGCGGCCGCGCCCGCAGTTTCCTTCGGCGCCGACACCATCAAGGTTGGCATTCTTCATTCCCTGTCGGGGACCATGGCCATTTCCGAGACGGCGCTGAAGGACGTGGCGCTGATGACCATCGACGAGATCAACGCCAGCGGCGGCGTCATGGGCAAGAAGCTGGAGCCGGTGGTGGTGGATCCCGCCTCCAACTGGCCGCTGTTCGCCGAGAAGGCCCGCCAGCTCGTCACCCAGGACAAGGTGTCGGTGGTGTTCGGCTGCTGGACCTCGGTGTCGCGCAAGTCGGTGCTGCCGGTGTTCAAGGAGACCAACGGCCTGCTGTTCTACCCGGTGCAGTACGAGGGCGAGGAATTGGAAAAGAACGTGTTCTACACCGGCGCCGCTCCCAACCAGCAGGCGATACCGGCGGTTGAGTACCTCATCAGCAAGGAAGGCGGCGGCGCCAATCGCTTCTTCCTGCTGGGCACCGATTACGTGTATCCGCGCACCACCAACAAGATCCTGCGCGCCTTCCTCAAGAGCAAGGGCGTGGCGGAGAAGGACATCGAGGAGGTTTACACCCCCTTCGGCCACAGCGACTACCAGACCATCGTGGCCAACATCAAGAAGTTCTCGGCGGGCGGCAAGACGGCGGTGATCTCCACCATCAACGGCGACTCCAACGTGCCTTTCTACAAGGAGCTTGGCAACGCGGGGTTGAAGGCGACCGACGTGCCGGTGGTGGCGTTCTCGGTGGGCGAAGAGGAACTGCGCGGCGTCGACACCAAGCCCCTGGTGGGCCACCTGGCGGCGTGGAACTACTTCATGTCCCTCAAGAACCCGGAGAACGACGCCTTCGTCAAGAAGTACCGGGAGTACGCCAAGAAGAAAGGGCTGCCCAACGCCGACAAGGTGGTGACCAATGACCCCATGGAGGCCACCTACGTGGGCATCTACATGTGGAAGCAGGCGGTGGAGAAGGCCAAGTCCACCGACACCGACAAGGTGATCGCGGCCATGTCCGGCCAGACGTTCAAGGCGCCCTCCGGCTTCACCCTCACCATGGACAAGACCAACCACCACCTGCACAAGCCGGTGTTCATCGGCGAGATCCGCCCGGATGGCCAGTTCAACGTGGTGTGGAAGACCAAGGAGCCGATCCGCGCCCAGCCCTGGAGCCCCTTCATCGCGGGCAACGAGGGCAAGCAGAAGATGTAATGACCCGGGCGGCGGGGACCATCCGGTTCCCGCCGGCCCCCGGTTCACAGCCGTTTATGCCCATGCCCGCCTGGCTCATCGCCCTACTGTTCCTCCTGTCGTCGCCCGTCCTTGCCGCAATTTCGCCGGACACGGTGAAGCGCCTGGCGAGTGACGACTCCGAGGAGAAGATCCAGGCCGTGCGGGAAATCGCGGGCCTCCCCAGCGACGGGGCGCGCAGAATCCTGCGCGCCCTCAACGAGGACCGCGCGTCGTTGGCGGGGGGCCGCCTGCTGGTGCAGGAGGGCGACCGTCTGCTGGACGCCGAAACCGGGAACGAGGTCAAACCCGCGCCCGAATCCCCGGAGGGCATCATCGTCAACAACCGGGTGCGGCGGGAGATCATGGGCGCTCTTGCCGGTCTGCGCCTGTTCGCCCCGGAACGGGAGTTGCGCCTGGAGGCGGCGATGGAAATGGAGGGCACCGCGGACCCGGATAGCGCGCCAGCCCTCCGCAAGGCGCTGGACCAGGAAAGCGATCCCCAGATTCGCGAGCTGCTGCAACTGGCCTACGCCCAGGCGACCCTCAAGAGTGACGATGCGGCCGAACGCCTGGCGGCAGTGAAGGTCCTGGGGGAAAGCGCCAACCCCAACGTGCGCACCCTGCTCGCCGGCCTGCTGGAAAAGCGGGACGGCAACTACGCCGAGCCCGACGAAGCCGTGCGGCGGGAGGCGGCGGCGTCCCTGAAAGCGGTGGAGCGGCGCCTCACCTTGGGAGAGAGCGCCGCCCGCGTCTTCTCCGGGATTTCCCTGGGCAGCATCCTGCTGCTGGTGGCCCTGGGGCTCGCCATCACCTACGGCGTCATGGGCGTCATCAACATGGCCCACGGCGAACTGCTCATGATCGGCGCCTATGCCACGTTCGCCGTGCAGAACCTGTTCCGCACCCATTTTCCGGGCGCCCTGGACTGGTACGTGGTGGCGGCGATTCCGGCGGCGTTCATGGCCTCGGCCTTGGTGGGCGTGGTCATGGAGCGGACGGTGATCCGGTTTCTCTACGGCCGGCCCCTGGAAACGCTCCTCGCCACCTGGGGCCTGGGGCTGATCCTGATCCAGGCGGCACGGGTGGTCTTCGGCGCCCAGAACGTGGAGGTGGCGAATCCCTCCTGGATGTCTGGCGGCATCGAGCTCATGGCGAACCTGGTGCTGCCCTGGAACCGGATCGTCATCATCGGGTTTTCGGTGGCGGTGTTGCTGCTTACCTGGATCCTCCTGAACCTGACCCGGCTCGGCATGTACGTGCGGGCGGTGACCCAGAACCGGCCCATGGCGGGGGCGGTGGGCGTGCCCACGGGGCGCGTGGACACCCTGGCCTTCGGCATCGGCGCGGGAATCGCGGGCCTCGGCGGCTGCGCCCTGTCCCAGATCGCCAACGTGGGGCCGGACATGGGCCAGGGCTACATCGTGGATTCCTTCATGGTAGTGGTGCTGGGCGGCGTGGGGCAGCTGGCGGGGGCGGTGTGGGCGGCCCTCGGTCTCGGCGTCGTGACCAAGTTCCTCGAGGGCTGGAGCGGGGCCGTGATCGCCAAAATCGCGGTGCTGGTGTTCATCATCATCTTCATCCAGAAGCGTCCCCAGGGACTGTTTGCCCTCAAGGGCCGGGCTGTCGAGGCATGAGCCCGCCCCCGGCCACCGCCTCGGCGGTCACTCCCCTTCCGCTGGGACCCCTGGGCGGGCGCGAGCCCCTGGTGGTGAAGGCCGCCGCGGCCATGTCGCCCTCGGCGTGGGCCGCCCTCGGGATCTTCGCCCTGCTGACCCTGGTGGCGGTCCCCGCGGGCTACCTGTGGCTGCCCGAGGACAGCCCGTTTCACGTTTCCGACTTCATCGTCACCGTCCTGGGCAAGATCATGTGCTATGCCGTGGTCGCGGTGGCCATGGACCTCATCTGGGGCTACGGCGGCATCCTGAGCCTGGGCCACGGCCTTTATTTCGCCCTCGGCGGCTATGCCTTCGGCATGTACCTGATGCGCTCCATCGGGCGTGACGGCATCTACCAGAGCGACCTCCCGGACTTCATGGTGTTTCTGGACTGGAAGGAGCTCCCCTGGTACTGGCACGGCACCGAGCACTTCTGGTACGCGGCCGCGCTGGTGGTGCTGGTGCCGGGCCTGCTGGCCTATGTGTTCGGCTTCTTCGCCTTCCGCTCCCGCATCAAGGGCGTCTACTTCTCCATCATCACCCAGGCCATGACCTTCGCTTTCATGCTGCTGTTCTTCCGCAACGAGACCGGCTTCGGGGGCAACAACGGCTTCACCGACTTCAAGCGCATCCTGGGCTTCCCCATCGCGGCGCCGGAGACCCGGGTGGCGCTGTTCGCCGCCAGCGCGGCGGCCCTGATGCTGGCCCTGGTAGGCGCGCGCTACCTGGTGACCTCCAAATTCGGGCGCGTGCTGTCCGCTGTCCGCGACGCGGAGTCCCGGGTCATGTTCCTGGGCTACAACCCGCTCGACTACAAACTCTTTGTCTGGACCCTGTCGGCGGTGATGTGCGGCATTGCCGGCGCCCTCTACGTGCCCCAGGTGGGCATCATCAATCCCAGCGAAATGTCCCCCGCCAACTCCATCGAGATTGCCATCTGGGTGGCGGTGGGCGGGCGTGGCACCCTGGTGGGCGCGGCGGCGGGGGCCGGGCTGGTGAACTTGGCCAAGAGCTGGTTCACGGTGGCGTTCCCGGAGTACTGGCTGTTCTTCCTGGGGCTGCTGTTCATCGCGGTGACCCTGTTCCTGCCCGAGGGCGTGGCGGGCCTGTGGCGCCGGGTCGCGGCCCGGATGCCGCGGAGGAATCCGTGAGCCAGGCAATCCTCGACCACGGCGCCGGGGCCGGGCTCGGCGGCGGGATCGGGCATCTCCGCAAGGGGGGCGAGCTCGACCTCTCCCACAACGTCATCCTCTACCTGGATGACATCAGCGTCAGCTTCGACGGCTTCCGCGCCCTCAACCGGTTGAGCGTTTCCGTGGATGCCGGCGAGCTGCGCTGCGTGATCGGCCCCAACGGCGCCGGCAAGACCACCATGATGGACGTCATCACCGGGAAGACGCGCCCCGATAGCGGCACCGCGTTCTTCGGCCAGACCCTGGACCTGACCCGCCTCAGCGAGCCCCAGATCGCCCACGCCGGCATCGGTCGCAAGTTCCAGAAGCCCACCATCTTCGAGCGCCACAGCGTCTTCACCAACTTGGAGCTGGCCATGAAGACGGACAAGCGGGTGCGCCGCAGCCTGCGCCTGGCGGTGGACGGCGACACCCGGGACCGGATTGCCGAGACCCTGCGCACGGTGCGCCTGGAGCGGGAGGCGGACCGGGACGCGGGCCTGCTTTCCCACGGCCAGAAGCAGTGGCTGGAGATCGCCATGCTGCTGATGCAGGACCCGAAGCTGCTGCTGCTGGACGAGCCGGTGGCCGGAATGACCGATGAGGAAACCGAGCGCACCGCGGAGCTTTTCCTGTCCCTGGCGGGTCGCCACTCGCTGATCGTGGTGGAGCACGACATGGCCTTCGTGGCCGCCATTGCGCGCAAGGTGACGGTGTTGCACGAGGGCAGCGTGCTGGCGGAGGGGGACCTGCAGACGGTGCAGAACGATCCGCGGGTGATCGAGGTGTACCTGGGCCGATGAAGATTCCTGCCACAGAGGCGCGGGGACACAAAGAGTTTGAATTTCATTCAGCGCAAAGGCCGCAAGGGAGAAGTTCGTCGTGTCGGCGTTCCCTGCGTCCTCCGCGCCAGTTGATTTTCTCTTTGTCTTCCTGGTTCAACCCGGACTTCTGACTGAATGCTTGCGGTAGAGAACCTCAACCAGTATTACGGCGGCAGCCACATCCTGCGGGACGTGGCCTTCGAAGCGCCGGCGGGCAAGGTGACGGCGCTGCTGGGGCGCAACGGCGTGGGCAAGACCACCCTGCTCAAGACCCTGATGGGGCTGGTGCCGTCCGCTTCGGGCGTCATCCGCTTCGGCGGCCATGACCTCACCCGGGAACCGGCCCATGTCCGGGCCCGGGCCGGTATCGGATACGTGCCCCAGGGGCGCGAGATCTTCCCCCGGCTCACGGTGGAGGAGAACCTGCTCATGGGGCTTGCGGCCCGCGGCGGCCGCGGACCACTGCCCGGGCGCATCTTCGACATGTTCCCGGTGCTCAAGCAGATGCTGCGGCGGCGCGGCGGCGACCTCTCCGGCGGCCAGCAGCAGCAGCTCGCCATCGGCCGGGCGCTGGCCATGGGACCGTCCCTGCTGATCCTGGACGAGCCCACGGAAGGCATCCAGCCTTCCATCATCAAGGACATCGAGCGCGCCATCCGCGCCCTGGCGGAGACCGGGGAGATGGCCATCCTGCTGGTGGAGCAGTATTACGACTTCGCCCGCTCCCTGGCCGACCAGTACCTGGTGATGGAGCGGGGCGAGATCGTCATGCGCGGCCAGGGCCGCGACCTGGAACGGGACAACGTCAGGGCCCGGCTCGCGGTATAGTCGCGGCATGTTGCCGAGCGAACCGGCGCCGGGGCTGGGATGGCGCGCGACCCTGGACCTGGGCTATGAGAACAGGGAAGGGCGCACAGTGCTTGCCCGCCGGCGCTATTGCGGGCCCCTGCGGGTGCAGAAGCCGTTCTACCCGGAAGGCGGTGCCGTCTGCCACACCATCGTGCTGCATCCGCCGGCGGGAATCTGCGGCGGCGACGCCCTGGACCTGTCCGTCGGAGTGGGAGAAGGCGCCCGGGCGCTGCTCACCACACCGGGGGCGGGCAAGTGGTACCGCTCAGCCGGCCCCGACGCGCGCCAGGACCTCCGCTTCGATCTGGCGGAGGGCGCCATTCTGGAGTGGCTGCCCCAGGAAAGCATCGTGTTCGACGGAGCCCGCGCGGTGATGGCCCTGGACGTGCGCCTCGCTGCCGGCGCCCGCTTCCTGGGCTGGGACATCGTGTGCCTCGGGCGGCGGGGCAGCGGAGAAGCGTTCCTCAACGGGTCCCTGGGGATCGAAACGCGCATCGACGCGATGGATGAGCACAAGTGGCTGGAGCGGGCCTTCATCGCGGGAGGTTCCGCCATGCTGGATTCGCCCGCGGTGCTGGCCGGCGCCACCGTGTTCGGCACCCTGCTGATGGCGGGCGTAGATCCGCCGCCGGCCCTGCTGGAGCGCTGCCGGGCCCTGGAGCCCATGGAGGGACTGGGCGCCGTCACCGCGCTGCCGGGACTCCTGGTGGCGCGCTACCTGGGCCAGGAGGCGGAAGCGGCGCGGAATTATTTCGCCGGTCTCTGGAACGCGGCCCGGCCGGCGATTTTCGGGCGCGAGGCGGTGGCGCCCAGGATCTGGATGACCTGAGCGACGGAGGAATCGTGGAACTGACACCGAGGGAGAAGGACAAGCTTTTGCTCTTCACCGCGGCGCTGCTGGCGGAGCGCCGCAAGGCGCGGGGCCTCAAGCTCAATTACCCGGAGGCGGTGGCTTACCTCTCCGCGGCCATCATGGAGGGCGCCCGGGACGGGCGCACGGTGGCGGAGCTCATGAGCCACGGCACCACGCTCCTGGCGCGCGAAGACGTGATGGAGGGGGTTCCGGAGATGATCCCCGAGATCCAGGTGGAGGCCACCTTTCCGGACGGCACCAAGCTGGTGACGGTCCACAATCCCATCGCCTGAGATGCCGGTTTCCCACCAGAGCTTGCTCAGCCTGGGGCCGGAAGGCTTCCACCGGGTCGCCTACACCGACTGGGGCGATCCGGCGAGCCGGGATGTGGTGATGTGCGTGCACGGACTGTCCCGCAACAGCCGTGATTTCGACGATCTGGCCGCGGAACTCTCCCACACCTGCCGGGTGGTGTGCATGGACGTGGTGGGTCGGGGAGAAAGCGACTGGCTGGAGGACAAGTCGGGCTACACCTTTTCCACCTATCTCGGCGACGCGGCGGCCCTGATTGCCCGGGTGACCACGCCGCCCCGGGCGGGTCTGATCTCGGGCCTGCAGGAACGCTTTCTCGGGCGCACCCCGGAGACGCGGCTGCATTGGGTGGGCACCTCCATGGGCGGGCTCATCGGCATGCTGCTGGCGGCCAAGCGCGGCTCCCCCATCCGGCGCCTGGTGCTGAACGACGTCGGCGCATTCGTTCCCTGGGCCTCTCTTTTCCGGCTCAAGGGCTACGTCGGCAAGCAGGGCCGCTTCGAATCCCTGGAGGAAGCCGACGCCTATGTGCGCAAGGTGTGCGCGCCCTTCGGCAAGCTGTCGCCCGCCCAATGGCGGCACCTGGTGGAGCACAGCGTGTTCCGCCTAGACGACGGCGAGTACGCCCTGCGTTACGACCCCGGCATCAGCCACCCGTCCAACCTGAGCGCGGACCCGGAGCTGCCCATCGGCCCCGAGTTCCTGCGCGGCATTGACCTCTGGGCTACCTGGTCCGCCGTGAAGTGCCCGGTGCTGGTGCTGCGGGGCGCCGACTCGGACGTGCTGCCGGCCGAGGTCTTGGCGGAGATGCGGCGCCGCAGGCCGGATACGGAGACCGTCGAGTTCGCCGGGGTGGGCCACGCGCCCGCCCTGCGGGCCCCGGAGCAGATCGCCGCAATCCGGGAATTCCTGCTCCGCGCCGAGCGCCGGGGCGCCCGCCCAATCCAGCACGAGGAGACCCTATGATTCCCGGAGAAGTGGAGACCGTCCCAGGAGAGATCGAGCTGAACGGCGGGCGGCAGTCGGTGACCATCAAGGTCACCAATACCGGCGACCGCCCGGTGCAGGTGGGTTCCCATTACCACTTCTACGAGACCAACGACGCCCTTTCCTTCGAGCGCGACCAGGCCTACGGCTGCCGCCTCGATATTGCCGCCGGGACGGCGGTGCGCTTCGAGCCGGGGCAGACCCGCAGCGTCCGGCTGGTGGCTCTCGCGGGGGAGCGCAGGGTTTACGGATTCGCCGGGCGGGTCATGGGCCCGCTGAAGAGGGAGGGCTGATCCATGGCGGCGAAAATCACGCGCGCGGCCTACGCCGAAATGTACGGCCCGACGGTGGGGGATCGGGTGCGGCTTGCGGACACCGAGCTCTGGATCGAGGTGGAGAAGGACTTCACGGTTTACGGGGAAGAGGTCAAGTTCGGGGGCGGCAAGGTGATCCGCGACGGCATGGGCCAGAGCCAGCGGGAAGCGGCCGAGGTGGCGGACACGGTCATCACGAATGCGCTCATTCTCGATCACTGGGGCGTGGTCAAGGCTGACATCGGGATCAAGAACGGCCTCATCATGGGCATCGGCAAGGCGGGAAATCCCGACATCCAGCCCCGGGTGACCATCGTCGTCGGCGCCGCCACCGAGGTGATCGCGGGCGAGGGAATGATCGTCACCGCCGGCGGCATCGACAGCCACATCCATTTCATCTGCCCGCAGCAGATCGAGGAGGCGCTGATGAGCGGCGTTACCACCATGATCGGCGGCGGCACCGGCCCCGCCACCGGCACCAACGCCACTACCTGCACGCCGGGGCCCTGGCATATCGCTTCCATGCTGGCGGCGGCCGAGGCCTTTCCCATGAACCTGGGTTTCCTGGGCAAGGGCAACTGCAGCCTGCCCGGGCCGCTGCGGGAGCAGGTGGCCGCGGGCGCCATCGGCCTCAAGCTGCACGAGGACTGGGGCACCACGCCGGCGGCCATCGACAACTGCCTGGCGGTGGCCGAGGAAATGGACGTGCAGGTGGCGATCCACACCGACACCCTGAACGAATCGGGATTCGTCGAGACCACGGTCAACGCCTTCAAGGGACGGACCATCCACACCTTTCACACCGAGGGCGCCGGAGGCGGCCACGCCCCGGACATCATCCGGGTCTGCGGCGAGGCCAACGTGCTGCCGTCCTCCACCAACCCCACGCGGCCCTATACCGTGAACACCGTGGACGAGCACCTGGACATGCTCATGGTGTGCCATCATCTGGATTCCTCCATCGCCGAGGACGTGGCCTTCGCCGAGTCCCGCATTCGGCGCGAGACCATCGCCGCCGAGGACATCCTCCACGACCTGGGGGCGTTCAGCATGTTCTCGTCGGACTCCCAGGCCATGGGCCGGGTGGGGGAGGTGATCACCCGCCGCTGGCAGACGGCCCACAAGATGAAGGTGCAGCGCGGCGCCCTGCCCCGGGACAGCGCCCGCGCCGACAACTTCCGCGCCCGCCGCTACGTGGCCAAGTACACCATCAATCCCGCCATCACCCACGGCATCGCCCACGCGGTGGGATCGGTGGAGCCGGGAAAGCTGGCGGACCTGGTGCTGTGGAAGCCCGCGTTCTTCGGGGTCAAGCCGGCGCTGGTGCTGAAGGGCGGCATGATCGCCGCCGCCCCCATGGGCGATCCCAACGCCTCCATCCCCACGCCCCAGCCGGTTCACTACCGCCCCATGTTCGGCGCCTTCGGCGCCGCCCTGCGGACCTCGTTGACCTTCGTTTCCGGCGCCGCCCTGGGCAGCCCCGCCCTGGACGGGCTCGGATTGCGCAAGCCCCTGGAGCCGGTGCGCGACACGCGCTCCGTGCGCAAGGCGGACATGGTGCACAACGACTGGCAGCCGCGCATCGAGGTGGACCCGGAAACCTACCAGGTGCGGGCCGACGGGGAACTGCTGGTGTGCGAGCCGGCGCAAGTTCTCCCCATGGCCCAGCGGTATTTTCTTTTCTGATCGAGAGGCTGCTGCGCAGCTTCGCGCATCCGGGCCTGCTCGCGACGCCTTTCTGGAGCCTGCTGACCGTGGTCATAATTGAGCGACTCCACACCGGAACCGCGACCGCAGCGGAACGGCTGGTCCTGCCTTTCGACGCGCGCAGCCGCAGCCGCCAGCGCTGCCGCCTGGAGTCCGGCGAAGAAGCCGGCCTACTGCTTCCCCGGGGCACGGTGCTGCGGGGCGGGGATCTCCTGGAGGCGGACGACGGGCGGGTGGTCCAGGTGGTGGCGGCGCAGGAGCCGCTCATGGAGGTGCTGTGCGCCTACCCGGGACGGCTGGCGCGGGCGGCCTATCACCTGGGCAACCGGCACGTGGCGCTGCAGCTGGGCGAGGGATGGCTGCGCTTTCCCCGGGACCACGTGCTGCGGGACATGCTGGCGGGACTGGGGTTCCGGGTGACGGAGTGCGAGGCGCCGTTCGAGCCGGAAGCCGGCGCCTATGGCTTCGATCACAGCCACCTGGTGGTGCGTTCCCGGAGCGAAGTCCACGGCGCGGGGCCGCGCATCCACGATTACGCGCCATGACGGAATCCCTTCGCCTCTGCCGGCTGCTGCAACTCGCCAGCCCCGTTCTTCCGGTGGGGGCCTACAGCTATTCCCAGGGACTGGAGTGGGCGGTGGAGCGGAGCGTGGTGGCCGACCAGGCCAGCGCCGGGCGCTGGATCGGCGACGTCATGGCCCACGGCGTGGGGGACCTGGAGCTGAAACTGCTCAAGGAGTTCATGGACTGCTGGCGCGGCGGCGACGCGGAACGCGCCCGGGAACTGAATGGCCTGTTCCTCGCCAGCCGGGAAAGCGCGGAGCTGCGGGCGGAGACGGTGCAGATGGGCTTTTCGCTGACACGGCTGCTGGAGGATTGGGACGGCGTTCCGCGGGGGAACATTGCGGCGCTGAGGGCCATGGCGGAGCCCGGCTTTCCGGCGGCCTGGGCTTGCGCGGCGGCGGCATTCGATTTGCCGGCCGCCCAGGCACTCGCCGCCTACCTCTGGTCGTGGCTGGAGAACCAAGTGATGGCGGCGGTGAAACTGGTGCCCCTGGGGCAGACCGCGGGGCAGCGCCTCCTGGCGGGACTCGGGCCGCGGATTCCGCCCCTGGTGGAAGCCGCCCTGGCGGACGGGCCCGGGTGCAACTTCGCGCCCATGCTGGCCATCGCCAGCGCGCGCCACGAGATCCAGTATTCGCGCCTGTTCCGTTCCTGAGGATAACGAGGTGAGCGCTTCACAACCCCTGCGGGTGGGCATCGGCGGGCCGGTGGGCTCGGGCAAGACCGCCCTCACCCTGGCCCTGTGCCGGGCCCTGCGCGACCGCTACGAAATCGGCGTCGTCACCAACGACATCTACACGGCGGAGGACGCCCAGTTCCTGGTGCGCCATGAGGCGCTTCCTCCGGAGCGCATCATCGGCGTCGAGACCGGCGGCTGTCCCCATACCGCCATCCGCGAGGATGCTTCCATCAACCTGGAGGCGGTGGAGCGGCTGACCCGGCGCTTTCCCGGCCTGGACATCGTGTTCGTGGAATCCGGCGGCGACAACCTGGCGGCCACCTTCAGTCCGGAGCTGTCCGACCTGACCATCTACGTCATCGACGTGGCCGCGGGGGACAAGATTCCGCGCAAAGGGGGGCCGGGCATCACCAAGTCGGACCTGCTGGTCATCAACAAGACCGACTTGGCGCCCCTGGTGGGCGCGTCCCTGGAGGTCATGGAACGCGATGCGCGGCGCATGCGCGGCCAGCGCCCGTTCCAGTTCAGCAACATGAAGACCGGCGACGGCCTGGAGGAGATCATCGCGTTCATCGAACGCGAAGGACTTGTCCGGTAGCGCGCGCTGACATATTGCGCGCCGGATCCATCGGGTAAAATGCGGCGGCCGCGCACTTTCGCGCACCCCTGCCGACCCCATGGTCATCCTCTCCATAGGCCTGATCGTTTTTTTCGCGTACTTCTTCCGGACGCTGTTCGAGCGCACGGGAATTCCGGACGTCCTGATGCTGCTGGTTGCCGGCATCATCGTGGGGCCGGTGCTGGGCATGACGTCGCCGGCGGACTTCGGAAAGGTGGGCCAGGTGCTGAGCACCATGGCCCTCATCGTGATCCTGCTGGAGAGCGGCACCGACCTGGATCTCCAGGCGCTGCGCGGCGCCCTGCGCCCCACGCTGACGCTCACCCTGCTGAGCTTTGGCGCCACCGGACTGGTTGTCGGCTACGTGGGATGGGCTCTGCTCGGGCTTTCCCCGCTGCCCGCTACAATGCTCGGCGTCATCTGCGGCTGCACCGCCGCGTCGGTGGTAATTCCGCTGGTGCAGATGCTGGACATGGGGGACAAGGCGCGCACCGTGCTGATCCTCGAGGCCGCCATCGGTGACGCCCTGTCCATCGTCGGCATCCTGGCCCTGGTGGAGTTTGCCACCAGCGGCGATATATCGCCCGGCCGCGTCGCCGGGGCCACCGTCGCGTCCATGCTGATGGCCACGGTGATCGGCGTCATCGGCGGGCTGGGATGGCTGCTGGTGCTCAAACTCGTGCGCCGGCTCACCAGCAGCATGTTCGCCACCGTCGCCTACTGTTTCGTCATCTACGGCGTGGCGGAGCAACTGGGGTTCAGCGGGGCCCTGGCGGCCCTGACTTTCGGATTGGCGCTGACCAACCACCGGGCTTTCGGCCTGGATCGGCTGGCCCATGTCAGGGAAGTCGGCAAGCTGAAAGCGGCGGAGTTCAGTTTCTTCGCCGAAATCGTATTCGTCCTGAAGACCTTCTTCTTTGTCTACCTGGGCATCTCGATGCAGTTCACGGCGCCGCGCATGGTGTGGCTGGCGGTGCTGATGGTGGTGACCGTGTGCCTGGCCCGGCACCTGGTGGTCATGCTCGCCATGGACCGGGATATCTCGCGGCGGGACGCCGCGGTGTCCGCCATCATGATGCCCAAGGGCCTGGTGTCCGCGGTGCTCGCCACCATTCCCCTGCAGCAGGGCGTCGCCGGCGGCGAGATCATCCGGGACGCGACCTACATGATCGTGCTGGTCAGCATCGTGCTGACCTCGGTGCTGCTTCCCCTCTGTGACCGACCGCCCCTGGCCTATTTCTACCGGCGCGCCATGGCGCGTTTCGCGTCCGACGGCGCCGGCAAGCCTGGCTCAGGCGACTCCTGAGGAACCGCGCCGGGAATCCGGGCGCGGGCCTGGATTCCCGCTGTCCCCCAGGGCCTGGGCCATCAGTTCGAGAACCGATTCCAGGCTGGTGTCGAGCCGGCGTAACGCCGGCTCCGGCAGTTGCGCCAGGGAGAGATCGAGGCTGTGAAGGCTGTCCTCCAGGGAGGCCGCCCTGGCGGCGGTCCCGCCGCGGCGGGTGAGGTAAACGCCCACCTCCCGGCGGTCCTTTCCCCGCCGCTTGCGCCGCACCAGGCCATCCTGCTCCAGCCTCAGCAGCAGGTTGCTGGCCGTGGAGGGCCGCACCGCCAGGGCCCGTGCCAGGTCCGTGACCCGCAGCCCCGGGGCATGGGCCACCCTTTTCAGGGCGTGGCCCTGGCTCGCGCTGACACCGCCCGGAGCGGACCCTCGGGCCAGGAGACCGCGGGTGGTGCGGTAGAGCCGGCGGAAATTGCTGAGCACCTCCAGCTCCCGCTCGCGCCGCGGGCCGGGACCTGAGGATGAAAGGGTTTTTCGGGGCAATGGGGTTTGACCGGGTAGGAATCGTCTGGGATAATAGTTTTGCACAAAAATATTTGTGCGCAAACTATTCTGGCGATTTCTCGCTCGGGCGCGGCGCCCGTCATTGGTGAGAGGAGGGAACGCAGCGGTTCCCGCGGACGCCGGCCCTTCAGCGAGAGTGATGCCCGGTTCCGGGCTGCAGTCACCGCATACACGGAGGATTAAAATGTTGAAGCGAGCCGGCTTGCTGTTGATCACGGCCCTGATCGCGTTTCCGGTCCGGGCCGATCTCTACGACGACGGGATGGAGGCGCTGGATAGGAAGGACTTCGAGACCGCCGTGCCCCTGCTGGAGAAAGCGGCGATCCAGGGCAACCTGAAGGCCCATTACCAGCTGGGGTTGATGTACCTGAACGGGGAAGGCGTGGCAAAGGACCCGGCCAAGGCCCTGGAGCGGTTCCAGGAGTCGGGAGAGAGGTGGGCGGCGCGCCTGCGCTTCAAGGAGGGGTTCCCCGAGGCCCAGTACATGCTGGGGACCATGTACCGGGACGGCGTCGGCACGGTCAAGGATCCGGACGCGGCCGCGAAGTGGTTCGGCCGCGCGGCCGACCAGGGGCACACCGAGTCCCGGTTCGCGCTGGCGGAACTGTACCTGAAGAGCCAGGAACTCGGCCCCGATTATGCCGAGGCATACTTCTGGTTTACCGTCGCCCAGGATTACCTGACCGGCGAAATGGAAGAGCAGGGCAAGCTTTACCTGGAACAAGCGGAGCAGAAGCTGGGTCCCAAGGAGCTGGAAACCGTCAAGCAGCGCGTCGCCGAATACGAGGCGCGCTAGTCTATTTTCTCAACTAAGCGGAGGCCACACGCGAGATGGAGTCCATAGCGGGGTTTTTTTCGGGCCTGTCCTGGTCTGACCTGAAGGAGTGGAGCGGCGTCGCCGCCACGTCCTTGCGCATAGCGGTCATCCTGGCCCTGGCCTGGGCCGCCCTGCTGGTCTCGCGGCGCCTGATCCGCAGCCTGCGCCTTTATCTGGCGGGGCAGAAGGAGAACGTGGAGGACGTGAAGCGGGTGGAAACCCTGGCCCGGGTTTTCCGCTATATCGCGTCCGTCCTGATCACGGTGATCGCCGGCCTCGCCGTCATGGGCGAGCTCGGCATCGCCATCGGCCCGATCCTCGGCGCTGCCGGCGTGGTGGGCGTCGCGGTCGGCTTCGGCGCCCAGAGCCTGATCAAGGACTACTTCACCGGATTCTTCCTGCTGCTGGAGAACCAGGTGCGCCAGGGGGACGTGGTGCAGGTGGCGGGGATCGGGGGGCTGGTGGAGGAGATCACCCTGCGCTACGTGCGGCTGCGGGACTATGACGGCAACGTCCATTTCATCCCCAACGGAAACATCACCCTGGTAACCAACCGCAGCCGCGGCTTCGCCCAGTCGGTGATGGATATCGGCGTCGCCTACCGGGAAGACGTGGACCAGTGCTTCGAGGTCATGCGCCAGGTGGGACGGGAGATGCGCGAGGACCCGGTGTTCGGGCCCAAGATCCTGGAGGACCTGGAGATCGCCGGCGTGGACCAGTGGGCGGACTCGGCGGTGGTTCTGCGCTGCCGCTTCAAGGTGATGCCCCTGGAGCAGTGGGCCGTGCGCCGGGAGTTCCTGCGGCGCCTCAAGCGCGCCTTCGACCAGAACGGCATCGAGATTCCCTATCCCCATCTCACGGTTTACGCCGGGGAGGACAAGAGCGGAAAAGCGCCGCCATTCCGGATAGCGTCGGCCGGCGAGGAATTCCTGGACGCCGCCTCGGGCGGTGACGCCGCCCCCCATTAACGGCAGAGGAGGAATCCTTTTGCATCACAGCCTGATTAACGAACACGATGTCTACCTGTTCAAGGAAGGTTCCCATCAGCGCCTGTACGAGAAGCTCGGCGCCCATCGCGCGGTAGTGGACGGCGCGGCCGGAACCCAGTTTGCGGTGTGGGCTCCGGAGGCCGAGGCGGTGTCCGTGATGGGGGAGTTCAACCAGTGGACCCCCGGCAGGAATCCGCTGTCGCCGCGGCCTGACGGGTCGGGAATCTGGGAAGGTTTTGTGCGCGACGTGGGGCGCGGAGCCCTCTACAAGTACCGGATCGTCTCCCGCCACGGCGGCTACCAGGTGGACAAGGGGGATCCGTTTGCCCTGGCCTGGGAGGCGCCGCCCAGCACCGCTTCCCGGGTCTGGAGCCTGGAATACGACTGGGCCGACGCGGATTGGATGCAGGGGCGGCGGGCGGCCAATGCCCTGGACGGGCCCATGTCCATTTACGAGGTTCACCTGGGCTCCTGGCGCCGCGTCCCGGAAGACGGCAACCGCTCCCTCACCTACCGGGAACTGGCGGAGCAGCTGCCCGCCTACGTGAAGGACCTGGGGTTCACCCACGTGGAGCTGCTGCCGGTGACCGAGCATCCGTTCTACGGATCCTGGGGCTACCAGACCACGGGTTACTTCGCGCCCACCGCGCGCTACGGCACGCCCCAGGATTTCATGGCCCTGGTGGACGCCTTCCACCGGGCCGGCATCGGGGTGATCCTGGACTGGGTGCCGTCGCATTTTCCGGGGGACGAGCACGGGCTCGCGTATTTCGACGGCACCTACCTGTACGAGCACGCGGATCCCAAGCAGGGTTTCCATCCGGACTGGAACAGCTACATCTTCAATTACAACCGCCACGAGGTGCGGGCGTTCCTGGCCAGCAGCGCCCTGTTCTGGCTGGACAAGTACCACCTGGACGGTTTGCGGGTGGACGCGGTGGCGTCCATGCTCTACCTGGACTACGGCCGCAAGGAAGGGGAGTGGATTCCCAACGAATACGGCGGCCGGGAGAACATCGCGGCCATCGAGTTTCTGCGGGGCCTCAACCAGGGGGTGTACCGGGATCATCCGGACGTGCAGACCATGGCCGAGGAAAGCACCGCCTGGCCCATGGTTTCCCGTCCCACGTACACCGGGGGCCTGGGTTTCGGCATGAAGTGGAACATGGGGTGGATGCACGACACCCTTTCCTATTTCTCCCGGGATCCCCTGTACCGGAAGTTTAACCACAACCAGCTCACCTTCAGCCTCTGGTACGCGTTCCACGAGAACTTCGTGCTGCCCCTGTCCCATGACGAGGTGGTCCACGGCAAGGGGTCCCTGATCGGCAAGATGCCGGGCGACGAATGGCAGCAGTTCGCGAACCTGCGGCTGCTCTACGGCTACATGTGGGCCCACCCGGGCAAGCAGCTGCTGTTCATGGGCGGGGAGTTCGGGCAGAAGCGGGAGTGGCAGCACGAGGAGAGCCTGGAGTGGCACGTGCTGCAGTATCCGCTCCATGCCGGCGCACAGCGCTGGTTGCAGGACCTCAACCGCTTCTACCGCTCGGAGCCGGCGCTGTTCGAGAAGGACTTCGTCCCCGAGGGCTTCCAGTGGGTGGACTGCAACGACTGGGAAGAAAGCGTCATCAGCTTCTTGCGCCGGGGCAAGCGCCCGGAGGATTGCGTGCTGGTGGTGTGCAACTTCACCCCGGAGGTGCGCCGGAACTACGTGGTTGGCGTTCCCTTCGGCGGCTACTGGGAGGAATGCCTGAACAGCGATGCGCCCCTGTACGGGGGCAGCGGCCAGGGCAATTTCGGCGGCCTGGACACGGCGCCGGTGGGAGCCCACGGCCACTACCATTCCCTTGCCATCACCCTGCCGCCCCTGGCGGTGCTGTATTTCCGGCACCGGCCAGGCAACCACGCCGTTTCCTAGGGCGGTACCGGGTCATGGAGCAAACGACGACGAGACAAGGCGCGACCGCGGGTCTGCCGGAGGAGGGGCGCCGGCGGGTGGTGATCGAGGGCGTCAAGCCCGAGATCGACGGCGGCCGCTATCCGGTCAAGCGCGTGATGGGGGACCGCTTCGTGGTGGAGGCTGATGCATTTACCGACGGCCACGACCGCATCGCCGCGCTGCTGCGCTATCGCCACGAGAGCGAGGCCGAGTGGCGCGAGACGCCCATGGCGCTCCTGGTCAATGACCGCTGGCGGGGCGAATTCCAAGTCACCGAGCCGGGGTTCTATGTCTACACCGTCACCGCGTGGGCCGACCGGTTCCTCTCCTGGCGCCATGACCTTGAGCGGCGGGAGGACGCCGAGGACATCCTGGTGGCGCTGCAGGTGGGGGCGGGACTGGCGGAGGCCACAGCGAAGCGGGCCCCGGGCGAGGACCGCAAG
>Ga0210362_1192967_pt1 | contig 37442 bp, 31 predicted proteins | sample S625metaT_FD_159713 | JGI IMG/M metagenome (GOLD analysis project Ga0210362, IMG submission 159713) | Metatranscriptome of estuarine sediment microbial communities from the Columbia River estuary, Oregon, United States - S.625 (Metagenome... | ecosystem: Environmental > Aquatic > Marine >... | reverse complement strand
TACATGGTGCGCCCGCGCATGCAGCCGTCAAAAAGCTTACCCAAGGTGGCGCGCATTTCCCCGGGCTCGATCCAGTTGTTGTTGGGGCCCGCCTCCTCTTTTTTCCTGGTGCAGACGAAGGTGCGGTCCTCCACCCGTGCCACATCCGAAGGGTCCGAGCGGGTCAGAAAGCTGTTGGGCCGCAGCTTGGGATTGAGCCGGATGAAGGTGCCGGCCTCCACCATTTCATTGCATAGGCGGTCGTATTCCTCCTGAGAACCATCGCACCAGTAGACGCGCTCGGGCTTGCAAAGCCTGACCATTTCCGCGACCCATTCCCTGAGACGCTGATTCTTTACATATTCAGGTGCGTTCGAAATGTCATTACTCAAATTCTGCTGTGCTTGGCCCATGTCTTTTCCTTCCTTGAATCGAACCGCCATCCGCGCGTAACTAGAACATACAATTTTATCACCAAGACCCCGTCAAGGCCTGCCACAAGTCGGGAGATCGCGACTGCCAGCGTCCGCGCGAATATGCCAATGGCATTGATCGCCGCGGGTGTAGCAAGGAGGCCGGGTCCAGAAGCCCAATTCATTTTCCGATGCAAAAACGGGAGAAGATTTCTCCCAGGAGGTCGTCCGCCGTGAACTCTCCCGTGATAGAGCCCAAGGCCTGCTGCGCGAGCCGCAGTTCTTCCGCAAACAGCTCGAGCTGCTGCGTTTCATTGGCTGCCTTCTCCAGGTGTCCCGCCGCTTCCGACAGGGAAGCGACGTGCCGCGCCCGTGCCATGAACACCCCTTCCCCCGGCGTGTGCCATCCGACCGCCGCAAGAAGAGCCGCCCGCAGCAGTTCCAGCCCCGCGCCGCTCTTGGCCGAAACCCAGACCTCCGTGCCGCCTGCCGCCGTCACCACCCGCGGCTCCTCGCCACTGAGGTCTATCTTGTTGTGCACCTTGATCCGGGGCATCTCCGGCCGCAGATTCGCGAGGATCGCGCGGTCGCCCTCCGTCTCTCCTTCGGATCGATCCACCATGACCAGGGCCAGGTCGCCCTTGTCGATGGCGGCCCGGGTTCGCTCGATCCCGATACGCTCCACCTGGTCCGCTGCATCCCTCAGCCCGGCGGTGTCCACGACGTGCAGCGGCACGCCACCAATCTGTATCGCCTGCCGGATGGCGTCCCGGGTCGTTCCCGGAACGTCGGTCACGATCGCCACCTCCTCCCCCGCCAGCCGGTTGAGAAGGCTTGACTTGCCCACGTTGGGTCTCCCCACCAGCACCACCTGAATGCCCTCCCGCAACAGGCCTCCCTGCCGCGCGGTGTCGAGCACCTTTTCCAGCTGCTCCCTCACCACCTGAAGCCGCCCGGCCGCGTTCCCCGCCGTGAGGGAATCCACTTCGTCCTCCGGGAAATCCAGCGTCGCCTCCACCAGCATCCGCAGGTCCACCAGGGCTTGCGACATCTCATTTACCCTCAGGGACAATTCCCCCTCCAGAGAGCGCATCGCGCCCCGCGCGGCCTCGGCGGTGCTTGCCTCGATCAGGTCGGAAACGCTTTCGGCCTGGGCCAGATCCAGCTTGCCGTTCAGGAATGCCCTGCGGGTAAACTCCCCTGGCTCCGCCAGGCGCGCTCCCAGCTGCAGGCAACGCTCCAGCATCAGCTGCATCACGGCGGGCCCCCCATGCCCCTGGAGTTCCAGCACGTCTTCCCCGGTGTAGGAATGCGGCTTGCGGAAATAGAGTGCGATCCCGCGGTCGATGGCGGCACCATCCCGCGCCCGAAATGTCGCAAGCGTGGCGTGCCGGGCCTCGGGAAGCTTTCCGAGAATTCCTTGGGATATTCGCAAGAGGTCCGCCCCGGACACGCGCACCACGCCGATACCGCCACGCCCGGGAGGGGTGGCGATGGCCGCGATGGTGTCGGATTCGACCATGCGCCGAAGGGGCGGCGCAGCCCGCTCAGGCCCGCGCCTTGGCCTCCGCCAAGGAGCGGTTGATCCACCACTGCTGCGCGATGGAGAGGACGTTGTTCACCAGCCAGTACAACACCAGTCCGGCGGGAAAGAAGAAGAAAAAGATGCTGAACACGATGGGCATGATCTGCATCATGCGCGCCTGGATCGGGTCTGGCGGCGTGGGGTTTAGCCGCGTCTGCAGGAACATGGTAGCGCCCATGATGAGCGGAAGCACGTAATACGGATCCTTTGCCGAGAGGTCCTGGATCCAGAGCATGAAGGGGGCCTGGCGCAACTCAACGCTTTGCAGCAGCACCCAATAAAGCGCGATGAAGACGGGGATCTGCACCACTATTGGCAGGCAACCCCCCATGGGGTTGATCTTCTCCGTCTTGTAGAGCTCCATCATGGCTTGGTGCAGGCGCTGGCGATCGTCCCCATAAAGTTCCTTGATCCGCTGCAGCTTGGGCGTGACCGCCTTCATGCGCGCCATGGAACGGTAGCTGGCCGCCGACAACGGATAAAACAGCAGCTTGATCAGCACCGTCAGCAGGATGATGGCCACCCCCCAGTTGCCCACCCACTTGTGGAACAGGTCGAGCACCCAGAACAGCGGAACCGCCAGGAACGTGAGCCAGCCGTAATCCACCACCAGGTCAAGCCCCGGCGCCAGTTGCGCCAGTTCGTGCTGCTCCTGCGGACCCGCAAGCAGCGGCACGCTGACCTGCGCCTTCTGACCCGGCTCGATGGTCCCCACCGGCAGAATCACCCCGGCGGCATAAAGGTTCTCTCCCACTTTGCGGGCGAAAAACTCCCGTTCCGCGTTTCCCTTGGGAAGCCACGCCGCCACGAAATAATGCTGGATCATGGCAATCCAGCCGTCACTCGCCGTCTTCGGATAATCCGCTTTGCCCTTCTCCATGGCGGAAAAATCCACCTTCTGGAACTTGCCCTGTTCCGTGAACACGGCTGCCCCCGTGTAGGTCGGCACCATCTTGGTGTCCCCGGGGGCGGGATTCCCATCCCGCAGCAACTGAAAATAGGCATGGGGACTGATCGGCGCGGTCCCCGAATTTTCGATCTCGTAGCCGATGTCGATGAGATAACTTCCGCGCGTGAAGGTATAAGTCTTCGACACGCGCAGGTTGTCCTGGCCGCTGGCGACCATCCGCAGCTCAACCTTGTCGGCGCCGGGGCCCAGCTCATATTTGCCCGGCGCCACCGAGAATTCCGTCTTGTGGCTGGGCAGGTTCTCCCCGATCAATCCATTCTGCGCCAAGTAGGTGCGGCCCGCCCCTTGCTCAAAAAGTACGAACCGCTTGGACGGATCCTCCTTGTCCCCGAACTTCAGCAGCTCCAGCCGCACAATGTCGCCACCGAGGGCGCTGATCTCGGCCCTGAGCACATCGCTGGACACCACCGCTCTTCCGGCGGTAGAGGAAGATTCCACTCCGCCCGTGGGCGGCACGGGCGACGAGCCGGATGGGGACGGCGGCGCCAGATCCTGCGTCGGCTTTGGCGCTTCAGGAGCCACTCCAGGGCTCCCCGCCACGACCTGCTCCCGCGGCTGCTGCTCCCGCTGCCATGCCTCCCACAACAGGAACAGAGAAAAAGTGAAAACGATAAAAAGTATGAGGCGCTGGGTATCCATTTCAGATTCTTCTCATGGCACCGGATCAATGCCGCCCGGGTGCCAGGGATGGCAGCGCGCAAGGCGCCTCAGGGTCAGCCAGATTCCCCGCATGGCTCCATGGCGGCTGACGGCCTCTTCCGCGTAGCAGGAGCAGGTGGGAGCGAACCGGCACTGCTGCCCGAAATAGGGGCTGAAGCAGTATCGATAAAACTTGATAAGACCGATGATCAGCCGCGACACGACTTCGCCTTTTCGAAAAGCTGGTTCAATTCCTCGCGGGCGGCGATCTTTGCCGTGCGCGAATCCAGCGGGACCCGCAGCTGCACCACGAAGTCGTTAGCGCCAAGCAAGGTTTGCCCGGTCCTGAAACACTCCCGAATCAGCCGCTTGGCTTGGTTTCTGCGCACCGCCTTGGGCTCGACTCTCTTCGCCACGACCATGCCCAGGCGCGCCCAATCCAGGGCGTTGGGCTTTACAAAGACCCGAAACCGGGTGCCGGACACTCGGCGGCCCCTCTTCAAGATCTCGGCAAATTCCGCGCTGCTTCGGAGGCGGCGGGATTTGCCGGAACGGGGAATAGAATTCGCCCTTTAAACCGCAAGCCGCGCCCGGCCCTTGGCACGACGGGCGCGCAGGACGCCGCGGCCACCGCGAGTTTTCATCCGGACCCGGAAGCCATGGGTGCGCTTGCGCCGGGTTTTCGAGGGTTGATAAGTGCGTTTCATGGCTGGCTTCCCGTGATCAAAAAAAGAAACCCGTTATTACAGCCGTTTAGACCCTTGCTGTCAATGTCGTCACAGCGTTTCGGTTGTGGATAAGTTCGCTCGAAGCGATTAGAATGTGCGCTTCGCTCGCGGCGATCCAACGCCGTTCCCACTCCAAAACAATTATTCGGCGCCACCATGGACCGCTTTTGGGTTTCCTGTCTCCAGCAGTTCGAAAGAGACCTGCCGCCGCAGCAGTTTAGCACCTGGATCAAGCCCCTCAACTTCATAAAGAAGGGGGAACAGTTTTCCTTGGTCGCGCCGAACCGTTTCGTTCAGCAATGGGTTCGCGACAAATTCCTCGCCCGCATAGAGCAACTGGCGCGGGACCATTTTCACCAGCCGCTTACCCTCGAGGTTCTGGTGGCGGAAGGACCGCAATCGCGCCAAGCCGTGATGCCGGCCGCGCCTGCCCTGGCCTTGCCAAAGTCAAAGGCCCTCGAACAAAGCCGGTTGAACCCCACCTTCACCTTCGACACCTTTGTCGCCGGCAAGGCAAACCAGCTTGCCCGCGCCGCTGCACTTCAGGTAGCCGAGCGACCTGGCTCCGGCTATAACCCCCTTTTCGTCTACGGAGGCGTCGGTTTGGGCAAGACCCACCTGGTTCAGGCCATCGGCAACCATCTCCAGGCCCATAACCCTGATGCCAAGGTCCGGTATATCCACGCCGAGCAGTATGTGTCGGACGTGGTGCGCGCGTATCAACACAAGGCGTTTGACGAGTTCAAGCGCTACTACCACTCCCTGGACCTTTTGCTGATCGATGACATCCAGTTTTTCAGCGGCAAGAACCGGACCCAGGAAGAGTTCTTTTACGCGTTCAACGCCCTCATCGAGGCCCACAAGCAGGTGGTGATCACCTGCGATACCTTTCCCAAGGAAATCTCGGGCATGGAGGACCGCCTCATCTCCCGTTTCGGCTGGGGATTGACCGTGGCCATCGAGCCGCCGGAACTGGAAATGCGCGTCGCCATTCTCATGCGCAAGGCCGAAACCGACGGCATCACCCTGGACCAGGACATTGCTTTTTTCGTGGCCCGCAGCATTCAGTCCAATGTCCGCGAGCTGGAAGGCGCCCTGAAACGGATCCTGGCCTACGCACGCTTCACATTGCAGCCGGTATCACTTGAAGTGGCCAGGGAAGCCCTCAAGGACCTGCTGGCAGTTCAAAGCCGCCAGGTCTCCGTCGAAAACATCCAGAAAACAGTCGCGGATTATTACAAGATCCGCGTCTCCGAGATGTACTCAAAAAAGCGTTCCCGCAACGTGGCGCGACCCAGACAGGTCGCCATGGCCCTCGCCAAGGAGTTGACTTCCCTGAGCCTGCCCGACATTGGCGATGCCTTCGGCGGCCGAGACCACACTACCGTGCTCCACGCCTGCCGCAAGATCGTGGAACTCAAGAATCAGGACCAGGACGTAAGCCGCGACTTCCGGGCGCTGCTGCAGATCCTGCGGGGTTAGGAAAGCTGAGGAAACAATGTTGATAACCATCGCCGAATTCCATGCGCAGAAAATCACCCACAAATTGTCCACAGCAGTGACAGCGGTTATCCCCGTCGTTTCGTACCGGCTTTTTTCATTGCGGCCAGCGGCTTGACCGCTTATCCCCGAAAAGAAGCTGCATTAGTTATTACTACCAAGGTTCATAAATGATTCTTGTACAGACAGACAGAGACACTCTCCTCAAGCCCCTCCAAGCGGTGACGGGCATTGTCGAGCGCCGCCATACCTTGCCGATTCTTTCCAACGTCTTGATCGAAAGACAGTCCGGAACGCTGGGCTTGGTGGCGACCGACCTCGAAATCCAGGTCACTACCTCCGCCACCACCGAAACCGCCGAACAAAAGTCGGCCGCGGTCACCGTGGCCGCAAAGAAGCTACAGGATATCCTGCGCTCCCTTCCGGAGGGCACGCGGGTGACCCTGGAGACAAAGGACGCCAGACTTCTCGTCAAGGCGGGCAAGAGCCGCTTCAGCCTGCAAACGCTTCCCTCCGAGGATTTTCCGCGGCTTGCAGAGAGCACGGTCGCGGAAGCAACCGTCACCATGCCCCAGCGCAGCCTCCGCGCGCTACTGCTCAGGGTGCAGTACGCCATGGCCCAGCAGGACATCCGCTACTACCTCAATGGCTTACTGCTCGTGCTCGAGGACGGCTCCTTGCGCGTGGTCGCCACGGACGGACACCGGCTCGGTTACGTGACCCAGCTTTTGGAAGGCGTTTCCGGCCGCCAGGAAGTCATCCTGCCCCGGAAGGCGGTGCTGGAGCTCGTCAAGCTCCTTTCCGAAAGCGATGATCCGGTGAAACTGGAACTGCTCCAGAATCAGGTCCGCTTCACCTTTGACAATGTCGTTCTGGTCTCCAAGGTGATCGACGGCAAGTTTCCGGATTACGCCCGGGTAATACCCACTAATTACAGCAAGCATTTCGCCATCGATCGCCTAGTTTTCCAGCAGGCCCTGCAACGGGCCGCGATCCTCTCCAACGAGAAATTCCGCGGTGTGCGGCTCGTCATGACGAGCGGCGGCCTTCGCATTTCCTGTACCAATACCGAGCAGGAAGAGGCCCAGGAGGAGCTCGAAATCGATTACGCCGGCGACGCCCTGGATATTGGTTTCAACGTTACCTATCTCCTGGACGTGCTCAACAACCTGTCCACCGAGCAGATTGACTGCGCCTTTGGCGATGCCAATTCCAGCGCCCTGATTACCATACCCGGGGACCTTGACTTCAAGTATGTCGTGATGCCCATGCGCATCTAGGCAGGCTTGCCACCCGCCTCGTTTCCCTTTTTCCGTTTCCCGCACGCCGCGCGACGCGCTGCTGGGATTCGGTTCCATAGCCAGACGTTTCTGCGGACGATTTCATGAGCGACAAGGAAAGACAGCCAAAGGGCGGCAATCCCGCCGATTACACCGCCGACAGCATACGGATGCTCAAGGGCCTGGAGGCGGTGCGCAAGCGCCCCGGCATGTACATCGGGGACACCCAGGATGGCACGGGACTCCATCACATGGTGTTCGAGGTCCTCGATAATGCCGTGGACGAGGCCCTTGCGGGATACTGTACCGAGATAAAGGTCATCATCCACCCGGACAATTCCGTTTCAGTCATCGACAACGGCCGCGGCATCCCCATCGAAGTCAAGGAAGACGACGAACTCAAGCGCTCCGCCGCCGAAATCGTGATGACGGAGCTGCACGCCGGCGGAAAATTTGACCAAAACTCTTATAAGGTGTCGGGCGGGCTGCACGGCGTCGGCGTGTCGGTGGTCAATGCGCTCTCGGAATGGCTAAAGCTCACCATCCGGCGCAATGGAAAGACTTACTGCATGGAGTTCCGCGACGGAGTGGCGATGGAGCCCCTCAAGGTGATCGGCGAGACCCAAAGACGCGGCACCGAGGTGCATTTCCTGGGGTCCCGCGAGACTTTTGGCAATGTCGAATACCATTACGACATACTCGCCAAGCGCCTGCGCGAGCTCTCCTTTCTGAACAATGGCGTGAAAATCGAGCTTCTGGATCAGCGCTCCGGCAAGGAGGAGAACTTCGCCTTCGCCGGCGGCATCCGGGGCTTTGTGGAATACATGAACCGCGCCAAGAACGTACTTCATCCCAACATCTTCTACACCGAAGGGGAGCGCGACGGAATCTCGGTCGAGATCGCCATGCAGTGGAACGATTCCTACGCGGAATCCGTGCTCTGCTTCACCAACAACATACCCCAGCGCGACGGCGGATCGCACCTCACCGCCATGCGTATGGCCATGACCCGCACCCTCAACTCCTACATCGAGCAGAGCGAACTGGCGAAGAAGGCCAGGGTGGAGACCAGTGGCGACGACATGCGCGAGGGCCTGACGGCGGTGCTCTCCGTCAAGCTCCCCGATCCCAAGTTCTCGTCCCAGACCAAGGACAAGCTGGTTTCCTCCGAGGTCCGGCCGGCGGTGGAGGAGGTGGTGGGCGCCAAGCTGATGGAGTTCCTGCTGGAGAAGCCCGGGGACGCCAAGGTAATCGTGGGCAAGATCATCGAGGCGGCGCGGGCGCGCGAAGCAGCGCGCAAGGCCCGGGAACTCACCCGACGCAAGGGGATCATGGACGGCCTCGGTTTGCCGGGCAAGCTGGCCGACTGCCAGGAGCGGGACCCCGCCCTTTGCGAACTTTACATCGTGGAAGGGGACTCCGCGGGAGGCTCCGCCAAGCAGGGCCGGGACCGCAAGTTCCAGGCGATACTTCCTCTCAAGGGCAAGATCCTGAACGTCGAAAAAGCGCGCTTCGACAAACTGATTTCCTCCCAGGAGATAGCCACCCTCATCACCGCCCTGGGAACCGGCATCGGCAAGGACGAGTACAACCCGGAGAAGCTCCGCTATCACCGCATCATCATCATGACCGACGCCGACGTGGACGGATCGCACATCCGCACGCTGCTGCTCACGTTCTTCTACCGCCAAATGCTCGAAATCGTGGAGCGGGGCCATGTCTACATCGCGCAGCCGCCGCTCTACAAGGTCAAGCACGGCAGGGCCGAGCATTACCTCAAGGACGATTATGAGTTGCGCCAGCACCTCCTGAAGCTGGCCCTCGCGGATGCCGTGCTGATTCCCCGGGAGGGAGAGGAGCCGATATCGGCCGAGTCCCTGGAAAGCGTGGCCAAGGAATACCTGCTGGCCGAGGCGGTCATCGAACGCGTGTCCAGGCTGGTGGATCCTCTCGTTCTCTACGCCGTGATGCGGGAGCCCGACGTCGATCTGTCATCGGCGCAGGCGGCAAAGGCGGCGGCGGCGCGCCTCGCCAAGGAGCTCGACGCCAAGGAAATAGAGCTTGAGGCGCAGTACGACGAGAGCCGCGAAAACCATCGGCTGGTGATCAGGCGCACGCACCATGGAAACGTGCAAGTGGGCTACCTTGACACGGAGTTCATGGAAAGCGCGGATTTTGCCCAGATCCGCAAGACCGGAAACCTGCTGCGCGGATTGATCGGGAGCGGAGCGTCGGTGCAGCGCGGCGAGCACAAGCGCGCCATCGTCGAGTTCAAGGAGGCCTTGGACTGGCTCCTGGACGAGGCGCGCCGCGGCCTGAACATCCAGCGCTACAAGGGGTTGGGCGAGATGAATCCCGAACAGTTGTGGGAAACCACCATGGACCCCGAGGTGCGCCGCCTGCTCAGGGTTCAGATCGAGGACGGGATCGCCGCGGATGAGATCTTCACCACCCTGATGGGAGATCTGGTGGAGCCGCGCCGGGCCTTCATCGAAGCCAACGCCCTCGGGGTGCGCAACCTGGACGTCTGAACCGGGCCGCGGCGAGGCGATTCGCCCCGTTGATGGAAGGCGGAAGTTGCGGTCCCTGGGGTCCCGACCAAGAATCGCCGTTTGGCGATCGACGCGACGCCGTCAGCCCAGGGGCGGCGGATTCTCGGACGCCTTGACCACCGTCACGCCGCGCTGGTAAACGTCGTAGCGCTTGTCGAGCAGAGGTATGGTGGTTCCCTTAAGGCGATTCTCGCCGAGGGAGGCAAGATCCACGTCCGCCACCACGATCTGCTCGTCGTTGATCACCCCCTCGGCAACGATGCCGTCCCGGGAAAACGGGAAGTCGGAGGGCGCAATGATGCTGGCCTGTCCGTAGTGGAGGCGCAGGCTTTCCACCGGTAGATTGCCGACCGTGCTGGTCATGGCAACATAAACCTGGTTCTCAATGGCCCGTGCGTGACAGCAGTAGCGCACCCGCAGGTAGCCCTGGCGGTCGTCGGTGCAGGACGGAACGAACAGGATATCCGCGCCGGATTCGCAGATCTTCCGCGCCATCTCGGGAAACTCTATGTCGTAGCAGATGAGAATCCCGATGACCCCGAACTCGGTGCGAAACACCTTTAGCTCCTCCCCCGCGGTGGTGTCCCACTCCTTTTTTTCCCAGCGCGTCCGGTGCACTTTGTCCTGGGTGAACATGTCGCCCCTCGGGGTGAACAGATAGGCGGTGTTGTAGATGCTTCCGTCGCGGTTCGTGGGGTGGGTGCCCCCGATCAGGTAGTAGCCGTGCTTGACGGCGTGGTCCCGCAGCAGATCAACGATGCGCGGCGTGTACCGGGAAAGCTCCCTGACCGCCGCCGCAACGTTGTCGTTCTGCATGAAGGACAGCAGCTGCGTGGTGAAGATCTCCGGCAGCAGCACGAAATGGGGCCGGTAGTCCGCGGCCGCCTTGAGCACAAAATGCACCTGCCGCTCAAAACCCTCGAAGTCGTCGATCTGGCGGAGCTGGTACTGAATGGCTGCGATGCGGACCTTCATGCCTCTTTCCTCCGGGGCAGGCGAGTAGGGCGTTTCTGGTTGTAGCGGGGGTTCAGCCAAACGATGAGCGCCGCGTTTCCGTCGGACTCCAGGTCCTCCGGGAGATAGCCGTGAATGATCCCGCAATACTGGAAACCCTGATCCAGCTGGAAGCGAAGCACCGGGTCGTAGACATCCCCCCAGATTACCCTCATGGCGTAAAGTTCTGGCGACATGCTGTTTTTGGCCTGGTGATAGCCCGGTAGCCGGCCGGCGGCCATGATGCGCTTGAGGTTCATTTTCTGGCACAGCTGCCGGCGCGCGGCGTAGAGCCGCCCGCCGATTCCGAGGCGCCGGGAGCCGGGGTCCACCAGCACCTCCGCCCCATAAAGGGTGCGCCCTTCCAGATTGTGGGTGTGGAAATAGCCCGCGCCGGTGACTTCCTTCCAGAGGTGATTGAGGCCGTAGTCATCCCACAGCACCACCAGGGAGGAAACCGCGCCCACGACCCTGTCACCCAGCACCGCGACCATCTGCCCGTCGGGGAACACGTCGATCTGATTTCGAATCTGATCCGGCGCGAAAACCAGTGGAGCAGGGTAGACGCTGCGCTGAAGCTCCACGATCTGCGGAATATCGCTCTGCTGAGTAGGCCGGATCGTCAATTCCGACGGCTTTCTCGCCATCTCCTGTTTCCTCCGCTTCAACGGTGTTTTAAGTCCTGACGGGGAATTTTAACCCAGCGGCCATCGGCCATCGGCCATTTCGCCGTTGCGTGTTCTCGGTGGCGCGCTTCTCTTGACAGGATGAGGCCAGCGGCTAGGATGCCCCGGGTGAGCGACTATCGGGACCATTTGGAATCCGCCACCGGGCTGCGCAGTTATCAGCTTCTCATTGCGGTTTCGCGCGATCTGGTCTTGCCCGTGGGCCGCCTCGGTGAGCTTGGTTTTCCGAAGGGCCGATATGTTTATACTGGCAGTGCCAGGCGCGGAATGGACGCTCGCATTCAGCGCCACCTCATCCCCGGCAAGCCGCGGCATTGGCATATCGATTACCTTTTGGCGGGGCCCGATGTTCGCGTTACGGCAGTAGAGCGCCACTCGGACGACGAGTGTGTGCTCAACCAGCGCACACCGGGGGTGCCCATTATTCCGGGTTTCGGGGCCAGCGATTGCCGCTCCGGTTGCGGGTCACATTTGAAGTACCTGGGAGCGTCTTAGCCAACGGAGGAAGAAAATGCCTTACGCGATTCGAATTCACGAAACCGGCGGACCCGAGGCCTTGCGCTGGGAGGAAGTGGAGCCGGGCAAGCCGGGGCCGGGTGAAGTCCTGGTGCGAAACACCGCCGTGGGACTGAACTACATTGACACCTATCACCGCAGCGGGCTTTACCCCGTTCCGCTTCCGGCAACGCTCGGCATGGAGGGCGCCGGGGTGGTGGAGGCAGTAGGGCCCCGCGTCAAGGAATTCAAGCCCGGAAACCGGGTGGCCTACGCCCAGCCCATCGGCGCCTATGCCGAGTTATGTCTGCGGCCGGCGGACCGCCTGGTCAAGATTCCCTCCGGCGTGAGCGACCGGGTTGCCGCGGCCATGATGCTGAAGGGCCTGACCGCCCAATATTTGCTGCGCCGGACCTACCGTGTCAAGAAAGGGGAGACGATTCTGGTCCACGCTGCCGCCGGAGGCGTCGGACAGATCCTCTGCCAGTGGGCGAAGCACCTGGGCGTGACCGTGATCGGCACCGTGGGCAGCGAGGAAAAGGCCACCCTGGCCAAGAAGGTCGGGTGCAAGCACGTCATTGTCCTTTCCCGGGAAAACTTCTCCGAGCGGGTGAGGGCCCTGACCAAGGGCAAAGGGGTTCCGGTGGTCTATGACGGCGTTGGGAAGGACACTTTCGAGGGCTCCCTCGACAGTCTCCAGCCCCTGGGTCTGATGGTGAGCTACGGCAACGCCTCCGGTGCAGTTCCGCCCTTCAACATCGGGATCCTCTCCCAGAAAGGTTCGCTGTTCCTGACACGCCCCACCCTGATGACCTATGTGGCGAATCGGAATGACCTGGTAAAGGCGGCCCGGGAACTGTTTGCGGTGGTGAAGAGCGGGGCGGTCAAGGTCGGTGTCAACCAGACCTATCCCCTGAAGGACGCGGCCCAGGCGCACCGGGACCTGGAGGCGCGCAGGACCACCGGATCTACCGTGCTATTGCCCTGACCGGCATTGCAGCTCCCTCAGCCTGGCCTCCAGCGCTTCAATGCGCTGGAGGAGGGTGAGGGCCAGCACTACGCCAGACTCCTCCAGGGCGAAATCGGCCCGCAAGCGCCGGGCCCGGCGGGCGATAATGAGGCTTAGCGCCGTAAAGGTCTGATGGCGGCCCGGTGCCAGCGTCAATAGCCCCGCTTCCGCCAGTTCCTCAATGAGGGTGCGCTCGAGGCCGGAGATTTCCGCCAGCTCGCCCAGGCTCAGGTGGCACTCCTCGTCCAGAACCAGAACCGGAGCGGACCGTTCGTCAGGTTCCATTTCACAAGCCTTTCCAGTGACGGCGGGGATCGAAAGTGGAGGTCCTGGCCAGTTCTTCAAACAGTGAGCGCTCACGCTCGGTAAGGTCGGGTGGCGTCTTAATCTGGATGACACAATAAAGGTCTCCCGCGCCGCCTTCGCGCCGGGGGAGGCCCTTACCCGCGAGGCGCAACCGTTGGCCGGAGGGACTCCCCGCCGGCACCTTGATGCGGGCTCCATTCTGGAGTGTCGGAATCGCGATGGTCGCCCCCAAGGCCGCTTCCCACGGCGCCAAGGGCAATTCCAGGTAGAGGTCATGCCCCGTGCTCCGAAACAAAGGATGGGGCCGGAAGCTCACATACAGATAGAGGTCGCCATTCGGAGCGCCGCCGCTTCCCTTGCCGCCCTTGCCCGGCACCCGCAACCGCTCGCCGCCCACGACCCCTTTGGGAATGCGCACCCGAACCGAACGCGGTTGTCGCCGTGCCTTACCCGAGCCGTCGAATTCCAGGACGCTGAAACCGAACTCTACTTCCTTTCCGCGGCAGGCATCTTCGAGGGTGATCTCGACGGCCGCCTCGATGTCCTGGCCACGGGCGCCAAAGGGTTCCCCGCTCCGGCCACCGCGGCCCCCCATGCCGAAGAGGTCCGAGAAGAAGTCGCTGAAGTCGGCGCGGCCCTCCCCCAAGTCGAACTCGAAATGCCGGAAATGTTTTTCCCAATCCGGGGGCGGCCGAAACTCCTGCCCCGCCTGCCAGCTTCCCAGCTGATCATACGCGGCCCGCTTTTTCGGATCCTTGAGCACCTCGTACGCTTCCGCCACCTCCTTGAATCTCTCCTCGGCGTTGGACTCCTTGGAGACATCGGGATGGTATTTGCGGGCGAGGAGGCGATACGCCTTCTTGATATCGCCGGGGGAAGCGTCCCGGTTCACACCGAGGATCTTGTAGTAATCCTTGTACTGCATCCTGGTGGGTCTGCCGTCGCGTCCGGCCGGTCAGGAACGCGGCCGGGTCGTCAGCCCGAGGCCTTCTTGCGGGGGGACGCCGCCTTCTTCGCGCTGCTCTTGGCGCCCTTCGCCTCCCGCGGCGCGAATTCGAAACCCACCTTGCCGTCCTTGCCCAACACGAGGAAGGCGGAGAAAGGCCGTCCCTTCTTGGAGATAAAGCGCTGCAGCAGGTCGGTTCGTCCCGAGGACAGCAGCTTTTCCATCTGGTCTCGCTCGATGGGGCGCTGCAGGATGATCCGCCCGGACCGGAAGTCACAGCTGCGCTCCGGTCCCACGCCGCGCTCGCAAACATAGGCCATGGGCTGCTCGAAAACCGGCGCTCCGCATTTGGGGCACTTTCCGAGGGGCTGCTGACCTGAAAAATCCGGCGCCTCGTCGCGGCCTTCGCCCTCGGCGGGGGCACCCCCGAAGTCAAATTCCACCCGCTGGTCGCTGTTCAGTCGAATGACCGCGGAGAACGGGCGCCCCATCTTGCTGCGGAATCCCGTGAGGGGTCCCACCTGCCGGGTCCGAATGAGTTCAGCCACTTCCTCCGGCGCCCACTCCCGCCCCGAAAGCACCTTCCAGAGGCTGAAATCGCAGGAAAGGCATTGGAAGCGCCGGTAATTCTCCTGCACGATGCCGCCACATTTGGGGCAAGGCTGGTCCACGGTGGCGAAAGCGGTGTCCGGAATCTCCCCCTTCTTGATGCGCTCCACCAGTTCCCGGGTCATGGACTCGATGTGCTCCATGAACTCCTGCCGGGGCAGGCGACCCTGCTCCATCTGCTTCAGCTTGTACTCCCAGTCTCCCGTGAGTTCCGGCGAGGTAATTTCGTCGACCCCGAAATGCTTAAGGGCGAAGAACAGGGAGAAGGCCTTGGGGGTCGGCACAAGCTCCCGCCCGGAGCGGTGCACATACTCCTCGTCAATCAGGCCCTCGATGATCTGGGCGCGGGTGGCCGGGGTGCCGAGGCCTTTCTGCTCCATGGCGGCGCGCAGCTCCTCGTCCTCCACCAGCTTGCCGGCTCCCTCCATTGCGGAGAGGAGGGTTGCTTCGGTAAAACGCGCCGGGGGCTTGGTCTGGTTGGCGGCCACCTCAATGGCGACGGTCTTCACGGCTTCCCCGGTCTTCACCGGCACCAGGCTTGGCGTGCCCTCCTCCTCGGCCTCCTTGCCGTAGACGGCCAGCCAGCCCGCGTTGACCATGACCTTGCCCTCGGACTTGAAGGCTTCGTCTTCCACCCGCGTGATGCGCGTGGTGACCATGTATTCGGCGGCGGGAAAAAAAACCGCCAGGAACCGCCGCGTCACCAGGTCGTAGAGCTTCTGCTCGGCATCGCTCAGCTGCCTGGGAGCCAGCGTGGTGGGAATGATGGCGAAGTGGTCCGAGATCTTGGCGTTGTTGAAGACGCGCTTGTTGGGCTTGACCCATTTCTCCCGCAGCACCTTGTCCGCCAAAGGCTTGTAGCGGGGATCGGCGAGCGCCTTGAGCGTCGCCTTCACTGTATCGAGGTAATCCTCGGGCAGCGCGCGGGAGTCGGTCCGCGGATAGGTGAGGACCTTGTGCTTCTCATACAGCGCCTGGGCCAGCTGCAGGGTCATCCGCGCGGAGAAACCGAGGCGGCTGTTGGCCTCCCGCTGCAAGCTGGTGAGGTCGTAGAGCAGCGGCGACAGCTGGCTGGTGGGCTTGCTCTCTTCCTCCACCTCGCCGGGCCTTCCCTGGCATTTCGCGCGGATCGCCTCCGCGCGCTTGCTGTCCCACATGCGCTCGGCCCGCGCGTCGGGATCCGCTTCCTTCTGTTCTTTTTCGAAGTTTTCGTCGTACCAGCGGCCCTGGTATTGTCCCGCCGCGGCGCCGAAAGTCGCGTGCACCTCCCAGTAATCCCGCGGGCTGAAGCCGCGAATCTTTTCCTCGCGCTCCACCAGGATCACCAGGGTCGGCGTCTGGACCCTCCCAACCGTGGTCTTGTAAAACCCGCCCTCCCTGGAATTGAACGCCGTCATGGCCCGGGTGCCGTTGATGCCCACCAGCCAGTCCGCCTCAGACCGGGAAACCGCGGCGTCGGCGAGAGGCAGCATCTCCTTGTCGCTGCGCAGGGCTTCGAAGCCGTCGCGGATGGCGGCGGGGGTCATGGACTGAAGCCAGAGCCGGCGCACGGGCTTCTTGGCGCTGGCATAGCGCACGATGTGGCGGAAGATCAGCTCGCCCTCGCGCCCGGCGTCGCAGGCGTTGATCAGCCCGTCCACGTCCTTGCGCCGGATGAGCTTGAGGAGCGTCTTCAGCCGGTTTTCACTCTTCTCGATGGGCGCCAGCTCGAAGTGGGGCGGAATGACGGGAAGATGGGCAAAGGACCACTTGCCGCGCTTGACGTCGAACTCCTCGGGCACCGCCAGCGACAGCAGATGGCCCACGGCGGAGGAAAGAACGTACTCGTCGCTTTCAAAGTAATCCGCCTGTTTCTTGAAACCACCGAGCGCGCGCGCAATATCCGCGGCAACGGATGGCTTTTCGGCGATGATGAGCGTCTTTCCCATTAAACGGACCAGAGGTTTGTTAGCGGGGCGGGGCCTGCTTGCGCTGGTGAGCCGCCCCGGGGAGCGCAAGATGATAGAAGCGTTTTCTGCGCGAGGCAAGGAACCCTCGGGCATTGCTAGCGGACGCGCTGCACCTTTCCGCCGGGGAGCGACGCCACCATGCCGCGCAGTTCCAGCTCGAGCAACGCGGCGCTCACCTGTTCGGGAGGCAAGCCGCAGCGCCCGGTGAGGGCTTCAATGCTGACCCGGTCGTAGCCCAGGTGCACAAGCAAGGGATGATCACCGTCATCCGTTTCCCTTGGCCGCGCGGGGGGCGCGGCCCAGCCCAGTTCCTCGAGCACGTCCTGAGCCGACTCCACCAGTTTGGCTCCCTGCTTTATCAGCTGGTGGCAGCCCTTGGAAAGCGGCGAGTGTATGGATCCCGGTATGGCGAAGACTTCGCGCCCCTGCTCCAGGGCAAGGCGCGCGGTGATTAACGAACCGCTGCTGATGGCCGCCTCCACCACCAGAACTCCCTGGGCGAGTCCGCTGATCAGCCGGTTGCGGCGGGGAAAGTTTCCCGCTATCGCTGGCGTGCCCAGGGGGAACTCGCCCATGAGCAGGCCTTGGCGCGCAATTTCGTGGGCCAGGGGGCGGTTCCTCGCGGGATAGACGATGTCGAGTCCGGTGCCTAGCACGGCAATGGTGCTGCCCGCGCCCTGCAATCCCCCCCGGTGGGCGGCGGCATCGATTCCCAAGGCCAGACCGCTCACGATGGCAAGGCCTGACTCTGACAGTACCTGGGCAAATGCGCGCGCGTTCTCGGCGCCCTGGGGCGTGGCGTTGCGGCTGCCGACGACGGCCAGCGCGGGCGCGTTGAGCAGTTCGCGCCGGCCTTTCACATACAGAACGGCCGGCGGATCGCCGGTTTCCAGCAGCAGCCTCGGATAGTCGTCATCGGCGAGGGTGACGATGCCGTTCGCCGGATCCTCAAGCCATGCCATGGCGGCGGCAAGTCGGGCGGGATCCGGGCCGTCGCGGATGGCGCGAGCCACAGCGGTCCCCACCAGGGGCGCGGTGGTGGCTGTCGCCGCGGCGAGGGCGCTCTCCGGATCGCCCAGCGCCGAGAGCAGGCGTCGCGTCAGTTCCGGCCCCAGGCCGGGAATGAGACTGAGGGCCAACCAGGATTCGATGTCTCGATCTGCCATGGTCCGGAAACGAATACGCCCGCTTGCGCGGGCGTTCGGGGCGGATACGGGTAACGGCGGTGGCTAGGGTTTCGCCACCAGGTCCTTGACGTGAACCGGTTGCGTGCTTTCCGCCACCAGGGCGTAGGACACCCGGTTGAAGACCCGGAAAACGAAGAGGAGGCCAATCCGGTCTCCTGGCAGGGTGACTTTGCCGATCTTGGTCTTTACCGTTTCTCCGTCCCGGTAAACCGCCAGCACATGACCCTTCTCCAGACCGTCCCGGGCGCCGCGATTGATGGTCACGATGGCATTCTGGCCCACTTCCGCGAGACCGCCGTAAGCCGACATGATTCGGCCCGTGATTTCCTTGTCCGGGGCATGGGGTGCATAGGTGCTGAGCACCAGCCCCGGCGAGGGCGTCAACGCGTCATTCGCGTTGATTTCCTGGTTGGCGGAAACGATCTCCAGTTTGCTGACCTTACCGAAATTCCGAACCTTGGCGTCGCCGAGATAGATGGCTTCCGAGCCCAGGTTTTCCTTGGTATCAGGGTCGATGAGCGATCGGCCCTCCCGGTACACGTGCCACAATTGGCCGGCCTTTTCGGTCACGCCCACCGCGTACACCGTATCGCCGACGCCGTAAATGACTCGCTGGTCGGCCCCGGCCACGATGGTGGGCGCTTTTTCGTACGCGCCCTGCTCAACCACCAGCGGCTTCGACAGGAACGGCTCGATCATGCCCGGCGGCACGCTCGAAATGGCCTCCCGGGCGCTCGGCTCCACCCGAACCGTCGGAGACAGCTTGACCGTCTGGACCCCTGAGACCGTGAGTTGCGCGGTTCCATCGCCTCTGCGCTCGAGACCCAGAACCTGGTCAGGATAGATCAGGTGCGGGTTCCTGATCTGCTCCCGATTGAGGCCCCACAATTCGGGCCATTTCCACGGGTCCTTCAGGTAGCGCTTGGAGATTCCCCACAGCGTGTCGCCCTTCACGATCGTGTACCGATTGGGCGCGTCCTGCTTCAGGTCGCCCTGGGAAGTCGCGGCAACCGCGGCGGCAACGGAACCGGAAAGCAAAATCAACGATAAAATTGTCTTACGCATGAAGGTCTCCGTCCCCTACTGGTTGGTGGCGGCACCGCGCGGTGGTCAAAAAAATGCTACCGCCATTCACAAGTTGGATTAAATTCTGCATCTAGTTTATTAAATTAGCAAGCTTTTTATGGCCCAGCTACAAATTCTTCAATATCCTGATGAACGGCTCCACAAAGTGGCTGCGCCCGTAGCCGAAGTCAATGAAGAAATTCGCACTTTGGTCCGAAATATGGCGCAAACCATGTACGCGGCGCCCGGAATCGGCCTCGCTGCTACCCAGGTGGATGTTCACAAGCAGGTCATCGTGATGGATCTTTCCGAAAACCGAGATCAGCTCCGGGTCTTCATCAACCCGGAAATCGTCGAGGCCAGCGGCGAGGAGGAGTGCGAGGAAGGATGCCTGTCTGTCCCTGGGATATACGAGAAGGTCACCCGGGCCGCGCGGGTCAAAGTGAAGGCCCTGGACGAACATGGCCAGCCCTTCACCCTGGATGCGGAGGGCCTGCTGGCGGTTTGCATCCAGCATGAGATGGATCATCTCAAGGGGCGGGTGTTCGTGGAGCGCCTCTCGCGGCTCAAGCAAACCCGCATCCTCGGCAAGCTGAAGAAAGCGCAGCGAAAGGGCGCCCCCGACCGGGCGTCCGAGCATCTCGTCATCTGACGCCTGCACCGTGAGAATCATTTTCGCCGGGACGCCGGCATTCGCGGCGGCGGCCCTGGAAGCGCTTGCAGCTGCCGGCCACGAGATTCCGCTGGTACTCACCCAGCCCGACCGGCCTGCCGGCCGGGGGATGAAGATGGTTCCCGGGGCGGTCAAGTCGCTCGCCCATTCCCTGGGCCTGCCCGTGAGCCAGCCGGCCAGCCTCAGGGATCCCGGTATTCAGGAGGCACTCCGGGCCGTGGGCGCCGATGTCATGGTGGTCGCGGCCTACGGGCTGATCCTGCCCAAGGCAGTCCTTGCCCTGCCCCGGCAGGGCTGCATTAACATCCATGCGTCCCTGCTTCCCCGGTGGCGGGGAGCGGCGCCGATTCAGCGCGCGATTCTGGCCGGCGACGCCCAAACCGGCATCACCATCATGCAGATGGATGCTGGTCTGGACACCGGGGATATCCTGTTGCAGCGGTCCACGCCCCTGGAACCCACGGATACCGCGGGGACGCTCCATGACCGCCTGTCGCGCATGGGGGCTGACTGCATCCTGGAGGCGCTGGATCGTCTGGCGAGGGCCGAACTCCTGCGCCGGCCCCAGCCCGCAGCGGGCATAACCTATGCCGCCAAAGTCACCAAGGAGGAAGCGGTTATCGCCTGGGAACGGGATGCCGAGGCGCTGTGCCGGATGATCCGGGCGTTCAATCCGGTGCCGGGGGCCGCGGCGAAGATCCTGGATACGCCCATCAAGATCTGGAACGCCGTGCCGGTTCCCGACATCGCGGGTATCCCCGGGGAGATCCAGGCGGCCGATGCCCAAGGGATTATCGTCGCCTGCGGGCACGGGGGAATAAGGCTTGAGGTGTTGCAGCGGGCGGGCGGCAGGCGGATGGCGGCTGCCGAGTTCTTGAGCGGCTTCCCCATCGAACCTGGCGCCCGGTTCCAAGGCCGGAATGCGTGACGCCCAGCGGCTCGCCGCGCTCGCGGTGTGCCGGGTCCTGGAGGGGCGGAGCCTCCAGGACGAACTCAGGCTGCTGCTGGAGGCGGCGCCCGGCCTGATCGGCCAGCAGCGTGCGGCGACCCAGGACCTGGCCTATGGAACCTTGCGCTTCCTGGGTACCTTGCGCGCCGTCCTGGCGCAACTGATGCGGTCGCCGCCCCGGGATTCACGCATCTACTGCCTGCTGCTGGTGGCGCTCTATCAGCTGCAATACCGTCGCAGCGCCGCCCACGCGGTGGTGAACGAAGCGGTTTCCGCAGCGGTCGCACTGAATCCGCGGGCTCCCAAGGCCCTGGTCAACGGAGTGCTGCGCAATTTCCTGCGCCAGCCGGACCAGCTGCTTTCCCGGGCCGCGCAATCCATAGAGGGGTGCTATTCGCATCCTGCGTGGTGGGTGGAGCGGCTGCGGCGGGAGTATCCCGGGCAATACGCGGACATTCTCGATCAGGGGAACACCCGGCCGCCCATGACCCTGCGCGTCAACCGTCGCCGGACGACCGTGCAAGCTTACATGAGCATGCTCGCCGCGAAGGACATGGCCGCCGAACCCGTCGGCGAGTCCGCCCTGATGCTGGCTCAACCGGTCCCGGTCGGGGAACTGCCGGGGTTTGCGGATGGGCTGGTTTCGGTACAGGACCTCGGGGCCCAATGGGCCGCGGCCCTGCTTCAGCCGAGGAACGGCCAGCGGGTACTCGATGCCTGCGCGGCCCCCGGCGGCAAGACCGCGCATCTGCTGGAAACGGCGGAAGTAGATTGCATCGCCCTCGATGCCGATACTTCGCGGCTGGAAAAAGTCCGCGAGAATCTCCAGCGTCTGGGCTTGCGGGCGAGGCTGCAGCGCGGCGACGCCGGCGCGCCGGATCAGTGGTGGGACGGCGTGCCCTTCGACCGGGTCCTGGCCGATGTGCCTTGTTCCGCCTCCGGCGTGGTCCGCCGCCACCCGGATATAAAGTGGCTCCGGCGCGAGGAGGACCTCGCACGTTATGTCGAGCAGCAGGCGAGCATCCTGGATGCGCTGTGGCGCACCCTGGCGACTGATGGTAAATTGCTCTACGCCACTTGCTCGGTTTTCCCCGACGAGAACCGGCTCCAGGTGGCGAGCTTCCTCGAAAGACACCCCGACGCCCAGAGCCTGCCCCTGGACGCGGCCGCCGGAACGGACGACGGCCAACTGCTACCCGGCCCCAAGCATGACGGATTCTTTTATGCGCTGCTCGGCAAGCGCTCCGTGTGACAACGCCGCCGGCATGGCGCGCTCCTTGCGATGGGTCCTCCTCGCGCTGCTGTTCGCGGTCTCGACGCTGGTCCGGGGCGAGGGCATCACGCTCAGTTCCGCCACCCTTCAGCTCACGGACGACGCCTACGAGCTCAGCGCCGAGTTTGACGTGCGCTTCACGCCGGCCACCCTGGAGGCCATCAACAAGGGCTTGCCCCTCTATTTTGTCACCGAGTTCGAGATCAGCCGCCCGCGCTGGTACTGGCTGGACGAGACCATCGTGCGGATGGAGCTCCCGTACAAGCTTTCCTACAACGCGCTTACCCGCCAGTACCGTCTCTCGGTAGGCCCCCTGTTCCAGAATTTCGATTCCCTGCAGGAGGCGATGAAGGTCATCGCGCGCATCAACCGCCGCCCGGTGGCCCGCAAGGACGCCCTGGAAAAGGGTGAGGAATACGTGGCCGCGTTGCGCATGCGCCTTGATACCTCGCAACTGCCCAAGCCGTTCCAGGTCGACGCTCTGACGTCCCGGGAGTGGAACCTGAACTCCGACTGGCACAGCTGGAAGGTGATTCCGTGAGATACGCGCTGATCATCTCCGGGGGACTGGGCGCGGTCCTCCTCTTCCTGCTGTCCACCGCGAGCAGCGACTCGGAATTCCTCAACAAGAATTACCCGATGCTCCTCGCGCTCAATCTGGCGCTGACGCTGGTCCTGGCCTGGATCGTGGGCTACCAGCTCTGGATCCTGGCGCGCAAGCTGCGGACGGGAGTTTTCGGGTCCCGGCTCACCCTGCGCTTCGTGCTTCTGTTTTCCCTCATGGCCGTGGGTCCAGGGCTCCTGGTTTACGCGGTATCGGTGCAGTTCATCGCCAAGAGCATCGAGTCGTGGTTCGACATTCGCGTGGATTCCGCCCTGGAGAGCGGGCTGAGCCTCGGCCGCACCGTACTCGACAGCATGGTGAAGGACGTCACCGCCAAGGCGGAGGCCATGGCCATCGTGCTTGCCGAGGTGGCGCCAGGAGCTGAGCGGGCCACGCTGCTGCGCCTGCGGGAGCAGGTGGCGGTGGAGGATGCCGCGCTGTTCAAGGAGGGGGGGACGGTGATCGCGGTAGCCAGCGCCAAGGCCGGCGACCTGCTGCCTGCGCTACCGGACCAGGGCATCCTGCGCCGGGTCAGGATGCAGGAGAAGTATGGCGCCATCGATGCCCTGCCGGAACGCGGACTGTTCGTGCGGGTGGTGGTGCCGGTCAATATACTGACGCTGACCGAAGACATCCGCTACCTGCAGCTGCTGGAGCCGGTGCCCGAGCAGCTTGCCCGGGACGCGGAGTCGGTGCAGGAGATCTACCGCGACTACCAGGAGATCCTGCTCTCCCGCAAGGGAATGAAGCGCCTGTTCGCGGTGACGCTGACGCTGTCGCTCATTATGGCGCTGTTCGCGGCCTTTGGCCTGGCATTCGTGTTTTCCGACCGCCTGAGCACGCCCCTCGCCAATCTCGCCGAGGGCACACGGGCCGTGGCGCAGGGCGATTTCAGCCGCCGGCATCCGGTGCGCAGCACCGATGAGCTGGGCGTGCTCATCGAGTCCTTCAACGCCATGACCCGGCAGTTGGCCGACGCCCGCGCCGCCGCGGACCGCGGCCGGGAAGTGGTGGAGTCGGCCCGCGCCTATCTGGAAAGCATTCTCGCTAGCCTGTCGTCAGGGGTTCTGGCATTCGATTCTGACCTCCGGCTTGCCTCCGCCAACCCCGCTGCCGCGGATATCCTAGGCCGCGACCTGGAGCCGCTCCGGCAGGTGGAGCTTTCCGGCTGGGGCTCGGTGGCGCCGCCCCTGGGCGATTTCGCCGGCCAGGCGCTGGAGGCCCTGGAGAGCGGGGCGGAGGAGTGGGAGCACCAGATCGAAAGGAAGCGTGACGAAGCAAGGCAGGTCCTGCTCGCGCGCGGCACGCGCCTGCCCGAGGTCACCGGAGGAGGTTTCGTGGTGGTGTTCGACGACATCACGGGCCTGCTGGAGGCGCAGCGGGCCGCCGCTTGGGGAGAAGTGGCCCGGCGCATGGCCCACGAGGTCAAGAACCCGCTGACGCCGATTCGCCTGTCGGCGGAGCGCCTGCGGCTGAAGCTGGCCAACAAGGTGGATCAGCGGGACGCCGAGACCCTGGACCGCGCCACCCAGACCATCATCAGCCAGGTGGACGCCATGAAGGCGATGGTGGATGCCTTCAGCCAGTATGCGCGAACGCCGGAGGCGGACCTGCGGCCGCTGGACGTCAACGCCCTGGTGCGCGAGGTGCTTGGATTATACGAAGGGCACGGCGTCCAGATCCGGCCGCGCCTGGCGGAACGGTTGCCCATGGTACTGGGGGACCACAGGCAGTTGCGGCAGGTGATTCACAACCTGGTGCAGAATGCCGAAGACGCCGTGGAGGGCGTGGACGAGCCGGCGATCGCCGTGAGCACCGGCGCCAGTGACGGCCGGGTGCGCCTTTCGGTGACGGACAACGGCGGGGGCATTCCGGAGCACATCCTGGCGCGGGCGTTCGAGCCCTACGTCACCACCAAGCCCAAGGGAACCGGGCTCGGGCTCGCCATCGTGCGCAAGATCGTGGAGGAGCATCACGGCATGATCCAGATTGAGAAAGCAGAGCCGCGGGGTACCCGCGTGAGCGTCACGCTCCCGGCGGCGGAGACAGCATGACATGAGTGCAAATGAAATCCTGATCGTGGATGACGAGGTGGGGATCCGGGAGCTGCTCTCGGAAATCCTGATTGACGAGGGCTATCGCGTGCGGGTGGCGGAGAACGCCGAGGACGCGCGGCGCCAGCGGGCCCGGGAACGCCCGGACCTGGTGCTCCTGGACATCTGGATGCCGGACACCGACGGCATCACGCTGCTCAAGGAGTGGGCGCGGGCGGGCCAGCTCACCATGCCGGTGGTCATGATGTCGGGCCACGGGACCATCGACACCGCTGTGGAGGCCACCCGCATCGGCGCGTTCGACTTCCTGGAAAAGCCCATCGCCATGCAGAAGCTTCTGGCCACGGTCGTCCGCGCCCTGGCCCGGGGCAAGCCCGAACCGGCGACCACCCTGTCCCTGGCGAGCCTGGGCAAATCCTCCGTCGTTGCCGATCTTCGCCGCCGGCTGGAGCAGGTGGCGAACCTGCGGGCGCCGCTGCTGCTCACCGGCGAACCGGGCGCGGGGGCGGGCATTTGCGCCCGCTTCCTGCACCGGCCCAACATGCCCTGGGTCGAACCCGAGAGCACGGCTTTTCTGGCGGAAGCGCCCCTCGATCTGCTGGAAAAGGCCCGGGACGGCGTGGTGTTCCTGAGGGAAGTGGGGGAGCTGAGCCGGATGGAGCAGAAGGGCTTACTGCTGCTCATCGGCAAGCTCGAGAAATACAACGCGCGTTTGATCTGCGCGAGTTCCCGGCTGCTGGCGCGGATGGTGGCGGACGGCAGTTACGACCCGCGCCTGTTCGAGGCCCTGGCCAGTCTCACCGTCGGCATTCCGGCCCTGCGCGAGCACCGGGAGGACGTCCCGGATCTGGCCGCGCAGATGCTCACGGCCAGGGTGGAATCGGGTGAAGTGTCCCTCAAACAATGGACCACGGGCGCGCTGAACGCCTTGCGCAATTATGACTGGCCGGGAAATCTGGCCCAGCTCGGCGCGGTGGTGAACAGCCTCGCGTTCACGGTGAGTAGCCAGGAACTCGAGGTGGACGACGTGAACCGCGTTTTGCGGGAGCAGGGGGGGGCCTCAATACCCGGCCTGCCGATTCCCCTGGACGCGCCCCTTCGCGAGGCCCGGGACCGGTTCGAGCAGCTTTATCTCGAGTATCACATGCGCCAGGAGGACGGCAACATGAGCCGGGTGGCGGAAAAGGTGGGACTGGAGCGCACCCACCTCTACCGAAAACTCAAGCAGCTGGGCATCCGCTTCGGGCGGCGCGCCCACGAGGAATCGGAGTAGACCGCGATGATGATAACCATAAGAACATTCAATTGTCCGCCCCTCACCGCGCTATGGATAATTATGGTCCGCAGGTAACTGCCTGAAGTCACAAAGGGGAGGATTTGATGGGAACTTTCAAGGACTTCCAGCCACCCATCTTCAAGAATCTGACGAGCGCCATCCGCGCGCTCGCCATGGATGCGGTGCAGAAGGCGAACTCCGGGCATCCCGGCATGCCCATGGGCATGGCCGAGATCGCGGAGGTGCTGTGGGTGCACCACCTGCGGCACAACCCGACGAATCCCAAGTGGCCGGACCGGGACCGTTTCGTCCTTTCCAACGGGCACGGCTCCATGTTGCTGTATGCCCTCCTGCACCTGACCGGTTACGACCTGCCCATGGAGGAGATCAAGCGCTTCCGCCAGATGCACTCCAAGACCCCGGGTCACCCGGAGTATGGAATGACCCCGGGCGTCGAAACCACCACCGGCCCGTTGGGCCAGGGCATCACGAATGCGGTGGGGATGGCGTTGGCGGAAAAGCTCCTGGCCGCGGAGTTCAACCGACCCGGCTTCGATATCGTCAACCACCACACCTACGTGTTCCTGGGGGACGGCTGCCTGATGGAAGGCATCTCCCACGAGGCCTGCTCCCTGGCGGGGACCTGGGGCCTCGGCAAGCTCATCTGCTTCTGGGACGACAACGGCATCTCCATTGACGGTCACGTGGAAGGCTGGTTCACCGACGACACCCCCAAGCGCTTCGAGGCCTACGGCTGGCACGTGGTCCCCAACGTAAACGGCCACGATCCGGTGGCCGTCGAGGCCGCGCTGGAAGAGGCGAAGCGGGTCAACGACAAGCCGTCCCTCATCTGTTGCAGGACAGTTATCGGCATGGGCTCCCCGGGGAAGGCGGGCACCCATGACGTGCATGGGGCGGCCCTGGGGGAAGCGGAAGTGGCGGCTTCCCGACCCCACATCGGCTGGCATCACGCGCCTTTCGAAATTCCCCAGGAGGTGTATGACGCCTGGGACGCCCGCCCCAAGGGCAAGAAGCTGGAGGGGGAGTGGAACAGGAAATTCGCGGAGTACGCGGCCAGCTATCCCAAGGAAGCCGCGGAATTCAAGCGCCGGACGGAAGGGGCGCTTCCCGCCGACTGGTCCGAGAACCTTAAAGCGCTGATTGCCCGGGTGGACGCCAAGGCCGAGAACATCGCTTCCCGCAAGGCGTCCCAGAATGCCATCGAGGGCCTGGCGCCGGTGCTGCCGGAATTTCTCGGCGGCAGCGCCGACCTCACCGGCTCCAACCTGACCAACTGGACCGGCTCCCGCGCCGTGACCCGGGAGAACGGCGGCAACTATATTCACTACGGCGTGCGCGAGTTCGGCATGGCCGCGATCATGAACGGCATGGCGCTCCACGGGGGCCTGATCCCCTTCGGCGGCACTTTCCTCATGTTCTCGGAGTACGCCCGCAACGCCCTGCGCATGGCAGCGCTGATGAAAGTGCGCTCGATCCTTGTCTTCACCCACGATTCCATCGGCCTGGGAGAGGACGGCCCGACCCACCAGGCGGTGGAGCAGGCCGCCACCCTGCGCTACATCCCCGGCATGGAAGTGTGGCGGCCCTGCGATACCGTGGAAACGGTGGTGGCTTGGGCCAAGGCCGTGGAGCGCGCCAACGGCCCCACCTGCCTGCTGCTTTCCCGGCAGAACCTGCCTTTCCAGAAACGGGATGCCGCGACCATCAAGCTGATCGAGAAGGGCGGCTATGTCCTGTCCGAGGCCGCCGGCGGGAAGCCCAGGGCGGTGATCATCGCCACCGGCTCCGAAATCGGGCTGGCCATGACCGCCCAGAAGGCCCTGGCCGACGAAGGCATCCCGGCGCGGGTCGTGTCCATGCCCTCGACCACCACCTTCGACAAGCAGGACGCCGCCTATCGCGGAAGCGTTCTGCCCAAGGGGCTGCCCCGGGTTTCGGTGGAGGCGGGCGTGACCGACTTCTGGCGCAAATACGTGGGCCTGGACGGTGTCGCCATCGGGGTGGATTCCTTCGGCGAATCCGCGCCGGCGGCCGAGGTATACAAGCACTTCGGCGTCACCGCTGATAACGTCGTCAAGGCGGTCAAGAGCCTGATTTAAGGATCGAGAGCCGCGGCGGGCGTCGACGCAGCGCCCGCCGGGTTAAAATTTCACTTTTTTTCTGGGAGGAGCAGCAATGGCAATTCGTGTTGGCATCAACGGATTCGGGCGCATCGGGCGCATGGTTTTCCGGGCGGCGGTCAAGCATTTCCCGGACATCGAGGTTGTGGGCATCAACGACCTGCTGGAACCCGACTACCTGGCCTACATGCTGAAGCACGACTCCGTGCACGGCCCCTTCCGCGGCGAGGTCAAGGTGGACGGCAACACCCTGGTGGTCAACGGCAAGAAGATCCGCCTTACCGCGGTCAAGGACCCTGCCGAGCTCAAATGGAACGAGGTGGGCGCCGACGTCGTGGTGGAGTCCACCGGCCTGTTCCTCACCAAGGAGACCTGCCAGAAGCACATCACCGCGGGCGCCAAGAAGGTGATCCAGAGCGCGCCCAGCAAGGACGACACGCCCATGTTTGTCTATGGCGTGAACCACACCAAGTACGCGGGGGAGCCCATCATCTCCAACGCCTCCTGCACCACCAACTGCCTGGCTCCGGTGGCCAAGGTTTTGAACGACACCTTCGGCATCAAGCGCGGCCTGATGACCACGGTGCACGCCGCCACCGCCACCCAGAAGACCGTTGACGGGCCGTCCAACAAGGACTGGCGCGGGGGCCGCGGCATCCTGGAGAACATCATCCCCTCGTCCACCGGCGCCGCCAAGGCCGTGGGCAAGGTGATCCCCGAGCTCAACAAGAAGCTCACCGGCATGGCGTTCCGGGTGCCCACCTCCGACGTGTCGGTGGTGGACCTGACGGTGGAACTCAACAAGGAAGCGAGCTACGAGCAGGTCTGCGCCGCCATGAAGGCGGCGTCCGAGGGCCCCATGAAGGGCGTCCTCGCCTACACCGAGGACAAGGTGGTATCCACCGACTTCCGGGGCGAGAGCTGCACTTCCGTCTTCGATGCCGACGCGGGCATCCAGCTGGATCCCACCTTCGTCAAGATCGTGTCCTGGTACGACAACGAATGGGGCTACTCCTGCAAGGTGCTGGAGATGGTCCGCGTCATGGCCTCCAAGTGATCAGGCCGTAACCGCGGCGGCCCGGCAACGGGGGCCAGGAATGGCTCCTGACCGGGCCGCGATTCCCTCTCCCCTTCGAATTCCCAGGAAACCTCCATGAGCTTCAAGCGCCTCACCGAACTCGACGTCGCCGGCAAGCGGGTATTCATCCGCGCCGACCTCAACGTGCCCGTGAAGGACGGCAAGGTCACCTCCGATGCCCGCATCACGGCCAGCATGCCTACCATCGAGCACTGCCTGAAGGCAGGCGCCCGGGTGATGGTCACCTCCCACCTGGGGCGCCCCGAGGAGGGCGTGTACTCCGAGGAGAACTCCCTGAAGCCGGTGGCCGACGTGCTTTCCGCCAAGCTCGGCAAGCCGGTGCGCCTGGTGAAGGACTGGGTCAGCGGCGGCTTCGAGGTGGCGCCCGGGGAACTGATCCTGCTGGAGAACGTGCGCTTCAACAAGGGCGAGAAGAAGAACAAGGACGAGACCGCCCAGGCCTATGCCAGGCTCTGCGACGTGTTCGTGATGGACGCCTTCGGCACCGCCCACCGCGCGGAAGGCTCCACCCACGGCATCGCCAAGTATGCCCCCGTGGCCTGCGCCGGCCTCCTCCTCACCGAGGAGCTGGACGCCCTCAACAAGGCCCTGGCCAATCCCGCCCGGCCCCTGGTGGCCATCGTCGGCGGCTCCAAGGTTTCCACCAAGCTCACCGTCCTGGAGTCCCTGTCGGAGAAGGTGGACCAGCTGGTGGTGGGGGGAGGAATCGCCAACACCTTCCTCAAGGCCACGGGCAAAAATATCGGCAAGTCCCTGTGCGAGGTCGACCTGGTGCCCACCGCGAAGGCCCTCATGGAAAAGATGGCCAACCGCGGCGCGAGCATCCCCATCGCGGTGGATGTGGTGGTGGGCAAGAAATTCGACGCCGCCGAGCCCGCCGTGCACAAGGACGCTTCCGCGGTGGCCGACGACGAGATGATTTTCGACATCGGCCCCAAGTCGGCGCAGGAGCTGGCTGACATCATCATGAAGGCGGGCACCGTGGTCTGGAACGGCCCGGTAGGGGTGTTCGAGTTCGACCAGTTCAGCGCCGGCACCCGCAAGGTGGCCGACGCCATCGCGACCACCAGGGCGTTCACCCTGGCGGGGGGCGGCGACACCATCGCCGCCATCCAGAAATACGATATCTATGACAAGGTGTCCTACATATCTACCGCGGGCGGGGCCTTCCTCGAGTTCCTCGAGGGCAAGAAGCTGCCGGCCGTGGAGATCCTGGAGCAGCGCGCTGCCGCGAAGTAGCGATTCCGGCTCGCGGGTGCGGAGCGGCGCGAAAAACCTCTCTTCGGACGGCCCCTTTCCCGACAAGACCATGCACCGCCGCACCAAGATCATTGCCACCCTCGGACCCGCCTCCAGCGATCGCACCATGCTGGAGCGCCTGGTGGATGCGGGAGTGGACCTGGTGCGGCTGAATTTTTCCCATGGCAAGCCCGAAGAGCACATGGAGCGGGCGGAATACGTGCGCTCCCTGGCCCGGGCCCGGGCCAGGGCCGTGGGGGTCATGGCCGACCTCCAGGGGCCCAAGATCCGCATCGGCAAGTTTGCCCGGGGCCAGATCACCCTCAAGCCCGGCGACCGCTTCATCCTTGATGCCGAGTGCAAGCTCGGCAATCGCGGGCGGGTGGGCCTCGATTACAAGGAACTGCCCGAAGACGTTTCCAGGGACACCATCCTCCTGCTCGATGACGGGCGCATCGTTCTCAAGGTGCAGCAGGTCAAGGGCTCCGAGATCCTGACCCGGGTGGAGCAGGGAGGCGTGCTCTCCAGCAACAAGGGAATCAACCGACTCGGCGGCGGGCTGTCGGCGCCGGCGCTCACGGAGAAGGACCTGGCGGACATCAAGACCGCGGCTGCCATGAAGGCGGACTACCTGGCGGTGTCCTTTCCCCGTTCCGGCGCGGACATGCGCTGGGCCCGGGAGCTGTTCCGGGAGGAGGGCGGAAAGGGATTCCTGGTGGCCAAGATCGAGCGCACCGAGGCCATCGCCGCGCTGGACGACATCCTCTCCGAGTCCGACGGCATCATGGTGGCCCGGGGCGACCTGGCGGTGGAAATGGGGGATGCCGCGGTCCCGGCCCTGCAGAAGAACATGATCCGGGCGGCGCGCATGAGCCACAAGCTGGCCATCACCGCCACCCAGATGATGGAATCCATGATTTCGAGCCCGGTGCCGACCCGGGCCGAGGTCTCCGACGTCGCTAACGCCGTGCTCGACGGCACCGATGCCGTGATGCTCTCGGCTGAGACCGCGGTGGGGCAGTACCCGATCGAGGCGGTGCAGGCCATGGCCCGGGTGTGCGTGGAGGCGGAGAAGCACCCGGTGCCGACGGCGGACGTGCGGCGGCAGGCTCCCTCCACCATCGAGGAAGCCATCGCGCGGGGCGTAATCTTCACCGCCAACAGCCTCGACGTGAAGGCGGTGGCCGCCCTCACCCACAGCGGCAAAACGCCCCTGCTCATGTCCCGGCTGGAGACCTCCGTGTCCATCTACGCCCTTTCGCCCAACGTGGAGACGCGGCGCCGCGTCACCATGTACCGGGGCGTTTTCCCGGTGCGGTTCTCCGAGGACTCCGACGATCCCGAGGAGGTTCTGTACAAGGCGGAAGACGAGCTGCTGAAGCGCGGCGCGGTGCGCCTCGGGGACATGATCGTGCTCACCATCGGCGAGCCCATCGGCCGCTCCGGCGGCACCAACACCATGAAAATTGTCCGCGTGGGCGAGCACCGGAAAAAATAACCCATGGATCACGGGCGGTACGCCGCCGCCGAATCACCCCAGACCATTCACCATCAAACAGGAGGAAACCATGCCACTGGTATCGATGAGACAACTGCTGGACCACGCGGCGGAGAACGGCTACGGCCTGCCCGCGTTCAACGTCAATAACCTGGAGCAGATCCAGGCCATCATGCAGGCGGCGGAGGAGTGCAACAGCCCGGTCATCATGCAGGGTTCGGCCGGCGCCCGTAAATACGCCGGAGAGGCGTTCCTGAGGCATTTGATCTCCGCCGCGGTGGAGGCTTATCCCAACATTCCCATCGTCATGCACCAGGACCACGGCGCCACGCCGGGGGTGTGCATCAACGCCATCCGCTCCGGCTTCTCCAGCGTCATGATGGACGGCTCCCTGAAGGAGGACGCCAAGACCCCCTCCACTTATGACTACAACGTGGACGTCACCCGCAAGGTGGTGGACATGGCCCACGCGGTGGGCGTTTCCGTGGAAGGCGAGCTGGGCTGCCTGGGCTCTCTTGAGACGGGCATGGGGGACAAGGAAGACGGCCACGGCGCCGAGGGCAAGCTGTCCCATGACCAGCTGCTCACGGACCCCAAGGAGGCCGCCGAGTTCGTGAAGGCGACCCAGGTGGACGCCCTGGCCATAGCCATCGGCACCTCCCACGGCGCCTACAAGTTCACCCGCAAGCCCACTGGCGACATCCTCGCCATCGAGCGCATCAAGGAGATCCACAAGCGCATCCCCAACACCCACCTGGTGATGCACGGTTCCTCCAGCGTGCCCCAGGAGTGGCTCGGCATCATCCGCGAGTTCGGCGGCGAGATGAAGGAGACCTACGGCGTGCCGGTGGAGGAGATCCAGGAAGGCATCAAGCACGGCGTGCGCAAGGTGAACATCGACACCGACATCCGCCTCGCCATGACCGGCGCCATCCGCCGCCACCTGGCCAAGAACAAGAGCGAGTTCGACCCGCGCAAGTTCCTCAAGGACGCCACCGCCGCGGCCAAGGACATCTGCAAGGCGCGCTTCGAGGCCTTCGGCTGCGCCGGGCAGGCGTCCAAGATCAAGGTCATCCCCTTGGACAAGATGGCCGAGCGCTACGCCAAGGGCGAGCTCAAGGCCGTGGTGAAGTGAGGAGCCGGCCATGAGCGGACCCGACTGTCCCCAGAAAGCGCCCTACGGCGTGGACCTCAAGCCCGGCGATTACTGGTGGTGCGCCTGCGGCAAGTCCAAGAACCAGCCGTTCTGCGACGGTTCCCACAAGGGCACGCCCTTCGAGCCCATGAAGTTCACCGTCACCGCGCCGGAGAAGAAATGGCTGTGCGGCTGCAAGCGCTCCGCCAACGCGCCGTTCTGCGACGGGAGCCACCAGAAGCTCTGATCCCCGGGGCGGAGGGAAAACGAAAGGGCGGCTCACGGCCGCCCTATTTGTTTCCGCGCCGGCGAGCGCGGGCGTGAAACGGTGCCGCCCTACATTCCGCTCAGGTAGGCCTTGGCTTCCTCGCCGGGATTGGGCAATCCGGCGACGCGCCACGCCACCAGGCAGTAGCCGAACAGGTCGTTGACCAGGTGCCGTTCGACCCCGGCGTCATGGCAGACCCGGTGCATGGCCGGGGCTGCGCCAAGCTTGGCATAGTGCTCGCGCATGGCGCGGATGATCTTCCAGTGCTGCTCGGTCAGGGGCGCGATTCCGGCCTCCTCGGCCATCGTCTCCGCCAGGGATTCGGACCACAGGGAAAAGTCGCGCACCAAGCCGTCTTCGTCGAACAGGTCAGCCGTCGCCTTGCCGGTTGCAGAGTTCATCTAGTCCTCCCTGTCATAACCATCAGACACGCGGGGTTCCCACTAGTTGCGGCAAACCCTCGAACGAGGCTATTTCCTGATAATCCGATAAAGGATCAGCAGCAGCACGGCGCCACCCGTGGCCAGCAGCAGGCTCGCCACGTTGAATCCCGTCACCGCGCCGATTCCCAGCTGGGCTCCGATGTAACCGCCCAGGAGGCCGCCGGCGATCCCGATCAGGATGGTGACAAAGAGCCCTCCCGGGTCCTTGCCGGGCATGATGAACTTCGCGAGCAGGCCCGCGATCAGTCCCACGGCGATCCACGTCAGTATTCCCATGTGCTTGCTCCTCGAGTTTGAACCCCCCGGCGCGGGGTGCCCTTAAATGAACACGTGCTCGCCCATTTCCTTCTCCCGCAGCTTGGCGTGGGCCGCCGCCAGCCGCGCAATGGGCACCCGGGGGCCGGAACAGGAAACATAGTTGAGGCCGATGTAGTGGCAGAAGCGGATCGAGTCCGGGTGCCCGCCGTGCTCGCCGCAGATCCCGACCTTGAGGTCGGCCCGGGTCTCCCGGCCCCAGTTGACCGCGAGCTGCATGAGGCGCCCGCAGCCCTTCACGTCCAGCACCTCGAACGGGTTGTCGCGCAGGATCCCGGTTTCGTTGTACATGGGCAGGAACTTGTTTTCCGCATCCTCCCGGGAGAAGGAAAAGGTGGCCTGGGTCAGGTCGTTGGTGCCGAAGGAGAAGAACTCGGCCACCTCCGCCAGGCGCGACGCCCGCATGCAGGCCCGCACCACCTCCACCATGCTGCCAAACTTGAAGTCCAGCTTCACGCCGACGCGGGATTCCACGTCCCTGCGGGCCGCGTCCACCAGGGCCTGCACCCGCTTCAGCTCCTCCACGGTGCACACCTGGGGCACCATGATCTCGGGCTCTACCCGGATGCCTTCCTTCACGCATTCGGCGGCGGCCTCCAGCACCGCCTGGATCTGCATGGCGTAGATCTCGGGGTAGGTGATGCCGAGGCGCACGCCCCGGTGGCCGAGCATGGGGTTCACTTCCGACAGCAGGTGCACCTTCTTGAGCATGGCCTCCTTTCGCGCCAGGAGGTCGTCGTCCCGGTGGGAGACCCGGTAACTGGCGAGGGCCGCCTGCAGCTTGTCCAGCCCGCCGATGTATTCCTTGTGGAGTTCAGGATCCAGCAGCTTCAGGGTTTCCGGCAGCTCCTCCATGCTGCGCACCGCCCGCCGCAGATGCCGCAGGTGGCTGATCTCGAATTCCAGCTGCGCCGCCGTGGGCAGGAACTCGTGGATGGGCGGGTCCAGGAGCCGCACCGTGACGGGAAGCCCCTCCATGGCCCGGAAAATGCCCTTGAAGTCTCCCCGCTGGATGGGGAGCAGCCGGTCCAGGGCGGCGCGGCGCTCCTCCGGCGTTTCCGCCAGGATCATTTCCTGCACGATGGGCAGCCGGTCCGGCTCGTTGAACATGCGCTCGGTGCGGCAAAGGCCGATGCCCTGGGCGCCATAACGCCGGGCCCGGGCCGCATCCCGGGGCGTGTCCGCGTTGGCAAACACCTTGATCTGGGCGGCCTCGTCCGCCAGGGTCAGGATGTCTTCCAGTTCCTTGAAGAACTCGGCTTCCACGGTGGGAATCTGGCCCGGGTAGACCTTGCCGCTGGAGCCGTCGATGGTGATGACGTCCCCCTCGTAGAGGATCGCCTCGCCCACCCGGGCCCGTCGCTCCCGCACGTCGATCTGGATCGCTTCGCAACCCGACACGCAGGGCTTGCCCATGCCCCGGGCCACCACTGCCGCGTGTGAGGTCTTGCCGCCACGGCTGGTGAGGATGCCCTGGGCCGCGAAAAAGCCGTGGATGTCCTCGGGCTTGGTCTCCTCCCGCACCAGGATCACCTTCTCGCCCAGCTTGCCCCGCAGCTCGGCCGTGTCGGCGTCGAACACGATCTTGCCGGAGGCTGCCCCCGGGGACGCGGGGAGGCCCTGGGCCAGGGCGTCCACCTTGTAGGCCGGGTTCAGGGTCGGCACCATGAGCTGCTCCAGGAGCGCGGGGTTGATGCGGGTCAGGCCCTGCTCCCGGGATAGGACTCCCTCCTTCATCATTTCCACCGAGCTGATCACCATGGCCCGGGCGTTCATCTTGCCGTTGCGGGTCTGCAGGCAGTAGAGGCGGCCCTTCTCGATGGTGAACTCGAAGTCCTGAACTTCCTTGTAGTGGGACTCCAGCTTGTTGCGCAGCTCCACCAGCTGGCGGTAAAGGTCCGGCATTTCCTGCTCCATGGCGGCGATGGGCCGCGGGGTGCGGATGCCGGCCACCACGTCCTCCCCCTGGGCATTCACCAGGTACTCGCCGTAGATGGCGTTCTCCCCGGTGCCCGGATTGCGGGTGAAGCCGACGCCGGTGGCGGAATCCTCGCCCATGTTCCCGAACACCATGGTGCAGATGTTCACCGCCGTGCCATTGGCCATGTCCTTGGTGATCTTGAACTGCTTGCGGTAGTCCACGGCCCGCTTGCCCATCCAGGAGCGGAATACGGCCTGGACGGCGATCTCCAGCTGCTCCCAGGGATCGATGGGGAACGGATTGCCAGTGTGCTTGGCGACAATGCGCAGGAACTCGAAGGACAGCTCCTTGAGGTGGTCGGCGGTGAGGTCCACGTCCTGGGCCGCGCCGTGGCGCGCCTTGGCCGCGTTCATGGCCTCGTCAAAATGCTCGTCGGGAACGCCCAGGGCGATCTTGCCGTAGAGCTGGATAAAGCGCCGGAACGCGTCGTAGGCGAAACGCGGGTTGCCGGTGCCCTTGATCAGGCCCTGGAGCGTTTCCGGATTCAGGCCCAGGTTGAGGATGGTGTCCATCATGCCCGGCATGGACATGGCGGAGCCCGAGCGCACCGACACCAGCAGGGGGTTGGCCGCCTTGCCGAAGCCCTTGCCGGTCTTCTGCTCCAGGACGGCGACCTGGGCCCTCACCTCGTCCATCAGGCCCTCGGGAAGCCGGTTGTTTTCCAAGTAGGCGAGGCAGGCCCCGGTGGTGATGACGAAGCCGGGGGGAACGTTGAGCCCGATCTGGGTCATCTCGCATAGGTTGGCGCCCTTGCCGCCCAGCAGCATCTTGTCCTTGCCGTCGCCCTCCTCGAAGGCGTACACGAATTTCCTGTTTGTCATGTTGTCTCCCCTGTCTGTAATCTTCGAGAGGGCTAAGACTAACGGGCGCGCCGCCGCCGGGCAAGATCGCCCGTGGGAAAAGCGCAGCCGGTCAGGGGCGGCAGAGAGCGGCCAGGTCCTCGCGGGATCCGCTGCTTTCCCAGCGCACGCGGCCCTGGCGCAGGACCGGCCTCAGGCCCAACGACACGCCTGTGGACCGGCTCTGCACCTGGATGACGCCGTCCTCTGCGACTTCCAGCCGGTAGTCCTGGTGCCGGGAGCGCATTTCCCACGGCCCCTGGAAACCGCGCCCGGCACCCTCGAGGATGCGGTTGGCGAGGGCGGCGGACTCCACGTGACGCCGCGCCCTGTCGGAGAAGGCGCACATCTGGATGGCGTCGTATTCCTCCGGCGTCAGCGGCCGGTGGAAGAGGCCGAGCATGAGGATGATGGTCAGGGTCGCGACGGCGGCCACCAGGGCAATCAACAGCCTCTTGCTCATGACGGGTCCGATCCGCGTCGCGGGTGGTCAGGTGTCAGTAGTCTTGGCGGCAACCTGCGCCCGGACCGGTGGCGGCCACCCGCCGAGGCGGTGAGCATTCAAGCGCGGCGTCCCAAGGTAAAATTCCCTCCATGGCGCGCCCCTCCGGGCGCGAGTCCGCCGCCATCCAATTTACGCACGGGCGCTCTATGCACTGGGAATCAGCCAACGAGTATAGCGACATCCTCTACCATCGGGCCGAGGGCATTGCCAAGATCACCATCAACCGGCCCGAGGTCCGGAACGCCTTCCGCCCCGAGAC